>Ga0160467_101216_pt1 | contig 11732 bp, 10 predicted proteins | sample HID1972I_E11MG_FD_108221 | JGI IMG/M metagenome (GOLD analysis project Ga0160467, IMG submission 108221) | Enriched pill bug-associated microbial communities from UW Madison campus, WI, USA - HID1972I_E11 MG | ecosystem: Host-associated > Arthropoda: Insects > Digestive system > Unclassified ...
GCAGGCGCTCGAGATCGCTCTGGCCGCGCAGAAAGCCAGCCAGGGGCTCGACGCGGATCGCGCGTACATTTATCTTGATCTCATCATCAGCTCCCTAGGCGAGGCGGCGCGACGAGCGCTGGGTAACATGGACGCACGGAAATACGAATATCAGAGCGACTTCGCACGGCATTACATCGCGCTGGGGATGGCGGAAGGCGAGACGCATGGCCGGGCTTCTCTGGTCATGCGGCAGCTCACGTCACGATTCGGCCCGATCGATTCACAGACAGAAGGTCGGATTCGGCAAGCCTCAATCGCGGAGCTGGAAGCTATCGGGGAAAGTCTGCTTACCGCGCGTACGCTGGAGGAAGCTTTTGGCGCTCCATGAGAGTCAGTGCAAGAACCACGTCATGCCGCCCATGTGTACTGGCGTCGTTCGTTTGAGGTCAAAATCTAATTCTGCTGCCCGGGCATCGCGCATCGGCGTGCTTCTTCGACAATCGGATACTTCATGTGATGGCTCTGTCACCGTCTGGTCCCTGACGTCGCCCGTCCTGTCCCGGGCGCTCGAACACGCAATCGCGCCGGACCGACCAGTCAGTGCGACGCTGCCGAGGCGGGCACCGACGTCCTCCCGCCTTTGAGTAGCACTTCGGTTTAGAGTCTGGCCCCGGGAGGGAGGTTGGACGTGAAGAAGCGATTCAGCGAGGAGCAGATCATCGGGTTTCTGCGCGAGGCGGAGCGCGGTGTGGCGATCAAGGATATGTGCCGTCGCCACGGGTTCTCGGAGGCGAGCTATTACCTCTGGCGCAGCAAGTTCGGCGGCATGGACATCTCGGATGCGAAGCGGCTCAAAGCGCTCAAGGCGGAGAACGCGCGGCTAAAGAAGCTCCTGGCCGAGTCGATGCTGGAGAACGAGGTGAGCCGTGAGCGCTACGAAAAAAGTGGTAGCCGCACCGGCTCGACGCGAGCTCGTGCGGTGGATGTGCGGTCGAGGGCTGTCAGAGCGCCGTGGGCTGCGGGTGATCGGCATGAGCGCGAGCTCTCTGCGCTATGAGCCGCGCCCGGATGGCAACGCACAGCTGCGCGAGCGGATCGTGGCGCTCGCCCAAAGGCATCGTCGCTACGGGGCGGAGATGATCTACCTGAAGCTGCGACAGAGTGGCCAGGTGGTCAACCACAAGCGCGTCGAGCGGCTGTATGCGCTGGAGAAGTTGCAGGTGCGGCGTCGGCGGCGCAAGAAGATCCCGCTCGCTGAGCGTCAGCCGTTAGTGCGTCCAGGAGCTGCCAACGAGGTATGGTCGATTGATTTTCTCTTCGACCGCATCGCCTCAGGCCGCACGCTGAAGTGCCTGGCGATCGTCGATGACGCGACGACCGAGTCGGTCGCGGTGGTGGCCGAACACAGCATGGGTGGGAGCCACCTGACACGAGTGCTGGATCAGATCTGCTATCAACGCGGACGGCCCGCAGCGATTCGCTCGGACAACGGGCCGGAGTTTGTGGGGAAGGCGATGCTCAACTGGGCTCATCGAAACCGCGTCACGCTCCGACCGATCGATCCTGGCAAGCCGAACCAGAACGCCTACATCGAGTCGTTCAACGGACGCCTGCGCGACGAGTGCCTGAACGAACACTGGTTCACGAGCCTGGAACACGCACGCGCTGTCATCGAAGCATGGCGACGCGAATACAGCGAGGAAAGACCGAAGAAATCACTGGGCGGGCTGACGCCGGCGCAGTACGCAAAGCGGTTGGCCATCAAGGCCGTTACAATCCCGGAAAACTCTAAAGCCGCGCGCTACTGAAGGCGGGGGGACGTCGGCACGTCGCGCAACTTCGAACCTTACTAAGACGAACGACCCGCCCAAACTACCTACGCGGTCGTAGAACGACGGAATACATCTGTATTCCGCCGCCGCTTCAGGCGTATCGTGACGCGTGCACAGCGATCTGGACACGTGGTTCAAAGAACAAGTCCTCTCCCATGAGGCCGCTCTCACGCGCTACCTCCGCCGCGTGTGGCAGAGCGCCGCCGAGGTCGCGGACTTGCGCCAGGAGGCATACGTCCGTGTCTACGAATCAGCCCAGCGGGCCCGGCCCGCGAACCCGAGGGCATTCCTGTTCGCCACGGCACGCAATCTCATGGCCGACCGCATTCGTCGCGCCCGCATCGTTCCGATCGAAGCCATAGGTGATCGGGACGCGCTGAACGTCACAGTGGACGAGCTTTCGCCGGAACGGCGCCTGAGTGCCTGGCAGGAGCTCAGGCGCGTGATGCGGGCGCTCGACCGGCTGCCGCCGAAGTGCCGTGAGATCGTCTGGCTGAGGAAGGTCGACCAGATGTCGAACAAGCAGATCGCCGATCACCTGGGCCTGAGCGTGCGAACGGTGGAAGGCCAGATGCTCAAGGGCATGCATCTGCTCGGCGACGCGGTTTTCGGCACAGGGCAGGGCGCACGAGCAGGTGAGTCGAACGAGATGGATCGCGGCCGCACGGAGGAGGTGGATCGTGAGTGACCGAGAGGCTATCGAGCTGCGCGCCGCCGCGTGGCTGCAGAAACGGGACGACGGCACCTGGATCGACGCGGAGCGGGCCGAATTCGATTCATGGCTCGCGAGCGACACGAATCACCGCGTGGCGTATCTGCGCCTCGAGGCCGCATGGGAGGAAATGAATCGGCTTCAGGCCCTCGGCGCCGGCTACCCGCGCGGCCGCGTTCCAACGCCCGACGAGTTGGGCGCCTCGTCCTGGGGGACAGGGGCAGATCAGTCTCGGACGGACGCAGGCCGGCCCGGGGCAGCAGTGCGCACGCGGGCCCGTTGGCGCGCAGCCGCCGCAGCGCTCTTCGCGGCAATCTCGATGGGCGTTGCCGGCTACTTCGGAGCCGACCACCTAAGCGGCGACCGGTACACCACTCCCGTGGGCGGGATGGCGACGGTGCCTCTCAAGGACGGCACGAACATCATCCTGAGCACGGCAAGCCGCATCCGCGTTCAGATCGGGGACCGGGAGCGCCACGTCGATATCACGCGAGGGGAGGTGTTCTTCGACGTGGCGCACGACGCTTCCCGGCCGTTCGTCGTTCAGGCGGGAAGCAAACGCATCACCGCAGTCGGCACTGCGTTCTCCGTGCGCCGGGATCGCGGCGACGTGCGCGTAGTTGTCACCGAAGGCAAGGTCAGATTCGACGAAGGGGAGGGCGCGTCAACCGCCCCGGCGCAGGGCCCGGCTATTGAGCCCGGGAGCGCGGCGGGCACGCAGCTTCCTTCGTCAGCGGACCCTCGGTCCGCCGCAGCCGCGGCCGCGGCTCGAGCGCCGATTCTCCTCTCCGCCGGTTCCATCGCCCACGCAAGCAATGCGGGCGTGCGGATTCAATCCGTGGCCTTGCCGAAGGCCGAGGAGCAGCTCTCCTGGCGAACGGGTTACGTCGTCTTTTCCGAAACGCCGCTCGCCGACGCCGTTGCCGAGTTCAACCGCTACAACGATCGAAAGATCCTCATCAAGGATCCCGCCATCGCTGAGATGCGCCTCACGGGGAAATTCCGCTCGACCAACATCGACACCTTCGTCACGCTTCTCGGGCAGAGCTTCGACATTCACGTTCAGCAGTCCGGTGACCAGATCGTGCTGAGCGAAGGGCAATGAATCCGTGTAGGTAGTCGCACGCCATAGACCGTCTACTTCCCCAACGGCCACACCACCAGAGCCGGTTTCGGGGAGCAGACATGCTGAAGACCGTGATGATCAAGACCAGCCTCATCGCACTCGCCGTTTCGATTTCTCTTTCAGCACACGCGATCGCGGATGCGCCGAAGAACATCAACGTTCCGCCCGGCGATCTCGTCACGGCCCTCGAGACCATTGCCAGGCAGGCGGAGGTCGAGCTCCTCTTCAATCCCGATCAACTGAGAGGGCTCAGCACCTCTGGCATGACGGGCACCATGACGTTTCAGGAGGCGGTGAGGAAGCTTCTCGAGGGCACGACGCTGCAACTGCGGACCGATGCCAGCAACGGTGCGATGATGATTGGGCCGACGCCGGTGGGGGATGGAGTCGAGTCTCCCGCTCAACCGCCGTCGCCCGTCACTCGTAACTCGTCTGCTGACGATGATTCGAAGAGCGGATCTTTCTGGTCGCGATTTCGCCTGGCTCAAGCGACTACAACGTCCGCTTCGGGAGGCGAGGAGCCGCGTGAGGGCGCCAGTACTGCGGATCAGGCACCGAACCTTCAGAAGAGGGCGGTACAGCTCGAAGAAATCATGGTAACGGGGACCCGGATATCCGGCTCGCCTCAGGCGGCCCCTGTCTTGACGGTCACGCGAATGGAGCTTGAGCAGTCAGGCCAATCTCAGATCGGCGATCTCGTTCGTGCATTACCGCAGAACTTCGGCGGGGGACAGAGTCCGGTACTTCAACCCTTGCCAACGGGGGGCGGCAACGAGACCAACGCATCATCAGTGAATCTTCGCGGTCTCGGCTCCGATGCGACGTTAGTGCTACTCAATGGGCACCGGGTTGCGGGCAATGGGTCGTTTGGGGCGCCCGACATCTCGGCGATCCCACTGGCAGCGATCGAGCGTGTGGAGATCGTCACAGACGGGGCGTCTGCGCTTTACGGCTCTGATGCCATTGCTGGCGTCGTGAATTTCGTGCTTCGCGATAACTATGATGGCGCAGAGATGAGCGGCCGGCTCGGATATGCCGCCCAGGGCGGCGGCTACGAACAGGCATACAACGCAATGGCAGGTCGCGCGTGGCGCACTGGCCATCTCCTTGTAGGGATCGAGACGCTCGATCAGGATGCAATTCTGGCCAACCAGCGGAGCTTCACCGCCACCGCGGGACCGCTCAATACGCTTCTGCCGTCGCAGCGGCGAGTGTCGCTCTTCGCGACTGCGCATCAGGACTTGAGTTCGTGGGCGACTGTCCGGTTCGATGGGCTGTACACCGAGCGGGGCGCCGACTTGACGTTCGAAGACGGCCCCGGCCCCGACGCCTTCGCGTCGTTCACAGCAACCGATACGACGTCCTACCTGCTCGCACCGAGCGTCGATTTCCACTTGGACGGCGATTGGACCGTGTCGCTCGACGGAACGCTGGGCTGCGGCACCAACGACCTCGATGGTACATACAACGTTGGTGGGGGGTTCCAGACAGCGATTCGCAACGAGTCGAAATCGGCTGAGCTCAATGCAACCGGTACCCTCCTGCCGCTCCCATCCGGGCCGCTGCGGGTTGCGATTGGTATGGGTCGTCGGGACGAATCGAATGTCCTTCGCGATCGAGGCAGTCCGGACCGCATCGGGAACCGTCAGATCGACTATCTATTCGGCGAGTTGCTCGTGCCGGTGGTGCGTCCTTCGGACACGCGAGTAGGGCTACATCGCCTTGAGCTGAGCCTCGCGGCGCGATACGAGAACTACAGCGATTTCGGCGACCAGGCCTCGCCACGAGTTGGGGTTGTATACGAACCGTTGGCGGACTTGCGGGTGCGGGGAACGTGGGGGGAGTCGTTCAAGGCGGCGCCGTTCCCGCGAATGTACGATCCGCGGAATGTTCAACTGTGGGATGCCAGCATCCTGGGCTCCGCCACTCCCGGCGTCGCCATGTTCGTTTTCGGCGGCAATCCCGACCTCGAACCGGAAACGTCGACGTCACGGACGCTGGGATTCGATTGGTCGCCGACCCGGATCAGTGGGCTCAACGTCTCCGTTACCTATTTCAACGTGGACTATCGGGACCGTATCGTGCAGCCGTTCTCCAGCATCGGTACGGTGCTCTCAGACCCCGCCTCCGAGCCCTTCCTGATCCGCAATCCGAGCGCCGCCGAACAGGCGGCGGCGATCGCGCAGGCAAGCCGCTTCAGCAGTCTCATCCCGACTCCCTATGATCCGACGACGGTGATCGCGCTCGTCCAAGGCGCGTACCTCAATGCGTTGGAGCAAACGATCGAGGGGCTCGACGTCTCTGTGTCCAAGACGTTCGACCTTCGGCATGGCGAGTTCGACATCCATTTGAACGGGAGTTGGCTTGACCTCGCGCAGCAAAACCTTCCGACGCTTCCGATAGTCACCTTGTCTGGACGGGCGTTCTATCCCACCGAGACGCGTCTGCGCGGTGGTGCGACGTGGCGCGGCGACCGCCTCAGCGCCACCGCTACCGTCAATTACCAGTCTGGCAGTACCGACTGGGTCCTGGCGTCGCCGGCTGACATTTCCTCATGGACGACGATCGACCTCAACTTCGCCTATCGCTTCCCCGATTGGAGCGGTGACCTCGACGGCCTGGACGTCTCGCTCGGGGTCCTCAACGCGCTCGACAAGGATCCGCCGTTCGTCGCCGGGGCCGGGAGTGCACTGCAGGGCATGAACTTCGATAGCGCGAATGCTTCCCCCGTCGGTCGGTTTGTCGCTCTGACCTTGCGCCAGCGCTTCTAAGTCGGCTCCCCATCCAGTCTGAGCAACGCGGCGCACGCCGGTGATCATCTATTCCATGCGCAATGTCGTCCTCCATCTGGCCGTCGTGTCCGCGACGCTCCTGGCGCTGTGCAGCGCGGCGTCGGCGGGACCGAGTCCGCGCCAGCTGGTCGAGATGGCCGAGTATTCGGGGCTCGCCGCCTCGCCAGATGGACGCTACGTGGCGTTCCGTGTCGAGAAGGCCTCGATCGAGGCCAATCGGTACGGGAGCCGTTGGTTTGTCATGCTGGTCGACGGCTCGTCGCCGCCGTGGGAAGTCGGCGACGGCGGCGAACCGATCCGGCGTTCCGGGTGGCCGTTGAACGAGCGTGCCAACTGGTCGCAAGACCAGCGGTGGATCTACTTCCGCGCCGTGCGAGGCGGTGCTGTGCAGGTTTGGCGCGCGCCGCTTCGGGGCGGGGAAGCGATCCAGGTGACGGATGATGCTGCCGACGTCGAAGCCTTCACGGTGGTCGGAGATGCCGTGATCTACCGCGTGGGCGCTACCCGCGAGGCAATCGCACACGCTGAGGACGAGGAGTATTTCTCCGGCATCCGGATCGATGGGACTGTTCCGATCGGTCAGAATCTGTTTCGATCGGCCTATATCAACGGTCGGCTGATGACAGAGCGCTATGCGGGTGCCTGGATGGACCGCATGCCGCTCCTGTCGGATTCCAGGCGCGTCATCCGCGTCGCCGCTGTGGGGAGCAGTGAGGTTCGCGCCGCGACAGCCGCCGAAGCGACGCTCCTCGCGTCCGTCTGGGACGTCGGTCGCGACCTGGGTGACGTCGTTCGGTCGCCTTCCGGTGATTCCGCATCGCTCGTAGAGGGCTCCGGCGCGCTCGTTGTCCAGAACGATCAGGGCATTCGCTCCGTGTGCGGCGCGCCGGCGTGCCGCGACCCCGCGTGGTTTGGATGGATCCCGGGACAGCGCGTCCTTGTCTTCGCGACGACGGATCGCGACGCGGGACGGATCAACGAACTGCATCAATGGAATGTCGCGCGCGACACGGTTCACCGCGTCGCGCGCGCGGATGGGCGGTTGAACGGGGGCACTGAGTCGAGCCGGAACAACGGTTGCGCCTTGACGAGGCGTTTCGCGATTTGCGCCTACGAGGACGCGAACACCCCGCCGGAGCTTCGGCGGATCAACCTTGCTTCCGGCGTGGAAACCGTCGTGCATCAGGCCAATCCTGAAGTGGTGGTGGCGCAAACGATCCGGGTCGAGTTGCTGCGCTGGCGCGATCCGACAGGGCGGTCGTACACGGGGCAGTTCCTTCCGGCCGCGCGGGACGCACGAGAGCTAACGCCCCTCTTCATCAACTACTACAGCTGCCCTGGGTACGTGGACGGGAGCGGTGGAGAGGAATGGCCGCTGGCGGCAATGGCGGAGGCGGGTATCGCCGCGCTCTGCATCAACACGACGCCCAACGACGACCGCTCCGACGAACCCGGAAGATCCGTTGCGGATTACGACATCGCGTTGTCGGGCATCCGCAGCGCGATCGATTTTCTCGTGAAGCGTGGAATCGACCGCACACGCGTCGGTGTCGGCGGCTACAGTTTCGGCGCTGAAGTGGCGACGTGGGTGGCGATGAACAGCGACCTCGCCGCCGCCGTGTCACTCGCTTCGCCGACGCTCACGGAAACGTACTATTGGCAACGCGCGCTGATGGGGGGCGATTTTCGCGCGCTGCTGATGCGCGGCTGGGCACTGGGCACGCCCGCAGATACGCCGGAGCAATGGCGCCGGCTGTCTCCCACACACAATCTCAACAGTATCGACGCCCCCATCCTCATGCAGGTGCCCGAACAGGAATATCTGGTGGCGGTAGAGCATTTCGCACCGATGGTGCTGGCGGGCAAGCCGGTAGAGATGTACGTCTTCCCGCACGCGCCTCACTACAAGTTCGAGCCGAGGCATCGACTCGCCGCATACGAGCGCAATCTCGACTGGTTCCGCTTCTGGCTTCAGAACCACGAGGACGCGTCTCCCGCGAAAGCAGAGCAGTACGCACGCTGGCGCGACCTCCGCGCCAAGCGGCAAGCACCAGCCGCCGTGGCCCCAGCGAACGTGGTGAAGTAGCCAAAAGGCAAAGCGACCGTCGTCCGATCCGGATGCACGCATAGATCTCCATGACGAAAAGAACCAAGTCTGTCGCGAGTCGCGTCAGTCGCTGGAACACGTCTTTGGAGGAGGGATAGATAACGCAATGCCGCGCATGCCGTTCACCAGCCGAGGTTATGCAGTGATCGCGCCGGGCAATCGACAGATCACGCGCGGCTATCGCCTCGGCTTCGTCACGGGCTCGCCTATCGCCTGAAACACAACCGTAAGCTCACCAGACGGCCCGAGCGCAACCACGTCATGCCCCACGTGTACTGGTCTCGTTGAGCATGTTCCGACATCCGCTCGAGGTCGAAATCGAACTCCGCTGCCATGGCTTCGCGCACCCGGCCCGCAAACAGGGACACCTCTGGAGGCGACCCTCAAAGGTCTGCACTACAGGGGTTGAGCGGTAGTGGCCTGCGCGGATGAACGGCGGGTTGCTCACGGTGGGAAGGCGGCCGTGAGCGCGGTCGTGTCTTTGCACCAGGCGGCGCTGGTGTTACGCACATCACGTTCCGCTGTCCTGCGCTCGAGAGGGGCCGGCCCTGGCTCAGGTGCGCCAAGTGCCAACGCGTGCGCTCACCGCGGCCGCAACCTTCCCGAGCGAACCTGCTTGGGCAGGACGCCGAAGCGCCGCTTGAAGGCAGTCGAGAAGTTGGCGGGACTCGTGTAACCGGCCGCGTAAGCGGCTACCGAGACCGGGTCGCCGTTCTCGAGAGATCGCCATGCGCGCTGCATGCGGTGTTCGTGAAGGTAGGCGAACACCGTGGTACCGAAGACGGCGCGGAACTGCCGCTGCAACGTGTCGGCGCCGATGCCGAATTCGCGTACGAGCGTCTCCAGCGTCAGCGGCCGATGACTCTCGCTTTCGAGCCAGTCCCTGACACGATAGATGGAACGGCGCATCCGGGTGTTCACGCGCTCCGGCGCGGGTGCTGCGCTGACGCTGCACAGCGCATGAAAGAGGATTTCCAGCACTTTGCTCTCGCGATAGAGCTTTGCCAGCGGGAAGTCCGGCTCGGTGGCCGCGAACAATTGCTCGGACAGATAGATCACCTGCTCCGGAGGCGTACGCGGGCTGATGGCCAGCGGCGCGCGGCTCGTGAGTACGGGCGCAACGGCCCCATAGCTCCCCAGCCCATTGCGTTCCAGCCAGTCGGGAGAGGCCTGGATCGCCAAGTGGCGGATGCGCATGCCGGCTTCGAGTTGTCGCGAGAACTCGACCGGCCGCGCCGTGCTGAAGAGCGCCATCTTCGGCACCGGCGGGTGCGTGCCGTGGCCGCCCGTGCCAAAGCAGTATTGACGGCGTGCAAATCGCAGATCGGTGCGGCCGGCCAGCATGAAGGACAGGTTCAGCGAGGGGGCGATCTCTGCCCGGTGCGACAGCGGCGTATCGGCCCGGAGGTCCACCAGCTGCAGCGCCAGTCCAGGCTGAACTTATGCGGGCGAATCTCGGCCATCGCGGTATTCTCGGTCGAGCCGAGGTACAGGTAGTGCACTGAGTAGCTGGGGCAAAGAGGCCTCGCTCGCCAGTCTCGCGAACAGCGGCGATTTTCCTTTTCTCGCCATCTCCCGAATGACACTCGGCGAGAAGAGTCGAGAGAGGGCTACTAGCTGGTCGGGTCGTAGTGCCTGCATATTCTTTTCGAGCCCATTGCCTCTATTAACTGTAAACCAATCCAGCGCCACTTCCTGCCGAGATATGAGCCGACTATCTGATGTCTCTTGTTGTCGAGGTTCCCACGAGCCGATGTCGTCCGTGAGTCTCGCAAGTCTTTCAGCCGTTCGCCGGGAGGGCTGCATGAATACCACGTCGCGCGCGCCTTGCCGTGCTGGCGAATGCGGCCCGCCGCCGCCAGTTCACGCAAACGCACCTTGAGTGTGTTGCGATTTGCCCCCGTGATCGATGCCAGCTGCGCGATGTTCAGGAGGAAAGCCGATCCACGGCGCCCAATCGGGCGTCTCGTTCTCGGTCGTAGTCTGGGTGCGCCGGAGCGCCCTATAGTAGAGGTCCTTTCCCGCGGCGCGTCGAACCGATTGGTATGGGCTCTACTTTTCCCGCATTGGCCGACTGGGCTACCGCCTCGGTTCCGTCACGGGTTTGCCTATCGCGCAGAACACCACAGTGCGTCGGCCTGACTTGAACGAGACCACATCGTGCCCCCACGTGTACTGGTCGCGCTGAGCATGTTCCGACATCCGCTTGAGATCGAAATCGAACTCCGCCGCCAGGGCTTCGCGCGCGCGGCGCACTTCTTCAACAATCGGGTCTTTCACGTGAGTCGCCTTTCATGAGCTCGGTTGGTGTGCAAACCACCGGACAGGAAAAGCCCGCGGCGTTGCAGATGGCCTGCATCCGCCGGAGCAGTACGGCATTGGCGATGTGCGCGCAATTCCACGTCAACAGGTATTCCATGTCGTGGAACGCCGCAATCGCAATGTGCTCAGCGTCCGCTGCCGCCCTGTGAGGCAACTTGCATTCCTTCATGAGACGCGCAGCCAACGCGTTCGCCTGGTCGTCTTCCTCGAGCAAGGGGAAGTGCTCCAACACGGCAAGCCTTCGTTGGGCCGCCTCGATGTCGCCCGCGTTGGCCTCGGAGAGAACATTCCGCGACACGTAGATGTCGAAACGCTCGCGATGCAGTTCCCACCACTGCCGCGTGATTTGCTGATGCCGCGCCATCGTGAGGTCCCGGCTCAATCGGCCGGTGAGGTAGCTTGGCACCGTGGTTTCCAGATAGAGCGTGGGCCGACGAAGCGCGTATTGCGGCGGAGGCTCACAGACCTTCCAGACGAAGGCTGACTGGACGCCCGGCAGCGGGTTGTTGAGCTCGAGAGCCATTCGGTTTGCGATCTGCTTTCCCTGTCTGATGTTGGTGCGAGCTTCCTGCTCTGATTCGGCGGGCGATGTTACTGGTGAGCTGTGTTTCGCGCGAGCGCTATTTCTGCTTTTTTTTGTGGAATTGCAGCGGCGAGATGAGCGGACGTCCAGGTTGCGTACGTTCGTACGAACATGGCCGTTGCCCTGCAGGTCACGGATGGCTCGTCCACCGCCTGGCATTCGCGAAGCACAACCGCTTCGATGGCGCTACCCGCAATTCCTGCGCACATCACCATTTTCAGATGCAGACGTTTCGCCCTCCGAAGCCTACAGTCTGCAGGTTGATCCACCTGAAGC
>Ga0160467_101218_pt1 | contig 11711 bp, 10 predicted proteins | sample HID1972I_E11MG_FD_108221 | JGI IMG/M metagenome (GOLD analysis project Ga0160467, IMG submission 108221) | Enriched pill bug-associated microbial communities from UW Madison campus, WI, USA - HID1972I_E11 MG | ecosystem: Host-associated > Arthropoda: Insects > Digestive system > Unclassified ...
ACTGTAGCAAGCCGCAAGCCGAGCACTTTGAAAACCCTGCAAATAGACACTCCCTGCCCTCAACGATCTCCGCCCAACCCATTAAATTGGCGAGCCAAGTGCATCGCGTAGTTATCCGTCATGCCACTTACGTAATCCAGGACCTGCATGATTGCGCCGTACTCCTTGGAGACGCCTGCCTGACTGTCCAGATTCTTCAGGTCCAGCCCAAAAAGCTCTACCACCCTGCGGGTCTTGGAATCAGCGACACCACCCTTTCTGACATAATCCAAAGCGGCAGAACAGCTCACATTGAGCAAGGTAGAAAGGGTGCTATACGCCCCGATTTCCAACTCAACCTTACGCGGATGCTGGAAGATTTCATCTCGAGCAAGGCCTTTGGCGGCTGATACACAATCACGCACGTTCTTGTCACACAGATCCAGGATGCCTAACACCTTGCCGGTCATGATGTCGTTATGGTTATTCATGAAAGCGGCCGCTCCAGCATCTACAAAAGCTGAAATAACCTTTCCACGAACCATGGAAAGCCTACGCCCCACCTTCATACCCTTGAACTCTTTAACCAGCTGATTCTTCTGGTAATCATCAAGAACCAGGCACAGGATTTCAAAAACCTTATCCCATTCGAGAATCCCCATCTCTACGCCATCTTCCAGATCAAGAATGGCGTAGCAAAAGTCATCAGAGACTTCCATCAAATTAGCCAGTGGATGTCGGCATCGCCATCCATCACCCAGTTTCAACAAACCAGTCGCATCAGCGACTTCATTAAACAAATCCAGCTCAGAACAGTAAATACCGTATTTGTTCTGAATAGGCCTTTGCTTGCTGACAGCATCACCCGCCAGCCAGGGGTACTTAATGAACGCCCCCAGTGACGCGTAGGTCAGTCGCATACCCCCTTCATAGGGATGATATTCCGAGGTCGTTAAAACCCTGAACCCTTGGGCATTACCTTCAAATCTACGCAAGTCGGTAGCTTCATGGAATGGCAAGTGTTCAATTAACTTTGCCCCCACATCATTGGAGAACCAGTGGCGAATGGCTTCTTCACCAGTATGTCCGAATGGAGGGTTACCGATATCATGCGCGAGGCAAGCAGTCTGGACAATATCACCAATATCAGACGCTGAATGTTGTTCAGGGATGAGTCTTTCATTCAGAAGTTCCTGGCCTACTCTCACTCCCAGCGTCCGACCCACACAAGCCACCTCCAAACTGTGCGTGAGGCGATTATGAACATGATCATTAGTGGCAAGCGGATGCACCTGAGTTTTTCGGGCGAGGCGCCTGAACGCCCCGGAGAAAATAACCTTGTCATGGTCTGAGTGGAAAGGTGACCGGCCCAGCTCGGACTTAGGCGGGCGCCCCCCAAGACGGGTGTTATTCAGCAACTTGTCCCAACTCATTCTTTCCATGTTTGCCTCTCAAATCATTTGCATAACACGCAATATAGCTCACTCACACCGCTTTTCAAAACACATTGAAAATTACTACCAACTTAAATCTCAGCAAAACACTGATTAAGATTCTCACCTCATAATAACCAGTTTTAAAACTTAAACATTTGCTGCCCCCCCCTCGAAGATGCCACCGGTCATGCGAAGTGTGAGAAGACGACAAAACAGTCATATCACTCTCCGAAATGGCTGATCTGCCTCTCCCAATCCAAAAGCCCTCAATGCACACGGAAATGCCCTACGCCGCATGGCGCGCTGGCTGATCGATATCAGTTAAATTCTGCGAAATAATCACGCTCCGTCTGCTCGTCGGATCAAGTGTGAGTAGCCCCATGCATAAAAAAGATTTACGCATCTTGGTAGTGGAAGATCATCCCTTTCAGCTCAGAGCCATTCACTGCTTGTTGGAAAGTTATGGCTTCAGTCAAATCACCCTCATCGACAGCGCGGCAGGTTCGATGCAAAAGATGCTTGGAGTGCCGCACCCGTTCGATATTCTGCTGTGTGATCAATGTTTGCCTGACCTGTCCGGCCTGGACCTGATAAAAATGGCGAGCGACTTGAAATTAATCAAGCACGCCATCCTGCTCAGTAGTTTGACTCCCACTGAACTGGACGATTTAGCCAGAGAAGCCAACACTCTGAAAATTCCGCTCCTGGGTTGTTTGCAGAAACCTTTGAAACAATTAGAACTTAGGAATTTGTTGACCTTTGCACACTTATAAAACACCTGCATAGACATACTGAAACTACTTCGCATCAGTTTTTCAACCCCACAACTTCACCCTTGACCCATCCACTTACCGCCCAAAAACTTAACTACATCAATGAAAAAACCTGTTCACGCGTAGTCTGTTTCTTATTCACATGTAGGAATTATCTGATATTAACCCTGTAGGTCTACCGGTTCATGCGACACCCAGACTATCTGAAAGGTAGAGTAACAACTGTTACTTTTCCTATTCTATCCCCTCCCCCCCTATTTCCTTGACTCTTTCCCCTCTCACCAAATGAAAAATCAGTCCCTTCGGAGGGGGTGTGAATGGCTCGCGGCCTCAAAAAACCCAAAATCCTAATGGCATAAGCAGGCTTTACCAACGCGAGACAAAAAAATTTATTTCCCAAAAAGCATATAATAACTCATTAAGTATGGTTCGAATTGGAGGTCAACATTACAGAATCCAACAATGAAACCTCGGACGCACAAGGCTATCAATAAAAAGTGTGAGATCGTTTTAAACAGCGAACAACAGTACAAAACTTTCAAAGTAACAAAACCTGCACCACCTAGCTCAAAAAAAATGTTTGACACCAACATCAAGCCGAACTAACTTTTAGCCACCAAATGAATTGAAGTGCGATTAAATCTTTAACCCACTTCAAACATAGAATCTGCTTCGCTCTTTAAAAAACATATCAGGCGCCCCCAGTGAGACTTACATTCAGCACAAGCGACTTTAAAATTTCAGATATCGCCTATCCTGGATTTCCAATCTTGCTTGATGCATTTATGAATATTCAATGGCACGTATTAAATTTTCTTATTTACGTATGCACCGTAGAAGGTAGAGCTAACAATCTTGCAACATGGGCCCAATACGGCAGAGGTCTTTATGATTTCTTTGGCTTTTGCGAGGCTAACGGGTACGACTGGAAAGTCACCACCAGAACGTCCAAGCACACCACTATAGATAAGTACCGTAATTGGAGTATGGCTGAGTGTGGATTGGAGCCAAGCACAGTAAACGATCGCCTGCGAATCATATATCGTTTTTATGAATATGCACTTGAAGAATGCTGGATCCAGAATTTGCCTTGGCAGGGCAAGAAAGAATTATTGAAAGATAATAAGCCAGGACTTGTAAAGAAGGATACTACTGGAGGTAATAGAGGATTCTCAAATGGCCGCAAGGCGAGCATCACTACTATCAGCATACTCAGTAGGACTCAAATCGCCGTCACCATGGAGGCCATTAAGAACCTTGAGTTAAAACTCATAACACGCTTAGGCCTAGCATGCGGCCTAAGAAAGCAAGAATTATTGACGTTCCCAACAAAATACATTGTAGACCCGAAGGAATATCCAGCTTCGAAAATGAACTACCGCATCAAACTAAATCCGGACGAGATGAAGACCAAAAACAATAAAATTCGACAAATAGATATTCCCGCCTCGCTGATGAACGATTTATGGAGCTATACCAAATATGATCGCCAAACAAGGGCTTCCCTGTGCAACGATAAAGAAGATAAAAAACTACTGTTCTTAACTGAGCATGGAAAACGCTTTTCGAATGGTGGCCGCGGCCTGAATACCCTTTACAAAGAACTGGCTCTCCCCTTCAAATTAAACCCGCATATTCTGCGGCATACATACGCTACTCATACACTGTTCGTTTTGAAGAAAATGAATCTTCCGATGGAACCACTCATCTACGTAAGAGACAGACTGGGGCATTCGAGCATCAAGACGACCGAAATATACCTTCATTTTATAGAGCTAGTTGACGATAGCGTCTTAGATACCATGCAAAACAATATGGCCGAGTATTACGCAGAGGTGGCAAATGAGGCATCGCAAGAATTTTAAGTCGAATCTATCGGAAGCCGATGCTGATATTGAACTCAAAATCGAGTCAGCGACTACCGACAGAGCGCCATGTATTGAATTTCCGGAAAATAGTACGGGTCAACGGACATTCGATTCAAAAAAATTCTTGGGCAAGGGATTCGACGATATAGTTCTTACAAGCTTTACCTCTATACAACGACTTCTCAGTTCAGCAATAGCTACTGATCAGCAGAGCCGATCGTATACTACCCTTGCAACGTACTGCATTGGTGGACTTAATCATCTATTTGGCTGTTGCGAATACTTAATCAAAACTGAACATTATGCCAGCTTGAACTGCAATGATATTACCAAGGATTTCATACAAAGTTTCACAGAATTTTTGGAGATGAAACCTATAACCACGCAACGCCATATTTTTACGCGCGTCAAAGCGGTACTGATAGAGCGTGAATTTAGCATTAGCCCTTCTTGGTTCTCCAACAAATATTTCGCAAAAAAAGACCCAAGCGAGCCACCACGTGCGACATCTTATACCCCTGGAGAGCATATTCAGTTGCAGAATGCGCTATCTAGCGAAGTACGCAACATTCTTAGAGGAAATAACCCACTAACATGTGAGCAACTCACCTATTGCCTCATGACCCTTGCAGACAAAACTGGAGCCAATTTGCAGCCACTGCTAGAGATTGATATTACAGCTATAACAGCACATCCCTTTCATCCTCAAAAGCGCATTCTCAATCTTTATAAGCGCCGAGGTAATAAAAACGAGCCTATTCCGCTAATTCCTGAATCGAAGGAAGGTAGGACAGATTTCGTAGAAACGACGCCATTTATCGAAAAGGTAATCAATACTATCACCTTGCGAAATAGTGCAGTTCGCGAATCAAGCAACTATCCTTCTCGTATATTTGTCGCCCCTGACAAGACTAAGGCAGGAGTCAGAGGCAAAGCATTAGCAAAGACTGCCATTGATGTAGCGACAAAAAAAATTGTTCGACGCTATGCGCTTAAATCAACCGACGGAAAACCACTCGTTGTAAATTTTGAAAGACTGCGCAAAACCTGGATTAACAACGTTTACAAGCTGAACAACTATGACCCTTATTCTACCGCAGCGCTAGCGCATCACAGCGTTAAAGTAAGCAACGATCATTATCTACAGGCTCCTGCGGGCTCCAAAAAAAAGCACCATGTTATGGTTGAAGTGAGGATTAAAGAACTTCTTGAATACAAAACTGAGCCCACAATCATTGCAAGCTGTACTGATCTCAAAAACGGCGACCGCGCGCCGAAGGATGGTAGTTTGTGCGTGCAGGTTTTTGGCTGCTTTAGCTGCTCTAATTTCGTGGTCACTGCTGACGACCTCTATAGGTTGATCAGTTTCTACTTCTACTGCCTTCGTCAGCGAGGAAAGCTGGGCTCCCGAACTTGGAAAAAAACCTATAGTGCTATTTTGAGAACCATCGTCAATGAAATCCTTCCTAAGTTCGACAAAAAGCTCGTAGATGTTGCTACGAGAAAATCTCGCAACACCCCACATCCGGCTTGGAAATAATCTAAAGGAGAGTAATGACTCGTGCTGAGAACATATCTAGTTAGAGAACTTCAGACATCAATCAAAGACAACGAATTCGCTTCATTAGTAGCGACCTTCTATATGTCCATGGACGGCGTTCACAAACCTTTGAGTCTTTTTAGGGATATGGTTTGGGAGTTGCCTGACGATTTATTTCCAGTCGGAACGCATGCCTTCTCGAAGCTGCTTGATTTCTCTAAAATACCCTTAAAATTTGTTCACTCCGTAAAAGTAGCTATCCTTAGTTTTATTCGTAACCACCAAGGAAAACCACGCCGTGGCAAATCCATAATTTCAAGCTACAACAACATGCTGCCCTTCCTCCGTTTTATTGAGAATTTCACTGAATCGCTAAACAAGGTCAGCGCACTATTATTCCTGAATTACGTCCATTCTATTAAAAATCTTCCTAGTGCCACGGGAAAGCCATTATCACCCGGCGCCATCAAAACCAGATTAATGGCTGTTGAGCTTCTGCATGAGCATACTAATGGATTAGCAGACGCTCTACCGAAGCCATGGCCAAAATCCTCTGCGTTTATAATCGCTGGAGGCGCGTCAGTAGTGAATGCGTACGTAAAAACTGCACGTCTTCCTGATGAAATTCTTGCTAGCCTTCTCAAGACATCAGTAGACCTCCTTGAATCAGCCGATTATCTGCTGCAACTCAGCGCGTATCATCATAGCAATCTAAAAGTGAAAACGCGTCGCGTAGCTGTACCAAATTCATTAGCGCATCTGAATGCAGAAGGGTTCTCTGGCAACCTGCGAGACTTAAGGACCGCCATTTCGACAACCCTTACTGCTTGCATGTTAATTATATTAGCAACATCAGGCATTCGCTCCAACGAACTACTTTCTCTGAAAACCAACTGTAATTTTCATACCGTTGAAGATGGAGAAAAAATATGCTGGATTCGTGGGGAAGCTGAAGGAATTCAAAGGGTATGGATCGTTAACAAAATCACTCATCGTGCAACCGAAATTGCCTCTAAAATCACCCAAGTTTTAAGAGATAGGCTAGCCGCTAACATACAAGAATTAGAAGAAAGCGGGCTAGATGAATACTTACTCATTTCCGCTCGACGCCATAAAGACTCGATATTTCTTGGCCTAGGTAATGATGGTGGCGTTCAAACCTTTACCAATGCTGCGGTAAATAGTCGCTTGAAGGATTTTTCGCAGTCCTTAAAGATTACTTGGAACTTAGCTTCTCATCAATTCAGACCCACTCTCGCTCACTACATAGTAAGCAGCGGACATGGCGACTACCGTTATGCGAAAGAGCATTTTGGTCATGCGACTCTCGACATGCTAATTTCCTATACACAACATGGTGACCATGACGCCAGTCTTCTCGAAGACGTAGCGTTTGCTTTTAGCGAGCAAAAGCAATCGCAGGTTGAACATTTTCTTCTTGAAACGACACCGTTAACTGGTGGGTTAGCCGCGGAAGTTGAAAAATACCGGGCGAGCATTAAAACCTATAAAAATCGGGCGCAGATGGTCAAGTCGATCGCCACGAATATCTATATTCGCGCTACTTCTGTTGGTTGGTGCACTAACGACAAAGGTAACTGTATAGGTGGCGAAGGGATCGAGAAGACTCGATGCGCAAAGGATGGCGGCTGTGTGAATTTTCTTGCAGATGACACCCACCTACCGGCATGGCGCGAAATAGAGGCTCAACAGCTTGAACTGATCGATCTCGTAGACATCGGTGAATCGGGCAGAGCAAGAGCGCAGAGAGATTTGGAGCGCAGTAGAAGCGTTATTGCACAACTTGATCCGGAGTACAGAGCTAATGAGTAATCCCCCCAGCCCGAGCCCAACGAGAAAGGATAGGAGACGTGAAGAAATTAGACTGGCGATACTTCGCATTGAAAAAGGACGAACGAGGGTAGTCGAGAAAGGGCGCAAGCTCAGCATTATTGCCGTTGCTGAAGAAACTGGAATATCCCCAGCCGTCATCCACAACCACCATTCTGATATGGCGGATCTAATACGCCGAAAACTGGGCGTGGATATGCGAGAGCAAAGAAACAGCATCGCAAAAAAACTCAAGGATTTCAGGAGCATCAACAAGGACCATAGGGACGAGATCGCATTGCTCAAAAAGGAAATTGCTTTGCTCGCGTCACATAACGCCACCTTGATGCTAAAAAATAGCGAGCTTACTGCGATCGTTCAAAGTGATAACGTTAAGCCCTTTCCATCTAAATGAATTATTTAAGTATTGAGATTCGGCCTCGCCCATCTGGCGCCGGTCCTCCTGAATATCAATTTCAGTGCCTCTGAATCCTCACAGAGTAGAGCGTTTTAGCGCACCGATTACGCGCCACCTCTCCGAATTTACCGCTAAGTCACCGACTAGGACGCGCGAGAGCTTGTTTGCCGCTATGGCTCAATACGGATGGGGGTCGTCCAGCAACGTTCCTACATCGTCAAATAATGCAGAATATTGCTCGCCATTTGTTAACCCTCAACACCTCGTGCACAGACTTCTTGAGTTTTGGGCCCAAACACACACTCGTGTATCAGGACCAATGCTTGCAAACGTCTGTTCCTCAAGTGTTTGACTGACCGCGATCGGTGCAAAACTGACTGAGCAAGCGAGCATTTTCCGTGGATATGGTTGTTCGTCAGCTTCGACACGCTCTTTAGTATCCCGGCTCTCGGCCGACTTAGTCCCTACAGTCATCAATGCTCTCACGGACACCTTCAACATGGATAAACGCGCCCCATCGCATGTTTTTCTTTCGAGCACAGTCACCGTCGCTGACTACCGAACTTTCAAACGCGCAAAGGACAAGGTAAGCATTGCTGATTTCGTCTACCAAAGATTTCAGGAGCGCTATCTCAAGCCCTTCGAGTCAAAGGAGCATAAGCACGGCTTTGCGATGATGGCGTGTGGGTGCCTCATGGTTGAGGCGCTGCAATCTTTCTGGACCGGGTCTGCTAAGTCAGGACTAAGCGGCCCCGCCTTCAGCCACTTCTTCGACCGTGTGGAGCGCTTCGCGTGTCTGCGAGAACACAGCAGGCATTTTTACAAGCATGTAAGGTGCGGCATCATGCACCAGGGTGAAACCACTGGAGGATGGCGAATCCGTAGGGATGCATCGCAACTATTTGACGCGGAGAATTTCGTGGTTGATGCCACCTTGTTTCTATCTGCGCTTGAAGAATCTCTACACGACTATTGCGACCTGCTGAAAGCGTCGGACTGGGACAGCGAGGTATGGAGCCGCCTACTGATGAAAATGCGCTTTATCTGCGAGGGCACATTGGTACCAATGGAATATCTAGAACTACCGGCCGTAGCACAGTGTCGAGACCGGATTATCTAGCCGATGCTGGCTCGCCCGAAAAGCAACTCTACAACCGAAATGCAGCGTGCTCGCTCACGTCTATGCAGTACGGGGTTTCAAGCTGACTCCTCTCCCGCCTCCACACGTTTCAGTTTGCACATCGCTACACCGTTTCTGGTTATGACAATGGTGTGGCCTTGCTTGACCAGCGCAAGCAATCTGCGGAGGCGTCTTCGACGCCTGACTGCAACTAATGATTGTATGCATAGCTATTGCACCTCTGTGGTATCGCTTTTAGACCATGTCTCGCTTTAAGCTCGGCCTAGGCTCTCTTCGAGCAACTTCTGAGAACCGAGAAGCCAGGTCGGGTGCAAATGTGGATTCCGTGCAGCTGCACGTAACAGGTGCCAACAGCCATCCATCACCCTGATGCCCTCACCCTTGGCCAGACCATTAAACTCATACCAGCAAAGCCTGGAGGGAAATACATGACACGAAAAGCACCAGTGCTCGACCCCGAGGCCCCAGCGGTCGAGCGGTCGCCGGGCTCATTGGCTAAGGTCTCTTCGGAACCTCCCCTCAAGCGTACGAAACTCTCACTTGAGCGCCTGATAGCGGAAACCCCTGCGAACAAACGTGATGACGCTTGGGAAAAAATGGTACCGGTCGGGTTGGAGCTTTAAGCAGTCGGTGCGCCCCCAACGGAGCCCTCTGTATCCGGCTCGTCTTTGCCGATGCGCAGGGCCGTCTGTCACAGAGGAAATTCAGCGGTTTAGGTGGACTCAGAACTCGTCAGTGAAGAATCCCCACTCACCGACCAGCTCATCTAACGCAAGCGATATCCTCGACTCCGCCATAAGCTCCGCGGGTGTATAGCTGAGCGCCACAGCTACTGTCATCGCAAAGTCATCCAGGCTTTTCGGATCGAACGGCCAAATTTGCAGCTTCATCACCGAACAATCTTTCGGGCTGTATGTTGGCGCTGATTGAAAACTGACCGCACCCCCAACAGCCTCTACTGGGTCAGTTTTCGGTCAGCGGCAACAGCCAGTCATAAGCCCATTGAGCATTGTTCTCTCTGAAGCGCCGTTGAGGCGTACGAAACCTTCCCTTGAGAGCCTGTTGGCGGAAACACCCGAGAACAATCGAGACGAAGCCTGGGAAAAAATGCCATCAGGTGGAAAGGAATGCTGATTCGCGGGATTGCTGGGTTGCTGGGTTGCTGGCTCGAAGCCTCGATTCCCGACTTGGTCGATGCAAGAGCAGCCTTACGACAGATGATTGAGCTATCAAAGTCGGCGTCAGAACGCCTTGGAAAATCGACGCCTTGTCCCCTTGGACCGCCGTGGTGGTGAATGGAAGCTCTACAGCCCTCCGATACATCACCTGGCTGCCTGATAGTAGAACAAGTTGTAGTGACCCGTAAGACTTTTACTCATCCGGAATCGGCTAGCAAGAAGCTAATGAGTTCGAATATTGTATCCTTGATACTGTGCCGAGTACTGAAATCCTTAAAGAGTGGTCAGCTTCGGCGGAGCCGGGAATGAGCCTCGCCACTTTGGAATCTCGAAGTTTGATGGGCTCTCCTCTTTCGGTACTAATTGTCAGGCACATTGATTCCTTTGAGACTTCGCTTATATCAATACACTCAACATGACGGCCTGCTCAAGATTTACCGAAAACCAATCGTGCTTTGAAGTGATTGCTTAGGATGAAATACGCCAATCTAACTCCAATCAGTCCGTAGATAATCATCGAGAGACCGATGGAATGGGTCCATTTCAACACGCCAATAAATAGTGGGCTCAGAAGAACCATAATCCCAACACTGAGCGCGATGACCATCGAAACAGGTTTCACTGACGAAAGCATGACCACCTCGCCATCTTCGAGTTTCGCAGCGTAAAGGGTATGCGCGCCCAGTATTCCTGGAACCAACGACAATTTTACAGTACGCCCTACTTTCAAAAACGATCTCATGAAATCATCGCAAACAACATTTTTTATTCGTTTGCCATCAACTTTAATGAAAGACAGCGTTTTTTCTCCCTCGGAATATGAACCAAAGCCAATTTCCTCTACGACGCCATCAAGTATTATTATGCCCACGAGTTAACCCTCCATTCCAATCGATAAGAACAGTTCAATGGATGTTATTTACAGTATTAGGCGTGGCTACACGCCGCCCAGTCATAGAAGCGGTACGTCTGTAAAGCGACTGCGTTAATTTAATTGAGTCCTTCTGCGCAATCGAGAAGTATCAGTACCGCTCAGGATCAACCCAGAAACCTAGTTCATTGAGGATATCGTTTAGGGATCCAACTATTCGCGGCTCGGCATACAACTCTGCTGCTGTATACGATAAAGCCACTGCCAATCGGGCCGCGTCTTCGGGGAGGCTTGCAGGATTAAACGGCCATACCTGCACCTTCGAAACGGTAGAATCATTCATGTGGAAGACGTCTACCTGCTCAACCTCTGCTTGGATGCTTTTCCAACCGTGCAACGAGATTCCATATGTGCGCTGTGGCCAATCGGCAAGCATTGTCCTTTTGCCTAGAAATGAATCTCCGACATGCACCAGCCCCTCTGCCGGTAGCGCTCGAATCATGAGATCGAACAGCCTGGGCGAGGACACGTATTTTTTTACGTCGTCTAGCTCAACGAGATGGCCTTCCTTATAGAAGTAGCTCCTCAAATCATCGATGAGCCCGTCCCGGTTCACCATCCCAAACCTCAACGGTTCAGTCGCCATAATGGATCTCGCATCGTGGGTGGTGATAATG
>Ga0160467_101220_pt1 | contig 11649 bp, 6 predicted proteins | sample HID1972I_E11MG_FD_108221 | JGI IMG/M metagenome (GOLD analysis project Ga0160467, IMG submission 108221) | Enriched pill bug-associated microbial communities from UW Madison campus, WI, USA - HID1972I_E11 MG | ecosystem: Host-associated > Arthropoda: Insects > Digestive system > Unclassified ...
CTGACCAGACCCATGCTCGCCAGCATCGCGCCCAGTGCCAGGGTGTTGCCGGTCAGTACGATGCGATAGCCCAGCCGCTCGATCAGCGGCCGTGCCACCGACTTGGCAACCATCGCCGCAGCGGCCAGCGGCAGCATGCTCATCCCCGCTTGAGACGGCGAGTAACCCAGTGCCACCTGCAGCAACAACGGCACGAGAAACGGCAGTGCACCGCTGCCCAGTCGGGCGAACAAGTTGCCGAGGATGCCCACGGCGAAGGTCCGTGTCTTGAACAGCGACGGCGCGAACAGCGGGTTATCGATGTGCCCGGCCCGTAACCAATACGCAGCGAGGCAGGCCATGCCACCGAACAGCAACAGCATCACGCGCAAGTGCGGCAGGTGCAGTTCTCCCAGGCCTTCCATGGCGATGGTGATCAGTACCATCGCGGCGCCAAACAGCAGAAAGCCGAGGCTATCGAAACGGGTGCGTTCAGTGCCGCGCAAGTCGGGGATGAACTTCCACACGGCGTAGCAACCGACAGCGCCCACGGGCAGGTTGATCAGGAAGATCCAGTGCCAGGTCAGGTATTCGACCATCCAGCCGCCCATCGTCGGGCCGATCAGCGGGCCGAGCAATCCGGGAATGGTGATGAAGCCCATGATCCGCACCAGCTCGGAACGCGGGTAAGCCCGCAGCACCACGAGGCGCCCGACCGGCAACATCAACGCACCGCCCAGGCCCTGAATCACCCGAGCGCCGATCAGCATGCTCAGGCTGCTCGACAGGGCGCAGAGCAATGACCCAAAACTGAACAGGAGAATGGCGCCGAAGAATATCTTCTTGGTGCCGAAGCGGTCGGCGATCCAGCCCGAGGCGGGGATCAGCAAGGCGACGGTGAGCATGTAGGCGATGATCACGCCCTGCATGCGCAGCGGATCTTCCGCCAGATCGCGAGCCATGGCAGGCAGGGCCGTGTTGAGGATGGTCCCGTCGAGGGACTGCATGAAGAACGCGATGGCGACAACCCACGGCAACCAGCGTGCGGTGACGGCGTCGAGAGGTGGGCGGTTGGGCATGGGACCTCATGTGGGTGTGAGATGGCACGATCTGCAGCGCAACGAAATCATGTAGCAGCTGGCGAAGCCTGCGTTCGAGGACGCAGTCCTCGCAAATCGGCAACCGCGTTTCTTCCTGTAGCATCGCGTTTGCTTGACCGGCGAGGACTGCGTCCTCGAACGCAGGCTTCGCCAGCTGCTACAGGGGGGTTACAGCGTTAGAGTAAGCCGGCTGATCAGCGCCCCCGGCAACAGCGCCGAATCCGTCGCCCGCTGACTGTAGGTACTGGCCGACAGCAGGAGTTCCCTTTCCTGGGTCAACGCTTCCAGCTGCGATCCCAGCAAGCTGTAGGCACTGTCATCAAAACGCATGGTGCTGACCGGCGCCTGGATTTCGCCGTTCTCGACCCAGAAAGTCGCGAACCGGGTCATGCCGGTCATGCGCGCGCCCGGCTGGTCCGAGTAGTTCAGGTACCACAAATTACTGATGTACAGACCGGTGCCCAGTTGCTTGAGGATTTGCGCATTCGGCAACGTTCCTGCCGCCATGTTCAGTGCACCAGGTGATTCACCGCCGCCGGCGCCATTGGCGGTCCGGCCATATTCGGCGGCGCTGCGAGAGCTCACCAATTGATCGCCGGCCTGACCTTCAGTAATCAGCTTCAGGTCACTGCGTGGATAGCCTTCACCCGAAAACGCCGGGCTCAACGAACCACTGACTTTCTCGTCCAGCGACACCAGCGGGCTAAAGGCCTGATCTCCAGCGTAGAGCTTCTGCAACGGGCTGCTCTTGCTGGCGATCGACTGCGCGGAGAACCCGCCCCAGCTCAGCATGCCCATGATTTCTTCCAGTGCGGCCGGGGCCAGATACGCGCGGTACTGACCGGGTGCCAACGTGCGCAATGGGCGACCGAGAAATTCCAACTGCTCGCGGGCCTGCTGGAAACGCTTGGCGAACCCGTCGCTGCTCCAGTCGTGCCCGGCGTAGCTGGCTTTCACTGCCTGGCCGTTTTCGTGGAACAGGCTGAAATCGAAGTTGAAACTGTTGGCCTGATGCCACCCGAACGCGCCCGCAGAACTGGCAAACCCGCGACTGATCGGGCCTGCGGCGTAGAACCCAACCAGGTCCAGCCCTTCGGCGGCCCGGGTGATTTCAGCGACGACCTGCTCGGTGTCCGGCAACGGATGATCCTGCACGTTCTTGCTCTGCCAGCCGTTGAAGTTGAGCAGCAGGTAGGGATCTTTCGGCAGCAGCGGCAACGTCTCGCGCAACTGTTGCAGGCCTTCGGCGAGACGCTGCAGGTCAACCTGCGCATCACCCGACAGCGTGATATCGAGGTCCGCATGGCGACCTTCGTTGATCAGCTTGAAGCCGATACTCGCCTGCTGCACCTGACCGGCCTGGCGCACTTTGGCGTGGTTGAAACGCACAAAGGCAGAAGACTCTGCGGCGTAGCTGAGAGTGAATTGCTCCGGCTCGCGAATCGCATCGCGCAACCCGTTGACCAAGGCTTTGAACGACTCGGCCTGATTGTTGGACGGGCTCATCAGGCGTCTCCTCCAAACACATCCACATGGCTGAACACACACGCGGGCGAAGCATGGCCGACGCGGATGACCTGGTTCGGCTCGCCCTTGCCACAGTTCGGTGTACCCAGGACCTTGAAGGTGCTGGCATCGCCGACGGCGCTCAGGCTTTTCCAGAAGTGCGCGGAAATGGCCCGGTAGTTCGGATTTTTCACCACGCCTTTTAGCTCGCCGTTCTCGATCAACTGACCCCATTCACAGCCGAACTGGAACTTGTTGCGCGCATCGTCGATGGACCACGAACGGTTGGTGCTCATCAGGATGCCGTGCTCGATGTTGCCGATCAGCTGCGCCAGCGGTTGATCACCGGGCTCGATATTGAGGTTGGCCATGCGGTCGATCGGTGGGCGGTTCCAGCCGCAGGCACGGCTGTTGGCAACGCCGTCCATCTCGGCACGGAACTGCGAAAGGGCCCCGCCCAACGGACGCAGGAGCAGGCCTTCCTTGATCAGGAACTGCTTGCTGGCGGCCGTGCCATCGTCGTCATGACCGTAGCTGGCGAGCTGTTCGGGAATGTCCGGGTCGAACGTCACGTTGAGCAGCTTCGAGCCGTATTGCAGGTGGCCGAAGTCTTGCGCCTTGACGAAGCTGGTGCCGGCGTAATTGCGCTCATCGCCGAGGATGCGATCCAGTTCCAGCGGGTGGCCGATGGATTCGTGGATCTGCAGCATCATCTGGTCGGGCATCAATAACAGATCGCGCGGGCCTTGCGGGGTGTTTGGCGCGAGGAGCAATTGCAGTGCCTGATCGGCAACTTGCGGACCGGCACCCACCAGTCCACAGCGGCTGATCACATCGGCGCCACCCTGCTGGCCAAAGTTTTCGCGACCGAGGCTGCGAGTCTGGCTGTCATTGCCGTCGTAGGCGGTCACGTCCAGGCCCGGGTAGACAAACCGCTGGGCCTGGCGCAATTCGGCGCCTGCGCTGTTGAGGTAGATCTGCTCGACGTGAGTAATGCCCAGGCTCACCTGCCAGTTCACCAGACGGTCGTCCTTGGGCACGGCCGCGGATTCAGCGCCGAGCAACTGGTAGCAGTCGCTCAGGGACGGGAAAGGCTGGTCGAGGTTCGGCGAAAAATAATCGGCGCGGTCGCTGGAAACGGCTTGTTCGCGAAGGTCCAGCAGCGCGTGAGGCTTGAGGTGCCGTGCCTGTCGCTCGGCTCTTTCGAGCGCGGCTTGCAGGCCCTGTTGCGACAGGTCGTTGGTCGCGGCATAGGCTTCGACGCCATTCACCCGGACCGTCAGCATCGCACCTTCATCACGGCTGAGGCTCGGAGGTTCGGCGACGTTCTTGCGCACCGACAGGTACTGGCCGGACTCGCGCACATAACGCAGCGAAAAGAATTCAGCGCCCGTGCGCAAGGCAGCAAAGCGCTGCTTGAGCTGGGGGTGGAAATCGAACATTCGGAAACCTCCTTGGTATGGAGTGGCGGTGCAGCGGTGTTGCGAAGGGGGGTGAAACGTTTGCGTGGCGCTAGATTAGGCCTGCGAGGAGGGAGGATCAAGGGTGCAAAGCTGTGGGGAGGGAATACCGGGGCGTGTCAGAGGAAGATGTTTGGCTGGTAGGGCCTCATCGCGAGCAGGCTCACTCCTACAGAGGGGTTCCGGTGAACAAAATTTGTGTTCACCGGAACCCCTCTGTAGGAGTGAGCCTGCTCGCGATGGCATCGCCTCGGTGTAACGGTATTACTGAGCAGTAAGACTCACATCCCGCATCGGCTTGCCACGCACCGGTGCATCACCTGCCACGTAGTAATCGGCGGTGCTGCGTGGCAGAGGCTGGCGGCCGCGGATCTTGTCGGCGATTTTCTCGGCGATCATGATCGTTGGCGCATTCAGGTTGCCGGTGGTGATGATCGGCATGATCGAAGCATCGACCACACGCAGTGCTTGCATGCCATGCACACGACCTTCGCCATCGACCACGGCCATTTCGTCGGTGCCCATCTTGCACGAGCAGGACGGGTGGAACGCGGTTTCGGCGTGTTCGCGGATGAACTTGTCCAGCTGCTCATCGGATTGCACGTCGATGCCCGGGCTGATTTCCCGGCCACGGAAAGCATCCAGCGCCGGTTGCTGCATGATTTCGCGGGTCAGGCGGATGCCGTCACGGAATTCCTGCCAGTCCTGTTCGGTGGCCATGTAGTTGAACAGGATGCTCGGGTACTCGCGCGGATCCTTGGACTTGGCCTGGATGCGACCACGGCTCGGCGAACGCATGGAACCCATGTGCGCCTGGAAACCGTGCTCTTTCACGCCATTGCTGCCGTTGTAGTTAATGGCAACCGGCAGGAAGTGGTACTGGATGTTCGGCCAATCGAAATCTTCGCGAGTACGGATGAAACCGCCCGCTTCGAACTGGTTGCTGGCGCCGATGCCGGTGCCGTTGAACAGCCACTCGGCACCAATGGCTGGCTGGTTGTACCAGAGCAGCGACGGGTACAGCGAGACCGGTTGGGTGCACGCGTATTGCAGGTACAGCTCGAGGTGATCCTGCAGGTTTTCGCCGACGCCTGGCAGGTCGTGGACCACCGGGATGTCGAGCTTGTTCAGCAGTTCGGCCGGGCCGACGCCGGAGCGTTGCAGAATCTGCGGCGAGGCGATGGCGCCGGAGCACAGCAGCACTTCTTTGCGAGCGCGGGCTTCAATGCGCTCTTCAGCCGCGCCGATCAGGTAACGCACACCCACTGCACGTTTGCCTTCAAACAGGATCTTGTCGGTCAGGGCGTGGGTGACGATGGTCAGGGTCGAGCGCTTCTTGGCCGTGTCCAGGTAACCGCGAGCGGTGCTGGCGCGACGACCGTTCGGCGTCACGGTACGGTCCATCGGGCCGAAACCTTCCTGCTGATAGCCGTTGAGGTCTTCGGTACGCGGATAGCCGGCTTGAACGCCCGCTTCAACCATCGCGTGGAACAACGGGTTGTTGCCCGCTTTCGGTGTGGTCACGCTGACCGGACCGTCGCCACCGTGGTAGTCGTTCGGACCGATATCGCGGGTTTCGGCCTTGCGGAAATACGGCAGGCAATTCAGGTAGTCCCAGTCTTCAAGACCTGGCAGTTTGGCCCAGTTGTCGTAGTCCATCGCGTTGCCGCGGATGTAGCACATGCCGTTGATCAGCGAAGAACCACCCAGGCCCTTGCCGCGACCGCATTCCATCCGGCGGCCGTCCATGTGCGGCTCTGGATCGGTTTCGTAGGCCCAGTTGTAGCGACGGCCTTGCAGCGGGAACGCCAAGGCGGCAGGCATTTGCGTGCGGAAGTCCAGACGGTAGTCCGGGCCACCGGCTTCAAGTAGCAGGACAGTGACGCCTTCGTCTTCAGTCAGACGGGTCGCCAGGGTATTACCGGCCGAACCGGCACCGATGATGATGTAATCGAATTCTTGGGACATTGAATGCACCCTCTTTGAAGTTGGTTCAGGTCACCTGTAGCAGCTGCCGAGGTACGAGGCTGCGTCGGGTTGCGCAGCGACCCCCGGGGGCGGTCCTGCGGACGCGCAACGCAGCCTCGTGCCTCGGCAGCTGCTACAGGTTGTGCGGTCGTTCCTTAGAACACCGAGGCGTAATCGCCCAGTTCGACCTGTACCGATTTGATGCGTGTGAAGTTGTTCAGCGAGCTGATGCCGTTTTCACGGCCCACGCCCGACTGTTTGTAGCCACCGACCGGCATCTTGGCGTCGGACTCGCCCCAGGCGTTGATCCAGCAGATACCGGCTTCCAGTTGATGAATCACGCGGTGGGCGCGGTTCAGGTCCTTGGTGACGATACCGGCAGCCAGGCCGAAATCAGTGTCGTTGGCACGACGGATCACTTCGTCTTCGGTGTCGTAGGTCAGGATCGCCATGACCGGGCCGAAGATTTCTTCGCGAACGATGGTCATTTCGTCGGTGCAGTCGGTGAACACGGTCGGTGCCACGAAGGCGCCTTTGGCCAGATCGCCTTCGGTCAGACGGCTGCCGCCGCACAGAACGCGAGCGCCTTCTTCCTTACCTTTGGCGATGTAACCCAGCACGCTTTCCATGTGGGCAAAGCTGACCAGCGGGCCGAAGTTGGTGTTCTCGTCTTCCGGGTTGCCGATGCGGATGCGCGCTACGCGCTCAGCGATCTTGGCTTCGAACGCCGCTTTCAGGTGAGTCGGTACGAACACGCGAGTGCCGTTGGTGCAGACCTGACCAGAGCTGTAGAAGTTGGCCATCATGGCCGTGTCGGCGGCGCGATCGAGGTCGGCGTCGTCGAAAATGATCAGCGGGGATTTGCCGCCCAGTTCCATGGTCACGTCTTTCAGCGACGAGCTGGAAGCGCTGGCCATGACCTTCTTGCCGGTGTCGGTACCGCCAGTGAAGGAGATCTTTTCGATGCGTGGGTGTTCGGTCAGCCAGGTGCCGACTTCACGGCCGCTGCCGGTCAGTACGTTGAACACGCCAGCCGGAACGCCGGCTTCGGTGTAGATCTCGGCCAGTTTCAGCGTGGTCAGGGAAGTGACTTCGCTCGGCTTGAAGATCATTGCGTTACCGGCTGCCAGGGCTGGCGCGGATTTCCACAAGGCGATCTGGATCGGGTAGTTCCACGCGCCGATACCGGCCACGACGCCCAGCGGCTCGCGACGGGTATAAACGAAAGAAGTGGTGCGCAGCGGAATCTGCTCGCCTTCGATGGCCGGAACCAGGCCCGCGTAGTACTCCAGCACGTCAGCGCCGGTGACGATGTCGACGTACTTGGTTTCGGAGAACGACTTGCCAGTGTCCAGGGTTTCCAGGGCGGCCAGTTCATCGTTGCGCTCGCGCAGGATGTCCACGGCACGACGCAGGATGCGCGAACGCTCCATGGCGGTCATCGCGGCCCAGATTTTCTGGCCCTTTTCGGCGCTGACCACGGCGCGTTCAACGTCTTCCTTGGTCGCACGCTGGACGTTTGCGAGGACTTCACCGTTAGCCGGGTTGATGGCTTCGAATGTAGCGTCGCTGCTGGCGTCACTGTAGCCGCCATCAATGTAAAGTTTTTGCAGTTCGAAACGGGCCATAAAGTCCTCGCAAGAGCATCAGTAGGTTGGCGGTAACCACCGCGGTGATGCCATATGGTTGTGGCAACACCGATCGGTAGCAGTTCAGGGGTTGAGCGTTTATGTGTGCTCTAACTCACCTGCTTGGCCAATTGGATATCCATGTATTCGTAAGCGATCTGTTGCGCCTGCTCAGTGTCGAAAGCATCTCCCGACAGTGCGCCGCGCAACCACAAGCCATCAATGAGGGCTGCCAGGCCCCGGGCTGCACTGCGCGCATCGTTGAGCGGCAATACACGGCGGAACTGGCAGCACAGGTTGGAATACAGGCGGTGATCGTTAATCCGCTGCAACCTGTGCAAAGACGGCTGGTGCATGCTGGTGGCCCAAAAGGCCAGCCAGGTTTTCATTGCCGGGCCATTGACCTGGCTGGCGTCGAAGTTGCCTTCGATAATCACCTGCAGATGCGCCCGCGGGCTTTCATCTGTCAGCGCCAGGCGGCGCGCGGTGACGTTCTCGCTAAGGACGCTCATCAGATACCGCATCGTGGCGGCGATCAGGCCATTCTTGTCCTGAAAATAGTGACTGATGATGCCGTTCGAGACACCGGCCAAACGGGCGATCAGCGCAATGCTGGCGTCCCCCATTCCGACCTGATCGACGGCCAGCAATGTGGCTTCGATCAACTGCTGACGGCGGATGGGTTGCATACCGACCTTGGGCATCTTGCACATCTCCTTAGGCCTTCCGGCAGACGTCGAACGTCTATCGGATTGAGGGCCAGTCTATTTTGTTTTGATTGAACGTTCAATCAACAAAGAATAAGCTCTGCGACAAATCGTCGCTATTTACAGATTTTTCCTACGTGTGAATGGCGATAAACAGACATCCAAAACCGCTCGAAACCTATACGCCCCGGTGCTTCTGGGCTTTCGGGCATTTTCGGGGTGTCTTTATATCACCCGCCGGTCGGCTGCCAACTAACCGATTGGTCGGGTATCGCGTTGCCTTGTGTCCTTCTCTCGCACTGCCCGGAGCTTCTGTGCCATGAGTTCTGCCTCTCTTATAAAGACCCCACCCGAGAAGGTGACGGTCAACGGTTGGGTGTTCTACACCTCTACCGCGCTGGTTCTGCTGTTGACCGCCATTCTGATCATCGCCCCGCAAGAGGCGGGCAGGTTGCTCGGTATCGCTCAGGCCTGGTTGTCCCGCAGCTTCGGCTGGTACTACATGGTGGTCATTGCTGCCTATCTGGTATTTGTCGTCGGCCTGGCGTTTTCGTCGTATGGAAAACTCAAACTGGGCAGCAAGGACGACACGCCGGACTTCAGCTACGGCGCCTGGGCGGGCATGCTGTTCTCGTCGGGTATCGGCATTTCGCTGCTGTACTTCGGCGCTTCCGAGCCGCTGGATCACTACTTCAACCCGCCGGAAGGCGTGGCCGCCAGCAACATGGCCGCTCGTCAGGCCGTTCAGCTGACATTCCTGCACTGGGGCCTGCATGGCTGGGCAATTTATGCGCTGGTCGGTCTGGCCGTTGCTTACTTTGCCTACCGTCACAACCAGCCGCTGGCGTTGCGTTCGGCGTTGTATCCGCTGGTGGGCGAGCGTTGGGTCAAAGGCGCGGCCGGTCATGCGGTGGACGGTTTTGGCATGTTCGTGACCCTGTTGGGTCTGGTGACGAACCTGGGGATTGGTTCGCTGCAAGTGTCCTCCGGGCTGGAAAACCTGTTCGGCATGGAACACAGCAACACCAACCTGCTGATCGTGATCATCGTGATGAGCACCGTGGCGACCATCGCCGCTGTGTCCGGTGTGGAAAACGGCATTCGCCGTCTGTCCAACCTGAACATCGTACTGTTCAGCGGCTTGTTGATCTTCGTTCTGCTGTTCGGCCCGACCCTGCACCTGCTCAACGGCTTTGTGCAGAACGTTGGTGATTACCTCAACGGTATCGTGCTGAAAACCTTCGACCTGTATGTGTATGAAGGCAGTGCCGAGAAAACCGAGCGCTGGATGGGCCTGTGGACCCTGTTCTACTGGGCCTGGTGGATTTCCTGGGCGCCATTTGTAGGCATGTTCATCGCGCGTATTTCCCGTGGTCGTACGGTGCGCGAACTGGTGGCCGGCGTGCTGCTGATTCCACTGGGCTTCACCCTGGCGTGGCTGTCGATCTTCGGTAACTCGGCGCTGGACCTGGTGATGAACCATGGTGCGGTGGAGCTCGGGAAGACGGCGCTGGAACAGCCGTCCATGGCGATCTACCAGTTGCTTGAGCATTACCCGGCATCGAAAGTGGTGATCGGCGTGTCGATCTTCGTGGGTTTCGTCTTGTTCCTGACCCCGGCGGATTCCGGCGCGGTGATGATGGCGAACCTTTCGTGCAAGGGCGGCAATGTCGATGAAGATGCGCCGCACTGGCTGCGGATTTTCTGGTCGGCGGTGATCACCCTGGTGACCATCGGCCTGCTGTTCGCCGGTAACTTCGAAGCCATGCAAACCATGGTGGTGCTGGCCGGTCTGCCGTTCTCGGTGGTGCTGGTGTTCTTCATGTTCGGCTTGCACAAGGCCATGCGCCAGGACGTGCAGATCGAACAGGAGCAGGCGGAGCTTGCAGCGCGTGGTCGTCGTGGTTTCAGCGAGCGTCTGACGCAGCTGGATTTGCAGCCGAACCAGTCGATCGTGCAGCGTTTCATGGACAAGCAAGTGACCCCGGCGCTGGAAGAGGCCGCCGCGCAAATGCGCGCGCAAGGTCTGGAAGTTCAGACGCTGGTGGGCAAGTCCAAACGCTGCATGGGCCTGCGGATCGAGATGGAAGAGGGCAACCCTTTTGTCTACGAAGTGAGCCTGGATGGTTACCTGGCGACGCCGACCGAGTCGGCGCAGTCCGATGAGACGCGCCAGCGTTACTACCGCGCCGAGGTGTACCTGCACAACGGCAGCCAGGACTATGACTTGATGGGCTTCACCCACGAACAGATCACCCGTGACGTGCTCGATCAGTTTGAAAGCCATCGGCAGCTCCTTGGCCGGGTGTATAGCTGAGACTTGAGGTAATGCGGTGCAAGCAGCTGCACCGCAGATCCATTGTGGCGAGGGGGCTTCTGTGGCGAGGGGATTTATCCCCGTTGGGCAGCGAAGCGGCCCCAAAACCAGACACCGGTAATTCGGAAGATCGCGCTGGCAGGTTTTACGGCTGCTGCGCAGCCGAACGGGGATAAATCCCCTCGCCACAGTAGTCCGCGTTTACAGCTCAATATCTGCACTAACAAAAACGCCGCGATCCTCTCGCGGCGTTTTTGTGTCTGTGGTCCTTACCCCAGGTTCTTGCCGAGCAGCGCGTGATACAGCTCGCTGTCCCCGAGAATGCCCACCACATGATTGTTGTCGTGCAGCACCAGCTTGTTGCCGGTCTGATAGCGAATCTGCAGCGCATCACGCATGCCGATGTTCGAGTCCACCAGCGTTGGGCGGCGACCCAGACCATCGACCGCTTGCCCCGGCACCCAGTTCTGCAGGTCAAGGCTCTCACCGTTCTGGCGGGCGCCCTTGATCGTGTTGCCTTCAGCCAGGTCCAGCCACGAATCGCCACCCGGATCGAGACAGACCGAGCCATTGATGCGTTTGCAGTTGTCCAGCGTGCGCATCAGGCTGCGACCGCACAGTACGTTCAGCGGGTTGGTGTGGGCGACAAACGTGCGCACGTAGTCGTCCGCCGGGTTGAGAACGATCTCTTCCGGCTTGCTGTACTGCACGATCCGACCGTCCTTCATGATGGCGATGCGGCTGCCCAGCTTCAACGCCTCATCAAGGTCGTGACTCACGAACACGATGGTTTTGTTCAGCTTGCTTTGCAATTCCAGCAGTTCGTCTTGCAGGCCCTGGCGGATCAGCGGGTCGAGTGCGGAGAACGGTTCGTCCATCAGCAGAATGTCGGCGTCCATCGCCAGCGCCCGGGCGAGACCCACACGTTGCTGCATGCCGCCGGACAGCTCGTCAGGCTTCTTGTTACGCCATTGGGTCAGGCCC
>Ga0160467_101223_pt1 | contig 11624 bp, 10 predicted proteins | sample HID1972I_E11MG_FD_108221 | JGI IMG/M metagenome (GOLD analysis project Ga0160467, IMG submission 108221) | Enriched pill bug-associated microbial communities from UW Madison campus, WI, USA - HID1972I_E11 MG | ecosystem: Host-associated > Arthropoda: Insects > Digestive system > Unclassified ...
GTCAGCCGTGCCGAACCATTGGGCAGAGCGCAGGTTGGGTTTTTTATCAGACATGATCGATTCTCTTATTGTATGACTATATTGTTCCGACTGATGGATAACATAAGCGCAAAATCGGCCGTTTGGAAGTGTTGTTGAGTAAATAGTAATACTATATAGTCGGTCGCAACGGAGGGATTGCCCTGGCGGTTTTCTGCGAGAGGCGTCCCCCGAGGTTCTATAACAACAACAATCGGAGACCGATCTCATGAGCCAGGAACTGCGGCTGATACGTCGCATCACGCTGAAACTGATTCCCTTCCTGATCCTGCTGTACCTGATCGCCTATGTGGATCGCTCCGCCGTAGGGTTCGCCAAGCTGCACATGGGCGCGGACATTGGCATCGGCGACGCTGCTTATGGACTGGGCGCCGGGCTGTTTTTCATTGGTTACTTCCTGCTGGAGATTCCCAGCAACCTGATGCTTGAACGCTTCGGCGCGCGGCGCTGGTTTGCGCGGATCATGGTGACCTGGGGCGCGATCACCATCGGCATGGCTTTCGTTCAGGGGCCGCACAGTTTCTATGTCATGCGCTTCCTGCTCGGCGCCGCCGAAGCCGGGTTCTTTCCGGGCGTTCTTTACTACATCACCCAATGGTTCCCGGTTCGCCATCGCGGCAAGATCCTGGGGCTGTTCATCCTCTCGCAACCCATCGCAATGATGATCACCGGCCCCGTGTCCGGCGGTCTGCTCGGCATGGACGGCACCCTCGGTCTGCATGGTTGGCAATGGCTGTTCATCGTCATAGGCACCCCGGCAATTTTGCTGACCTGGCCGGTGTTGCGCTGGCTGCCGGACGGTCCGCAACAAGTCAAATGGATGGACCAGGCCGAGAAGGACTGGCTGACCGGCGAACTGCAAAAAGACCTTCAGGAATACGGCCCGACCCGTCACGGCAATCCATTGCATGCCCTCAAGGACAAACGGGTGTTGCTGCTGGCGCTGTTCTATCTGCCAGTGACCCTGAGCATTTACGGGCTCGGTCTGTGGCTGCCAACGCTGATCAAGCAATTTGGCGGCAGCGACCTGACCACCGGGTTCGTGTCAGCGGTGCCGTACATTTTCGGGATCATCGGCTTGTTGATCATCCCGCGCAGCTCCGACCGACTGAATGATCGCTACGGTCATCTCGCGGTGCTCTATGTACTGGGGGCGATCGGTCTGTTCTTCAGCGCCTGGCTGACAATGCCGGTAGCGCAACTGGCGGCACTGTGCCTGGTGGCGTTCGCGCTGTTCTCATGCACCGCGGTGTTCTGGACTTTGCCGGGTCGTTTCTTCGCCGGCGCCAGCGCCGCAGCGGGTATCGCATTGATCAACTCGGTGGGCAACCTGGGCGGCTACATCGGTCCGTTCGTTATTGGTGCGTTGAAGGAATACACCGGGAATCTCGCGTCGGGGCTTTATTTCCTGTCCGGCGTGATGGTGTTCGGGCTCGTGTTGACTGGCGTGGTCTACCGCGTGCTGGAGCGCAAACACGTGCTGCCGGCTGACCAATTCGCGGCTAGCGCACGGGGTGCTGTGGGAGCAAAGCTTGCTCGCGATAGCGATTGAGAATTCAGCATCGATGTTGAATGTCAGACCGCCATCGCGAGCAAGCTTTGCTCCCACAAGAGATGGCGGTTTTTCAGACAGATGTGTGGCGGTGCTTTTAAGGTTTGTTTACAGGAGAAAACCATGCGTTTGGTTCAGTTCGAATTGATTAACGGCGAGCGCCGGGTTGGCGTGGTCGAGGAGGGTCTGGTGCGTGAGGTGCAGGGTGCGCGCACGGTTCGTGATCTGGCGCTGGCGGCGATTGAGGCCGGTGTCAACCTTGAGCAACAGGTCCAGGCACTGGGGCTGGGCATCAGTCACGACTATGCAGAACTGCTCGTTGAATGTCGCATCCTGCCACCGCTCGATCACCCGGACCCTGCACACATGCTGGTCAGCGGCACTGGCCTGACCCACCTGGGCAGCGCCTCGGCTCGGGACAAGATGCACCAGCAGATCGGCGACGAAACCGCGATGACCGACACCATGCGCATCTTCAAATGGGGCGTGGAGGGCGGCAAACCGGCAGCAGGGCAGGCGGGTGTACAGCCGGAATGGTTCTATAAAGGCGACGGCAGCATCGTTGTACGTCCTGGCCATCCGTTTCCACTGCCGCCGTTCGCTGAAGATGCCGGCGAAGAGCCGGAGCTCAGTGGTTTGTACGTCATCGGTCCCGACGCCAGGCCCTATCGCCTCGGCTATGCCGTGGGCAACGAGTTTTCCGACCACGTCATGGAACGCAAGAACTACCTCTATCTGGCGCATTCAAAATTGCGCAGCTGCAGCTACGGGCCAGAACTTCGGGTGGGTGAGCTGCCGCAACACCTGGCGGGCACCAGCCGCATTCTGCGCGACGGCGAAGTGCTGTGGCAGAACGAGTTTCTGAGCGGCGAGGCCAACATGTGCCACAGCCTGGAAAACCTCGAGTACCACCATTTCAAATACAGCCAGTTCCTGCGGCCGGGGGATGTGCACATTCACTTCTTCGGCACCGCCACCCTGTCCTTTGCCGAGGGCATTCGCACCCGACCGGGTGATCTGTTCGAGATCAGCCAGGCCGAATTCGGCGCGCCGCTGATCAATGGCATCAAGCCCGTCGAAGCAGCGTTTGAGCCCGGCACCGTCGGCACACTTTGAGGAGACATGCATGTCCCGGATTCTTGGTCATAACTACATTGGCGGTCAGCGCAGCGCTGCCGGCACCCTCACACTGCAGAGCGTCGACGCCAGTACCGGCGAGGCGTTACCCCATGACTTCTATCAGGCAACACCGGAAGAGGTCGACGCGGCGGCGAAGGCAGCTGCCGCCGCGTACCCGGCCTATCGGCGTCTGAGTGCAGAGCGCCGTGCGCAATTCCTCGATGGGATTGCCGATGAACTGGACGCCCTGGGCGATGATTTCGTCGCCCTGGTCTGCCGCGAAACCGCGTTGCCCGCGCCACGCATTCAAGGTGAGCGTGGCCGTACCAGCGGACAAATGCGCCTGTTCGCCAACGTGCTGCGTCGCGGCGACTTTTATGGCGCCCGGATCGATCAGGCATTGCCGAATCGAACGCCGCTGCCTCGTCCCGATTTGCGCCAGTACCGCATCGGCCTCGGTCCGGTGGCGGTGTTCGGCGCGAGCAATTTCCCACTGGCATTTTCCACTGCCGGCGGCGACACGGCATCTGCATTGGCCGCCGGTTGCCCGGTGGTGTTCAAGGCGCACAGCGGTCACATGGCCACCGCCGAGTCCGTCGCTGATGCGATCATTCGCGCAGCGGAAAAAACCGATATGCCGGCGGGCGTTTTCAACATGATTTACGGCGGCGGAGTCGGTGAAGCACTGGTCAAACATCCGGCGATTCAGGCCGTCGGTTTTACGGGTTCATTGAAGGGTGGTCGAGCCTTGTGCGACATGGCCGCAGCCCGTGCACAACCCATCCCGGTGTTCGCCGAGATGTCGAGCATCAACCCCGTGATTATCTTGCCGCAGGCGCTGCAAGCGCGGGCCGAAATCATCGCCCGCGACCTGACCGCATCGGTGGTTCAAGGCTGTGGTCAGTTCTGTACCAATCCGGGTCTGGTAATCGGCATTCGTTCGCCGCAGTTCAGCGCGTTCGTGCAACAGGTGGCGGGGTTGATCAATGATCAACCGGCACAAACCATGCTCAATGCCGGCACGCTCAGCAGTTATGGCAACGGGCTGCAGAAGCTGCTCGCGCACCCGTCAATCGAGCACCTGGCCGGCCAGTCGCAACAGGGCAATCAGGCGCAGCCGCAACTCTTCAAGGCGGATGTGGATTTGCTGATCCACGGCGATGAGGTGTTGCAGGAAGAAGTGTTCGGTCCGACCACGGTGTTTGTCGAAGTCGCGGATCAGGCGCAGCTAAGCGCTGCACTTAAAGGTCTGCACGGGCAACTGACAGCGACGCTTATTGGCGAGCCGGAAGACTTCGAACAGTTCGCCGAGTTGACGCCGCTGTTGGAGCAAAAGGTGGGACGCATTCTGCTCAATGGTTATCCGACCGGTGTAGAGGTCTGCGATTCGATGGTCCATGGCGGGCCGTATCCGGCAACGTCCGATGCCCGTGGTACATCGGTGGGCACCTTGGCGATCGACCGTTTCCTGCGTCCGGTGTGTTTCCAGAACTACCCTGACAGTTTGCTGCCGGATGCGTTGAGGAATGCCAACCCGCTGAACATTCAGCGCCTCGTGGATGGCAAACCGTCCACTGATGCCCTTTAACGACGAAACGCACGTTCCTGTAGGAGGGCGCCTTTGTGGCGAGGGGATTCATCCCCGTTCGAATGCGAAGCAGTCGCAAAATTTTTGGGGCCGCTTCGCAGCCCAGCGGGGATGAATCCCCTCGCCACAAAGGCTCGCTCTCACAGGAGGCGCATCGATATCTATTACGTGGCACGCGCAGACCCACCCCCACATTGAGCTATCATTGCGTCTTTCCCCTTTCAAAGATTGACTGCCATGACTGCCGCAAATGACACCTTGCTCAACACCCTCGAACACTGCGACATGGTTGAAATCGACGGCCTGCACGCCTTTGAATTCTCGCTGGACGAGGACGATAACCTGCACATCGAGTGCATGGACGGCCGTGCGGCCAAACACTGGGAATTCACCCCGGCGCAGATTGAGGCCGCCACGTTCGACCCCACCCTGCAAAGCTGGGTGATCACGGGTGACTCCGGCGAGCATCGGCTGGTCTGCCTGACAGCGTTCGGCGGTCATGACGACGAGGACGAAGGGAATGAGGATGCGTAATTTCTGGCCACTGTTGATCGCCGGCAGTGTCGGCGCGATGGGTGTTCAGGCAGCGCCGGCTGATGAGTATCAGTTGCTGGTGGGCTCCTATACGGCGGGACAGAGCCAGGGCCTTTATCGGCTGAATTTCGATAGCGCTACAGGGCAGATCGACGCTAAACCCCTGCAAGTGATCAAGACCGAAAACCCGTCCTGGCTCACCCTGTCCAAGGACCAGCAGCGTCTGTTCGTGGTCAACGAAAACGGCCCCGGACAGGCTGATCCGGTAGGGCGCGTCAGCAGCTATTCGATCGATCCCAAGTCCTACCAATTGAACCTGATCAACCAGGTTCAGAGCCTGGGCAACGAGCCCACGCATTCGAGCCTGAGTGCTGACGCCAGTCACCTGTTCGTCAGCAATTACTCAGTCGCAGAAGACCCGGGTGGCACCTTGGCGGTCGTGCCCGTGGACGCCGATGGCACGCTCAAACCGGTGGTGCAGATGAGCAGCCATCCGTCCAGTCGGGTCAATCCTGAGCGGCAGATGTCGGCGCATGTGCATTCGACGATCTCATCGCCGGACGGCCGCTATGTGTTTTCCAATGACCTGGGGGCGGACAAGGTGTTTGTCTATCGCTTCGATCCCAAGGCCAATCCGCAACTGCCCTTGACCGCGGCCACCCCGGCGTCGGTTCAGCTGCCACCGGGCAGCGGACCGCGACATTTGCTGTTCAGCGCGGATGGCAAGCATGCCTGGCTGACCATGGAAATGAGCGCGCAGGTCGCCGTGTTTGATTACCAGGATGGCAAGCTCGAGCAGACGCAAATGGTCGATCTGGCGGCGGGTCAGCCGGTCTCGGACAAGGCCGCTGCGGCGCTGCATGCTTCCGCGGATGGCAAGTTTCTGTACGTCAGTAACCGCGGGACTGCCAATCAACTGTTGGTGTTTGCCATCGATCCGGCGACTGGCCACCTCAAGGAGTTGCAGCGTCGCTCGGTAGAAGGTGATCACCCGCGTGAGTTCAGTCTCGACCCGAGTGGCAGGTTTTTGCTGATTGCCAACCAGAAGAGCAATCAGATTGTCGTCGTTGAACGCGACGCCAAAACCGGTTTGCTGGGAAAAACTGTGCAAAAGCTACCCATGGACGCACCCAGCGATATCAAATTCCTGGTGCGTCAATAGGCCGCAGGCCCCGGTTGATGGGGCCTGCATCCTTCTATCAATGAGACTGATATTTGGAAGTGCTACAAAGCATTTCAAGGTGATCACCTTCGGAGGTTAAGTTTGCTTCACGGCCCCACCGGGCAAGCAAGCCAACTGACTCCGAGGAACACCGCCATGAACTTCAATCTTTTCTCCATCATTGCCGCGTCCGCTATCTCTGCCACCGTGGCCTTGCCAACCAGTGCCAGCGTCGAGATCAGCAGCAAAAAATCCCACACCCAAAGCTACACCCCGAAATACCTGCAACAGAGCGCCAACTTCCACGCTGCCTTGGATCACAAAACCCAAGCCTGAAATTTCGGCCCTGCACATTTTATGCAGGAGCGAAGTCACTTTTGACAGCTCGATAGCTTACGCGTCGAGAAGCCATGAGTGATGTCGCTCCTGCATAACGCGTTTGTGGGCCTTATAAATACTGGCCTTCCTGGCGCATGCCCCTGCGCAGTTGCAGGAATTCACGATCAACGAAACTGATAGTCACTATAGATAAGCCTTGTTGGTCGTCGCGGTGTTTTTCAAAGATTCTGTGGGCTCTGAAACATGCCCACGGAGAACACCATGGCCAGCGCAATCCTCACCTCAGCCAAACACGGCGCCTACCTGGCCATTGCTCTCCTGTGGCGAGGGGATTTATCCCCGTTCCAGTGCGAAGCGCTGGCAGACAATCCTGGGGTCGCGCGCGACCCAACGGGGCGGTGCGACGTTTCGATAAATCCCCTCGCCACGGTCGATCAGGCTGAGCGTTTGGGAGTCGCTGGCGCATGAAAGGGCACAAATTCTGGGTGCTCGCCATTTTGGCGTTCATGACTAACGGCGCTTCGTTGTTGGGGTTCGGGCAAGGTTCGGCAGGGGCAGTGGCACGGTCCATCGAAGCCAATCACAACATGGCACACAACATTCAGACGGCTAAAGCGCTGGGCATGCTGGCTGGCAATCCTCCGATGAAACGCCAGGGTGATTTTTTCGGACCGTTCCAGGTGGATTGCTCGGCGCTGCAGATGTGTGAAGTGTTGGCGTAAACACCAATCCTGAGTGCTCTATGGCCTGTGGCCTGTGGCCTGTGGCCTATGCTCTGTGAACTGTGGCGAGGGGATTCATCCCCGTTCCAGTGCGTAGCACTGGCAAAAAATCTTGGGGTCGCTGCGCAACCCAACGGGGATAAATCCCCTCGCCACAATCAACACAATCAACACAATCAACACAATCAACACAATCAACACAATCAACACAGCCAACGCAGGCTTCGCCAGCTGCTACAGGTAATTCGGCGTTCTTACTTTTGCATCACGCCAGTAAACAACTCCGACTCGAGAAACTGCTGTAACCACACCTGCAACCGGCCATAAGGCGTCTGCGCAAACCACTCGCGATCCACGTGAGCGAATTGCCGCACAAACGGCATCAGCGCCACATCCGCCAGACTCGGGTGCCCGGCCAGCAAGTAATCCCGTCCTGCCAGCAACCCATCGAGCTTGCTCAGGAACACCTCGCCTTCTGCGCGATACACCTCCATTGGCTGTTCAGGGTAGCGCTCGGCGTACTTGTAGCGATTGAGGTGCACCTTGAACACCTGATCATTCTCTTCAATCAACGCGTCGATCTGCACCTGGCCCGCCGGATCGTCCTTGAGCAGCCAATCCTGCGGATCGTTCTGCGCCAGCGCCCAGCGCATGATCGACAGGCTTTCATCGATCACCTCGCCGTCAGCGTTGAGCACCGGCACCGTGCCTTTGCTCGACAGCGCGAGCATCTCGGCGGGTTTGGCCCTCAGGCTCACTTCGACAATGTCCACGGCAACCCCGGAGTAACGCAGGGCCATCCGTGCGCGCATGGCGTAAGGGCAGCGGCGGAAGGAATACAGCGTATTCATTTCACCTCCAGCGTACTCAGGCCATTGCCCTGGCGGTGGACCTGGATCTGCACGGGAATCCGTTCATGCATTTCCTGAACGTGAGAAATCACCGCGACCTTTCGACCCTGGGCCTGCAAGCCATCGAGGGCGTCCATGGCCAGTTGCAGGGATTCGGGGTCAAGGCTGCCGAAGCCTTCATCGATGAACAACGATTCGATCTTCAACGTACTCGACGCCATCGATGCCAGCCCCAAGGCCAGCGCGAGCGACACCAGGAACGTCTCGCCGCCCGAGAGTGAATGGACCGAGCGCAATTCGTCGCCCATCTCGGTATCCATCACCAGCAAACCGAGCATGCTGCCGCCGCGTTTCAGGCGATAGCGCCGGACCAATTGGCGCAACTGCACGTTGGCGTGGTGCACCAGCAAGTCGAGGTTGTAGGCCTGGGCAATCTTGCGGAAGGTGTCGCCCGTGGCCGAGCCGATCAAGGCACTCAACCGCGCCCAGCGCTGGAACTCGGCGTAGGCCGTGTCGATCTGTTGGGCCAGTGCCTGATTGGCGTTTTGCCGACGCTGGTCTTCGGCCTGCTCAGCGCGCAACTCCGCACATCGATGCTCGCTGGCGGTGAACTGGGTTTGCAGGTCCGCCAGCGCACTGGCCAGTTGTTCCGCGTCAAGATTGCCGTTGTGCTGCGCCTGATGATTCAGCAGACGCTGATCCCGTTCCAGTAACAGCACCTTGGCTTGCTCAATGGCTTTTTCGCTTTGCTGCAAGCGTTGCCGCAACTCACTGACGTGCTGATCGTCGACGCTTAGCAAGGTCTCCAGACCGCCGTCGTCGAGCTCTGGATGCAGCGCTCGCCAATCGGCAATCTTGCTGCCCAGTTCGCGGTCTTCGGTTTCCAGGGCCGAGAGGCGTTCCTGCTGGGCCTTGAGCTCTGCGGCCAATTGCACCAGCTGCGTGCGCACGGTTTGCAGTTCCTGATGGGCCGTCGTTTCGGCGTTGCGCGCCTGCTCGACGGCAAGATCGAGTTGCTGCTGCCACTGTTCGGCACTGGTGTGATCGCCCAGTAACTGCGTCAGTTTCTGCTGGCAAGCCTGCTGCTGTTCGGCGAGGGCATTGAACTGCGCCAACGCGGTTTCCTGTTGCTGAAGGCGGGTGAGCTGGCGATCCTGTTCTTTCTCCAGCACTTGCTGGCGTTGTTGCTGGTCGCTGATTTCATCCCGTTGCTGATCGACCTGTTCCAGGCGCTGCGCGATCTGCTGGTCCAGTTGCATGAACGTTGCGGCCGGTTCATTGCGCAAGGCCTCCAGCGTTTCAGCGGGTAGCAGGGTACTGAAGGCTGTCAGTTCTTCATCCAGACGCTGGCGATCACTGCTGAGTTCGCGCTGTTGATTACTCAGATGCTGAGTGGCTTGCTGGCTCGCCGTTTCGGCACTGCGCAACTGTTGCGCCAGACGTGCGGCGTCCTGCTGCAGGGTGAGCAGGGCGGTTTGCCGTTGCTCATCCTGGGAGATGCTCTGATTCAATTGGGCGTTTTGCTGTGCCAGCCAGGTGTCGCGCTGATTGGCGTCTCTGGCCAGCAACTGTGTCGACAGCGAGTGCGCTTCGAGGGCCGGCGCCAGGCTCTGACGCTGAGTCTCAAGGTGTTCCTGCTGCTGCAGCAGTTCTTTTTGCTGAGCAATCAGGCCACCCACTTCCGCGCGCAAGTCCGTGAGCTTTTCCTTGAGCTGGTCGACGGCTTTCTGGGCGTTGGCCTGCTCGCTTTCATCATGCCGGCCCAGACTCTGCAGCAGTGCTTCAGGCTGATGATAAGGATGATCCGGGCTGCCACAGACCGGGCAGGGCTGGTCGTCCTGCAGCTGTTCGCGCAGCTCTTCAACACTGGCACTGCGGGCCAGCCGCTGACGCTCAAGCAGCTCGCGGGTGACAGTCAGTGTCTGTTCGGCGACTACAAGTTCGTGTTTGGTTTTCACCCCGTCCTGGGTCAGCCGATCCCGCTCTTGCTGCACGACAGACTGGCGTTGCTGAAGCTCGGTACCGCGCTTGTCCAGGTCCTGTTGACTGGCCCAAAGGCGAGTCAGCTCTTCAAAGGCACGCAGTTGCTTGCGGTTGTCCTGCAGCAGATTGCCCAGCAACTGGATCTGCTCGGCCACGGCTTCGGGCTCGGCACCGGCTTCTTTGTAGAGCACTTCAAGGCTCTGCTTTTGCGTGGCGAATGCTTCGGCTGCACTGGTAGCGCTTTGCTCCAGGGCGGCCATTTCAGCCTGGCCCTTGTTCAAGCGATTGCCGATCAACATCAACTGCTGCAAACGATCGCGGTAAGCGTTCCACGCATCGCTCAAGGGTGCCAGATGGACGCTTTGTTCGAGTTGCGCGGCAATGCTTTGCAGACGTGCGGCCACCCGCTCTTGCTGCTCGACCAAGCCTTGAATCGTGCTCTGGCCTTGCGCACAGGCTTGGTCCACCTGTTGTTTGAGATCGGCACTGAGGCTCGCGTCTTTAATCAACCGGGCGAGGGCACTCTGTTCCTCGAAGGCCTGGCGCAGTAGCGGCGCGTTGCTGGCATGTTGGTTTTGCGCTTCGACGCGTGCGGTTTGCGCGGCGCTCAAGGTCTGTTCGAGTTGCCCCTGGCGCGCGGTCAGTTCCGTCTGCTGTTGCAGGTGCTGGTTGATCTGCGCAGCCAGCGGCGTGAGCTGCGTGGTGAGTTCGGATTTGCGGGCGAACTGGTGCCGTTGCGGGGCCAGTTGTTCCAGGCGCGTGAGCATCAGGCGCTCGCCTGCCAGACTTTCCCATTGTTGCTGCGCACTGTGCAGTTGCTCGGCGGCGCTGTGTTGCGCGTCTTGCACCACCCCTAACTCTTTGAGCCACGCGTGCTGCAACTCCAGCTGCTTGAGCTGTGCCTGCTGGAGTTTGAGCTGCTGTTGAGCCTCGTTGAAGCGCTCATCGAGCTCGGCTCTGGCTTCAGGTGGCAGCGGCGTGACGCCGGTGGCCTGGTCCTGCAGCAGCTTGTGGGCTTCGCGTGCTTCTTTGCTCTTGTCGAACGCGCGGCGGCCGAGACGGGTGTAGAGCGCCGTGTCAGTGAGCTTTTCCAGCAGTTCGCTGCGCTCGTTGTCATTGGCCTTGAGGAACGCACTGAACTCGCTTTGGGCGAGCAATACGGCTCGGGTGAACTGCTCGAAGTTCAGGCCGAGAACCGCTTCAAGTTGGGTTTTGAAGTCGACTTTCTGACTGGCCAGCAGCTGGTCCTGATCGATATCGCGCAAGCTCTGGCGGCTGGCTTGCAGCTTGCCACCGGCTTTTTCCCGCGCGCGGTTGGCTTCCCAGCGAGCGCGGTAGCGACGGCCATCGATGCCCACGAAATCCACTTCGGCATAGCCTTCACCGGTGCCGCGACGCAACAGTGTGCGCGGGTCGCCGGTGCTGATTTCGCCGTCAGCGTCTGGCGCTTTGGCGGACACCTGGGCATTGCTCAGTCGAGGCACGGCGCCAAACAACGCCAGGCACAAGGCGTCCAGCAAGGTGCTTTTTCCCGCGCCCGTTGGCCCGGTAATCGCAAACAAACCGGCACTCGCCAAAGGTTCGGCGGTGAAATCAATTTCAAACGGACCGGCCAGGGAGGCCAGGTTTTTCAGGCGAATCGCGAGGATCTTCATGGCTGTTCGCTCTCCATCTGCACGTCCTGCAACAGCTCGGCAAAGTCTTTCAGCGTTTGCTCGTCGACCTCGCTGCCGTA
>Ga0160467_101227_pt1 | contig 11579 bp, 7 predicted proteins | sample HID1972I_E11MG_FD_108221 | JGI IMG/M metagenome (GOLD analysis project Ga0160467, IMG submission 108221) | Enriched pill bug-associated microbial communities from UW Madison campus, WI, USA - HID1972I_E11 MG | ecosystem: Host-associated > Arthropoda: Insects > Digestive system > Unclassified ...
CTCGACGTCCAGCGAATCGCCCGGATCGACCGGCCCGTCGATGTCCTCCAGTTCCTCCAGTTCATCCATCACCGGCCAGCGTGCTTCCGGCAGGGTCGCCGCCAGCGCCTGCAGGCGTTCGGCCAGCGCACGCTGCACGGGCACGCGCGGCTGTTCGGCCTGCAACGCCAGCATGGTGGCCTCGATGGCCTGCGCGGTCGCATCCAGGGCCTGCACCGCATCCGGTGAAGGCACTTCGGAGGCGGCCAGCGCACGCTTGATGTAGCTCTCCGCGGCACCGGTGACGGCGGTGATCTCCGGCACGTCGGTCATCGCGAACGCACCGTTCATCGTATGGACCGCACGCAGCAGCGGATCAGCGACCTGCTGCGGCTGCACGCGTGCTTCGCGCAGCCAGTCATGCAGCGTGATCATGTGCGCGTGCACTTCGGCTTCGAGGATCTCGCGCAGCACGCTGTCGATGGTGGCCGGCGTGCCGGCTTCGGCAGCGGTTCCGGTCGCTTCCGCCGGCGCGGACCCGGTGGGGGCCGCCACGGGTGCAGGTATATGGAACGTTTCCTCGCCCGCGCCTACGCGGTCGGCAATGCCCTGCAGGCCCTGCAGGTCGGCGTGGATCGGGCTGCCATCGCGCAGCGCCGCGTTGAGTTCAGGCAATACGTCACAGGCCTGGTCGACCAGCGCCACCACCGCCGGCGAAGCGGTCCGGGAACCGTCCAGCACGCGGTTGAGCATGCCTTCGATCTTCCACGCGAACTCACCCAGCGTACGTGCGCCGACCAGGCGACCACTTCCCTTCAGGGTATGGAATACGCGGCGGATGGGCCGCAACCGGTCCATGTTGTCCGGCTGGGCATGCCAGGCCGGCAACAGGTTGCCGAGGTTCTGCAGCTCCTCTTCGAATTCTTCCAGGAAGACATCGCGGATGTCCTGGTCGATGTTCTCCGCCTGCTCGTCGAAGCCCCCATCGACATGGACGGGGCCTGCGGCCAGCGGGCTCGACGAGGCGATCGGAGCAGCGCTGGATTCCTGCGGCGTGGCATGCGGCTGGAATGCGGCGGCCGCTGTCGCCAGTTCGGCCAGGAAGCGCGCATCTTCATCGCCATCATCGCCGCCATGGGCGACCTCGCCTGCATCGCCGTCATCCTGCGCGGCGGCGGCCTCATCGGCCGCGAACGCCAGCGGGACGGCCTCTTCGGCATCCAGTGACAGCACGCTGTCGCCACGGCTGAGCGCGCTTTCATCGACGTGGAAGCTGACCGCTTCGCTGGCTTCGAAGGCGCTGCCGGACTCGGCCAGCACCGGATCGAAACCGTTCGTCTCGATGATGACCGGTTCGCTGGCTTCCAGCGTGGTGGTGCCTGCCGGTGCGTCCTGCGGCATCTCCACGGAAGGACCAGATTCGATTCCACCGGTATCCAACGGTGCTACGGACCAGGCGGTGGTTTCGGGAAACGCCTCGGCAGACACCGGATCGAAACCGCTGGCAGCCACCGGCGGCGCCGCAGCAGCCACCACACCAGGAAATGTTTCCAGCCCGCCCAGTTCCCAGGCGGGCACGTCCGGTGGTGTTGCGCTGGATGCCGCAAACACCAGGGACGGCACGCCTGCGCCAGTGTCCCCTGCGCCAGCGGACGATTCCTGCGCAGCGGCCACGTCGAACACCACATCGGGTATCGGGGGCGGGACAAACGTTGGCGCCGGCGCCAGCGTCACGGTCTCGAATGCATCGCCCCCCGGCGTGGCAAATGCCGGCACCGGCAGCGGCTCACGCTGCACGGACGCCGCGGCCAGCGCATCCCCCGGCACGCCAGCCCCGGCCATGTCTTCAACGACGTTGGCCGGCAACGGCCAGTAACGCAGCGCCTCCAGGCTGCTGCGGGTGATCTCCAGGATGTCTTCGCGGCCCGGACGACGGTCGCGCAATGCTTCCAGGTAATACTCCAGGCTCGCCATGGCATCGGCCAACGTATCCAGCTGGCGGCCACTGGGCACACGCTGGCGCGCGATCAGTTCGGCACTGACGTACTGCTCCACGCCCTGCAGGTAATCGGCCGGCACCGACAGGTCGAGCATGCGCAGCGCGCCGCCGACCTCGCCAAGCAGGCGAGGCACGTCCTGCAGCTGTTCATGGTTCCAGTTGGTTTCGATGAAGGCGACGAAATGTTCGCGCGCCACAGTGAAGTTGGCGATCGCTTCATGGGCAAGGACCTCCACCGTGCGACGCGTTTCAGCCGCGGCCGGATCGTCCTCGCCGCTGCCCGCCGCGCCCAGGTTCGCGACCTGGTCGTCCAGCGAAGCATCCACGTACAGCAGCGCACCGGCGACATCCAGCAGCATGCCTTCGTCGATCTGCTGGCCACGTTCGACCACGCCATGCAGGGCATCGCGCTGCTGCACCACGACACGGCGGGCGACGTCCAGCCCCATCATGGCCAGGGTATCGGCCACCGCGCCCAGTTCGTCCACCTGCTGCTGCAGCTGCGCCGGCTGGCCATCGGTACGCAGGTGCAGGTCCAGCGCGTCCTTGACCCGCAACAGTTCTTCCTTCACCGCACTGCCGACGGTATCAAGCAGCTCCCGGTTGCGTCCGCTCAGGCTGCCGCGGGCATGGTCCAGCTCCGCTTCGCTGGCACTGGCGCTGTCCGGCGCGAAGGCCAGCAGTACGCTTTCGTTGATGCCTGCGATGCCGCGCACGGCACGTATCTCATTGAGCAGCGGCAGCAGCACGATGGGAATGTCACGATGACCGTTCTGCAGCCGCTCGAGATAGTCGGGCAGCAGCACGCTGCCGCGCATCAGCGTGGCGCAGGCCTCGTCTCGATCCACAACGTCCCCGGAACCGATGGCGTTGGCCAGCTGCTCCAGTTCCTCGGCAACCATCGCCGGCGCATACAGTTCGACCATCCGCAGCGTGCCCTGCACCTGGTGCAGGTGGCCCGCACAGAAGCGCATGCGGCTGGTGTCGGAAGGCTCTTCGACGAAGTATTCGACCTCGTTGCGGACCTGGCGGAGGGTTTCGTCCAGCTCCGGCTTCACCCAGCCCAGGGCAGCGTGGCTCATTGCGTCGCGCAGGGTGCTCATGGCCGGGCTCCTCCGGTCGCCAGCGCACCCCGGCAGCCAGCGGCGCGGGAAGGACGAGGGCATGAATAATGACGATGGTTCATCAGGGTGATCCTTGCTTCTCCGCGCTGCGCGGCTCAGGCCGGCAGCTTGAAGTCGGCGACCGAACGACGCAGGTCGGCGGCCAGCTGTGCCAGGTGGCCGATCGATTCAGCGGTCTGGCCCGCGCCTTCGGAGGTCTGGCCGGTGATCTGCCGGATCACGCCCATCGTCCGGGTGATGTCCGACGCTGCCGAAGACTGCTGCTGCGCGGCCACGGAAATATTCTTGATGAGGGTGTTCAGCGCGTTGGACACGCGCTCGATCTCGGTCAGCGCGGTACCTGCATCCTCGGCCAGGCGGGCACCGGACACCACTTCGGCGGTGGTCTGCTCCATGGAGGTGACCGCCTCGTTGGTATCGGCCTGGATCGCCTGCACCAGGTTCTCGATGCGTCGGGTAGCGCCGGAGGTGCGTTCTGCCAGTCGCTGCACTTCGTCGGCCACCACCGCGAACCCACGACCGGCCTCGCCCGCCGACGCAGCCTGCACCGCCGCGTTCAGCGCGAGGATGTTGGTCTGCTCGGAAATGTCGTTGATCAGTTCCACGATGGAGCCGATCTCCTGTGACGATTCGCCCAGCCGCTTGATGCGCTTGGAGGTTTCCTGGATCTGGTCGCGGATCTGGTCCATGCCCTGGATGGTCTCGCGCACCACGCCGGCACCTTCGGCGGCGATCACCACCGAGCGCTGCGCCACGTCGGCCGATTCGGCCGAGTTGCGCGACACCTGCTCGATGCTCGACGCGATCTCGCCGATGCGGTCCGAGGCGGTGGTGATCTGGTTGGCCTGGTGACCCGCCGCTTCGGCCAGCTGCATGGCCGTGGCCTGGGTCTCCTGCGTGGACACGGCGACCTTGGCCGAGGTGTCGTTGATGGTGGTCACCAGATGGCGCAGTTCGTCCACGGCGTAGTTGATCGCGTCGGCGATGGCACCGGTCATGTCCTCGGTCACCGAGGCCTTCACCGTCAGGTCGCCTTCGCCGAGCGAGCTGATTTCATCCAGCAGCCGCATGATCGCCTGCTGGTTGCGGCTGTTGAATTCCACCTGGGTCTGGTAGCGCAGTTCCTGCTCGCGCGAGCGGCCGCGCACCGACGTGGTGACGAACCCGATGATGGCGATCAGCGACAGCGCGCCGGAGACCACGCCGATCCAGAAATTCGGGAACAGCCGCGTATCGCTTGCCGAGCCGAACGAGGAGAACGCATTGAACAGGCTCTTGCTGTCATCCAGCATGCCGGCCGAACCGGCGGTCAGGCTGGCTGCGGCGGCCTGTGCGGCGAACAGCTGTCGCGAGCTGGCGAGGATGGCGTCGGCATCGGCCTTCATCGCCGCCCACTGCTGCTGGGACTGCTCAAGCGCGGCCAGCGCGGCAGCACCGCGCACGGCGGTGATGCCCAGTTCATCGTTGCCGTTGCGCAGGGCATCGAGCACCTGGCTGAATACCGTGATGTCGCGGGCCAGTGCATCGCCGGCGGCCGACGCCGACGAACCGCCAGCGCGCATTTCGGTTACCCGGCGGGCCATCGTTCCGGCCACCACCACCTGCTGCAGCGCGCTGTAGATCTGCGCGGAAGGCGCGCCCGAGGCGCTCATCGCACGCACCACTTCGTTCAGCTGCGCCTGCAGGCCAGGAACGGCACCAACGAAATTGTTGGCATTGCCGGCCAGCGTCAGGACCGCCGGTTCACTGGACACCAGCTGCGCTGCACTCTTGCCCAGGGGCTGCCAGGTGGCGACCAGCTTGCCGATCGGCCTGCTCACGCCGGGCTCGTCGGCGTAGCGACCCTGCAGCGTGTTCATGTGCCCGTCGATGGCGGTGCGGGTGGCCTTGAACGCGGTGAACGCCTGCGCGTTGCCGGCGACCGCCTCACGGCCCTGGTTGGCCAGCTGCTGGGACAACACCTGCAGGTCGGCTGCCTTGGTGCTGGCGTCGGCCAGGCGGCTGCCCTGCCATGTCGCCACGCCGGTATTCAGGCCGAACAGCGCCATGGATATCAGCAGCAGGATCAACCAGGCGTTGGTGCCACCCAGGCGCACCTTGGCGGGCCTGTTGGAATCCGAAGCAGTACTCATCGTTCAACCTCGATGTTCAATACAGATGCGAAAGCAGCAACCGGCCTCAGGCCGCGGCCTGCCGGAATTCAGGAGTGCGCGACAGCAGCGACAGCGAAAACACGCCCCAGTCGTGGCCATCGGCGCGGAACGCGCGGTCCACGAAATGGCCATAGCGCCCGGCCGCCAGCTCGCCGGCCTGGACCTGCTGTCCGGCCTCGAAGCTGCGCTGGCCGAACAGTTCATCGATGGTGAGCGCCACGTCGCCGCCCGCCTGGCGCATCACCAGCACGCGCTGGCCTTCCTGCTGCACGGTGCGGCTGCCTTCCAGGAAAAAGCGCAGGTCCACCACCGGAAACAGGTTGCCGCGCAGGTTGCCGACACCCAGCAGCCACGGCTGGGCGCACGGTACCGGCGTCACCGGTGGCATCGGTACGATTTCCACGACTTCGCGGAAATCGGACACCAGTCGCCGGCTGCCGACGCGGTAACCGACACCGCGCCACAGGTCCTGCGCGAACTGGCGCTCGGGCAACTGCACCGCATGGGCCAGGCTGCGACGTTCGTAGGCTTCAAGGATGTCGAAGGGAGAACGCATCAGGCCACCAGCTCGGCGATGCGCGAGATCAGGTCTTCTTCGCGCGGCGGTTTGACGATGTAGTCCGCGGCCCCCTGCCGCAGCCCCCATGCCTTGTCGGTTTCCATCGCCTTGGTGCTGACGATGATCACCGGGATGTGCTTGGTCGCGGCATCACGCGCCAGCGCGCGGGTGGCCTGGAAGCCACTCATGCCCGGCAGCACGACATCCATCAGCACCAGCTGCGGCGCATGCTCGCGGACCAGTTGCAGGCCCTCTTCGGCGTTGTCTGCTTCGAGCACCTCATGGCCGGCCTTGCGCAGCCATTGGCCGAACACCGCGCGATCGGTCGGTGAATCCTCGATAAGGATGATACGAGCCATTGTGCCTTTCCCCCCTGGTCAGGCGTTGACGTATGTGCGGATGGCACCCAGCAGTTCTTCACGAGTGAATGGCTTGGTCAGGTACTGCTCCGAGCCGACGATGCGTCCGCGTGCCTTGTCGAACAGGCCATCCTTGGAGGACAGCATGATCACCGGCGTGGCCTTGAACAGCTGGTTGCCCTTGATCAGCGCGCAGGTCTGGTAGCCATCCAGTCGCGGCATCATGATGTCCACGAAGATGATCTGCGGCTGCTGGTCGGCGATCTTGGCCAGCGCTTCGAAGCCGTCGGTGGCGGTCACCACCTCGCAGCCTTCGCGCTTCAGCAGTGTTTCTGCAGTCCTGCGGATGGTCTTCGAGTCATCGATGACCATCACCCGGAGTCCTGCGAGCTCCCCGCCCGCAGCCATGTTCTCAGTCATTGCCTTCCCCATGCGCGGCACTTCGGCCGGTGCCGCTGCGAAGGCGTATCTATATCGCACTTGCGCTGCCGCCAGCAAGCGCCGATTCACATTCATCTTGCCCGCCACCTCCTGCAGGCCCACCCCACCGGGCATACGCAGCGTTGTGCGACAGGGAGCGGGCACGCCATCGCCGGAGCCGCTACCATCTGCACCTTGTCCCACAGGTGCCACCATGTCGCTGAATGTCATCGTGGTGATGGATCCCATCGCCCACATCAAGATCGCCAAGGACACGACCTTCGCCATGCTGCTGGAAGCCCAGCGCCGTGGCCATGCGCTGCATTATGTGCGCCCGGGCGGGCTCAGCCTGGATCGCGGACAGGCGGTGGCGCAAGCCGCTCCCCTGCAGGTCCGCGACGACCCGGCCGACTGGTACACCCTTGGCGCCTTCGAACGCCTTGAGTTCGGCGCCGGCCAGGTGGTGCTGATGCGCAAGGACCCGCCGGTGGATGCGGAGTTCATCTACGATACCCAGGTACTGGATGTCGCCGCAGGCGCCGGCGCGAAGGTGGTCAACAACCCGCAGGGCCTGCGTGATTTCAACGAAAAGCTGGCCGCGCTGCTGTTCCCGCAGTGCTGCCCGCCAACCCTGGTCAGCCGTGACGCCAGGGCCCTCAAGGCCTTCGTGCTCGAACATGGCCAGGCGGTGCTGAAGCCGCTGGATGGCATGGGCGGCCGTTCGATCTTCCGCAGCGGCACCGGCGACCCGAACCTCAACGTCATCCTGGAAACGCTGACCGATGGCGACCGCAAGCTTGCGCTCGCGCAGAAGTTCATCCCCGACATCAGTGCCGGCGACAAGCGCATCCTGCTGATCGATGGCGAACCGGTGGACTATTGCCTGGCGCGGATTCCGCAGGGTGACGAATTCCGCGGCAACCTGGCCGCCGGTGGCCGTGGCGAGGGCCGCCCGCTGAGCGAGCGCGACCGCTGGATCGCCGCCCAGGTGGGTCCGGAGATGAAGCGTCGCGGCATGCGTTTCGTCGGGCTGGACGTGATCGGCGACTACCTGACCGAGGTCAATGTCACCAGCCCGACCTGCGTGCGCGAACTGGATGCGCAGTTCGGCCTGAACATCGCCGGTACCCTGTTCGACGCGATCGAAGCCGACTTCCGCTGATGAGCGTGGTGTTACCCACGCCGGTGGCAGGCCGTGAGTCGCAACGGCTGGGCGCGACGCTTGCGCTGTCGGTCGTCCTGCATGCGCTGCTGATCCTCGGGGTGGGCTTCGCCGTCCGCGGCGAGGCACCGCTGGTACCGACGCTGGATGTGATCTTCAGCCAGACCAGGACCGCGCTGACGCCGAAGCAGGCCGATTTCCTGGCCTCCGCCAACCAGGTGGGCGGCGGCGACCATGACAAGGCGCAACGGCCACGGGATGCGCAGACCGGCATCGTCCCGCAGGTGCAGGCGGGCACCAGCCCGGTTCCGCAGCAGCACCAGGAAGCGACCGCACCACCGCCGCCGCAGGCCCGCGTGGTCAGCAGCCGCAACGGCGAAGAGCAGGTCGCGCAGGCACAGGCGCAACCGGTGCCGGAACAGCCGCGTCCGGACGCGCCGCTGGACGCGCGCGAGCAGCGCGATGCGGAAATGGCGCGGTTGGCGGCCGAAGTGCACCTGCGTTCAGCGCAGTACGCCAAGCGGCCCAACCGCAAGTTCGTTTCCGCGAGCACGCGTGAATATGCGTGGGCCGATTACCTGCGTGCGTGGGTGGACCGCGCCGAGCGTGTTGGCAACCTGAATTATCCCGATGAGGCGCGCCGGCGCCGGCTGGGTGGCCAGGTGGTGATCACCGTCGGCGTGCGTCGCGATGGCAGCGTGGAAAGCAGCCGGATCCTGCGTTCCAGCGGCACGCCACTGCTGGATGAGGCGGCGCTTCGGGTGGTGCAGCTGGCGCAGCCCTTTCCGCCGTTGCCGCAGACCGACGACAAGGTGGACATCCTGCAGGTAACCCGCACATGGGCGTTCCTGCCGGGCGGCGAACTGCGCGACGATTGAGGGAGTTCCGGTGCACCGCTGCACCCGGCGGCTCGCGGTAGAGCCGACCCATGGTCGGCTGCATTGAATGAAACACGGAACGCGGGAAAGGCAGCCGACCATGGGTCGCCTCTACCATTCGTCCTGCCAATCCTCGCCTCAACGCCCCGACACAAGGGGCTCAGGCGTTCGCCTGTGCCTTCGCCGCCCGCAGCGCCTGCTGCTCCACCAGCGTCAAGGCGACATTATCCCGCAGGTAGGCCGGTTCCACGCGCTCGGGCGCAATGCCCTCCCCGCGCGCGAACGACGGCGCGGCCAGCGCCAGCACATCCGATGCCCGCGGCAACGCGCCCGCATCGTGGCCTCGCAATGCTCCTCCCAGTTGCCCCACCAGCGCAGCGTCGAGCGCGGCAAATCCGGTACCCACGCCATACACCGGCAGCCCGGCTGGCAGTTGCACGGCCTCCGGTCCGCACACACGTTCGGCACCGCATGCCACCGGCAGGCCATCCACGCGCTCGAAGCGCGCCACATACAGCTCGCCCATCCGCGCATCGATCGCCGACAGGATCCGGGCCTCATCCGCCGGCGCACGCATCGCCAGCGCCTGCAGGGTGGAAACCGGCAGCAGCGGACGGTCCAGCGCCAGCGCGATGCCCTGTGCCAGCGCGATGGCCAGGCGAACACCGGTGAACGCCCCCGGGCCACGTCCCAGCGCGATCGCATCCAGCTGCGAGCGCACGATGCCAGCCTCCGCAAGCAGTTCTTCGGCCCAGGGCAGCGCCAGCGCGGCATGGCGCCGCGGCGCGATCTCAAAACGCTCGCGCACCTGCCCCTCCACGTGGACGGCAACGGAACAGGCTTCGGTGGACAGTTCAAAGGCGAGCAGTTTCATCGTTTCACGGTCAGAACAGGGAAAGCGGCGTACCGGCGGGAACAGGGTCGCCGGCCTCCGCAGGACGCCATTGTGGCGCAAAGAACGCCTGCACATCGGCCAGCGTGCGGGTGCGACGGAACGGTGGCAGCGAATCAAGGAACACCCGCCCATAACTGCGGTTGAGCAGGCGCGGATCACACAGCACCAGTACCCCACGGTCGGTTTCGCTGCGGATGAGCCGGCCGACCGCCTGCTTGAGGGCGATCACCGCCTGCGGCAGCTGCTCGTCGCGGAACGGATTCCCGCCCCGCGCACGGATGGCGTCCAGTCGCGCTTCGAACACCGGGTCGTCCGGCGCGGCGAACGGCAGCTTGTCGACCACCACCACGCTCAGCGCGTCGCCGACCACGTCCACGCCTTCGCGGAAACTGGCCGAGCCCAGCAGCACGCCGTTGCCGGATTCACGGAAACGCTGCAGCAGCGTCGCACGGGGTGCTTCGCCCTGCACGAACAACGGCCACGGGCCACCGCGCAGCGCTTCGGCGGCCTCCCGCAGTGCGCGGTGCGAGGCGAACAGCAGGAAGGCACGCCCCCGCGACGCCTCAAGCACCGGCCGCAGCGTGGCGATCAATGCCGTCCCGAAGCCGCGTGCCGCAGGGTCCGGCAGGCCTTCCGGCAGGTAGCAGAGCGCCTGTGCCGGCCAGTTGAACGGGCTGGGCTGCAGCAGTGTATCGGGATCGTCCAGTCCGAGCCGTTGCGCAAGGTGATCGAAACCGCCGCCCACCGTGAGCGTGGCTGAAGTGAATATCCATGCCGCCTGGCTGCGCAGGCGATGCTCGCGCATCGGCCCGGATACATCCATCGGCGTGCGCTGGCACCGGAATCCACGCGGCGTGAGCTCATACCAGAGCACATCGGCATTGGCGTCGGACGGTTCCTGTGGCTCGGCATCGAAGTCCAGCATCGGTGCGTCATCGCCAAGCCAGCGGGACAGGCGCGATACCGCTTCGCGCGCACGCGCGTGGCAGGCATCCAGCCCGGCCGCTGCTTCACGCAGGGTGTCCAGCGCATCCAGCAACCCATGCAACGCACTCATCACCGCGTCGAAGCCATCACGCACCTGCGGAACCGCGAGCGCCCGCCACTGCGTACCCCGTTGCGGCAGGCCTTCCATCGCCGCCCGCAACTCGACCAGCGCCTGCTCCAGCATGGCGGTCGGCGTCTGCAGGGCGGCCTGGGCCCCAGCGACACTGCGCGCCTCGACCAGGCAATCGCGGGCCAGTTCCTGCCATGGGCGCATGCCGAATCCTTCACCGAAGAACTGCGCGGCCAGTTCCGGAAGCTGATGTGCTTCATCGATGACGAACGCCTGCGCCCCCGGCAGCAGTTCACCAAATCCCTCCTGCCTGAGCGCCAGGTCGGCCAGCAGCAGATGATGGTTGACCACCACCACATCGGCGGCCTGCGCGCGTTGCCGGGCCTGCACCACGAAGCAGTCGTCATACATCGGGCACTCTGTACCCAGGCAGTTGTCCACCGTGGAGGTCACCATCGGCAGCAGCGGCGAATCTTCCGCCAGCGCCTCCAGCTCCGCCATGTCGCCGTGCTGCGTGCGCCCGGACCAGGCGAGGATGCGCTGGAATTCGGCCGCCTGCTGCGGGCTGGAAAAGCGCGGTTCGCCACGTGCCTGCTGCAGGCGATAGCGGCACAGGTAGTTGGCACGGCCTTTCAGCAATGCGCTGCGATGGCCGATGCCCAGGGCCTGGCGCACACGGGGCAGATCGCGATGGTAGAGCTGGTCCTGCAGGGCACGGGTGCCGGTGGAGATGATGGTGCGCAGGCCGGACAGCAATACCGGCACCAGGTAGGCATAGGTCTTGCCGGTGCCGGTGCCGGCTTCGGCAAGCAGCAGGTCGCGCTGCTGCAGGGCGCCGGCGATGGCTTCGGTGAGGTGCAGCTGCGCCGGGCGCGGCACGAATGCGTCCAGGTGGGAGGCAAGTGCTCCGCCGTCGCTCAGGGCTTCCCGGCTGGCATGGACAAGGTCGGACATCAGAGGGAAAGGATACCCGGCCGGGCGCTGCCCGGCACCC
>Ga0160467_101229_pt1 | contig 11541 bp, 14 predicted proteins | sample HID1972I_E11MG_FD_108221 | JGI IMG/M metagenome (GOLD analysis project Ga0160467, IMG submission 108221) | Enriched pill bug-associated microbial communities from UW Madison campus, WI, USA - HID1972I_E11 MG | ecosystem: Host-associated > Arthropoda: Insects > Digestive system > Unclassified ...
AAAAGCTATGTAATCTAGCATTTCGTTAGTTTCTTCCTCCGAATTATCAAAATGCCAATGAAAAGGGCCAAAATAAAGCATGTTTTCGCGTCCGCCTAACAGCAGTACAATATCAAAACCTGTATTTTCGCGTCCAAATATTTTTAGTTCGCCGTCATTTTTCTTGATAAATTTAATATCAGGATATTTTTTCAGTTCTTTAACTACTGTTTGGATAATATTTTGTTCAGTCATTGGTATTTCAAACTTTTTCGATTATTAGATCATAGTTTTATTATTAATAATTGGCATACCGCATGTGTGCAACTAAAATTTGTCTAAATATAACAAATCATTGATATTCAAGGCGGACAAAATAAAACTCAATTAAGCTAAAATTTATAGCAAAAATAAACTAATATATTTAGTTTTATTATTTATCTTTGGATATTGAATAAGGATGGACACGCTTTAAGATAACCGGTTGCTCAAAATTCTTGCGTGTTCATCCTGTTCAATATTGAATTAAAGCAGGGGAGAGTTCTGTAAGTTCACTTTATAGTAAAGGGACTTACTATCGAAATGTCAACCCTGTTGGAAAAGGTGAAAACGATAAATACTAATTGCGATGAATGTACCATTGACAACAGAGATCTTGAAGGACTTAAAGAATAAGGGATACAATATCCTGAAGTCTGAAAATACTGTGGATGATGTTATACAACATTTTGTCCCGACAAAGGTAAACGACCTATGGGCGTTTATGAGCGAGTTTAAGGAAGAGTCTGCGACAGTCGTGATCGAGCAGATCCTTGATGTACCAGAGGAAGTGTTAGAAGGGAAATTCTTAAGGGTTTTCTGATTGATCTATTAATTTTTAAAAACTAAACAGATGAATTTAAAGCAAATACACCAAGAATATATACTCAATCATCCTACAGCTGTAAAAACTGCTAAAAGTAGATCACAGCTAACTTTTAGACAGATTGCAGGTATCCGAGAGTCTGCCTTTAGTATCTCTCAGTTATTTACAATAGCTGATGGGGAAGAAATTATTAGACAAGGTTTTGCTCGCTGGCCAGATGTTATAGCAGGAGAGCTGGAGCTATTGAAGAGGAGATTGGTTGATTAATGTTAAGTTCTGAGGATATTAAAATAGATCAACTTCAGTTGAGTATTTATTATTGAAAGCTCCCACCTTTTAAAGATGAGCAGATAAGAAATCTTTCATTTATTATTTTAGAATTGTAAATTTTAAGTATTGATAAAACCTACGTTTTAGGATCTCGCTTTTCTTTATATATTATGCCAATCATGCCTACAACCATTTTTACATTCCGTATTCCGTCTTTGTGTATCGGTTTGTTTGAATATCCATAATAGTGCAATAATGGACTTTTGTTGTTCATCTTTACAAAGTGTCTCAAGCTTGTTAAATGCAATTTTAGTAGGGAACGATTTTAAAATAACAACTGGAGTAAAGGTAGGTTTAAGTGGTATACTCGCAATTGCTTGAATGTATGTGTCGGTAGTATAATTTACTTTTTCGGGAATTGAATTGAAAATATAATTCCTTAACAATGTGAAAACAAGTTCAAATTCAAAATCGGTGTGATTTAATACTAATGAACTGCCTTGATTAAATTCAATTTTATCCTGAGCTATTTGATTTATTAGTTTATAAAATTCTTCCATCTTTTTTCATGATAAGTGTAATTCCTTTTTATTTAAGTTATCTGTTGAATGAATTTAAATTATATTCTCAGCGCTTATATTGTCATAAGTTCAATATTTAATTTTTCTGCTAAATTTCTCACATATTCTTTATGGGATGATTTTGAGGGTTGAATGTTATCGTAATAATTCTTAAATAATTTGGAACCTTTATCTTTGTTCTCAAACCAGACAATTAATGCGATGTCCAATTTCGCTCTTCGTGATTTACGATATGGTAAATGACCATAATTGTTGATAATTTTTTCTTTTGTCTCTACACCTGAAAACCAATCAAGACCCTTAGTTTCAATTCCATTAATTATTTCTTCCGTAATTTTTTTATTTTCATTTTTAATCGGCCACCAATAATCCTCTCCTTTAATTATTATTCCAAGTCGATCTCTTATTAGGCACTCGTATTCCTTATAGTATTTTTTTGTCCCAGAAGCTGGTGATTCAAAATTATATAAACTTTCAACGCATACGCCAAGATTTATCGCGAACCGCCCATATAAGTTCTCTCGCAGTCCAGGGACCACATAATTTTCTCCAATTGGGTATTGTCCACTTTGAAAATGTATTATTTGAATTATTCCATCGTCAAGTCGTCTATTAAAGGTTCTGCCAAATTTCTTGAAGCCAAGTGGTTTCAGTTTAATGAAAACATCCTTCTGAATTACGTCAAGTTGAGTTTTAAAGTCTATTTTTAGATCTAGATCTTTAGGTTTTTCCTTTTTTTTGAATATGTCGAAAAGTCGCATTTGTTTTAAAGTTATCTTTTGAAGCTATGTAAACAAAGTCATGTATTAACGTATCACAAAGCCTAAATAATCAACTTGCACTGAATTAAGCACTAGAGACTTTAATTAGTTACTAAAGTATGAAATAACAAGATAGAATAGGTTGTTGGTAATAAAAAAAGCAAATGACAAAGTCATTTTTCCTTTAGGAAAGTGATGTTAGCATCTCTAATACTTTCTACTTCATAAAATTTGAGATAAAGCGAGAAGATCACTTCTAAATCTTCAATATCATTAATAGTGGATTGTTCTATTTTAATCATTTTTATAAATCGAGACAAATAGGAATTAGTTCTTTTACTTCTTCCTCAGGTTATTAATTCTTGCTTTTTGTTTTTTTGTCAAAAACTACTTCTAAGATCTCATTATCCATTAAATTAGAATCGATGACGTCAGATTTGTACTAGCAAACTATCATCTGCACATCTTCAGTTACTAAATCTTTTAAGGACTGAAATTAAAAGTAATAATATCTTAAGATGTATCAAAATTACTTCCGTCTAATTTTTAAAGCTATTAGCTTTGTGAATAAATAGTACCGAAAACGTACCGCGGCTTTAGGGTAAAAAGCAGAAAAGTTGAGTATTTCACTTCTGCTCCCATTTCGTCAAACCGATCTTACCGATTTGCGCTTATTTGTTTAGTTTTTTGATTTTCAATTTTTTCTTTCCATAGTCGCCTATTATTAACAACATATTTTTCGATCTTATCATCAGATGTTGTTATGGAAAGCCCATTAGGGATTAATCCAAGAGTATTATAAAATCCAATTTCTTTAATTTGCTCTAATAATATTGTTTGGCTATGATTTTGAGCATTAAAGTTGTGAGATTTAAACAGCACTTTGTCAGTAAGTAAATATAATTTTCCTCCCACAGCTTCTACATTAATAAAATGATTTGCCCCTCCAGAATGAATAATAGTTAATCCTTGTATATTTTCAATTTGAGTCTGACTTTTAACTGTTTTGGAATTGACAAACAAATAAATTCCAACTCCAAAAAGTATTCCCGAGAAGATTCCAGAAATTAATCCATAATTACCTCCAAGCAATAAACTAAAAAATAGTCCCATTACTACTCCAAAAAATATACCTGCTAAAATTGAATTTTTAATTTCTGTCATTTTGTTTATCTGATTTAGTGGTGTTTGTAAAATTTTTCACGAAATAAAAGACAACAAAGCTTCTTAAAACTCTACCTATATTTGAATTTTGTGAAATTAAAACCTAATGTAATTATTTTTATGTGAACCAGGTATTTAAGATAGAAAATATTTATGGATAGCGAAACAAATCTAAAATATGTGTTAAACATATTGTAAGAGAAATTGCAGTTTATGATTTAAAAAATTACCCACTAACATCCACCAACTTCACAACCTTTCCATCCTCAGAAAACTCAAATATTGATTTGCCTTTAAGGCGTAATTCTTGGCCTTTCTTTGGTCCGTTTGGAAGATCCTTGGCTAATTTAGCTTCGTAGTCGATTGTGATTTCAGAAATATTGTTGCGGTGAAGGATGGAGGTGATGGTCTGCTTGCAGGTTGCAAATAGATCTAACACCACATAGCCCGCTTAAGAAAAACAAGTTTTCCTTTTAAGGACATTGTTGTATTGCCATCATGGACATTCTCAGACACAAAATCCTTGGTTATATCGAAACACAAGTCTTTAGGCTTAAAAGCATTATATGAATTGATGTAATGTATAGATCAATAAATGGATTTATAGTGTTTTTCTATCACTGATAAATACTATTTGGAATTAGGTTCAAACTTTAATGCAATACTAGCCGTTTGATTATCCAGTACATCTTTTGCAGAAGATCTTAGAGGTAAATTAAAGGCTATCGTGAATTTTTTTGCGATTTTAACACCTGCATTAAATTGTAATAGTGTTAAATTTTTTCTTCCGATTTTATCATAAAATTTGTTGCCTCCACTTATATACGAACCTTTCACAGCAGCAAAAATAGTAAGGTTATCTGCCGTTTTTGATGATTGAAGTAGATCAATTGATGCTAAAAATGCTGTAGACAGTTCATTGTAATAATAAGTATTTGAAATGGTTTGTTTATCTTTTACTTCATCAATATTAAATTTATTTTCAAGAGGAATATAGAATACCATGTATTTGTCATTTCCGACAACTGAATTTGAAAAAAATAATGGATAAGTAACGGTTGCATTGAATAACCCTCCATATGGTAGCTTGTTTGCTGCTTTCGCTGTACTGTCAACTTTATCATCAACCTGTGTAATTGTGCTTCCTAATGATAATTTTATTGGAATCGATGGGATAGGTATAATTCCTGATAAAATTTCAGAGTTAATCGAGTTTGATCCATCAAAGTTTCTTTGGAGCAAAACATCTTGTACTAAATTGATTTTTCGCTCACCATCATTACTAAAATAGAAGAAGGCTGCTTGTGCATTGCTGCGTAAAGGGAAAAATCTTCTTTTAATTTTAGGATTCTCAGTTATAGAATTTATCATTTTGTAGTATTCATATCCCTCCTTAAGCATTTTAATATTACTTGCATACGTTTTTCCAGCTATATTTAATTCAGTATTATCCATTGCGAAAAGAGCTTGTAATTCATCCTCTAAGAAATACTTATTCTTATTAGTGTCATTAAGAAATTTATTTTGATCAACTTTGTTTTTTGAGTTATTTATTGAGTAGATTTCACTTAGTAATTTTCGCTTTTCATTAATTTTCGCTATATTAATACTGCAAGTTTTCTGATAATCAATTGCCAGCCATGCGTCTACATCGTTTACTGGTAATTTAATACTATTTAGATATTTTATTGCATCATCACTTAGATAATCATTCGCCGTTATTAGTGATTTTGTAACACCTTCTTCGGTTATTTCATTAGCTTTTCCTAATTTTTCATTAAAAGAAGAGATAAATTGACCTTTCGATTTAATGCAGAATAGTAAAATCAATAAAGTCGTAAAGAGTTTTATTTTTATCATAATTATTAATTTTTATATTAGTTAATTTTAATTTAGAAATACTTATTAAACATGTTTTATTTAAATCGAAGTCGATTTGCGTAAATTTGTTTTTTTTTAGGTGTTATACTGGTTAAGTAAAGTTAATAATATAGCATATGGTTTATGTAAAATAAAACATAAAACGCTTAAAATAGTTTTCATTAAAAAATAATACAGCTTATTTGCTATCGTATTAAATATAGGTATTACCAAATAGATAGATAAATCGGAAGAGGTTGTGAAATTTTTAATAAAATACTTTGCGATGATATACAGTGATTTTAATTAAAACATTAAGTAATTTACACCTCCCCAATAAAAACATCATAGTCATTCATCTTGTCCCGGTTTTTAACCAATCGAGGAGCTTTCTTCTTTTTTGTATAATGTTGAATAGCATTAGCGATGAATAACGGTCTAACTTGGTCATTAAAATGAGCTTCACAGTCTAAGAAAATTTCCAGTGCAGATTTAGCATCTTTAAAATATCCATTATTGTATTGTTCATCAATCCAATTTTGAATCTGGATGTCTGTGATTGCACTAGACGACTCTAGAAGGATATCCTTTTCTTCATCACCAAATCTTAAAAATTCCTTCGACTTCCCGTTTCCAGTTTTTTGCTCTGCGATGTAATCTCTATTCCCTTTTTCATCAATGTGAAAGCGTATTTGAATTTTATGATTGGCACTGCTTTTACTTAATGGAACAAAATCAGCAAGTTCACATTTGAAAATTATTCTGATAGTGTTATTCTCACTAAGACCTAAGATTAAAGTCACGTTGACCCAACAAAAATGCTAGTTCAAATTGGCTCAAACCACGCTTATGACGTAATTTAATTATATTCAGCATCTTTAAAAGCTCAATATCCGACATGCTGCTTATTTTCAAGATTTTAAAATCTAGATTTCGTTTCATTATATGGGCTATTACCGACTTACACCAATATAATCAAACGAATCTTTAATACTATCTCCTTTAAAAATATATTGTATTGGGAAAAAATTGTAAATTCAGTAAATTAATAAAGAATAGATCTGATGACTCAAAATCAATTGCAAATATTAAAATTATTGGAAGAACTTCCTGACTCATCAGACTTTGAGTTGGCTCCTGCTACTTCATTACAAATCACTGTTTTTAAAGAACGGGCTTTTACGAAAAAAGTACCTGAAAATGTGATTTCGCAATTGATCGAATTATTTGAAGTTGCCGACGGATATGTTAATAATATGGTTATCGGGTTTTTTAATTGTGATGATGAAACTATATTTGAATGGTGGGATGATTATCAAGAGCTTTGGATAGGGCAAAGAGATTTTAATACATTACGTTGGGCAGATGGTAAGTTCTGTTTAGGTGATGCCTCCAGTATTAGCTATGACGAATCTTATGAATCACCAACTTTAGTAGGACTTATAGAAATATGTAGAAATGAAATGTTGAGAGCGATCGATTAAGTCGTTGGACATGATAAACACTAGTCAATCTTTTTATCGATACTTTCTTTTTTAGGTTTGTATTTCTACCATCAACAATTACGACTTCTAATCTTTTGTTTTTTCCTTTAGCAGCACGACTCAATGCATCAGTGAAATCTGAACTCGTCCAAGTTTTTATTGCAATGATTAACTATTTCCACTAAGGTTTTGGGTAGGTAAAAACCTTCTCTTCTTTTCTGCAATGGGGTAGTAATTATCTGAAAAACAATTACTAAATTAGTAATGAAATTAAAGAAGCTACTTTACTTAGCTATAAAATATTATCGTAAGATTTGAAGAAATAAAAGGATTTTAATCATATGAAAAAAGAAAAAATAGTGAAGAGTGGCAAGGGAGAGGAATCCCCTGTGACAATTTTGGAGCAGGGAGGGCCTATCTCCGTTACGCTTGTGTTTAAAAGCGGTGCCGTTGTGCAGTTAAAAAACGTGACTTATAAGGAGGTATCTTGGACAAGTGGGACAGTAAAAGACCCGATGGCCAATGGTATCCTGTTTGAGCGAAACGGTTCTCCAGCCATGCTTTCATTCAACGAGACCGGCCAGTATCACGAGTATTACCAAGGTTCGGGAACCCCGAAACCACCAGTAAGCAATGCCTACTTTGCACCCAATATTCTTCTTGACGCTATCATATTCGACTAGAGTTTGTACTCGGTAATTATCAAAAAACCAACCATAAACTCTAGTCGTGTAGCAGTCCTAGGATAGCTGCTGAATTATTAGGTAATGGTGTGAATGCCTCAAGGATTAGATTTTTATTCTGGGAGGTAATAAAACGTATATTCGTTGTTGTATTATTAATTGGGTCATAATCCCTTACTTTTAGGATCATGTTTTCAGAGTTGTTGACATACTATCAGGGACTATAATTTCCTAAGTAAATGGACCTTTTTTCTTTCCTGGTAACTGAATATTCCGATTATCCGTATAATCAAATAAGTAAAGTGTATCAAAAGGGGCATTCTCCTAAGTGACTAGCAGCTTATAATCTTTTAATGTCTTTTGCTGTTCATTGATGTTAATTGAACACCCTATGGTTATTATTGTTAAGATAATCCTCTTAAAATACTTCATTCGTCAAAAGGAGGTTGGATTTTACTTGTAATCTAATCTTTCTCAAGTATACTGTTTTTAAATTATTATTTGAATAATTGAGAAGATTATATTTTTATTTAATAGTAACCTAAATAAATTTTGGGTAATTTCATGGTTCTACACGCACAATGATATCCTCATTTAAAGAATTATTATTTTTTTTTAACACTAATGTTTTAAATGGAAACTCATCAATGTTGATTAAAATTCCTGTCTTAATTAATTCTTCAAATAATTCGTTGTAATGATTTTCAGAGCTTATAACTGCATGAATAGATTTTAAAGATTCGCTAGTTTGTAAAAATTTATATAAATAGAAATGATCAATTGCACCAAAATGTCCTTTTCTATTAATCTTCACATGCAAGTATTGCTTTGTTTTTTTATTTTCAAAATCGCAGGCATCCCCATGGAAACAATACGTCCAGTTGTTTTTTAGATTACCTTTCCACAGATTATTTTCTCTATTTATTAGCTTTTGAAATGATTGATCTGACTTCAAATCAAGATTAAATTCATGAGCTAAAACTTTTATCATTTCATTTGCTTTGTTTTCAAAAGCTTGAATTACTTCAATAAGCAGATCTAATTCTTTCATATAAGTGTTCGAAAGGCTTTAGTTTTTAAAACTCTTTTATAATAATCCAATAGACCGTATTTTTGGTAACTATTTATTTGTTGTCAAGGTGTAATGAACATGGGTTTACGAAATATTATGTGGTAATATTGTTGTTCGTTTTTTCATAATCTTTTAAAAGTTATAAATTTTTTCATCAACTCATCTGTTTCTTCGTCGGATTTAGGATCTTTCTTAAATGCCAAATTTAAGACCAAAGGTTGTCCATTTATGGATCCAAATGCTATAATTCTAAATTTTAATTCCATGTCGCCTTTAAGAAGGTATTTTTTACCTGAAAATTGTTCACCATTTGAAGCAAAACTAATATCTGTTGCTTTGGAATATTTCAATTGTCCTGCGATTTGATTTAGAATTTGTTTTTCAACTCCCTGTTCAACCATTTCATTTGTCAGGTAAAGCCATTAGGCTGAAAATGAATTGTTTTCTATTGAATATTCGTCTTTCGCAGTATAGTTAGTCGGAACATCAATTTGGATATTTGCGTAATTTACTTTTTTAATTTCTGCGCTTTGCGCTAAAAGGCTAGAAATAGCAATTATCAAAAAAGATACTAAAAGTATAGGTTTCTTCATTATTAATATTTTTTGTTCGACTTGAGAGTTTTCTTAAAATTATTCTTACAATAGATATGTCAAATAGCCAAAATCAGATCGTTAAGAATCAAATATAAGTTAATTTTCTAAGACAGATGCGTCTAATGATCTGATAGAACTTTCTAGTTTTGAGAATTACGGAGAGATTACTAAACCGAGCATTATGATCTCTTGAATATCGATAAAATATACACGAAGTGAATAGGTAAAAGGTGCATTCAGTGGAGAAGAGGCATTGAGGAAGGTGGAGAATCTGATCGTAGAAGATATATTAAAGAAATGAACGATGCCAATACACAATTAGGGCTTGACCATATCATAACTATATATTAAATTTGGTAATAAGCGTAAGCTAGATAGAAGGTTCTAATTATAAGCCAATACCAGAGTTTGTGATACACACCTCAGCTATAGCTGTTGTGAAGCATAAAAACAGATACTGCAAGATTAATATATAATGAATAAAATAATCCTTCCACTTATTCTCATTCTCTTAATGCATAGTTGCATATCGTCTACCAAAACGACTAATTATCTTGGCCAAACATATCCAGATTCTATTCCTGTGATTTTTGCACCAGGTGTAGTTTCAATGGAAGGTAGATTAGAGCATGGTATTTCATTTACACCTGACAGACGGGAATTAGCATTTGGAGTATTAAACAAGGACGATTTTAGTGGCGAAATATTTTATTCCAGGAGGATTAACGAAAAATGGACTGAGCCGATGGTTTTTGAACCACTAAAAAATAAATGTGTATATCTACCCTATTTTTCACCTAATGGAAAATCCTTACTTTATACTCAAAGTCAAGCAGATATAGACAACATGCAAACAGATGTTTGGATGGTTGAAAAGATTAATGATGAGTGGGGTACTCCAAAAATTATTCGAGCTCCAATAAGTTCGACAAGCAGGGAAGCTAACGCTTGCATGACATATGATGGTACAATCTATTTTTCTTCTAATAGGAATTGTTATGGAAAGGATAATTGCCATACCGCAGATTTGTTCTATACTAAACCAATAGGGAATGAGTACCAAAGTGTGAATGTTATTTCCGAATTTATTTCACCGAATGATGAAGAAAGCGTTTTCATTTCCCCTAAAGAAGACTACATAATTTTCTGTAGATATACAGACAACGATACAGGAGTGGATTTATATATTAGTTATCGTGATAGTAATAAAAAATGGATTGAGCCTCAAATAATTAATTCAACAATAAATTCAAAAGATTGGGATAGGAGACCATTTGTAAGTATTGATAATAAATTTTTATTTTTTACTCGATTACAAATCGGAGAAACGGGATTAACCGAATCAGATATATATTGGGTTAATACTTCAAAACTATTTAAACCCTTCGTTTATCATTCACTTCCTGACACAACAACAATTCAAGTTGGAGAGAAATTCGAAATATCCATCCCCAAAGATTACTTTAAAGATATAGATGATAAACAGTTGATTTACAGTATTAATCAAAATAAATTTGACTGGCTGAGTTTTGATAGTGAACAAATGAAATTATCAGGAAAGCCCACTGTGCCTGGAGATTTTGAATTGATTTTTACAGCAATTGATAGATCTTCGAATAGGACGCATGATAAGATTATAATAACGGTAAAAAAATAATTACCGTGCCCCCTTACACCTTCACCTATCCATTTCCTTCATTCACCGAGTTTTTAGTTGGTTTAGTCTAATTGCCATAGGGTAGGGACGATTAACACCCTACTTTTGAATCAACAAATAAGATAAAACTAACAATATAACATAAAGACATTATGAACACTTTAGCAAAAACATTCGCAGCAGCAGCCTTGATCGCAGTATCTACTTTCACTATGGCAGCAGGCAAACCAGAGGTATCAAACCCAAAAAAAGCAGTAGTCAACTTATCCACAGCAGATCTGGCCATTGATCATTACGTTGCGGTTATGATAGAAGGACAATCGGCAGGAGTAGAGCTGTTGTTTACAGCAGACTTCAGTCAAAAAGTTCAGGCATCAGAAGATAAAACTAACAGCCGTTCAGAAGTTATTTCATTCTTGAAGAAACAAAAAGGAGAGCAGTTGAATTGTCAAACAAGCTCCATAATCTTACAAGAGTCAGCAGACTATATGATAGCCAAAGTAACCATGCAGTTTGAAGGTTTTACCAAAACCGATCTCGTGACTTTAGTCAATGACGGTGGTAACTGG
>Ga0160467_101230_pt1 | contig 11537 bp, 11 predicted proteins | sample HID1972I_E11MG_FD_108221 | JGI IMG/M metagenome (GOLD analysis project Ga0160467, IMG submission 108221) | Enriched pill bug-associated microbial communities from UW Madison campus, WI, USA - HID1972I_E11 MG | ecosystem: Host-associated > Arthropoda: Insects > Digestive system > Unclassified ...
ACACCCATACCAAGGCGGGGTGCGCGGTTGCGGCGTTGAAGTGCGGGCTGCTGCCGGTGAACCAGATTTCCATGGAGTTTTACGGTCGGGTGGCTTACCACGACTATGAAGGCGTGGCGCTGGACATGAGTGAGCAGCAGCGCCTGGTGCAGGACCTGGGTGACAAGACGGTGCTGATGTTGCGCAACCATGGTTTGCTGACGGTGGGCGAAACCGTGAGCCAGGCGTTCTTGCGCATGTATTACCTGGAAAAAGCCTGTGAAATCCAGCTGGCGGCCCAGGCTGCCGGCGAGGTGATTTTGCCGCCGCCAGAGGTGTGCGCGCATACCGAGCGTCAGTTCAATGATCCCGGGCGGCCGCTGGAGGAGGGTCAGTTGAACGACCCGGATGCAATGCAGTTGGCGTGGGCAGCGTTGATCCGGATGCTGGATCGCGTGGCTCCGGGGTATCGGGACTGATCCGGATTTTTCTGTGATCGAACTGGCGCTATCGCTGGCAAGCCAGCTCCCACAAGGGGCCGCACGCATGTCTTCCTGTAGGAGCTAGCCTGCTAGCGATGGTCTTCCAGCCATAACAATCTGACTGACCCTCCGCCATCGCCGGCAAGCCAGCTCCCACACTTTATCTGGCCATCTTCAAATGCTGCGGGCACTGAAAATCCCTGTGGGAGCGTGGCTTGCCCGCGATGCAGGCGCCACGGTCTCTCAGGCCTGCCCCGGTGTATTCAGGTTCATCGACCGCACCGCCAGCGCCGTCGCGGTTTCTTCATCGATAGGCAATGAAAAGACGAACGTGGCGCCTTGCCCCGCGACATCCACCAAACGAACTTCCCGGCCATGCAACTGCAGGATCCGCTGCACGATGCGCAACCCCAATCCCCCATCACGTCGGGCGCCACCGATATTGAACGGCCGCAGGAACAAGCCTTCGCGCAGTTCCGCCGGAATGCCCGGCCCGCTGTCGCTGATGGTGATTTCGACGAACTTGCCTTGAGGGACCAGGCTGATGCCGATGGTTCCGCCGAGGGGGGTGTGACGCAAGGCGTTGTCGAACAGGTTGGTCAGCACGCGCTCGATCAGCCCGAGGTCGGCGAACACGCCAGACACTGCGGGCGCAAAACTCGCCTTGAGTTGCACTTGCCGGGCTTCGGCCGTCAGTTCGAATTTCTGGAAAATGTCTTGCACCAGATCGGTCAGTGAAAAGCGCTCCAGCACCGGTTGCACAAAACCATGTTCGAGCCGCACCAGTTCCAGCAGTGACTGCGCCAATCCGCCGACCTTGCGGCTTTGATCCAGCGCGATGCCCAGGTAACGACGGCGATCGGCGGCGGACAAGGTGGCGTCCTTGAGGGAAAGGGTTTCCAGGTAACCGTGCAGCGAGGCCAGAGGCGTGCGCAGATCGTGGGAAATGTTCGCCACCAGCTCCCGACGTTCCTGATCCTGACGGGTCAGCGAGCGCCATTGTTCACTGAGACGTGCCTGCATCTGGCGGAAGGCTGCGTCGAGTACGGCAATTTCATCGTGGCTCGCCGCTTTTTCCACAGGGATGGGTTCAGTGGGTATGACCGGGACGCCGTCGATGTCGAACTGGCTGACGGTTTCGGTCAGGCGACGCAAAGGCCGGGTGATCAGGGCAAACGCCGTGAGGCCGGCGATCAGGCATAGCAACGCGACTAATCCGATGGATAGCAGTGCGATATTGAGCGCAGCGCTGGTGGCGCCCCTTTCGGCGAAGCGGTCGTGCTCCTCGCCGAGCAAGACCACGTAGAGATAACCCGCCGGTTTGCCGTTGACCTTCAACGGCGCGGCGCTGAACACTTTGCGTGCTTCGGTACTGCGGGGATCGTCGCCGAGAATGGGCAGCGCATCCCCTTTTAGCAGGCGTTGAATCGGCGCCAGATCAACCTGCTCGCGGCGAATCCGTCCCTCGGGCGCAGCGCTGCCGACAATCCGGCCCTGGGTATCCAGCAAGTACACCTCGACGCTCGGGTTGACCAGCATCAACTGGCTGAAGAGGCTGCGCACGGCGTCGGGCATCAGGCCCTGGGTGTCCATCAGTACCGTGTCGTTGGCGATGTGTTGTGCCAGATCCCGGGAAAGCCCTTGCACCACTTCCTGTTCATGCATCTGGTTGGAGCGCACCTGCATCCACGCTGACGTACCGCAGCAGACCAGCAACAGCACCGCGAACACCAGTGACAAGCGTTGTGTCAGGGTCAGCCTCACGAGTGTTCCTCCCTGGCCGCCGCGAATTTATAGCCACGGCCCCACACGGTGAGGATGCGCGTTGGTTGTGTCGAATCGGTTTCGATCTTCGCCCGCAGCCGGTTGATGTGGGTGTTGACCGTGTGCTCGTAGCCTTCGTGACTGTAGCCCCAGACGGCGTTGAGCAAGTCCATGCGCGAGAACACCTTGCCCGGCTGGCGGGCGAAGAAGTACAGCAGGTCGAACTCCCTCGGCGTGAGGTCGAGGCGGCGACCCTCAAGGGACACGTCGCGGGTGATCGGATCAATGGTGAGACCGTCGAGGGTCAGGCTGCCGGCATCCATTTTCAGGTTGCGCGCCATGGCATCGACCCGTCGCAACAGGGCTTTGACCCGTGCCACCAGTTCGAGCATGGAAAACGGTTTCGCCAGGTAGTCGTCGGCGCCCAGTTCGAGCCCCAGGATCCGGTGCATTTCGCTCGAACGCGCGCTGGTGATGATGATCGGCGTGTAGCGGGCCATGGCCCGAGCGCGGCGGCAGATTTCCAGACCGTCGACCCCCGGCAACATCAGGTCGAGGACCAGCGCGTCCCAGTTGCCTTGCTGCAACAGGCGCATGCCTTCGTCGCCGTCGGCGCAGTGCACCACCTCAAACTGCTCATCGCGAAGATGCAGGCAGATCAGGTCGGCGATATGCAGGTCGTCCTCGACCACGAGGACGCGTTTGGTCTGTTCCATCAAGCTCAACCCTTCAGCGCAATGCACACAGTGTGCGGGTTTTTCCATGGCCGAGTTATCACGAATTGTTTAACTCCGCGTGAGGATTTGGCGATCAACCCAAGCCTAGGCTGTGTTCCATGAAACGCATTCTCGATTTTGGGCATGCAGGAGTTTGGAGACGACCATGTTTTCACGGCGGCAGTTTCTCGTAGCGGGCGGCGGGCTGGGGATTGCAGCCCTGGCCATCGGCGTATTGCCAAAATTTACCGCAGGTTCCGCGCTGATCAGCGAGGCCAGTGCCGCAGAGGCCTTCGAAGTGACCCACAGTGACAGCGAATGGCACGCTCTGCTCAGCGACGAGCAGTACGACATCCTGCGTGAAGAAGGCACCGAGCGGGCCTACAGCAGCGCGCTCAACAACGAACATCGCGACGGTACGTTCACCTGTGCCGGTTGTGATCTGGCGCTGTTTTCTTCTGCGACCAAGTTCGACAGCCGTACCGGTTGGCCAAGCTTCTGGGCTCCGCTGGACAAGGCCGTGGCAACCCGTCAGGACCGCTCCTTCGGGGTGCTGCGCGAAGAAGTGCACTGCAGGCGGTGTGGCGGGCATCTGGGCCATGTCTTCGACGACGGGCCAAAACCGACCGGATTGCGCTACTGCATGAACGGCCTGGCGATGAAATTTCAACCCAAGGCTGCCTAGGCGATCGCGTGTGGGTGATGTGCCGTTCTCTTATTCAGGAGTCAGTCCCATGAAAGCTACCTTTACCTGGCGTCGCACACTGCTCGGCCTGGCGGCTGCCAGTGTCATCGGTCAATGCTCGGCATTCTCTTTCGGTGCTGAAGACGCGGTGATCATCCCCCCTCCCGCGCTCGACGAAACCACCCAGGCTCACAGCGAAACCGTGGTCTTCGCCGGTGGGTGTTTCTGGGGTGTTCAGGGTGTGTTCCAGCACGTCAAAGGCGTGAAAAAAGCGGTCTCTGGATACGCCGGTGGCGCCGCCAATACCGCGCAATATGAGCGTGTCAGCGCAGGCGATACCGGCCATGCGGAATCGGTCGAGGTGACTTTCGATCCGTCACAGGTCAGCTACGGCACCTTGTTGCAGATCTACTTCTCGGTGGCCCATAACCCCACCGAACTCAATCGTCAGGGACCGGACAGCGGCACGCAGTACCGGTCGGCGATCTTTACCCAAAGCAGCGAGCAGCAACGGGTGGCGCAGGCCTACATCGCCCAGCTGGACGCTGCGCATTCCTTCAGCAAACCGATCGTGACCAAGCTGGAGAGCTACAACGGTTTCTACCCGGCGGAGGAGGAGCACCAGGACTTCCTGACCGAGCACCCCACCTATCCCTACATCGTGATCAATGATCTGCCGAAGGTGGCGCAGTTGAAGCAGCTGTATCCGGATCGGTATCAGGACAAGCCAGTGTTGGTGAAGGGCGGGTCGTAAAACGTTTGATTACCCGTCGTTCAGGCGTTTGCCCATCTCAAACGCTCGCATTTCATACCCCAACGCTTCGTACAGGCGCCGGGCGGGGTCGTTGAATCCCCAGACGGTCAAACGCAGATCCGCAGCGCCCTGTTCGAGGGCCCATGTTTGAGCTTGCTGCATCAATGCTCGACCAATGCCCTGGCCCCTGCCTCGTTGGTCAACACAGACCGAACCGATTCTGCCAACCCGTTGCGGTTGCATTAACGGTCCTTTTGACTCGGTGACTTGTACGGTGATGAACCCGATGGCAAAACCTGATTGTTCGGCGAGGAAGACGGCATGATTTTCCCCCTCGATGCTCGGTCGCCAGAAGTCGCTGTCGCGGGCGAAGTCGTCCGTCGGTGGTGCGTAAATATCCGGCCGATGCTCATGGTGAAGGCTGTTGAGTTGTTGGCCCAGTTCACAGATGGCAAGCAGGTCTTGCGAGGTCGCTCGACGATAGAAGGTAGGTGAAGTCATTGGCTGTCCTTGGCGGTTACATTGGGTGTTGCTCATACTTTCCAGTATTCAATATGGATGCTACCCCTGTCGATTCAGGCTTCAGCAAGACCCGCTCATTGCAAGGCTGACCTGCCTACTGCTTGCCCCATACCTGCATCGCGAATTCGACAAAGTGGCGCAGCTTCGGAAGGCGGTAGCGATCCTGAACGTAGATAAGGCTCATTGGGCGGCTCGGCAATTGGTAATCGGGCATCAGTGCGACAAGTTTGCCGCTGAGCAGGTCTTGTTCTACCAGCGCATCCGGCAGCATCACGATGCCCATACCGGTGCGAGCCGCTTGGTGTAAACCTGCCGAGCTATTGATCAGCAGGGTGCCGCTGACGGCCACCATGACTTCACCTTCAGGCCCGCTCAGGCGCCAGTTTTTAGACACGGAATGCCAGTCATCCCCGGCGGGATAGGCAAAGGACAGGCAGTCGTGGTGCTGGAGGTCTTCAGGGGTTTTCGGCACGCCCCGGCGGGCCAGGTAGTCGGGTGAGGCGCACATCGTCAGGGTGTAGTCGATCAGTGGACGAGCGATCACGTTTGACGACTCGATGGCACCCAGGCGAAACGCTACGTCGAGGTTGTTTTCGAGCAGCTCGGGTCGCCCGTTGGAGAGCATCACGTCGAGTTTGACTTGAGGGTAACGCAGGGCAAATTCGCTCAGCGCCGGTGCGAGCTTTTCAGTGCCGAAGGTCAGCGGAGCCGTGATGCGCAACGTGCCCACGGGCGTGTCCTGGCTCTGTTCGGCAAGACGCTCGGAATCGGCTACCAGTCCCAGTACTTCGAGGCAACGCTGATAGTAGGCCGTGCCGAATTCAGTCAGTCGCTGGCGTCGGGTCGTACGATTGAGCAGGCGCACGCCCAGTCGTTTCTCAAGGGCGCGCAGGTGATTTCCCACCATGGTGGTGGACATTTCGCACTGGAATGCGGCGGCGGTCATACTGCCGGATTCCACGACGCGCACGTAAACGGTCATTGCCTGGAACAAATCCATTATCAAGCCCAGCTTTAAAATGATTGAAGTATTGCAGCGTTTATCCAATTCAGGTGGCTAACGATACTGCAAATACACCGACCATTGATGGAGCTTGATGTCATGACCGCCGCCTGCCTGATGACCACTTACCAACCACTGGCCTTGAGCTTCTGTAAAGGCCTGGGCACACGCCTGTGGGATCAGGCGGGCCGTGAATACCTCGATGCCGTGGCAGGCGTGGCGGTGACCAACGTCGGCCACTCTCATCCAAAAATTGTCTCGGCGATCAGCGAGCAGGCGGGCCTGTTGCTGCACACCTCCAATCTGTACAGCATCGACTGGCAACAGCGGCTGGCGCAAAAACTGACCCGGTTGGCGGGGATGCAGCGGGCGTTCTTCAACAACTCCGGCGCCGAAGCCAACGAAACCGCATTGAAGCTGGCGCGTTTGCACGGCTGGCGCAAAGGCATCGAGCAACCGATGGTGGTGGTCATGGAAAATGCGTTCCATGGTCGAACCCTCGGGACTTTATCCGCCAGCGATGGCCCCGCCGTGCGTCTTGGATTCAACGAGCTGCCGGGTGATTTCGTCAAAGTGCCGTTCGGTGACCTCAAGGCGCTGGATGAGGTGCAGCAACGGTACGGTTCGCGCATCGTGGCGGTGCTGATGGAACCGATCCAGGGCGAAAGCGGCGTGCAACTGGCTCCCCCTGGCTATCTGAAAGCCGTGCGAGAACAGTGCGACCGGCGCGGGTGGCTGTTGATGCTCGACGAGATTCAGACCGGGATCGGCCGTACCGGTCAGTGGTTTGCGTTCCAGCATGAAGGCATCGTGCCGGACGTGATGACCCTGGCCAAGGGGCTGGGTAACGGCATCCCCATTGGTGCCTGCCTGGCGCGGGGTAAAGCTGCCGACCTGTTCACACCGGGCAGCCACGGCAGCACCTTCGGTGGCAATCCGTTGGCCTGTCGTGTCGGGTGCACGGTGCTGGAGATCATCGAAGAACAAGGGCTGCTGGAAAACGCCTCAGTGCAGGGCGAACGGTTGCTCGCCAGACTGCACATCGAGTTGGCTGACGACCCGAACGTCCTGGCGATTCGCGGTCAAGGCCTGATGATCGGTATCGAACTCAAGCAGCCGATCCGCGACCTGACCCTGATCGCCGCTCGGGATCACGGGTTGCTGATCAACGTGACACGGGGCAAGACCATACGCCTGCTGCCGCCGCTGACGATTGATGAGCGGGAGGTGGAGATGATTGTCAGAGGGGTGTGTCTGGCGATCAGGGCAGCCTGAACACGCCACACAACCCCTGTAGGAGCTGCCGCAGGCTGCGATCTTTTGATCTTAAATTTCGACGGTGCTAAAGATCAAAAGATCGCAGCCTGCGGCAGCTCCTACAGGCTCGATGAGCGTGCTTTCGCATCGCCAATGCCGAACCATCGCAATGGCCACCCCAACACCAAAACCCCCAACGCAATCGGCAGCAAATACGGTTTCAAATCCCCCTACAAACCTTCAAGTGCCTCGAAATTCAGGTGTTCTAGCAAGGGCGCTCCCCAAGGCTCTCCACTAACCGCACCAGATAGCCATCCGGGTCCTGCACCAGGAACTCGCGTTGGCCGACTTCCACCCTGTCGGCGCGATACCAGGTGTCGGCACAGGCGCGGAACAACGGCCATTCCACTTCGGCCAGTCGATGAAGAATCGGTTCAACTGAATCAACGGTGATCTGAAAGTTGATACCGCGCCCAAACGGCGTCTGCAGCGTACCGCTAAGCCATTGCCCTTCAGCGGGATCGTATTGCTCCAGCATGAGTTGCACGCCGTTGTGATCCAGGTAGGCAAACCCGACTTCCGGGCGTTCGTAGGCGATCGGAATACCGATCAGGGACGTCCAGAAATGCAGGCTTTTTCTGATGTCGGTCACCATCAGTTCAGGTACCAACTTGCTCCGTGCGAACATACGTATCCTTGTTTGAGACTAAAGAGTTGACTCGGCCTGTTCGTCCACCGGCGCAACCATCCGGGTCTTCGGTAACCCGTTTGAGTTGTGCTGGTAAATGCCCTGCGGCTGGCCGTTTTCATTAAAGAATACCTGGCCGATCCCCGCCGAGTTCCACAACCGCTCACCCGCTTCGGCATGCTCCGGCACATGCGGAACAATGCGCATGCGCCGGCGCTTGGTCAGCCAGTTCAGCGGCGAGCGCGGGGAATAGAGCCAGCGGTTGAGACGGTCGAACCACTTCAGCAGCGTCGGTGGAAATTCATTCTTGATGCCACTGCTGGTGATCTGCCAGATACGCGGGCCGGCCTTGCGATGTCGGATGAAGACTTCGTAGACGAAGGAATAGTGCACATCCCCCGACAACACCACGTAGTTACCGGGCGTGCGCGAGTGGCGGAAAATGTTCAGGATCACCTGGGCGGCGCCGCGATGGGCCATCCAGTTTTCCGCATCCACCAACAGCGGATACCCGCACCAGCTGAAGACTTTCTGCACGGTTTCGATCAGCTTGACGCCGAAGATGGGCGCGGGCGAAACGATGATTGCCGAAGGATGGTCCAGCAGTTCCTGCTGCAATTCGCTGAGGGCTTCCCAGTCCAGCAGGCCCGAGGGTTGTTTGAGGTTCATCTCGCTGCGCCAGCGTCGGGTACGGGTGTCGATGACCACCAGCGCAGGACTCGTCGGCAGTACGTAGTGCCAGTGCTGAAACTTCAGCAACTCATCGATCAAAGCATCCTGCACCGGGCTGTCGAGATAGCCGTCGTGGCCGGTCGTACTGAAGCCATCGGTCTTTTCCAGCAGCGAGCCGAACGCATCGGGATTGTTGCCCCAGCCCTGGCACAGCATGTAAGCAATCAGCGCATTGCCGATGATGCGTTTGGAGAACGGATGGCCGTAGGCCGTTTCCTCCCATTGCGCGGAAAGATTCCAGTCATCGGTAATGTCGTGATCATCGAAAATCATCAGGCAAGGCAAGTGCGCGAAGGCACGCGCGACGCCGCCCAGACCGGCCTTGAAACCGTCGATGCGCGTCTGTTCCAGCGCATAACGTTTCTGTCGTTCGGGGTTGAGTTGCGGTGGTGTGGGGGCGATCAGCGTCCAGGGTGTCGGCGACCACACCAGCAGGTACATCGCCATGACTTCGGCGAAGGTCACCAGGTGGTTGTCGGCACTGCTACTGGTGAAAATCGGCTTACGTGCACCACCGAAAAATCGCTCGCGCAACGTCTCGTTGCTCTCAAGCGCCGGCAATAAATCCGCACGGTGGTAATAACTGGCCGAGTGCTCATAGAGCTTTGCGCTGTCGCTGACCACCGCCCCTTCAAGGTGCTCGCCAAACAACCCCAGCCGCTCGATCAGCGCATGGATGGCCCGCAACATGGGTCCGGCGACGTCGTCGGCATACACCTGGTCGCCGCTCATCATCAACAGGGCCGGACGTTCCGTGGCTTCATGGGTTGATGCCAGCAATTGATCGACGCAAAGCAGACCGTCGGTGGCGGGGTGATGAGGTTTGCGGCAGGAGCCATGCAGCAACTGATCGATCCGCGAACGCAACACGAAATTCGGACAGCGTGCATCGCCATACAGCAGATGCGGTGCCCACTCGGCGATCCCGGTGGCATCGTCGTCGATCAGCAGGTCGTACTCGATCAACGTGTCCCAGGGCAGGGCGGCGTCCAGCGGCACGTCGATCAAATGAACGAAGGCATGACGACCGACTGGAATGACCGTGCATTGCCCGGCGTCGAGGCGAATATCGCCGACATCCTGCAGACGCAACGTCAGCCCCAACGCCCGGGTTCCTACGAGCCACAGCACCAGCCGCGCAGGCTCCAGCCGCCGCAACAGCGGTCCGGCCAGAACCGGTGGCAGTAATTGATCAGCGTCGGGCAGGGGCAAAGACATGGACATCCGGATTCGTCGTACACAGAGGCGCAGGATAATAGCGCAGGTGATGTCAATGAATTGCAAACACCTGCACGGCAACCGTTACCGTGGTGAATTGTCCGCTTTCACCACGTCCACCTCGCCATTCGCCACCAGCCAGCGAAACAAATCACTCACCGACACTGTATGGCTGCGTTCAATCCAGCGCACCAACGCCGGGCCGTAATGCTCGGTATAACGGCTGAGCACCAGGTGTCGGCAGTCGTCTGACAGGCGCAGGGTAATTTCCCGACAGTGCAGGGTGGCCGGATCCTGCCGCGTCACCCGCTGTTGCAGCACCACGCTTTCAGAAGCCATCGGCGGGCGCTCCTGTGCACTGGGAGGTGGTTTTGTCCGGGGAACCTCGTTGGCCATCGACGACGAAATCCGCGCGATGCTCGGCGACCACGTTACGCAGCGCGCTGTAGTAGTCCGGCAGTTTTTGCAGGCTGTCGGTCAGCGGCAAGGCCTCTGCGCGACCATCGACGATGCCGCCCACCACGTTGACGGTGGACAGTGTCTGTACGGTGTCGCTGTTGCTGCCGAACGGATCGACCAGAAAGCTCAACACGCTTCCGGCCGCGTCGCGGCTGTTGGAGGTGCCGAGCAAAGGCAGTTCGACGATCGGCCCGTTGGCGATGCCCCACACGCCAAAGGTCTGGCCAAAGTCTGCTTTGTGCCGCGCAATGCCGACCTTGCCGGAAACATCGATCAGCCCGACCACACCGACGGTGGTGTTCAACGCGAAACGCCCCAGGGTATTGACCGAACGCATCGGATTACCTTGCAACAGGTCGTTGATGAAAACCTTGGGCTCGCCAAAGTTCGCCACAAAGTTATGCACACCCGTCTGGAAAAAATCCGGCAGGTAGCGGTAGCCGCGAGCGACCGGCGCCAGCGCATAATCATCCACCACCCGGTTAAACGCGAAGACCCCGCGATTGAACGGCTCCGCCGGGTCGTAAACGGTGTAGGCAGTGTCGGCGCAACCGACATCAGCGGGGGGTGATGGCTGGTTGCTGCAACCCGCCAGCCCGGCGGTGAGCATGGCAATCGAGGTAGTGCGGACCAGCCAGGGGGTACATCTCAAAGGCAACATGAACGCAAGTCTCGTGAGGAATTCGCTGCGATGCTGGCCCCCGAGCCTTTCGCAAAGATGTCCGGTTTATTGCGCCGTTGACGCTTTATTGCAGAATTGAAATATATGACGCGCTGCCGTGAATGGTTTTAGATGGCGGTTCTATTCGGCCCTTAAGTGACCTTCGGTGAACAGCCTTTTAATTGTCGACGACGACCTCGAAGTCCTCGATCTGCTGAAAAAATTCTTCGTGCAGCACGGCTACAGCGTCCAGGTCGCCACCGACGGCGCGTCGTTGTGGGCCGCCATCGAGCGACAGCCGCCGGACCTGATCATTCTTGACGTCATGTTGCCCGGCGACAGCGGGCTGATCCTGTGCCAGCAACTGCGCATTCGCCACACGATTCCCGTGATCATGCTGACCGCCATGGGCGAGCTCAGCGACCGGGTGGTCGGCCTGGAGCTGGGCGCCGACGATTACCTGACCAAGCCGTTCGACGCCCGTGAATTGCTGGCCCGGGTGCGTGCGGTGCTGCGTCGGGTGGACGAACGCCGTCCCGTGATTCAGGAGCGCGCAAGGCCGCTGATCGACTTCGCCGACTGGCACCTCGACGTCACGCGCCGTGAACTACGTTCCC
>Ga0160467_101232_pt1 | contig 11498 bp, 7 predicted proteins | sample HID1972I_E11MG_FD_108221 | JGI IMG/M metagenome (GOLD analysis project Ga0160467, IMG submission 108221) | Enriched pill bug-associated microbial communities from UW Madison campus, WI, USA - HID1972I_E11 MG | ecosystem: Host-associated > Arthropoda: Insects > Digestive system > Unclassified ...
AGGCCGAACTGCGCACCGCCAGGCAGATGACCGAGCGCGCGCAGGATTTCTATGTGTCGCTGGGCATGCCGGAGCTGCCGAAGTCGTACTGGGAGAAGACCCAGTTCATCAAGCCGCTGGACCGCGACGTGGTCTGCCACGCCAGCGCCTGGGACATGGACATGAACGGCGACGTGCGCACCAAGATGTGCATCAAGCCGAACGAAGAGAACTTCACCACCATCTATCACGAGCTGGGCCACCTCTATTACGACCTGGCCTACAACCCGCTGCCACCGCTGTTCCAGGGCGGTGCCAACGATGGCTTCCACGAAGCGATCGGCGACACCATCGTGCTGGCGATGACGCCGAAGTACCTCAGCTCCATCGGCCTGGTGGACACGCCGGAGGAAAGCCGCGAAGCCATCATCAACAACCAGATGCGCATGGCGCTGTCCGGCGTTGCGTTCCTGCCGTTCGGGCTGATGATCGACCGCTGGCGCTGGGGCGTGTTCGATGGGTCGATCACCCCGGACAACTACAACAAGGCGTGGTGGGACCTGAAGGCCCGTTACCAGGGCGTGGCACCGGCCAGCGCGCGCGGCGAGGAATTCTTCGATCCGGGCGCCAAGTATCACGTGCCGGGCAACACGCCGTACACGCGCTATTTCCTGGCGCGCATCCTGCAGTTCCAGTTCTACAAGGGCCTGTGCGATGCCTCCGGCTACAAGGGGCCGCTGCATGAGTGCAGCTTCTACGGCAACAAGGAAGCGGGGCAGAAGTTCTGGGCGATGCTGGGCAAGGGCGCCAGCCAGCCATGGCAGGCCACGCTCAAGGAGCTGACCGGTTCGGACAGGCTCGATGCCGGCCCGATGATCGAATACTTCACGCCGGTCAACGACTGGCTGAAGGAACAGAACCAGGGCCAGATGTGCGGCTGGCAGGCCAGCGCGGCACCGGCGAAGTAAAACGGAAGGGGCGGACCCGCGAGGATCCGCCCCTTCCGGGTAGTGCCGGCCGCTGGCCGGCACCATCAAAAAGGGCGATCAGTTGCCCTTCTTCGCCGCCATCTGCGCGGCCAGTGTGGCCTTGAACTCCTCGAACGTCTGGCCCTGCGCCTTCGCGTCAGCCTGTGCCGCATCGCGCAGCGCGTCCGAATAGACCAGGCGCACCGGCGTGCCCTGCCGCTCGTGCAGCTCGCCGGCCTGCATGATCAACGCCAGCACGTGTGCAGCGCTCTCGGTCTGCCCGGCGATGCGTCCATCCATGCCCAGCACCCATTCGCCATCGCGGCGCACGATGCCTGCCAGCAGCGTCCGTGCCTGGTCGCGCAGCTCGGCATGCGGCTCGACCGGCGAGGAGGCGGCCTGCTCACGGTTGGCGGCCTGGGTTTCACGGCGCCGGCGGAGATCGCGGCGGAGCTTGGAGGTAGTCGACATCGGCAGACTGCTGGATCGGGGGCGCAAGGATAACCCACCCGGCCGTGCGGCCTGCTCACGACCGGCCGCTCAGGCCGTCGCGTGCACGGCCATGCCGCTGCGGCGGTGTTCCCAGTACCAGAACACGAAGCCACCGGCGAAGAAGGCCGCCTGCCCCATCGCCAGGTGCAGCGGGCTGGCACTGAGCAGCGGCGACACCACCCCGGCCACCAGCGTGCTGGCCATCAGCTGCAGGAAGGCCTGCAGCGACGACGCCAGGCCGCGCTGCTGCGGGTACATGTCCAGCACCGCCAGCGCCAGGATCGGGAAGATCAGCGCCATGCCCAGCCCGCCCAGGAAGATCGGCAGCACCGCCCATGGCAGCGCCAGCTGCGGCGCCAGCGCCACGTAGCCTATGTTGAGCAGTGCTGAAATGGCGCAGCAGATGAAGCCGATGGACACCTGGCGGGTCGGCGTGGTGCGCCCGGCCATGCGCCCGGACAGGAACGAACCAGCGGTCATGCCGCCGATGGTGGGAATGAACAGCCAGGCGAAACCGCCCTCGCCCAGCCCCAGGTGCTGCATGACGAACACCGGCGCGGAGGCGATGTACAGGAAGATGCCGCCGAAGTTGATGCTGCCGGCCAGCGCCAGGCGCACGAAGCGCGGGTTGCTGCCGATGCGCAGGTAATCGCGCACCAAGCCGCGCGGCGACAGCGCGGTGCGTGCCTCGACCGGATGCGTTTCCGGCAGGAATCGCGCAGTGGCCACCAGCAGCAGCAGCGAAAACACCACCAGGAACCAGAAGATCAACGGCCAGCCGGCGCCGCTGAGCAGGATCCAGCCGCCGATGATCGGCGCGATGGCCGGCGCGATGCCGAAGATCATCGACACCTGGCTCATCAGCCGCTGCGCATCATGCCCGTGGTAAAGATCGCGGATCACCGCACGGCCGACGATCATGCCCACCCCGGCCGACAGGCCCTGCAGCGCACGGAACATCAACAGCGTCGGCAGGTCCGTGGACAGCGCGCAGCCCACCGACGCGCCAACGAAGACCACCAGCCCGCCCAGGATCACCCGCTTGCGGCCCCAGGCATCGGACAGCGGTCCATGCGCCAGGCTCATCAGCCCGTAGAACAGCAGGTACACGCTGACCGTCTGCTGCACGGCGACTTCGTCCACCGCCAGGCGCTCGGCCAGCTGCGGAAACGCAGGGAAAATCGTATCGATGGAAAACGGCCCGAACATCGCCAGGCCTGCGAGCAGCAGGGCGAGACGGCGGGTCGAGGGTGAGGCGGCGGTCATGCGCGAGGTCCGGCGGGCTGGCCGGCATGCATGGACGCACGCCGGGCAGGCGCCCCATCGCGAAAGCACGGGGCGCCAGATGAACAGGAGAGTCCGGCGATGATAGGCCTTCACGCGTGGCAATTCCATGCGCCCGGGGCGCCAGGCGCATGGTGGGCCATCGCCTGTTCAGGCCCGTCGCCGCAGCGCTGGCCCCGGAACCCGGGACCAGCCGTTATAATCGGCGGGCAACACGGTGGGAGAAGCAGGACACCGCTGCCGAAGGCGCAACGCCCGTAATCGCTCAGGCCCGATACCACCCGCATCAAAACTCTGGAGAGACCGGTTCGATCCGGCGCCGAAGGGGCACGAAGCCGCGCGATGCGCGCTTTTAAACTCTCAGGCAAAAGGACAGAGGGGCGCCCGCAGGCTGCCGATTGGCGGCCGGCCCATGTGCGTCCCCTTTCCCGACGGATCCCTGCCATGTCCCAGAACACCCCTTCGCTGCGCGAGCTCGAGCATCACGATGCGTTCGTCGAGCGCCACATCGGCCCCAACGATGCCGAGATCGCACAGATGCTCGACGTCGTCGGCCACGCCTCGCTGGACGCACTGACCGACGCCATCGTGCCGGCGCGGATCAAGTCGCCGGCTCCGCTGGCGCTGCCCGAATCGATCACCGAGGTGCAGGCGCTGGCGAAGATCCGCGCGATCGCCGAGCAGAACACGGTGCTGCGCAGCTTCATCGGGCAGGGCTACTACGGCACGCATACGCCGAACGTCATCCTGCGCAACATCCTCGAAAACCCGGCCTGGTACACCGCCTACACGCCGTACCAGGCCGAGATCTCGCAGGGCCGCATGGAAGCGCTGATCAACTTCCAGACCATGTGCGCCGACCTCACCGGCATGGAGATCGCCAACGCCTCGCTGCTGGACGAAGCCACCGCCGCCGCCGAAGCAATGACCCTGGCCAAGCGTTCGGCCAGGTCGAAGTCGGACACCTTCTTCGTGCACGACGCCGTGCACCCGCAGACGCTGGAACTGCTGCGCACCCGCGCCGAGCCCATGGGCATCGTGCTGCGCGTCGGCACCCCGGCCGAGGCCATGGAGGCCGAGGCATACGGCATCCTGCTGCAGTACCCGGACACCTTCGGCCAGGTCGCCGACCACAGGGCGCTGGCCGAGGCCGTGCATGCCCGTGGCGGCCTGGTGGCAGTGGCCACCGACCTGCTTGCCCTGACCCTGATCGCGGCCCCCGGCGAATGGGGCGCGGACATCGTGGTCGGCAACTCGCAGCGTTTCGGCGTGCCGTTCGGTTTCGGCGGCCCCCACGCCGCGTTCATGGCCTGCCGTGATGCCTACAAGCGCTCCATGCCGGGCCGCCTGATCGGTGTATCCGTCGACGCCCAGGGCAACCCCGCGTACCGCCTGACCCTGCAGACCCGCGAACAGCACATCCGCCGCGAGAAGGCCACCTCCAACATCTGCACCGCGCAGGTACTGCTGGCGGTGATGGCGTCGATGTACGCGGTGTACCACGGTCCGGAAGGGCTGACACGCATCGCCCGCCGTACCCATCGCCTGGCCACCCTCCTCGCCGCTGCCGTGCGGAGTGCCGGCGTCGAAGTGGGCAACGACTTCTTCGACACCCTGCACATCACCGGCGTGGATGCTGCGGCCATCCACGAAAAGGCGCGTGCCGCCGGTTACAACCTGCGCGCGATCGACGACAGTTCGGTCGGCATCAGCCTGGACGAGACCGCCACCCGCGAGGACATCATCGCCCTGGCCGGCGTGTTCGGTGCATCGGCCGACGTGGATGCACTGGACGGCAGCGCCGCTGATGCCATCCCGGCACAGTTGCGCCGCACCAGCACGTTCCTCGCCCACCCGGTGTTCAACACCCACCACAGGGAGCACGAGCTGCTGCGTTACCTGCGCGCGCTGGCCGACAAGGACCTGGCCATGGACCGCACGATGATCCCGCTGGGCTCGTGCACCATGAAGCTCAATGCCACCGCCGAGATGATCCCGGTGACCTGGCCCGAGTTCGGCAACATCCATCCGCTGGTCCCGGCCGACCAGGCCGTCGGTTACAAGGCGCTGATCGAAAGCCTGGAAGGGATGCTGGTGGAATGCACCGGCTACGACGCCGTGAGCCTGCAGCCGAACTCCGGCGCGCAGGGCGAATACGCCGGCCTGCTGGCGATCCGCGCCTACCACCGCTCGCGCGGGGAAGGCCATCGCGACATCTGCCTGATCCCGGAATCGGCGCACGGCACCAACCCGGCTTCGGCCCAGATGTGCGGCATGAAGGTCGTGGTGACCAAGTGTGATGCCAACGGCAACGTCGATGTCGAGGACATCCGCGCGCAGGCAGAGAAGTACGGCGAGCGCCTGGCCGCGCTGATGATCACCTACCCGTCCACCCACGGCGTGTTCGAGGAAGACATCGTCACCATCTGCGAGATCGTGCACCAGCACGGTGGCCAGGTGTATACCGACGGCGCCAACATGAACGCGCTGGTCGGCGTCGCAAAGCCCGGCAAGTGGGGCTCGGACGTCTCGCACCTGAACCTGCACAAGACCTTCTGCATCCCGCACGGCGGCGGTGGCCCGGGCGTCGGCCCGTGCGCGGTGAAATCGCACCTGGCGCCGTTCCTGCCCAAGGTGCTGGGCGGCGAAGGCGATGTGGGCATGGTATCGGCCGCCTCGTTCGGCAGTGCCTCGATCCTGCCGATCAGCTGGATGTACATCACCCTGATGGGCAATGAAGGCCTGCGCAAGGCGACCCAGGTCGCACTGCTCAACGCCAACTACATCGCCACGCGCCTGGCGCCGCATTACCGGACGCTGTATACCGGCCGCAACGGCCTGGTCGCGCACGAATGCATCCTTGATGTGCGTCCGCTGGAAAAGGTGTCCGGCATTGGCGCCGAGGACATCGCCAAGCGCCTGATCGACTTCGGCTTCCATGCGCCCACCCTGAGCTTCCCGGTTGCCGGCACGCTGATGGTGGAACCAACCGAAAGCGAATCCCTGCACGAGCTGGATCGTTTCATAGACGCGATGATCCAGATCCGCGAGGAGATCGCAGCGATCGAGGACGGTCGCCTGGAGCGCGAGGACAACCCGCTGAAGAATGCACCGCACACCGCGACCGCCGTGACCGCCAGCGAGTGGACGCATGCCTACCCGCGCGAGCTGGCTGCATTCCCGCTGGCCAGCCTGCGCCAGGCCAAGTACTGGCCGCCGGTAGCGCGCGTGGACAACGTATATGGCGACAAGAACGTGATGTGCGCCTGCATTCCGGTGGATGCCTACAAGGACGACGCCATCGAGGCCTGAACCACGTCCTCATCGATGACACGAACGGCCCGCGCATGCGGGCCGTTTCGTTTTCCACCGGGCTGGCGTCACTTCACGACCGATGCCCGTCGCATCTGGCATCGCCATAAACGCCGTGCATCCGATGCGAATTCGCATTATGACCGGCTTGGCAGATCGCATCTGCGCCGGGTCGCGTTCAGTAACGACTCGGCGTCCGCCACATCTGGGCGGCGCATCACGAAGCGACAAAAAAGACGCATAGATGGGATTTGCGTCGCGTTTCAGCGTGCCCGATGCGCGCCTCCGCTGCGCAGGATGGTTGCACGTCCTCGCACTGGCCCGCCAGGACGGGATCCCGGAACGCGAACGGGGTCGCGTGCAGCGCCTCGCATTTCGCGCAGGCGTGTTCAGACTATCTATCGGAGAACAACCATGAATCACCTGAAATCCGTCGTTGCTTCCGCTGCCCTGGTTCTTGCCTTCGCCATCCCGACCGCCAACGCCAAGCCTGCCGAACAGCAGGGAGTGGCGGATTGTGGTCTCCAGTTCGTGGTCTGCATGACCACCGGAGGCAGCATCACCACCTGCGGCCTGGAATTCGCCAAGTGTCTGATCTCCGGTGGCAAAGCCGCCGCCCTGGATCGTCGCGACTGACCCGCACAGGATCCGTGACATGCAGCCAGCCCGGAGGCTGGCTGCATTCCTCCCGGTTCCGGCCGGGCCTGGGCAACCGTGATGGCGCGTCAGACGGCCCCGGTACGCGCGCGTCGCGCCAGCGCACTCACCGAAGCGATCGCCACGGTCAGGCCAACCATGGAGAGGAACTGCAACCGTGTCTGCGCCTCGGACAGCAGCAGGCCGAAGATCAACGCAAGGATGCCCAGCGCGATGCAGGTCAGCCACGGGAACGCCGCCATCCGGAACGGCAGCGCTTTCCCGGCGCGATCGGCGCGCCGGCGCAGGATCAGCTGCGACACCAGCGACAGCGTCCATACCAGCAGACAGGTGGAACCCACGATGTTGAGCAGCACCGGCAGCACCCTGTCCGGAAACACCAGCTCCAGCACCGTGGCCACGAAACCGAACAGCACACTGGCCAGCACCGCCAGCACCGGGACCTGGCGACGGTCCGCCCACCCCAGCAGCGCGGGTGCCTCATGGCGCTGCGCCAGCGAGAACACCATCCGCGACGCCCCATACAGATTGGCATTGAGCGCGGACAGCAGGGCAATGACGGCTATCAGGGTGATGGCGGTTGCCGCGCCCGGAATGTTCGCCGCTTCCAGAACCGCCGCGAACGGCGACTTCAGCGCTTCACTGGTCCATGGCACCACGGCGATGATCACGCTCAGCGAGCCGATGTAGAACACCAGGATGCGCCAGGCCACGGTACGGATCGCACGGGCGATGCTGCGTTCGGGGTCCTCGGTTTCCGCTGCGGCCACGGCGACGATTTCCGTGCCGCCAAAGGCGAAGATCACCACCAGCAATGCCGCACCGACACCTGCCAGCCCAGTCGGTGCGAAACCGCCATGGGTGGTGAAATTGCTAAGCCCCGGCGATGACGCCTGCGGCAGCCAGCCCATCAACAGGGCCACGCCGATGGCGATGAACGCCAGGATCGCGATCACCTTGAGGATGGCGAACCAGAACTCGAACTCGCCGAAATTCTTCACGCCCAGCAGGTTGACCGCAGTAAACAGCACCATGAAGGCCAACGCGGACATCGGTACCGACAGGGCCGGCCATACCGTGGCCAGCAGGCCGGCCGCGCCCACCGCCTCGGCGGCGATCACGATCACCAGCTGCACCCACCACAGCCAGCCCAGCGTGGCGCCGGCGGTTGGCCCGAGCGCATCGGCGGCATAGACCGAAAAGGCACCGCTGGCCGGCTTGGCGGCGGCCATTTCTCCCAGCGCATTCATGACGATGATCACCAGCGCGCCAGCGACCAGATACGACACCAGCACGGCGGGGCCTGCCAGCTGCACGCCGACGCCGGAACCCAGGAACAGGCCGGCACCGATGGCGCTGCCCAGCCCCATCATGATCAGCTGGCGGGGCCGGAGCGCGTGGCCCAGGCGCGGAGAAGCGTTGGCGGAAGGAAGCGGATTGGCAGGCATGGATGGCACGCTGTGCGTCGACAAGTCCGTCACATTACCTTGTCCCGCGGTCCGGGGGGATAGGCCGGAGGGCCTGCCGGCTCATGCCCCGGCCAGTTCACCGATACGGACACGATAGGCACGCGGCGACATGCCGGTCTCGGCCTTGAACTTGCGGGTGAACGCGCTCTGGTCGGTGAAACCACAGGCATGGCCGATGCTGGCGATGCTTTCGTCACCATGCAGCAGGTGCATGGCCATCTGGATGCGCAACCGGGTGAGCACCTGCTGTGGCGTCATCTGGAACACCTTGCGGAAGCTCCGTTCCAGCTTGGACAGCGAAAACCCGGTGATGTCCAGCAGGGTCTGCATGCGTACGTTCTCGGCGTAGTGTGCGTTGAGGTGCGCCAGGGCCAGCCGCAGATGCTCGTACTGCGCGCCCAGGCTGTGCTTCTGGCCAAGGTCGCGCGAGATGCCGATCAGCCCGCGGATCTCGCCGTCGATGGACAACGGCCGCTTGCAGGTCAGGCACCAGCCCGGTTCGCGATTGGCGAACAGATGCAGTTCCATCAGGTTCTCGATCACCGCGCCATCGAGGACACGGGCATCCTGGTCGGCGTAATCCGCGCTGAGCCCGGTCGGGTAGATCTCCGCGGCCGTACGGCCGATGACCTCCTTGCGCGACTTCAGTCCCAGCCGCCGAAGCATGGTCTGGTTGATGTGCGTATAGCGCCCTTCACGGTCCTTGATGAAGAACAGAACGTCCGGAATGGCGTCGAAAAGGGCTTCGATGTCGGCGGGTTCAACACGCATGGCCACAGCATAACTGACCCGGGTTTCACCTGCGCGGGACTGCCCCTTCACGCGCCGCGCGCCACTGTCTGCAGAGGACGCTGTACAGAAGCACGCTATCCAAGAGCACGCCGCCCAGGAGAACCCCATGTCAGCCCGCAAGCCTTCGCGCAAGCCCACCGCACCCCCGCGCTCCAGCGCCGCCGACGAGCGCGGCAACGGTGATGAACTGCATCAGCGCGCCGGGGCAACGCACCCCCCCTTGACCACCAACCAGGGCCTGCAGGTTGCCGACAACCAGAACTCCCTGCGCGACGGCCCGCGTGGGCCGACGCTGCTGGAAGACTTCATCCTGCGCGAGAAGATCACCCATTTCGACCACGAACGCATTCCCGAACGCATCGTCCATGCGCGTGGCAGCGCGGCGCATGGCTACTTCGAACTCACCCGTTCGCTTGGCCGGCATACCCGCGCGAAGGTGCTCACCGAAACCGGCGTGAAGACGCCGGTATTCACGCGTTTCTCCACCGTTGCCGGCGGCGCGGGGTCGGTGGATACCCCACGCGACGTGCGTGGCTTCGCGGTGAAGTTCTATACCAGCGAAGGCAACTGGGACCTGGTGGGCAACAACATTCCGGTCTTCTTCATCCAGGACGCCATGAAGTTCCCCGACCTCATCCATGCGGTGAAGATGGAACCGGACCGTGCCTTCCCGCAGGCCGCCAGCGCCCACGATACCTTCTGGGATTTCATCTCGCTGATGCCCGAATCGATGCACATGATCATGTGGGCCATGAGCGATCGCACCATCCCGCGCTCGCTGCGCATGATCGAAGGTTTCGGCATCCACAGCTTCCGGCTGCTCAACGATGCCGGTGAATCGACCTTCGTGAAGTTCCACTGGCGGCCGAAGCTCGGCGTGCAGTCCACGGTGTGGGACGAGGCCCTGAAACTCCAGAGCGCCGACAATGATTTCCAGCGTCGCGACCTGTTCGAAGCGATCCAGCGCGGCGATTTCCCCGAATGGGAGCTGGCGGTGCAGCTGTTCAGCGAAGAAGACGCAGAACAGTTTCCATTCGACCACCTGGATCCCACCAAGATCATCCCTGAATCGCTGGTGCCGCTGCAGGTAATCGGCCGCATGGTGCTGGACCGCTGGCCGGACAATTTCTTCGCCGAAACCGAACAGGTGGCCTATTGCCCTGCCAACGTGCCGCCCGGGATCGATTTCAGCAACGACCCGCTGCTGCAGGGACGGTTGTTCTCCTACCTGGATACCCAGCTCATCCGGCTCGGCGGGCCGAACTTCCACCAGATTCCGGTGAATGCACCGAAGTGCCCGTTCGCCAACCACCAGCGCGACGGGCACATGCAGATGCAGGTACCCAAGGGACGCGTGGCCTACGATCCCAGTTCGTTGCAGGACGACAGCCCGCGCTCCACGCGCGCGGGGTTCGCCAGCCATGCCTCGGTGGTCGCCGACGATGGTCGCAAGGGCCGCACGCGTGCGGAAAGTTTCGCCGACCATTACAGCCAGGCGCGCATGTTCTTCCGCAGCCTGGAAAAACCCGAGCAGGCGCACCTGGCCAGCGCGCTGGTCTTCGAACTTTCGAAGGTGGAAACGGCCCACGTGCGCGAACGCGTGGTCGGCCAGCTGCGCAACATCGACGACGGGCTCGCACAGCGCGTGGCCGATGGCCTGGGCATGGATACGCTGCCCAGCCCGGCGCCGGCCGCCGTCCCGGCCAGGGACATGCCTGCCGCTCCGGAAGTTCGGGTGATCGGCCGCAACCGGGAGACGTTGCAGGGCCGCAGCATCGGCATCCTGTTCGACGAAGGATCCGATGCGGGCACGATCGCCGCGCTGCGAAAGGCCGCGAAGAAGGCCGGTGCGGATGTGAAACTGGTGGCTCCGAAACTCGGTGGCGCCGTGCTCAGCGACGGCAAGCGACTCGCCGCTGACGGCCAGTTGGCAGGCACGCCTTCGATGGTGTTCGACGCTGTGGCGGTAGTGCTGGCGAAGGATGCCGGCAAGGCGCTGGCGAAGGACGCTGCCGCCCTGGAGTTCGCGAGCAATGCCTGGGCGCACCTGAAGGCGATCGCCCGCGATGACGGCGGCGCGGCACTGCTGAAGGCCGCCGGCGTCGGCAGCGATGCCGGCGTCATCGGCGCCGACGATACCGACGGCTTCCTCGCCGCCGCAGCCACCCGCCAGTGGGCGCGCGAGCCAAAGCTGCGCCTGCTGGCCTGATACCCGGAGGAGAACCGACATGCCACGTGGTGAGAAGTCCGCCTACACGGACAAACAGAAGCGCCAGGCAGCGCACATCGAAGACAGCGAACGCGAGCGCGGCGCCAGCGAGGAGACCGCCGAGCGTATCGCCTGGGCCACCGTGAACAAGCAGGACGGCGGTGGCAAGCGCAGCGGCAGCGCACGTGGGGCAGCGAAGAAGGCGGTCAGGAAGACCACTGCCCGCAAGGCGACCCGCAAGACGGCGGCAAAGAAAGCCGCTGCGAAGAAGCCGGCGGCAAAAAAGGCGTCTGCCAGCAAAGTCGCGAAGAAGGCCACCCGCAAGGTCACGAAGAA
>Ga0160467_101233_pt1 | contig 11477 bp, 4 predicted proteins | sample HID1972I_E11MG_FD_108221 | JGI IMG/M metagenome (GOLD analysis project Ga0160467, IMG submission 108221) | Enriched pill bug-associated microbial communities from UW Madison campus, WI, USA - HID1972I_E11 MG | ecosystem: Host-associated > Arthropoda: Insects > Digestive system > Unclassified ...
ACTGCTTGACGCGGTCCTCGATGATCCGCTGATCGTACTCGTCGTATACGTACATATAAGTCCTGTTCTCAGGCTTGGGCCGGTCGGTTCCAGCTGCTTGTTGTGACTTGCTGAAGTCCGATACTGCCTCGGCAATTCTGCGCGCACGGCCGCGCACTCCCAACGGAGCCGGGGCAAGATACCAGTTTGCAGTTATGCGCAAAAGTGATGTTTGAGTATATGTAAAGAACCAAAACGACTAACGAGAATCGTTGTTGATAAACCCGCGTTTGTGGTGTGGGCAATCATCGTCTTAACTGTGATCGAGTCTTCGTGCAATCACCGATAAAACCGACAAGAGGCGATGCAATGAGCAACCCTACCAAAACGTCGAAACCCGATAGCACAGTGGATGCCTGGGCCATTTTGTTCCTGATTATCCTGGTCGTGGGCACTGCGATTTTCTGGGTCAGTCATCAGTAACCGACCTCGTCCGGGTCTTGTTCCGACGATTGTTGGACAAAAACCGTAGTGAGCGCCGTTTTACGGGAGTCCGCCGGCTATAATGCCCGGCGGATTTTCGGGGCTCGGACGATCAATGCTCAAATTTTTCTACACCTTCCTGCTGCTGACCCTTGCGGTCTGCGGTCAGGTTGCGCGAGCCGAGTCGGTGCTGTTCCTGAACCCGGGGGCCACTGATGAAACCTTCTGGGTCACCTATACGCAGTTCATGCAGGCGGCCGCCGATGATTTGGGCATCGACCTGCAAATCCTCTATGCCGAGCGCATGCCCGAGCGGACGCTGGCGCAAGCCCGCCAGGCGCTGCAAGGCGCGCATCGTCCGGACTATCTGGTCTTCGTCAACGAACAATATGTCGCCCCGCAAATCATGCGCATGGCCCAAGGTAGCGGCGTGAAGCTGTTCATGGTCAATGCGTCGTTGACGCCTGATCAGTTGAGCCTGGTGGGCCAGCGGGCTGATTTGTTGGGCAGCCTGGTCCCCAACGACGAGGAGGGTGGCTACCTGATGCTCAAGGAGCTGATCCGTCAGCATCCACCCGTGGCACCGGGCCAGGTGATCGAATTGCTGGCGTTCTCCGGCTTGAAGATCACACCCTCGGCGCAGCTGCGCGAACGGGGCATGCAGCGCGCGTTGGCCGAGCACCCTGAAGTGCGCTTGCGCCAACTGGTTTACAGCGGTTGGACCCGGGAACGGGCGCATGAACAGGCCAAGCTGTTGTTTCAGCGCTACCCGAAGGTGTCGCTGGTGTGGTCGGCCAATGATGAAATGGCGTTTGGCGCCATGCAGGCGTTTTCGGAGGCGGGGGGCGTGGCGGGCAAGGACGCGCTGTTCAGCGCGGTGAACTCTTCGCCCGAGGCGTTGCAGGCGAAGATTGACGGTCGCCTGAGCGCGCTGTTGGGTGGGCATTTCACTTTGGGTGGCTGGGCGCTGGTGGAGTTGCATGACCTTGATCAGGGGGTCGACCTGAACCAGTACGGCGGCCGTGATCGACAGGTTTCGCTGTTACAGGTGATTGACAAGACACAGGCGCGACGATTGCTGGCCATGAAGACATCGACAGATTACGGCGTCGATTTCCGTCGCCTGTCCGCGAAAGGCAAACCGACGTCCTACCGCTATCCATTCAACTTGCAAACGTTGATGCGTTAACGCCGCGTCATACGCCTGCCAGGTGCAGCACCAGTTTGACGATGGCAAACAGCGTCAATGCGAACACCGCCGTGAACAAAATCCCCAGGATGACAAAGTGGCTCGGTTTGCCATGGGTGAAGTCGCGGGCGCGATTCTTTCCGCTTTGCACCCCGAACGCCGCGGCCATGACGCTGTGGAGCATCTGCCAGAAGCTGGGCGGTTTATTGTCGATCGGATCGTCCATAAATCCCTCGTCACGAAAGTCACGTTGTTACAGAGCATAGTCAATTCGCCACCGAGTGCCGTCATTGCGCACTTCGCGGACACTATTTATGTACCGCAGTCGAGATTGCCTGAAGTGATGTGCTGTTGCTCCCTATAAACAGGAGTCACTCATGTCCTCGCAATCGCACGACCCCGCCAAAAACCAAAAGCCTTCGGCCACTGACAGTATCCATGGCGATTTTCTTGAAAAGTCCATTCCTCAGTGGCTTGTCGACGCTTCTGCGCAAAGAAGAAAGGCGCTCAAGGACGCAGGAACGGTCATGCCGGGTTGGTACCGGAATGCCACGCCCGAACAACAACAGGCGATCAATCAAAGCTTCAAGGCCAGTGCCACCGCCCAGGCCCGGCTCGATAAAACGATGTCGACCTTCAAAGACATCGACACGTTCGCCGAACCGCTGCTGCTCAAGGCGCTGAAAGACCAATACGCGGTGGAAGTGGATGTCAACACGACCCTCATGTGTCTGAGGCGGCCTTTGGAGGTCGGTGTTTTTGCAGTGGAACTTTCGTCGTTCGAATTTTTGAAGCTGACGATGTTGCAAGCCGCGTTGCATAACTTCGAAGCCTGGGAGTGCAAGCCTGGGGCCTACCATAAAACTTCCGGTTTCATGGTGGATACCACCACGCCCGGTACGTACGCACCAGTGGCAGTGAACCTGACTATCAGCCAGTTCATGACCCTGTGTCGACGTCTTGATATCGGGGCGAAATACCAGGCCTATCTGAAGTCATTTTTTCATCCTGCGGACACAAGGGCCGAAGCGACACTTCGACAGGACTTCATTGCCAGCCAAAAGGCAGCCATGCGAGCGGCTGCCGAACAGGCGTTGTTAACCAAGGACATTGAACCCAGGGATTACGCGATGATCCTGTCGGTCATTAATGGGGAGATCCACCCCTGGATGGGCAACAAGCAAGTCTGGTTTCACGACATGGGCTTGATGAAGCACCGAATGACCGGTTGTGTGGGATTCGTAATCTGCGAAAAGTATCGTTACAACGATGAAGTGATCCTCTACATCCCCAACGATCCGGCGCATCCGTTCAAGCGGTATAGCGGTTCGCAAATGAAAGAGGAGTTCAAACGCCTGTTTCTGAGCCGTGATGGTTTGCAGCCGGGCGAGACTGGCCCGACCCGCTACCAGCGTTTCTACAGCCAATTCGTGCCGTACGATCAGCGACCCTATTACTTCAGTCAGTTTACTCAAAAGTCGGCCGACTCCCCGAGCGACTTCCTCAGGTCGCCCTGGATAACCGTCGCTGAATTCCTCAGTTCCACTTCTTCGCTCACTCACATCAAAGAGTTGCCTCCAGAGCGTCCGGGCAAGATGGAACCGGCACCTGATCCCTATATCGCGCCCTCGACCGTCACCCGTAAAGGACGAGGTATCTGGGCTGAGAACGTTGATCTCTGGACGTATCTCTACGAACAGCACCGCGACAAGGTCATGGCCGATGCCCGCAGCCATGCGGTTTCCTCCGAAGAAGTTGACGTAAAAGCGCGGGAGGCAAAACTGGCCCATCTGCTTCAGGTCGGCCTGTTGGGGGTGAACATGGTGTCCATGTTTATTCCGGTGCTGGGCGAAGTCATGATGGTGGTGATGGCCGGACAGTTGTTGTACGAATCCCTGGAAGGTGCGATCGAATGGAGCGAAGGCGATAAAAGAGCGGCCAAGGCGCATTTGGTCGATGTGGCAGAGAACCTGGCGCTGATCGGTGTGATGGCGGGCGTGGGCGCAGGGGTCGGCAAACTGGTGGCGGTCAAGCCAGAACCCGTGATCGAAAGCCTGCACTCCGTCACGCTGCCCAATGGGGAAACACGCCTGTGGAAGCCCGATTTAAGTGCGTATGAAACCAGTGTTTCTTTGGACAACAGCAACGGTCCGAATGCCTTGGGCCAGCACGTTGTGGGCGGCAAAACCTACATCCGTCAGGACGGCAAGGTTTACGAGAAGCGCTTCGATCAGTCTATTCAAAAGTGGCGCATCCAGCATCCGACCGACGCCAACGCTTACCAGCCCATTCTCGAGGGAAACGGCCTCGGAGCGTGGCGCCACACACTTGAGCGCCCGATGCAGTGGGACCGTCTGGAACTGTTACGACGCATGGGGCACGAAAGCGAGGCGTTCTCGGATGAAACACTGTTGCAGGTCGCCGATCTCAGTGGTGTGACCGACAACGCCCTGAGAAAAATGCACATGGACCGTACGGCGCCCCCTCCCGAGCTAACCGATGCCATGCGTCTGTTCAACGCTGATTCGGGGGCGTTGCAGGTCATCGAGCAATTGCACGGGACCAGACCGATTGATGCTCGTTACTTGCAGGCGTTGCCGTTGGTGACCAGGATGCCGAGATGGCCGGCCGGTCGAGTCCTGGAAGTCTTCGAAGGGCCTGGTCTGTCGGGTGAATCGATCAAGTACGGCACCGAGCGTGCCTGGCGCGGCGATGCCGCAAAACCTCTGATCAAGGTGAGCAGGGCGGACGTCTTGAACGGTGAATTGCCCACTCGCATTCTGGCCGCGCTGAATGAATCCGAAATCACCCACTTGCTTGGAGGGGAGGGTGCGCGTGTCCGCGCATCAAGATCCCAAGAGCTGGGCAAGCAATTCGCCGATTACGCTCAAACCCGCCAGTCAGCGATTTTTGACACGCTGTACAAGGGTAACGAGCCGGCCGATGCCAGGATCAAGCCGTTGCAGCGCGAGTGCCCAGGACTCAGTGAGGCTGCCGCGCAAGAGGTTCTGGCCCATGCCGGTGCCGATGACCTCGCTCGTCTGGAAGCGACGCATCGTGCACCTTTGAAGCTGCTTGAGGAAGCCCGGTGGTATGCGCGCCAGGGACGGCAGACGCGCGCCTACGCGGGTTTGCGCAGCGAAAACATCGCCTCGGCGGACAGTCGGCGGTTGGCATTGAGTGCTCTGGAAAAGCTGCCGGGTTGGCCGGATACGTTGCGTTTGGAGGTCCGCGAAGGGAGTGATACGGGGACTCTGCTTGATAGCATCGGCGACGAGCATGCCCCCGTCAAAAAGTACCTGGTCAAAGAGGGCCCCCACTACCAGGCGTTCAATGAGCGAGGAGAGATGCTCAACAGCGTTCCCAGGGCAGGCGACAACTTTTACGCCTCCATCATGCATGCCTTGCCCGACGATGTCCGTTCCGCTCTTGGCGTGCCCCACGTCAGCCAGGCTCGCGATCTGCAACAGACAATAATCGCGTATGCGGACGCTCATCGCAGTGAGGCAGTACGCCTGCTCGAACCTCACACCAGGCCATTCAAGCCCCCGGTGCGGGTCAACGACAAGCTGTTGGGCTACTACGCCAGTGGGCGCGGCAGAGGACTGGACCCCTCCCTGGTTTCGAGGGTGGAGATGCTTTATCCCCTGCAGGCGCAAGCGGATGCATTTATTCGGCAACAGCTGGGAAAGACCAACAAGCAAATCTATAGCGTTCTGGAAACACGTACGCGTGATTGGCAGGCGCTGAACTGGTCACTTGATCAATGGACAGGCACTCCCGGAAGTTCGAGCTTTCACCACAGGACTCAAATCGCGCAAGCATTCAAGGCCAGCTGGCGCAATGCTCCACTAGCCGGGGAGTTACCCGAGGCTGGCCGGCTGGTCTTTGAATGTGACGCACCCTTGCCGACGTTTACCTCGGACTTTTCACACGTGCGTGAATTGACGGTGGGCGGGCGAGGCATGACTGACGCCAGCGCCGATGCATTTCTGGCGCGTTTTCCAGGTGTGACTCACCTGTCGATAGGGAGTAGAGGAAGTGCATTTTTTTCGATGGCTGCCACGCGGCAACCGCTCACCTCCTTGCCGCAGGCAGTGAGTGAGATGCAGCAACTGACAAGCCTGACGTTTTCCTCTGACGCGAGTTCATTGGCCATGGATTTTCCGACAAGGCTGAACACCCTGACCGCGCTTGAGTCATTGCATATCGACTTCTCCGGATTTCATTCAGCAGCACTCGACGCGCTTGATCTAACCCCGTTGAACCACCTGAAAACCTTGAAAATCGAGGCCCCCCATACCCGGTTGCAATGGCCTTCGTACGTTGAGAACCTTGAGCAGCTCGAACGCCTGGACCTGTCAAAGACGTCAATCAGCCATATCCCCGACGTGATGTATACCGGGCATGAAAAACTGTGGGCCGGGTTGTCGATGGACTGGTCCAAATTTTCCCACGAGGCGTTCAAACCTGCGTATGACTATGTGAACAACTACGCCGGGCCACTGGGGCACCTGGCTGATGTGAACCAGATGGTCAATGAGTACTGCCGTGGGGAACTGGCATTCCTGAACGGGGGTGGCGGCTTCATGGATCCGCTGCACGGCAAAATCATGAGCACCTGGGACACTCCCCGGACAAAGCTCGCCGCCATTGAGGCATTGAGCGCCGAGCACAAAGGGATCTTTCACACGTTCTATCAACCCTCGGATCTCACAGGGTTAAGAAACGTGAGTCGTACGGTTCAGTCGGTTACGGGGCAAAACGCCGGTGTGTTTCGTGCCCTTGAAAAAAGCTGGCAAGGGGCTGTGCGCCAACGCTATGGCCTGCCGGTCGATGTATCCGTGTTTGAACTCCCGGACATGGGGCTGCAGATGTCTGAAATGCTTCGCGATGGGAAAATCATTGAGCTTCCACGATTACCAGCGGGCTGTTTTTCCCATGTTCAAACCTTGCGTCTGGGGTGGCTTGATGCACCTGTCGAGCAGGTTCGCGGTTTTATCAATGCGTTCAGCGGCACGCGGACCCTTGAAATCACAAGCAATGGCTTCACTGAACTGCCGATTGCACCCGGAGCCCTTCCTGAGTTAACGCGTCTCGACCTGTACAACAACAATATTGCCGTTACGCCAGCCGTCCAGAACCAATTCAACGGGTTGTTGAACCTTGAGTATTTGAACGCTGGCAATAACCCGTTGGGTAACCTGGACGTCAGCGCGCTGACTCGGCTGAAGGCGCTCAATCTGCGGGGGACGAAGTTGCAAGCGTGGCCCACCGGCGCCGAGAAACTGCCGCAGTTATCGTGGCTCGATCTGCGTGACAACGAGCTGTCGTCGCTCTCGCGGGCGGCGTTGTCCGACGAGGATGCGCTGATGAAGACCCAGTTGACCGGTAACGCATTCAGCCCGGCAGGTGAGACTTCACTGAACGCGGCGCGGCGGCGGATTGAAGGCGCCAAGGGCCTGCCTGAGGGCGCGTTGGAACGATTTGCCCTGGAAGCGGTGCCTTCGCAGTTCCCGCCGACGGAGACGGGTTGGTCCATCGCCAGCCACCTGCTGTCACTGCCCGAACAAGCGACTGTGATGCAGGGCGCTGACGGGTTCGCAGAACGCCTGCAGCGTTTGAACCCGGTCATCACCGAGGACCAGGCCCTGCAAAGGATCGAGCAGTTGCGTAACGAAGGAATGAACGATGTACACATTGATGCGCAGATCAACGACTGGCACCAGACGTGTGAATCACTGACGCGTCAACTCAACGGCTGGTTGTATACCCGGGAAGTGCCGATGCGCCGAGCGATCGTGTCCTCGCAAGCGCGCTCGCTTGCCGCGTTACGCCTGCGGGATTTGTGGCGAGAAAGTCTGCTGGGACGTTCCGGCGGAGCAGGAAAAGAGTTGAGCCTCAATGGCCTGCACACGGGTGATTTGCCCGCACTTTCGACGCAACTGCCTCAGGTGACCCGCCTGGATCTGTCGGGCGTGAGGATGTCCGAACAGGGGTCCAATGGCTTCCTGAATGCGTTCCCTCAGCTTAAGCGCTTGATGCTTAACGGCAATGAACTGTCGGCATTACCCGATGCCGTTCAACACATGGACCAGCTCGAGCGACTGGAGCTGGCGGGCAATCAATTCTCCAGTCTCGGGCCCTTGTATCAACGAGCGGGCAATGAACGCCTGCGGTGGATTGATCTGAGTCAAAACGTTCTGGCGGCCTTCGATTGCCGGCCTTTCACCCAGCTGGAAACACTGGATCTTGGCTACAACGCGCTGACGCAATGGCCGCGGGGGGCACTGGACGCACCGCATCTGCGCACATTGAACCTGAGCGGCAATTCGATCGCAGACGTCCCGGATGGGCTGTTGGATGGCAATCATGTCGGGCTGGTAGCGGCCACCGATCTTTCCGAAAACCTTGAGCTGTCGATTGAAACGCTGGGGCAATTAAGGGACTACAGCGATGCACACGGGGGCGGGAGCGTGATGGGAATGTCACGAGGAGAATTGGACAGGAGAATTGAGGATCCGCTGTCTGATGAGGGCAACGGTTCCGAAGAGGGGTCGGATGATGAGGGGGATTCCGACAGTGATTCCGACGGTGATGATCGCCCTGACGGGCACTCCGCTGTTCAGCCGGTCGAACCCCTTCTTCATCCGGAACTCGACACTGCCGCCCCGGCGTTAGACCCTTGGCTTGTCAACACAAGGACCGAATTGGCGACGCTGAGAAGGGCGACCTGGAGGCAACTCGCCCAGGAAGAAAATCATGAACGCTTCTTTCAGTTGATCACGCTGTTGCGTGATACCGACGAATTCAGATTCGTTCGGGCCGACCTGACGCGACGACTGTGGGATGTCATGGACGCTGCTGCCGAAAACACCGAACTGCGGGAGTTATTGTTCCTTAATGCCGAGACCCACGGCACCTGTATTGATGGTCGAATCCTGACGTTCAGCGAGCTGGAAGTGCGGGTGTATGTGTACCACGCCTTGCGTCACATTTCTCCGGGACGCCCCCTGTTGCGAGGTCAGGCCTTGTTGAGGCTGTCTCGGCAGCTGTTCAGGCTGGACAGGGTCGAAACGATAGCGGAGGCAGCTGCTCAGCACCGCGATAGGGCCGAGGTGCGTCTGCGTTATCGAATCGGTTTGACCGGTGGCTGGGAAGACGGGCTGGACCTGCCGGGGCAGCCCACGCACATGGCGTTTGACAGACCCATCAGTGGCCGACTCTTGGCGGATACCCGAGCATCGATTCTGAATGCCGAGCGTTCCGATGCGCTGCTGGAAAGTATGATCGCCAGGGATTACTGGACGGATTACCTGCAGGAGCGGTATCCCGCCGAGATCGTCGCTATGGAGGACGCTATGGGTGAAGAGCGCCTGCAACAATTGAGCGACCTGGAGGACCGTAGAGCGAACGGTGAGATTGGCGATGAGGAGTACGAAAAGGCGGTGGTTGAGTTGGGTAAGCAAACCCAGACCCAACGCACGCAGAAACTGATCGAGTTGTCTCGAAGGGCAATTCAGGATATTCAGGCCCTTGCCGGTGAGACGGAGCTGCCTGGGACTCTTTCACCCAAGCCTGGGCCGTCACGACGTAACTGATCCCGATTGTGCCACCTGAATAAATAAGACTTGTAGCAAGACTTGCCCGCGAAGGCGTCCTCAAATACACCAAAAGCTTCGCGGGCAAGCCTTGCTCCTACGGGAATGTGCCAAACCACTCCCCGTCATCGATACAGCCTTAGTTGTCGTAACCCAGGTTCGGCGCCAACCAGCGCTCGGTCACGCTCAATTCCTGACCTTTGCGCGAGGTGTAACTCTGCACCTGGTCCTTGTCGATCTTGCCCACGGCGAAGTACTGCGCCTGTGGATGCGCGAAGTACCAGCCACTGACCGCCGCCGCGGGGAACATGGCGTAGTGCTCGGTGAGGAACACACCGCTGCGCCCGGCCTGCATTTCGCTGGCTTGGGGGTCGAGCAGGGCAAACAGCGTGCCTTTCTCGGTGTGGTCCGGGCAAGCCGGATAGCCCGGAGCAGGGCGGATGCCGCTGTATTGCTCTTTGATCAACGCCTCGTTGTCCAGCGTCTCGTCCTTGGCATAACCCCAATAATCTTTGCGCACTTGCTGGTGCAGCCACTCGGCGCACGCCTCGGCCAATCGGTCGGCCAGGGCCTTGACCATGATCGAGTTGTAATCGTCGCCGGCGTCCTGATACGCCTTCGCGACTTCCTCGGCGCCGATGCCGGCGGTGGTGATGAAACCGCCGACGTAGTCGGTGATTTCGCTGTCCTTCGGCGCCACAAAATCGGCCAGGGAAAAGTTCGGCTTGCCGTCGGTCTTGATGATTTGCTGGCGCAGGTGATGCAGCTTGGCCAGCGGCTTGCCGTCATCACCGTAGACTTCAATGTCGTCGTCACGCACCTGATTGGCCGGCCAGAAACCGAACACCGCGCGGGCACTGATTAGCTTCTCGTCGATCAGTTTGGCGAGCATTTCCTGTGCGTCGGCGTACAGCGACGTAGCGGCTTCACCGACCACTTCATCGGTGAGGATGCGCGGGAACTTGCCGGCCAGGTCCCAGGAGATGAAAAACGGTGTCCAGTCGATGTATTCGGCCAGGACTTTCAGATCGATGTTGTCCAGCACCTTGGCGCCAGTGAAGGTCGGTTTGACCGGCGTATAAGCACTCCAGTCGAACTGCGGCTTCTTGGCGATGGCGGCCGGGTAGCTCAGGCGTTCGGTACGGGCGCTGCGGTTGGCGGTACGCTCGCGAACCTCGATGTATTCCAGGCGGGTTTTCTCGACGAACGCGGGTTTCAGCTCCTTGGACAGCAACTGCGTCGCCACGCCCACCGCGCGGGAAGCGTCGGTCACGTAGATCACCGCATCGTTGCTGTACTTGGGTTCGATTTTCACCGCTGTGTGCGCTTTGGAAGTGGTCGCGCCACCGATCATCAGTGGCAGGTGGAAATCCTGGCGCTGCATCTCGCGGGCCACGTGGACCATTTCATCCAGCGAAGGGGTGATCAGACCGGACAGGCCGATGATGTCGCACTTCTGCTCCTTGGCCACTTGCAGGATTTTTTCCGCCGGCACCATCACGCCGAGGTCAACGATGTCGTAGCCGTTACAGCCCAGTACCACGCCGACGATGTTCTTGCCGATGTCGTGCACGTCCCCCTTGACCGTAGCCATCAGGATCTTGCCCTTGGCTTCAGGCTTGTCGCCTTTTTCCAGTTCGATGAACGGGATCAAGTGGGCCACGGCCTGCTTCATCACGCGGGCGGATTTCACCACTTGCGGGAGAAACATTTTGCCGGCACCGAACAGGTCACCGACGATGTTCATGCCGGACATCAGCGGGCCTTCGATCACTTCGATCGGACGGGCGAACGATTGGCGCGACTCTTCAGTGTCTTCAACGATGTGCGTGGTGATGCCTTTGACCAGCGCATGTTCCAGACGCTTGTTGACCGGCCAGCCGCGCCATTCTTCGGTCTCGGCTTCCTTGACGCTGCCATCGCCCTTGTACTTGTCGGCGATGGCGAGGAGGGCGTCGGTGCCTTCCGGGGTGCGGTTCAGCACCACATCTTCCACGGCGTCACGCAGCTCGGCCGGGATCTGGTCGTAGATCTCCAGCTGGCCGGCGTTGACGATGCCCATGGTCAGGCCGTTGCGGATCGCGTACAGCAGGAACACCGAGTGAATCGCTTCGCGCACCGGGTTGTTGCCGCGGAAAGAGAACGACACGTTGGACACGCCGCCGGACGTCAGCGCATACGGCAGCTCATCGCGGATGTAGGCGCAGGCATTGATGAAGTCCACG
>Ga0160467_101234_pt1 | contig 11473 bp, 10 predicted proteins | sample HID1972I_E11MG_FD_108221 | JGI IMG/M metagenome (GOLD analysis project Ga0160467, IMG submission 108221) | Enriched pill bug-associated microbial communities from UW Madison campus, WI, USA - HID1972I_E11 MG | ecosystem: Host-associated > Arthropoda: Insects > Digestive system > Unclassified ...
ACAGCGAGAGCCAGGGCATCATCGCCAACGTCGGCTATCGCTTTAACCCGAACCTGGAAACCCGCTTTTACCTGCGCTACCGCCAGACCGACAACGAGCTCGCAGGACGGGTCACCAAACATTCCATCGAGCACGACACACGGGCTGCCAACCCCGCCTACGTCTCGCGGGACGACCGCCGCGAGCAACCGGGCAGCACCTTTTTCGGCAACAAAACCACCTGGTACATCGATGACGATTCGAGCCTCCAGACGGGCCTTGTCTACCACGACTATCCAATGGACCTGCGTGAAGGCCCCAACCGTTTGAAGGTGGCGTACACCGACGTCAGCGGCACGTTCGACTACAAGCGTCGCGACACGCTCTGGGGTCTGGAAAGCCAAAGCACGATTGGCCTGCGCGTGACCAAACACCTGCCCAACGCCGGCGCCAGCGAGTTGGTGCGCATTCCCACCGGCAACACCGCCGGTTACGCGCCCGGCACGCATATGCGCAACTTCACCTACCAGGGTTCGGACAGCGTCTTGCACGTCGGCAACGATCTGGAAATCGCCGACGACCTGTGGCTGACCACCGGCCTGGCCGCCATCTACACCCGCCGCGAAAGCGCCGTGACCTACCCGGAAGGTGGCGGCAAGACCAGCCTGAACGACTGGGACTACGCCCCCCGCCTCGGCTTGCGCTACCAGATGACACCTGACCTGCAACTGTTCGGCAACCTGAGCCGTTCGGTCGAAGCGCCGCACCCGTGGTCGCTGATCTACAGCTCGAACGTTCGATTCCCGGCAGGCAGCGGCGCCGCCACGGGTGCCCAGCGCGATCCGGTCAAGCTGCAAAACCAGACGGCGACCACGCTGGAAATCGGCGGCCGTGGCGACAGCACACTGGGGCAATGGAGCCTGGCCTGGTACTACGCGCAAGTGCACAACGAGTTGCTCTCGGTGCTGCCGGATGCCAACGCCACCACGCCATACGAACTCAACGCCAGCCCCACCATCCACCAAGGCGTGGAGGCCAGCCTGCAAAGCAACCTGTGGTCGCCGGACGACGGTGGTCAGCTGAGCCTGCGCCAGAGCTATACCTTCAGTGACTTCCATTACCAGGACGACGACCGCTTTGGCGACAATCGCCTGCCCGGCTTGCCGATGCACTATTACCAGGGCGAACTGCGCTACGACTGGCCGCTGGGTTTCTTCGCGGCCCTCAACACGCAGCTGGTTTCCAAAGTGGAGGTCGACTACGCCAACAGCTACGAAGCCGATCCCTACGCGCTGTTCGGCGCAACCCTGGGCTACAACGCGCCCAAGGGTGACTGGCAGACCTGGCTGGACATGCGCAACCTGACCAACAAGCACTACGCCGCCACCGTCACGCCGGGCTACGACGACAAAGGTCTGGACGCAGCACGGTCTACGCCGGGTGAGGGTTTGGGGGTTTACGTCGGGGTGTCGTGGAGTCTGCTCTAAGCGCTGGGTGGACGAGTCTGGCTGCCCGACTGAGCGTCTTTTGCAAGGCCGATGGCCGCGTTAATGGCGGCCCGAGCCTGGGGGCTGTTCTTCCAGCAAGTCGATCCCGTTGCGGCGGATGCCTGAGCCAGGATGTCCCCCACATTCGCTGTGCTGAGCTCAGCGAGGGAGTCGATACCCATCTGCTCAAGGCGAGCGATAACGGCGGGACCTACGCCCTTCAGGGCTAACAAGGCATTGTATTCCGTCAGTGGAAATGGCATCCGTAAACTCCTTTTATCGGCCAGTGAAGCGGCAGGAGTTTGCCCGACGGGTGAACGCATCTCAATAGACGCAGCTCAATGGATCAGCTCTCGGAGGAACTGATGGCCTCGCGCTCGGCTTCCTCAGCCAGCTTCGCCCGGTCCGCTTTGCTGATGTATTTATCCTTGCTGACCGGGGCCAGTTTGGCACTGGCTTTTTTGGCCTTCGCCTTGAATAACTGCTGTAATTTCTTCTGACGATTCATGGTGTCCACCCAGCGTGTAAGTTGCTGAATGATATCAGCTTCATTGCGGGTTCACTTTCCCTCGATGTTGCCCGTTGAATGCAATCGGTTTGCACGCCGTAAACGTAGCCACACCACCCCGAGCAGCCCTAGCGGCACACCCAGGCCAAGCCACGACAACACGTCAAAGACGCCATCGCCGATCAGTGCCGACAGCAGGCCGAACAGGCTTACAACAGCGAGTACCACGGGCCAGCGAAAGATCATCCACAGTCCGCGTCTCATACCCTGCCCTCCACGCTCGAACGGTCGGCGTTCAACTCAACCAGATGCTTGGGCATCGGTCGGTTGCGTCGGCGGATCCAGAGGTACAAACCGCTGCCCAGGACGACGATGCTGATGACGTCGAGCAGTGTCCAGATAATCTTCAACGGCAGTCCACCGTAGTCTCCAAAATGCAGCGGCTGCGAGATCAGCAACGTCTTCACGTACAACGGCATCTCCCGTATATCGGTCAGCTCGCCCGTCACCGCATCCACGAGTGCCGGTTTCAGCAGTCGTGCGGTGAGGGGCGTGGTTCCGCGCATGAACACGGCGTAGTGATGCTGGCTGCTGAACTGAGTACCGGGAAAGGCGATGAAACTCGGCTCCATGTCTGGCGCGGCCTGGCGGGCGGCTTCCAGCGCTTTGTGCAAAGACCCGAGGCGCTCAAGCGGCGGCGCATCTTTGTACGGTGCCGTCATGTCTGCCAACTGATCACTCTGCCACAGGCCAAAGATGGGCAGCGCAAGGGTGTTGATCACGCCTGTGACGCCAACGGCCAGCACCCAGGTCAGGGTGACCATGCCGAGCACGTTATGCAGGTCCAGCCATTTCAGGCGTGAGCTACGCCCTGTCCGCACGGTGGCGAAGTCCAGCTTGCGCATGAACGGGGTGTACACCACGACGCCGGACACCAGCGAAGCCACCAGCAGTAATCCCATGAAACCGAGAAACAGATAGCCCGGCAGCCCCATGAACAGATCAGTGTGCAGACGCAACATCAGGTTCATGAACCCATCGTCCGGCTCCGTCGGCGGGAACAGCTCGCCGGTGCGGGAATCGAACGGCTGAGAGTGACCTTCGATCGGCGGAGGCGTCAGGCTGGTTGCCGTGAACACCACACCGAGCGGGCTATCCGGGTCGAAACCAACGAAACGCACAACCTCACCCGGCCACGTCGCCAATACACCGGCGACGACCTTGTCGTAATCGATTCGCGGCGAATCAGCGGTCAGCGGACGCAGCTCCGGGTGAGGTTCGAAGTAGTGTTCGATCTCTTCATGAAATATCAGTGGCAACCCCGTCAGGCACAGCAACAACAGGAAGACGGTAGAGACCAGGCTGGTCCATTTGTGAACCAGGTACCAGATACGCAGTTTTCGGGCAGTCATGCTGGATTGCTCTCACGACGGGTGCTTGAAAGGTGCGAGGGCTCAGTCACACCGAGCCCTCAGAAGACATCAGTATTTCCAGGTCACGGAAGCCACGACGTTGCGGGGTGCACCGTAGCTGGCGGTCGTGGCGCTGTTGTAAAGCGAGAGCAGGTATTTGCGATCGGTGACGTTGTTCAGGTTCACCGACGTGCTCCAGTTGCTGTCGATGTCATAGCTGGCCATGAAGTCGAGCAAGGCGTAGGCGTTTTGGCGGATAGCGCTGTTGGTGTCGTTTTCCACTGCGCTCTGCCAGCTGACTCGCGTACCCACCTTGGCTTTCGGCAGGCTTGGCAGACGATAGGTGAGCATGCCGCGCACGCTATGGGTCGGCACATATTTACGCGCCTTGTCGCCGTCATCATTGTCGATGGTGACGTAGGTGTAACCGCCGAGCAGGTCCAGGCCAGGCAGCGCTTCGCCGGAGGCTTGCAGTTCGACGCCGTGGCTCTTGTAGTCCATGGGTTCGTAGACAAATCGGCCATCGACGAAGCCGGCGGACTCTGCCACGTTTTGCTGTTCGGTCTTGAAGGCAGCGGCTGTCACGTTGAGGCGGTGATCCAGCAAACTGCCCTTCACACCGGCTTCCATGCTCTTGCCTTCGAGGGGTGCGAGCAATTTGCCGTCGGTGCCCAGGTTGTACTGCGCGCTGTAGATTTTGGTCCAGCTGCCATACACGCTCCACTGCTCGTCCAGGTCGTAAACCAGGCCTGTATAAGGCGTGACCTTGCCGTGTGCGCGCGTGTAGTAATCGGACCCGTAGTTGTCGCCGGAACCGTCCAGGCTGATCATCCGCGCACCGGCGATCCAGTGCAGGTCATCCGCCAGACTGAATCGGGCACCTGCGTAAAGGCTCTTCTGGGTGTCGCTGAAGTTCTGGGTGTTGGTGTCGCTGGTAAACAGGAATGACGGCCGTGGCAGGTTCCCCGCCAGCACGTCCGAGAATGACGCGTCGTAGTAGCCACCTTCAACCGCATCGTATTCCCGGGCTTTCTGGTGGGTACGACCGTACGCAGCACCGAACGTCAGCTCATGCTCGCGGCCGAACAGGCTGAACGGACCGGAGACCTTGGCGTCGCCCAGCAACTGATGCGCCTCGCTTTTGGTGTTGGCAGCAAACACCGACGTGTCATCACCGGAAACCCCGGCGACATACATCATGTTGGTGTCTTGCTTCTCGATAATGCCCGTCGCCGTGACCGTAGCGTTCCAGCCATTGCCAAAGTCATGCTTGAGTTCGGTGAAGGCGCGCTGGGTGTGCAGGTTCCAGTAGGTCCACGGCTGGCCGATGCTGGAGCTGCGGCTGCCATAGTGGATGGCGTTGCCGTCGTTATCCACCAGCGGCAGGTTGCCCCAGGTGCTGCCGTTGGAGTCGCTGTTGTGCTGAGAGAAACCCACCGTCACGGTGTCGGCATCGGACAGATCGAAGGCCAACAGTCCAGCGGCGACGTTGCGCTCATGGCTGTAGCGATCCATCCAGGAATTGCCTTTGTCGTGGGAGTAGATGAAGCGACCACGCACATTGCCCGTGGGGGTCAACGGACCGGCAACGTCCACGTCCACTCGGCGCCCGTCCCAGGAACTGACGCTGGTGTCGACTTGCGCCTGGAACGTCTCGGTCGGACGTTTGCGCACGAAATTGACCGTGGCTGACGGGTTGCCCGCACCGCTCATCAAACCGTTGGCGCCATGCAAGACATCGATCTGTTCGAACTCCGCCAGATCCTGGTCGCCCACCAGTACCGTGCCCACGAACGGCATGCCCACTCCGTCGTATTGGAACGTATTGATGTCAAAACCGCGCGAGGTGAATTCGGTCCGGTCCGTTTCGGTTTGCTCAACGGTCACCGACGGCGCGGAACGCAGGGCGTCCTTGATGCCAGTGATCTTGAAATCATCAAGCGCCTGCCGGGTAATCGTCGTCACCGCCTGCGGCGTTTCCCGGTCTGTCAGCCCCAACCGGGTCGTGCTCGATGCCGGGTTGCTCTGGTAGCCCACGCTCGGAACGTCGACAAGATCAGTGCTGCCGTCGATCTGCGTAGCCGGCAAGGTCAAATCATCAGCGGCATGAACGAGGGACACGGCGCTGCAAGCACCGGCGAGTAGAAGACTGGCGGAGAAGCGAAGTTTCAAGGAGCAAATTCCTACGGCAAGGGGGTCAAGCGTGACCACTTTTGAGAACGCTAATAGGAATCTAACTCAATCACTTACTTTATTTCGACATTTTTTTCACATTTTGAAATATTTAGTCGTGCGCGAATGGCTTGAGCTAGAGCCCCCGCAAGGCGTTACCGCCATCTGATAATGCCGAGAACGAGCGCCGCTGAGGCACTTCAGTACACTCAGCGAACCTCGTCCAGCCGACTTGCCCCCTCCACGGGGTGAGTCAGCAGATAGCGGCTGACTGCATCATCTATGGTTGGAAAAAACGACGTTTCGCCAAGACTTGCGAAAAGCCCGAATCGCTTCAGTTTGTCCTTAACCGGGTCCTTCATCTCGGCCACGCACAACTTGATACCCGCCGCGTGCAGGGTTTCGTCCAGTTCACCCAGCATGTCGGCCGAGGTCACGTCCACACTGGTGACAGGTTCTGCCGCGACAACTAACCAGCGCACCGGCGTAGGTGACGCAGCCACTGCGTCGAGCACTCGCTCATTGAACAGTTCGGCGTTCGCGAAAAACAAGGGTGCATCCCAGCGAAACAGGACCAGGCCAGGTATAAGGCTCGCATCGGGATAACGCTGGATGTCGTGGTAGCCCTTCACGCCCTCGGCTTGCCCCAGCACTGCGGAATACGGCCGCCAGCCATCCCACAGAAATTCGATGACGGCGATCAGGATGGCCAGGCCGATGCCCTCGATCGCGCCAAATACAGCCACGCCGACGGTGCAAACGATCGACAGCCAGAACTCCCAGCGCTGGATGCGATAAATTCGCCGCAGGTCGGCCACTTCAATCAAGCCAATGGCTGAAGCAATCACCACCGCTGCCAATGCACTGCCGGGCAAATTCTCCAACAGGTTCGGCGCCACCATCAGCAGGAGGGCCACGGCCAACGCACCCACCACTCCGGTCAACTGACTTTTGGCCCCTGCGGCTTCAGCCACGGGGGTACGCGACGAACTGCTGCTGATTGGAAACCCCTGAAAAAATCCAGCCGCCAGATTGGCAAGACCGAGCCCCTTCATTTCCTGATTCGGGTCCACGTAGGTACGGGTCCGCGCCGCATAAACACGTGAAAGTACGCTGGTGTCGGCGAACGACACCAGGGCGACGGCGCAACCGCCAATGAGCACGGGAACAATATCGGCACGGGTGATCCAGGGGATGGCAAACGCAGGCAAACCTTGTGGAAGAGCACCGAGCACCGACACCCCGGCATGCGTGCCAAGGTCCAGCACTGCGACGGTAATCGTCGCACCGACCACTGCGATCAGGATGCCTGGCACCCGCTTGTAGGGTTTGAGCAGAAGGATCACGACCAGGGTGGCTGCGCCGATCATGAACGCGGTCCAGTTGGTCTTGCCTTCCAGTACTCCCATGGCGATGGCCCACAGGTTTCTCCCCGGGCCGTCGGACTGTATGGAAAAACCGAATATCTTGGGTAGTTGGCTGATCAATACGGTCAGGGCGATGCCGTTCATGTACCCGTAACGGATGGGTTTGGACAGCAACTCCGTGATGAAGCCCAGCCGCATGATGCCTGCCAGTATGCACACGGCCCCTGACACGATCGCCATCATGCCCGCCAGGGCTATTGCGCGATGCGGGTCGCCACCGGACAGGGGCAAAATCACCGCCAGGATCACGGCGGCCAATGACGAATCCGGGCCGAGCACCAGAATCCGGCTAGGCCCGAACAAGGCGTACGCAAGCAGCGGAACGATGGTTGCGTAAAGGCCATAAATGCCGGGTACGCCCGATGCAACGGCGTAGGCGATGCCAACGGGCACCAACATCGTGGTGAGCACCAGGCCGGCAACAATGTCGTGACGCAACCAGGCAACCTGATAACCGCGCAACGTTTGAAGCCCCGGAAACCAACGGCCCCAGCCGGTCGCACCGCTGGCATCGCGACGTAAAATTCGGCCCGGTTCCGGAACGGGAGGCGAAGAATCCGGCTGGCTCATGGACTTTGCCCTTTTTGGGTAAAACGCCGATCCGCTTGAACGTGTCCGTCAGAATTTTTCGGGAACCCGCCGGTGCGGATAATCCGGATCGCGATAGCCGCCAGGTTTCTGCCGCTTGGGCAATATCACCTCCTCGCGCGGTACGTCCTTGTAAGGAATGCGGCTGAGCAAATCGGTGATGATGTTAAGGCGCGCCCGGCGCTTGTCGTTCGAGTTGGCCACCAGCCATGGGGCATGGTCGGTGTCAGTGGCCTTGAACATGTCGTCACGTGCGCGTGAATAGTCGTACCAACGGCTGTATGACTTGAGATCCATCGGGGTCAGCTTCCAGATTTTGCGTCCGTCCTTGATGCGAGCCTGGAGCCGGCGGGTCTGCTCGTCTTCGCTGACTTCCAGCCAGTACTTGAGCAAGATCACGCCTGAGTCGACGATTGCACGCTCCACCAGAGGCGTTGTCTTCAGAAAACTGACAACCTGCTCTTTGCTGCAGAATCCCATCACCCGCTCGACGCCCGCCCGGTTGTACCAACTGCGATCGAAAATCACCACTTCGCCAGCCGCAGGAAGGTACGGCAGGTAACGCTGGACGTACATCTGGCTTTTCTCGCGCTCACTCGGCGCCGTCAGCGCCACCACCCGAAAGACACGGGGGCTCACGCGTTCGGTGAGCGCTTTTATCGTCCCTCCTTTACCCGCGCCATCTCGTCCTTCGAAGACGATACAGATCTTGATGCCCTTGGCTTTTACCCACTCCTGCAATTTGACCAGTTCGACATGCAGGCTGCGCAGCTGCTCAAGATAATCCTTGTTCTTCAGTTTCAGGCTTTCAGCAGCGTAAATCTTGGGGGCTTTTTTCTTGCCTTTTGCCATGATCGAGACCTCACCAATATAAAAAGCACGGCTCCTTTCCAGGGCGTTCTCAACCCAGTTCAGTGTAGGTTGAAAAGATTTTTTCGCTGCTGTGAACACATGGATCAATCAAGGTGCCTCGTTTCTCTGGCTTTTCAACGTCTGCGCAGCCTTGCCTGTCACAACGCAATGCATCGACAACGACTAAGCTTTTTCGGTTGAACCTTGTTTCCCAGGGAGATCTTTATGAGCGCCGCGCCCCTGTCCGAACTCGATGCCGCCCTGCCCGGTCTGGCCCGCAAGATCCGCGTGCTGGATGCCCTGGCCTGGCCGGAAGGGATTGAGGAAGTCTTCCTGGCGCGTTGGCGCGCCGGGCAGGCAGAACTGCCCAGGGTTGAGCTGCGCGCCCGCGACCACAGCGCCGACATCGCCGCCCTTGAAGCCTTTATCGGCCGCTGCGATGAGGGCCATCCGGCCGGGCGTCACCTCGCCATGACGGCGCGCAGCTATGCCACCGCCGGGCGCATGCTCGGTGCCATCGGCACTCGCGCCTTTACTCAGTATTCGTCAGCGCTGTACCGGCGCCCGGACTTCTACTATTCGAGCCAGAAGTTAAGCATGCTGGACGCGGCCCGATTCTTCCTCAAAACCACCGACGCCCTTCTGGGCAGCGCCCGGATTCCACCCAGCCCGGCCGACATTCCGGCCGAAGTCTTCGCCGGGTGGATGCAGCCGGAACTCGACCGTTTCTTCGGACCGGGCCGGATCACAGTCGTGCTCGACCCGACCCTGGCCGCCAAAGCCATCGCCGGGGCGAGTCGCATCCGTCTGCGGGCCAGCGCCCTGTTCTCCGAGCTGGACAAGAATCAGCTATTGCAGCACGAAGCTTTCGTGCATGTGGCCACGGCACAAAACGGTGCGCTGCAACCTAACCTGAAGAGCCTGGGGCTGGGGGCGCCACGCACGACCCAGACCCAGGAAGGCATCGCCACGCTGGCCGAGCTGTTCACCGGCAGCATGGACATCAATCGCTTGCGCCGCCTCGCTCTGCGCGTACTCGCGGTCCAGCAGGCGCTGGATGGCGCCGACTTCATCCAGGTATTTGAAAGCTTTCTCGCGGCCGGTCAGTCGCAGGAGGAATCCTTCCGCTCGACCCAACGGGTTTTCCGTGGCGCCGACCTGCGCGGCGGTTCGGCGTTCACCAAGGATGCCGCCTACCTGACGGGTTTGCTCGGCGTCCACACCCTGCTGCGTATCGCGATCCGCGACAACCGGCCGGAACTGGTGGGCCATTTGTTCGCCGGGCGCCTCAGTCTGGGGGATACCGTACGCCTGGCCCCGCTCTTCGAGTCCGGCTGGCTCCAGGGCCCGGTCCATGTCCCGGCCTGGGCGTCCGATATGCGTCTGCTCGCCGCCAACCTGGCGTTCTCCGCTTTTATTTCCCGGATCAAGCTGGAGGTACTCGACCTGGAGGTACTCATGGCGTTTGCAGACGAGCATGAAACTGACGCTAGCGCCTGGCCTGTTTGAATCACAAGGAGTCGGTGTTCAACCGGGATGTAAGTTGCGGTTTTCATGTCAAGTTTGTCGGCGACCTTATGCACGCCGGCACAGCCGCCAAGCGATGCGCACATCCCGATCAGTTTGCGTGGCCCGGCACCCGCTCTAGGTCAAGGGTTGAGCTTCAGATGCGCGTTGACTCTGCCGCTTTTAGGGTCAACCAGCCAGAACTCATTATTAGCCACTTTCACTTGGCTGCATTCCGTTGGATAGCCCTTCGCAATGACGCAAACAACACCCTCTTTGAGCGTCCAGTTTTCTTTCTCGGGCGGGTTGGGCGCCATTTGGAACACATCCGTGCCATCAGGCGAGAAAGTAATCGAATAGGGATGACTGCCCTCCCGAGTGGTTCCGTACAGCTTCTTGTTCATCAACGTACTGTGGATCTGCTGGTCATTTAAGGTAACTGCATTGGCAGGTACTGGGGGCGGTTGATAGCTGCTACTGCTTGCGCAGCCGGCCAGGAGCGCCAACAAGGAGATCATTCCGAACTTTGAGAAAGCCATGTCGCACCTTCCTTGTAGTTACCGGACAAATTTCCGGTAAATCAAAGCGTAGACAAGCCTGATTGACGGCTCCTGTGCAGGCGCCCAACGGTTGACGCTTGTGTCTTAAACATTCTTCAGACGAGCAGGATCCTGTGGCGAGGGGATTTATCGGAATGCCGCACCACCCCGTTCGGCTGCGCAGCAGTCGTAAAACCAGAGAACGCGATGTACCTGGTACACCTCAGTTGTAGGTTCTGGGCTGCTTCGCAGCCCAACGGGGCGGTGCGACGTTTCGCTAAATCCCCTCGCCACAGGAATCCCCATCGCCACAAAAATCTCCTTGCCACTCGTTTATGTATATCGATTGGTGGCCAGTACTGCCGTTATCAACCCGCCCGACCGCCAACCTTTATCTGCGTCAGCCCAATCAACCCAGCCTGCTCCAGAATCTCCTCCGACGTCGCATCCGCCGTGGGCATGATCAGGCTGTTTTCGCTATCCCCAAAGTGCAGTTGAAGCAGGTGCATCGCCGCTTCATGGGCCTGCAGTTCTTGCTTCTTGAGCTCGAACACGTGGGTGCGGGGCTCGCCGTTAAACAGGTAACTCACGGTGTAGTTGTGCATGGAAAGATCCTCGTCATGGAAGTAGTGCAACTGATTATCCTGACTGAACAGTCAGTTTTTAGTTCAACTGCACCGCTTTGCGCTGTTCATTGAGGATCGATAGCAGCTCATCGCGACTGACTACAATCGGTCGAAAATCGGATTGGCTATCAGGCCGCCATCGCTGGCAAGCCAGCTCCCACAGGATCGGGTACATCCACATGAATCAAGTCGGTCAATCGGGCGCTATCGCGAGCAAGCTTTGCTCCTACAGAGCATCAAAAAAACCACCACCCATCGCCGTTGCCCTTCACCACTCAAGGCCGAGCGTTAGCTCGCCTGCAAGCTTTTGATTTTGATCTACCCGCCCCTTCGGGAGGCCGAGTGGAGGTGTTCATCTGGGGGTCAGGCGCGAAGCG
>Ga0160467_101235_pt1 | contig 11472 bp, 9 predicted proteins | sample HID1972I_E11MG_FD_108221 | JGI IMG/M metagenome (GOLD analysis project Ga0160467, IMG submission 108221) | Enriched pill bug-associated microbial communities from UW Madison campus, WI, USA - HID1972I_E11 MG | ecosystem: Host-associated > Arthropoda: Insects > Digestive system > Unclassified ...
CACAGGTACAGGTCGAACGGCTGGTCGCGCAGTTCGGCCAGTTCGAGGTGTTCGGCGATGTAGCCGGTCTTGCCCGGCCAGTCGGGGTCGGGATTGCTGACCACTGGCGTAAAACGAAACCCTGGAATCCGTGCGGCATAGGCCTCGATGCGCGAGATTTCACACAGGTCCGCGGCTTCGCGCACGCCGTAGTACAGGTGCACCGGGTGGCCGCAGCCTTGCCGGTCGGCAATCTGCTCGAGCATGCCGAGGAATGCCGACAGCCCGGTGCCGCCGGCGACCATCACCAGTGGGCGGTCGATATGGCGCAAGTAGAAGGCACCCAGCGGCGCTTCCATGTGGATCACGTCACCGACCTGGCAGCGATCGCGCACGTAGTCCGTCATCACGCCGCTGGGCAGCAGCCGAATAAGAAACTGCAGGTGGCTGCTGCCCGGCGCGCAGGCAAAGGAATACGAACGCCGATGCTCGGTGCCCGGTACTTGCAGGCGGGCGTACTGGCCCGGCAAGTAGTCCAGCGCCGCACCCGCTGCACCGACCTCCACGTGCACGATGGCGGTGGTCGGGGAGACCTGCCGCACCTCGCTTACCGTGCCTTGCAAGCTGCTCGGGCCGTTGCTGCCGCAGAGGCTGGAATCGAAATCGAAATAGAAGGCAGCGTCCGACTGCACACGCGTCTGGCAGGTCAGCACCTTGCGCTCGGCCAGGTCGCTGGCCGACAAGGCTTCATCGTCCACGTAGTCCTGGGTGTACTGCCCGGATTCACAGCGGCCCTGGCAGGTCGCGCAAACCCCTTCGCGGCAGTCCAACGGAATCTTGATCCCGCTGCGCAGGGCCGCGTCGAGCAGGATTTCATTGCTCTGCACGTTGCAGAAGAGCGTTTTGCCGTCGGCGAAACTGAAGGCGACCTTGTGCGTCATAAGCGTTAATCCGCAGGGTTCAAAGATGGTAGAAATCGAGCACGGAGTTGATCGTGTCGTTGAGCAGCACCACGTGTTTGCGGGCGATTTTCCAGCTCTCGCCGTCGGGACGCAGGCGGTACGTGGCGCGGCCGAAGAACTGCTCGGCGGTCTGCATGCGGTAGTACAGGGTGCTCCAGTTGACGCGCACCTCCAGCTCATCGTCCTGCAGCGGCGCAATGCGCACGTTGCTGATCAGGTGCAGGGTGCGCGGCATCGGGATTGTCGACGCGGCCTTGCCGGTGCGAATGCGGAACACCCGGTCTTCCAGGCCGCCCCGGTTGGGGTAATAGATCAGCGACATGCCTTTTTTCGGGTCGGTGGTGTAGACGTGCTCCGAATCCCATTGCGGCAGGTGGAATTCGCTGTCGTCGCTGAACATGTCCAGGTAGGTGTCCCAGTCCTGGGCATCACAGGCTTCGGCGTTGCGGTAAAGAAATTGCTCGACGCGGTATTGCAGTTGCGAATTCATGTTCACACCTCACGCAGTTTCAACGGTTGTTGTTCGGCCGCCTTGCGCGCCAGGCCTTCGAGCAAAAAGCGCTGCCAGTTGGCGTGCTGATTGACGTACAGGCCTTCATGGGTGAATTCGGTGCCGGTCAGTGCCGGAGCGATGCCGATGGTCTCGCTGTTGCGGGTGGCGCCTTCGACCCACTTGCCGTGGCCGCGGGAAATGTCGCTCCAGCGTTCCAGGCGGGCCTGGAAGCCACGCTGGGCTTCACGGAACTCCACCAGGTCATCGGGGGTGCCCATGCCGGACACGTTGAAGAAGTCTTCGAACTGGCGGATGCGGTTTTCCCGATCCGCATCCGACTCGCCGACCACGCCCAGGCAGAAGCTGTTGATCTCGGTCTTGTTCCAGGCCAGCGGGCGGATGATCCGCAACTGCGAGCTGATCTGGTCAAGGAAGAACATGCTCGGGTAGACGTTCAGGTTGCGCAGGCGATGCATCATCCACTCGGCCTTGCCCTGGCCGTGTTCCTGGACCAGGCGCGGCATGATGCTCGCGTAGCCCGGGCGCACGGCCGGGTTGGGCATGTCGCTGAACAGCAAGCTGTGGCCGTTGTGGAACGCGAACCAGCCGTCGTCGGTTTCCTTGTCGCCGGCACCCAGCTTGCTGTAGTCCAGGGTGTCGCTGGCGCTCAGGCCTTTTTCGGCGTTGACCTGCTGGCGGTGCTGCACGGTGGCCACGTAGTTGTAGTGGACGGTGCTGACGTGATAACCGTCCAGGCCGTTCTCGTTCTGCAGTTTCCAGTTGCCTTCGTAGGTGTAGGCCGACTTGCCCGGCAGGACTTCGAGCTGACCGGTCGGCGACTGCGCCACCATCATGTCGAAGAAGACTTTGGCGTCACCGAGGAAGTCTTCGAGGGTGTCGGTGCCTTCCACGTTGAGGCTGACGAATACAAAGCCGTTGTAGCTTTCGATCCGAGCCTTTTTCAGACCACGGGTGGCCTTGTCGAAATCTTCGGGGTATTCGCCCGGCGCCTTGACCTTCACCAGTCGGCCGTCGCTTTTGTAGCACCAGGCGTGGAAGGGGCAGGTGAAGGTTGACTGGTTACCCTTGCCAACGCGGGTGAGGGTGGTGCCGCGGTGCTGGCAGGCATTGATCAGGGCGTTGAGACGACCTTCACCGTCGCGGGTGATGATCAGCGGCTGGCGCCCGGCACGCAGGGTCATGAAATCGTGATTATTGGCGATCTCGCTTTCATGGCAGGCATAGATCCAGTTCTTCTCGAAAATCAGTTCCATTTCCAGATCGAACAATTCCGGGTCGGTAAACATATCGCGGGCAATACGATAAACACCGTCTTGCGGACGGAAGTCCAGGCAACTTTCTATGTAACTTTTCCACTGTTCGACACTTCGTGCAGTTGTCATATCCCGGTCCTCGGCCAATGGGCTAATTCATGGGTTCATTTAATGACGTGGTGGCGAGCACGGTCTATCCGGTTATTAGTGGAAACCCATCCGCAAAATAAGCTTTATTTTTGGTTGATAGCGCATTGGCCCAGTAAATACTGGCTTTGGTCGCGGCTGCCGGCTGAGCAATCGGCTAATTGTCTTTCAGTAACGGGATAGCCGTTGACGAACTTATTGCGGCTTAATTTCAATCGAAGCACCACCAGAGTGTCTCGCTGCAGGTCACTGGAAACTGCCATTGCTCAGGGTCTTGGGTGCTGTGCCAGAAGGGCCTTCTATTAATGTTTGTTCTATACGCGGCAGGGGGAATAAATAATATGTTGAATAAAGCGTGGCTCATTCTGGGCGTTCAAACAGTTGGCTTGTTGACGCCATTATTGGCACAGGCGGATGTGGTCAGTGACAGCAAGCTGACGCTGGGGACCCGCAACTTTTACATCGATCGGGATTACAAGGAGAACAACCCGCCGCATTCACGGGTGGGCAGCTGGACCCAGGGTTTCGACCTGCGTTTCGCTTCCGGCTATACCGAAGGCCCGGTGCAATTCGGCCTCGATGCCGAGGCGCAATATGCCTATCGTCTGGACGGCGGTGGCGGGCGCGGAGATGACTCCATTATCCCCTACAGCCAAAGCCGTCAGGAGCAGGCCGATGACTATGGTCGTGGCGGTGTGACGCTGAAAATGCGCTACTCGAAAACCGAGCTGAAAGTCGGTGAGTTGCGGCCGTTTCTGCCCGTGGTAATCATTGACGACTCGCGCCAACTGGTCACGACCTATCGCGGTGCCTTGCTCGAGTCCAAGGAGGTCGACCGTGTGACATTGACCGCCGGACGGCTGACGGAGATCGGGGCGCGTAACTCTTCCAACTACGAAAAGCTGTATCTGCAGACCGGCTCCGGCGTGCGCCACGGCAGCGATGGCCTTAACCTCGCCGGCGCCAGCTATGCCTTCACCCCGTCGTTGACCGGCACCTACTTCTACGCGCAACTGGAAGACATCTACCAACAGCACTACCTGGGTATCACCCATCTGGCAGACCTGGGTGACGGTTATGGGCTGAAGACCGACCTGCGTTACTTCAACAACAACGAAGATGGCGACGCCCTCTACGGCGACATCGACAACCGCTCCTATGGCGCCATGACCTCGCTGAAAAAGGGCGGGCATCGATTTGGCGTGGGCTACCAGCGCATGCTTGGCGACAGCAACTTCCCGACCTTGGGCGGCTATGTCCCGCAGCCGTTTCTGGTGAACTGGTCGCGGGTCGCGTTCATCAAGCCCAACGAAAAATCCTGGCAATTGCGTTATGACTACGACTTTGCCGCCCTCGGCGTCCCGGGCCTGACCTTCATGACCCGTTACTTCAAGGGCACGTCGGTGGACCGCGGCGGCGACCTCAGCCAGGCAGCAGAGCAGGAACGCAATCTGGTGCTGTCGTATGTGGTGCAAAGCGGTCCGCTCAAAGGCGTCGGTGTGGAGGCCGGCAACGTCGTCGCCAAATTCAGCCACGGTAATGACTGGGTGGAGAACCGCCTGATCACCACTTACACCTGGAAATTTTGGTAACGTCCTGCCCTCAAATCGAGCGCGGTTGGGCGCTGAAGTGACGCCTTGGGTAGCGCATTACCCGGGGCGTCGACCCTGATCGGCACCGTTGCTGTGCGCGTCAACGCCGCACGATGCGCTCGATATCCAGATAGTGTCCGATTACTAGCCTGAAAATGCGGATATCGCCTGTTCGCACCGGCTGGGCATAGCCCTTGCTAATCCATTGAGAATACGCGCCGAAGAGCGTGTCGATGTTCATTGCCGTGGGTGTACTGAAATGACCGAACCAAACGTTGCCCAGTTTCGAGATATCCGTATAGACCGCTATGACCTGGCCGGCGCCCGTGCATGGATGGCCGGCATTTGCGGGCCGCACGAACTGCAGACCTCTCAACCGAACCGGATTCAGTTTCACCACAAGGCCAATGTGTTCAAGTCCATGTCCACGACTTTGGGCCGGATGGAGTACGGCACCGACGTGACCATCGGTGTCGAGGATGTCGAACACCTCAATTGCTACAGCCTCAGCCTGCCCATTCGCGGCGAGCAGGAGCTGATCAAGGACGGCCGCCGGTTGTACTCCAGTCAGGACCAGGGCCTGATCGTGACGCCTCACGAAACCCAGTCACTGAGCATGGCCGGTGATTGCCACAAAATCTCCGTGGTGATCACCCGCATGGCGATGCGTCAGACCCTCGAAGGCATGCTGCAGCGTCCACTGGAAACGCCGCTGAAATTCGAACCTGTGATGGATGCGGTCAACGGCGCCTCAGCCTCCTGGTGGCGGCTGGCCCGTCACTACATTGATGAGCTGGAGCGCGGCCACGACCTGTTCAACCAGGTGTATTTCACCCGCGATATCGAAAGCGCGCTGATCAAGGGCCTCATCCTTTCCCAGCCCAACAACTACAGTGCCGAGTTGCGTGAGCAGCTGGGCGCCAAGTTGCCGTACTACCTGGTCCGCGCCAAGGATTTCATCGAAAGCAACGCCCGCGAAGACATGCACCTGGAAGACATCGAGGCGGCAGCAGGTGTGTCACGTTTCAAATTGTTCGAAGGCTTTCGCAAGCATTTCGGCGTCTCGCCCATGGCTTACCTGAAAAAGTTTCGGCTCGGCGCCGTGCGCCAGGAAATCCTTGAAGACGCTTCGGTGCGCAATATTTCCGTGATCGCGATGTGCTGGGGATTTTCGCACCTGGGGCGGTTCGCCAGCGAATACCGCAAGCTTTTCAACGAAACGCCCAGTAAAACCCTGCAACGCAGCGAAGCCCGTCGCAATCGGTCGATTTGAAATGACGATTTTACACGCGGCCACCGCCAACAGCGTCGGCCTGAACTTGTCGCTGATGTGCCGCGAGCCCGTCTTCACCAGCCGCTCGGCGCAGGAAACCCAACGGTTGATGGGGCAGGCGCTGGTGGAACATGAGCTGGATTGGCCGCGAGGTGGTGTCGATACGGCGTTCTATCGCGGCAAGGTCGCCAGTTGCGAACTGTATGCGCTGCGCTACGGCGGCCAGGTTGAAATCCGCCCGCAGCCTTTCGAAGATTTCGTCTTGGTGCAGATGCCACTGCGCGGCAGCGCCACCCTGGAGTCCGACGGCATGGGTTTCAGCGTCAGTCCTGGAGAAGTGGCGATTCTGTCGCCGCGTGAGCAGGCCCGAGTGGTGTGGGAGGAGGGCTGCGAGCAACTGATCCTCAAACTGCCACGCCATTTGCTCGACGCCAGCCAGCGGGCGCTGGCCGAAGACTTGCCATCGGGATTCACCTTGGCGCCGGTCAGCCGCCTGCAACGGCCGCTGGCGGTGCGCTGGTTTCGTCTGGTCAGCGAATTGCTGGAGCACCTGCCCCAGGGCCAGGCGAGCACAACGCCTTCGCGCTGGTTACAGCATTTGGAGCAAAGCTTGCCGCTGTTTCTGCTCAGCCATTGCGGCGTTGCCCAGCAAGCGTCGCCTTCGCTGCGGCAGCCCACCCTTCAATTGCATAAAATCGACGCCTGTATGCGTGAGCACCTTGCCCAGGGCATCAGCCTGGCTGAACTGGCGGTCGCCGTAGGGATGAGCATTCGCAGTTTGAATACCCTGTGCCAGCGCGAGTTCGGCCAAAGTCCGATGGATCGCTTGCGTGGGTTACGCCTTCAAGCCGCTCGGGAGTATTTGCTGGCGAGGCCGCACGCCACAGTCACTGAGGTAGCGCTGGAGTTTGGCTTTGGGCACGTGGGGCGGTTTGCCAATTATTATCGGCAGCGTTTTGGAGAGTTGCCCAGGCAGACGATGAAGTCACAGGCATAGGCAGGAAACGCGAGCACAAAAAAACCCGCCATAAGGCGGGTTTTTTGTGGCCGGAGATTTTGATCTCCGAACCTTGTCTGGCTCCACGACCTGGACTCGAACCAGGGACCCAGTGATTAACAGTCACTTGCTCTACCAACTGAGCTATCGCGGAATGGCGTGTATGTTACTGATTCAAAAAGAGAAGTCAAGCATCAGTTGGTAACTTGATGGATTCATCGGGACGGACGGTGGTTTATCGGTCATTGGCGGTTACCAGAATCGGTTCAGAGGTCTACCATGGCCGCCCGGAAGTGGTTACACGCGCTGCCGGCCATTCGCCGAAAAGGTACGCGCCATGAATCACTCAGTCCTTCCGCCTCAAACTGCCGAGGTGAACGCATGACCATCGCACAGATCAGCCTGCCTAAAGGTGTCGGCCCCCACGCCGAGAAATTGTTCGATGCAATCACTCAGGCCAGCACTGCTGACGAATTGAATCGGGCGGGCGGTAAGGCTGAAGGCTTTGTCCTCGGCCTGGAAAGCACCAAGGCGATCAAAAGCCAGGTGGCTGAATCGCTCTATGTTGCCTATGACGACGCCGCCAGCCAGCGTGCAACCGAACTGGCTTAACCGCCAAAGGTAAAGGTGCCCAGCATCAGTTTGGCGTAGAGCGTCGTGGCGGCCAGTTGCACCAGCCATAAGGCGAGGCCGCCGAGAAACACGCCAGCGGCTACTTGCATCACAAGGTTATTGCCACGTTTGGCCGGGGTGCGAGGGACGAAATGGTCCAGTTCATCCAGATCATCGCGGTCAGCGCGTAGGTCATCGTTCTTCATGTGGGTTCTCGTCAAAATCTCGGGATGTACATCACACCTGTAGGAGCGAGCTTGCTCGCGAAAAACTTGAGGCCGGTGAGCGCACCAGGTAGTACGCGTTATCGTTAACGTCCTTCGCGAGCAAGCTCGCTCCTACAGGGTAGATGTGTGGAGTTTAGAGGGCTGAGCCTCGGCTTTGAGATTTATCTGCAGCAAATAAAAAACGGGAAGCTCGATGGCTTCCCGTTTTTTCACATCACGACGCGCTTCAGATGACCTGAATAATCGCATCCGTAACGGCCTTGATGTTGCTCTGGTTCAGCGCAGCCACGCAGATACGGCCGGTGTCCAGGGCGTAGATGCCAAACTCGTTACGCAGACGGGTGACTTGCTCAACCGTCAGGCCGGAGTAGGAGAACATGCCGCGCTGGCGACCCACGAAGCTGAAGTCACGCTGCGGGGCGTTTTTTGCCAGCAGGTCGACCATCTGGGTGCGCATGCCGCGGATGCGAAGGCGCATTTCAGCCAGTTCTTCTTCCCATTTCGCACGCAACTCCGGGCTGTTCAGCACGGCGGCAACAATGCTTGCGCCGTGGGTCGGCGGGTTGGAGTAGTTGGTGCGGATCACGCGTTTGACTTGCGACAGCACGCGCGCGCTTTCTTCTTTCGATTCGCTGACGATCGACAGGGCGCCAACGCGCTCGCCGTACAGCGAGAAGGATTTGGAGAACGAGCTCGAGACAAAGAAGGTCAGGCCCGAATCAGCGAACAGGCGCACGGCGGCGGCGTCTTCGTCGATGCCGTCGCCAAAGCCTTGGTACGCCATGTCGAGGAACGGCACGTGACCTTTGGCTTTCACCACTTCCAGGACGTTTTTCCAGTCTGCCGGGCTCAGGTCAACGCCGGTCGGGTTGTGGCAGCAAGCGTGCAGCACAACGATCGAACCGGAGGGCAGGGCGTTCAGGTCTTCCAGCAGGCCGGTACGGTTGACGTCGTGAGTTGCCGCGTCGTAGTAGCGATAGTTCTGCACCGGGAAACCGGCGGTCTCGAACAGTGCGCGGTGGTTTTCCCAGCTCGGGTCACTGATTGCCACGACAGCGTTCGGCAGCAACTGCTTGAGGAAGTCGGCACCGATTTTCAGTGCGCCGGTACCGCCTACGGCCTGGGTGGTGATGACGCGGCCAGCAGCGATCAGCGGCGAGTCACTGCCGAGCAGCAGTTTTTGCACGGCCTGGTCGTAGGCGGCGATACCGTCGATCGGCAAGTAGCCACGGGAAGCGTGCTGAGCGACGCGAATCGTCTCGGCTTCGACAACGGCGCGCAGGAGTGGAATTCGCCCCTCCTCGTTGCAGTAAACACCAACCCCCAGGTTGACCTTATTGGTACGGGTATCGGCGTTGAATGCTTCGTTGAGGCCCAGGATTGGATCGCGTGGTGCCATTTCGACAGCGGAGAACAGGCTCATTTTTGCGGCGGCTCTGAATGGAGAGTGGAGGGACGTGTCGCGCTCCAGCCGAATGCACTAGAGCGGTGCACAAACGGGGAGCTAGTATAGAGGTCATCGGCGATTGAAGGCGACAGACGAATCGGCTTTTCGGCTAAGTTTTTTGGAATATTTTTCGACCGTTAGTCGAATGCCCGCGTCAAAGACTTCAAGGGATGTAGGACTTTTGCCTTGAAAGCGCGGGCAATCGACTCCACATTGACCACAATCAAGTTTTTTCCTCGGGCGACGTCAGTCGTTTGCGGCCTTTCTCGTTGCTGCCGGTTCGACCGGGCTGGCGCGATTTCTTGCTCCGAGAACCATGAGGTAAGCATGTCTGAATTTCAGCTAGTCACCCGCTTCGAGCCCGCCGGCGATCAGCCGGAAGCCATCCGCCTGATGGTCGAGGGCATCGAAGCCGGGCTGGCGCACCAGACATTGCTCGGTGTGACCGGCTCGGGCAAGACCTTCAGCATCGCCAACGTCATCGCTCAGGTCCAGCGTCCAACCCTGGTGCTGGCGCCGAACAAGACCCTGGCCGCGCAGCTGTATGGCGAGTTCAAGTCGTTCTTTCCCAATAACGCCGTCGAGTATTTCGTTTCCTACTACGACTACTACCAGCCCGAAGCCTATGTGCCGTCCTCGGATACCTTTATCGAGAAAGACGCCTCGATCAACGACCACATTGAACAGATGCGACTGTCCGCGACCAAAGCGTTGCTGGAACGCAAGGACGCGATCATCGTCACCACGGTGTCGTGCATCTACGGCCTGGGCAGTCCGGAAACCTATCTGAAGATGGTTTTGCACGTGGATCGTGGCGACAAGCTCGATCAGCGTGCCTTGCTGCGTCGCCTGGCGGACCTGCAATACACCCGTAACGATATGGAGTTTGCCCGTGCGACCTTCCGGGTTCGCGGTGATGTGATCGATATTCACCCGGCGGAATCCGATTTCGAAGCCATTCGCATCGAGTTGTTTGATGATGAGGTCGAGAGCCTTTCCGCTTTCGATCCGTTGACGGGTGAAGTGATCCGCAAACTGCCGCGTTTCACGTTTTATCCGAAAAGCCACTACGTAACGCCGCGAGAAACCCTGCTCGGCGCCATCGAAGGGATCAAGGTCGAGTTGCAGGAGCGCCTGGACTATCTGCGTTCCAACAATAAGCTGGTGGAAGCGCAGCGGCTGGAGCAGCGCACCCGTTTCGACCTGGAGATGATCCTCGAACTGGGCTACTGCAACGGCATCGAAAACTACTCGCGCTACCTCTCCGGCCGTGAGTCCGGCCAGGCGCCGCCTACCTTGTTTGATTACCTGCCGGCCGACGCCTTGCTGGTGATCGACGAATCCCACGTCAGCGTGCCGCAGGTGGGCGCGATGTATAAGGGCGACCGCTCCCGTAAAGAAACCCTGGTCGAGTACGGCTTCCGCCTGCCATCGGCGCTGGATAACCGGCCGATGCGTTTCGATGAGTTCGAAAACATCAGCCCGCAAACCATCTTCGTTTCCGCGACGCCGGGTAACTATGAGGCGGAGCACGCCGGCCGCGTTGTCGAGCAATTGGTGCGTCCGACCGGCCTGGTGGATCCGCAAATCGAGATCCGTCCTGCGTTGACCCAGGTCGACGATCTGCTGTCGGAAATCGGCAAGCGTGTAGCGCTGGGAGAGCGCGTGCTGGTCACGACGTTGACCAAGCGTATGTCCGAGGACTTGACCGATTACCTGGCGGATCATGGTGTGCGGGTGCGCTACCTGCACTCGGACATCGACACGGTGGAGCGGGTCGAAATCATCCGCGATCTGCGCCTGGGCACCTTCGATGTGCTGGTGGGGATCAACCTGCTGCGTGAAGGCCTGGACATGCCGGAGGTCTCGCTGGTGGCGATCCTCGATGCGGACAAGGAAGGCTTCCTGCGCTCCGAGCGTTCGTTGATCCAGACCATTGGGCGCGCGGCGCGTAACCTCAATGGCCGGGCGATTCTGTACGCGGACCGGATCACCGGTTCCATGGAGCGCGCAATTGGCGAAACCGAACGCCGGCGCGACAAGCAGATCGCGTTCAACCTGGCCAACGGCATCACGCCCAAGGGTGTGTTCAAGGACGTTGCCGACATCATGGAAGGCGCTACCGTGCCGGGTTCGCGCAGTAAGAAGCGCAAAGGCATGGCCAAGGCTGCCGAGGAAAGTGCCAAGTACGAAGCCGAACTGCGCTCGCCGGGCGAAGTCGCCAAGCGCATCAAGGCCCTGGAAGAGAAGATGTATCAGCTTGCGCGTGATCTGGAGTTTGAGGCTGCGGCGCAGATGCGCGATGAAATCACCAAGTTGCGGGATCGGTTGATTGCTGTTTGATATTCGCGGTGCCTGGGCTGGCCTCATCGCGAGCAGGCTCACTCCTACAATGGGCTTCGCAATGTTCACGATCGCGTGAATACCCGAAAAACCTGTAGGAGTGAGCCTGCTCGCGATGGGGGCAAC
>Ga0160467_101236_pt1 | contig 11466 bp, 8 predicted proteins | sample HID1972I_E11MG_FD_108221 | JGI IMG/M metagenome (GOLD analysis project Ga0160467, IMG submission 108221) | Enriched pill bug-associated microbial communities from UW Madison campus, WI, USA - HID1972I_E11 MG | ecosystem: Host-associated > Arthropoda: Insects > Digestive system > Unclassified ...
CCACGGAAGATCACCAGGCTGGTACCGCCGGCGATGCCCGCCCCCGGACCATCCGGACCCGGCAACGGCGCCGTGCCCCACTGCCCGGCCAGCGCTTTCGGCTCCAGCTTCCTGAACTCCCGGATGTTCCACGGGCCGGAGATGTAGAACACGTTGAAGCCACGGAAGAACTCGTCCCACACGTTTGAAATCTGCGTCTCGGACATCTTCGGTGCCCAGCCCTGCTCGAACATGTTGGCGTAGAAACCCAGCGTGCGGCGGAAGCCTTCACTGCGGAAATTGCCGCGTGTGTCGTCATCGCGCAGCAGTGGATCGGGCTGCTGCAGCGCGAACGACAGCTGCTGCTCGAACTCGTTGATCGGCATGAGCACCGCGTAGCGGTTCGGTCCCTGCATCGCCTTGATGTCGGCCATCTGCCGTTCGAACTCGGCCCAGGTGCGCGGCGGCTGGTCGTGGCCGGCCCGCGCCAGCAGGTCCTTGCGGTAATACAGCAGCCGGGTATCGACGTACCACGGCACGCCGACGACCTCGCCGTGGATGACGTTGGTGTCCCAGATACCCTGGAAATAATCAGCAGGCTGAACCACCGCGGAGCGCTCGACATACGGTGCCAACGGCTCCAGCGTGCCAAGCTCGGCGAACTCCGGAATCCAGGTGTTGCCCAGCTGGCACAGGTCCGGCAGGCCATCGGCGGCGAACGCAGTCAACAGTTTCTCGTGCGCGGCCGTCCACGGGATGTTCTGCACGTCCACCTTGATGCCCGGGTTCTCGGCCTCGAATTCATGGATCAGCTCGGCCACCACCTCGGCTTCGCGCCCCATCGCCCAGAAGCGCAGCGTGGTGCCTTCGTCCTGCCGCACGCAGCCCGGCAGCACCAGAACCGCCAGCAGCAGCACGCATCGCCGCAACCTGGCCGCGGCTGCCCACCGGCCCCTCGGCTTACTTGCCGGCGCTGTTGCTGCGACGTGCATTCTTCTGTTCCTGTGCGGCGGCGGCACGCGATTCGGCGATGCCGCCCGCGCGGGCCGCGGCGGCCTTCTCGTCCTTTTCCAGTTGCAGCGGCTGCTGCTCGCCTTCCGGGGTCAGCCAGCCCCCGCTGAAGCCGGCCCGTTCCAGCCCCTTGCGGATGTGCGGGTTCTTCTTCATCACTTCCCAGACGAAATCGTCGCGGTAGTTCGCGATCATCGTCAGGATCGGGCCCTGGTCGATGCCGATGTAATCGCTGGCCACCCACCCGCGATCGGGCACCATGCGCCCGGTCTTGAGCGGGATGTCATAGTTGAAACTGGGGTTGAAGGAATCCAGGAAACCATAGCTGGAATAGATGTAATCGCCGAAGCGTTTGTGCATCTCGACCGTGGCCGGAATGACCTCTTCCGGCGCGAACACGATGGAGGAGATCGCTGCGGTCGGCGCGATGGTGCCATCGTCGAAATTCTCGCGCAGGCCCGCACCACGCGAAGAATAATGGCGGAACTGGCGCTGCTCGCCGCGGTATTCCTGGCTGGTGTTCTGCGGTCCATCGCTGGCGGTCAGGCCCCACACGTTCTGGCTGTATTCCTTCCAGTTCATCGGATTGTCGATGGCGTATTCGCGTTGCGCCAGAGCGGCCGACCGGCTGTTGAGGAAATAGGTGCTGCCGCGCTCACGCATGTAGGCATCCTGGATATCGCGGAAGTCGATCCAGACATGGCTGTACTGATGGCCGAACAACGGTCCGAAGGACAGGTATTCCTGGCCCTGGTACACGCCCCAGTCGTTGTCGTAGGTGCGCGTCCATACCGTCCACGCGTCCGGACTGACCGGATGCGACGGCGAACCCAGCGCCAGGATGTAGACGATCATCGCCTCGTTGTAGCCCATCCAGTCGTGCTCGATGATGCCGCTTTCCGGGAACCAGCCCATCGAGATCAGCGGCGAGCGTTCCTGCAGCCAGGTCCAGTCCACACGCTTGTACAGCGTTTCGGCGATGTCGCGTATTTCCTTTTCGCGTGCATCGTCGCCATCGTAATACGACTGCGCGAACAGCACGCCCATCATCAGCAGCGCGGTATCCACCGAGGACAGTTCGACCCAGCTGTCGTAGCGACGTCCTTCCTGCATGTCCAGGAAGTGGTAATAGAAGCCCTTGTAGCCGGCCTTGCCGGTGCGCTGCGGGCCCATGGGCACGTCACGGAAGAATTTCAGCGTGGCCAGGGTACGGTCCACGGCCTGCGTGCGGCTGACCCAGCCGTTTTCAATGCCGATCGGGTACGCGGTGAGCGCGAAACCCACCGAGGCGATGCTGGCGAACGGACGCGAAGGATAGCGGTCCGGGGTGAGCCCGTTGATCTCGTTGGTGGTGTCCCAGAAGAACTGGAACGTGCGGCGCTGCAGGTCATCGAACAGCGGCGGCAGTTCCGGCTTCATCGGCCGTGGCGGCACGTCCGCCTCTACCAGGATCACCTGTGGGGCGGGCCTGGCCGGTTCCGGTTGTGCCTGCGGCTTGCAGCCGGCAACCATCACGGCAGACAGCGCTGCCAACGGCAGCAGTACGGAACGTAACGAGATCTGTAGTTTCAAGGCCCACCCTGTAAACGATTACAACCGAGGTCACGGCTTGCCCCCGATCATACGGGGGCAAGCCCTTGCTGCGAAAATCCGGCCATCCTGCAGGTGGCCGGCGATGCTGTTGTTACCAGTTCAGGCCGAAGGACAGCTTGAAGGTGCGCATGGGTGCCCAAAGCGTGTAGTTCGGCGTGCCGTATGCGGTATCCGGATTTTCGGCCGTGCCGGTGTTGGCGCTGTATTCGGCCCAGTTGACCCAGTTGAAGACGTTGAGCACGTCGGCACGGACATTGAATTTCACGTCGGTACCGGTGTCCCATTCCTTGTTCAGGCCGAGGCTGAAGTCCTTGTAGCCAATGCTGTGATCCGGCTTGTACTGGATGATGTAGCACTGGTCGTTCCCGGCCAGGCAGTTGTTGCCGTAGTACACACGCTGCGATTCCAGCGTCAGCTTGCCCGAGGCGGTTATGCCGCCCGGCAGGTCGTAGATGCCGGTGGCGACCAGGCGATGCTTGGGCACGCCGGCTGCCTCATGCCAGCCGAAGCCGGAAATGGAGGGGTAATCCAGCGAGTAATGCTCGCCGAATTTGCGGTTCTCCTCGGCGTCGCTGAAGGTGTAGGCGATGGTGACGCCCCAGCCGTCAGCCTTGTCGTAGGGCTTGTCGACCTTCAGGCCCAGCGAATTGTTCTTCGTTTCCAGCCCGTTGGTGCCGAGAACGATGGAGGTATAGCCTTCCGGTCCATCAAGCGGCGCGCCCCAGATGGTGCCTGGCAGGAAGAACGATCCGTCCGCACGGCGGTTGCCGCGCACGAAGGCGAAGCCATCCTTGCTGACCACGCGCGACAGCGTCACGTCGGTGTACCAGGTATTGCCCCAGACATCGACCGCATTGCGCATGCCCAGGCTGAACTGGTCCGAATACGGGGTCTTGATGTTGTTGTTGATCAGGTAGATCTCGCTGCCGCCGCCCGGTACCGGCGGCAGGCTGGCCAGGTTCTCCGGATTCAGATATGCCGGATCCCAGGGGGTGCACGGCGTGCCCCTGCATCCGCCGTTCTCCGGCGAACTGAAGTAATAGTTGAACGAAGAGAACGTGCCGTTCAACTGCTCCAGGGAGATGTAATCGAAGATGTTGCGGTCGTATGCGCGGCCGGCGCCACCATAGATGACGTGGCGTTCGTCGGCGAACAGATCGTACGAGAAGCCGACGCGCGGCTGCCAGGCATCCTTGAACGCCTTGCGGTTGCGGCCGTTGCTGATGTAATCCTCGATGTTGTAATCGGTGTTCTGCAGGTTCGGCCACTCACGCAGTGCAGTGGCCACTTCGGGCCGGGTGACGAAGTCCAGGAACGACGGCGTCTTCTCGTAATCCCAGCGGATGCCGAGGTTGAGGGTCAGCTTGTCGTTGACCTCCCAGTCGTCCTGGATGTAGATGCCGAACTGCTTGTTCTTGGAGATGGCATTGCCACCGGTCGGGTCGGTTTCCTGGCCGTACTGCACCTGGTACGGCACGTCCAGGCTGGTCAGGATGTTGTAGAAGTACTGCGGGTTGCGCGGATTCTTCTGCAGCGTGTTGAGTTCGATGTCCTTGTACTTCACGCCCATCTTGACGGTGTGGTAGCCGTTCCACTGGATGTCCTGCAGCGTCAGGTCGTTCTGGAAGCCCCAGCCTTCCTGGCCCTTGCGCTGCCAGTCGCGTCCGGCACCGTAGTTGAGGATGGTCTCGGCGTTGCCGTCGATAGGGAAGTAGCGCAGCCCATAGCCGATGCCGTCCTCGGCCGCCTGCGGGTTGTAGAACGCCGACTCGTACGTGATGTGCATGTCGTTGATCAGGCGATCATTGCTGTACTGGTACCTGAAATCGCCGCGCTTTTCTTCCTGGTTGCGCACGCTGCGATACGACTGGGTATTGACCCCGCCGATGCCAGCCACGTCGTCTTCGTTGCGGTACTTGCCGATCAGTTCGAAATAGTGGTTCTCGCCGATCAGCCAGTCGATCTTGCCGAAGTACAGGTCTTCCTTGAACGGCAGCGGATAGGTGCCGAGCTGCGCCTGTGCTTCCGGCGGCAGTTCACTGACGCGATCGCGATACACCGAGCCCGGAATCACGGTGCCCGGCGTGACGTATTCCTTGGCCTCGTAGGCGACGAAGAAATGCGCGCGGTCCTGCAGGATCGGGCCGCTGAAGGTGGCGCCGTACTGCTCTTCCTTGAACTCATCGCGCACACCGGCGCGGTCTTCCAGCGGGCTCGGCTCGCGCCACTGGTCGCTGGTGTAGTCCCAGAAGAAGCTGCCCTTGAATTCGTTGGTGCCCGACTTGGTGTTGGCCACCACGGCCGCGCTGCTGAGCTGGTCGAACTCGGCCTTGTAGTTGGACGTGATGACCTTGTATTCGCCGATCGCCGACTGCGGGAACGGATTGCCGCGGCTGGAATCCTGGCCGCTGACGCCACCGGTCAGCACGTAGCTCTTCTGGCTGACACCGTCGATATAGACGTTGGTGCCATTGGCCGAGGTGGCGCCGGCGCGCATGGTGGTGTTGCCGTTGGAGGCGCGGCGGAACTGCACGCCCGGCACGGTGTCGGCCAGCTCGAGGAAGTTGCGCGTGGAACGCGGCAGCTGCTCGATCATGACGTTGGAGATGTAGGTGGCGTTCTCCGACGTCTTGGTTTCAACGATGGCGGCCGGTGCCACCACGTTCACTGCCCCGAGGGTGGTGGCATCACCTGCGGCCGCATTGGCGGCTTCGCCACCCACGCCCAGGTTCATCGTGGCGGTCTGCCCGACCTGCACGGTGACCGTCTGCGAATTGGTCTTGCCATCGGCGGTGACGTCGATGCGATAGGTGCCCGGCGGCAGGCCACCCACGCTGTACTGACCGTTGTTCGCGTTGACCGAACGGCTCAGGCCGGTGGCGGTGTTGGTGGCGGTGACCTGGGCCTGCTGCGCCGGCGTGGAATCGACCATGACCTGGCCGCGGATGGTCGCCGAGGTGCTCTGCGCCATGGCCGGGGCCATGCCCAGCGCCAGGCAGCCGGCCAGTGCACAGCTCAGCAACCGGCGGGCCGGCACGCGATGGTGGATGTTGGACTGCGTCATGAAAATCTCCGGGGGTGGTGGCGGCCGTGTGGGCGGCCCCTTTCATGCCAAACAAGAAAACATGTCGCCGGCGTCAGTGGCCGGCCAACGGTGGGGTTCCATCTGTACCTGCGGCAGGCCCGCGCGGGGCCTGCCTGCTCGGATCGCTTCTGTCCGAAGCACGCCTGCTCGAATCGCGCACGATCAGCCGGGGCACCAGCGTCTGCGTGTCACCCGCTCCTTCAGGGGTTTTTCCATCCATCGACTGCATGAGGCGCGTCATCGCCATGTCACCGAGCTCAGCGATACTCACCTGCATCGTGGTCAAGGACGGGTGAACGAACCGCGCCAGCGGGATGTCATCGAAACCTGCCAGCGCGATATCGTCCGGCACGCGCACGCCTGCCTGCGCGAACGCATACAGGCAACCCAGCGCCATCATGTCGTTGGCAGCGAACACCGCATCGGGCAATGCGCCTGCGGCCAGCAGTTCCTGCCCCGCGCGGTGGCCGGAGGCCTCGTCGAAATCACCGGGCAGCTCGATGCCCCGTGCGTCGGCACCGAACGCGGCCAGCGCATCGCGGAAGCCACGCAGGCGTTCGCGCGCATCGTAATTGGAGTCCGGCCCGGCAATGAAGGCGATGCGCCGATGCCCCGCGTCCAGCAGGTGGCGGGTCATCGCGACCGCGCCGGCATGGTCGTCGATGCTCAGCACCGGATGGTCCTGGTCGGGCAGCCAGGTATTGATCAGCACGGTAGGCAACGACTGCGGAAGGTTGTCGGTGAGGAAGCCCGGACTTTCCGCATACGGCGACAGCACCAGCAGTCCATCCACGCGGCCGCGCATCGCGCGCAGCGCAGCGCCCTGCTGTTCCTGGTCGCCGTGGTAACTGGACACCAGCAGATGCTGGCGACGGGTGCGTGCCACCTGGTCGATGCCGCGCATCAGCTCGGAAAAGAACTCGCCATAGAGATCGGGCAGCACCACGCCGATCGTGTTGGTGCGGCGGCTGCTCAGGCTGCGCGCGGCGGCATGCGGCGTATAGCGCAGGCGCGCGGCCACTTCGAGCACGAGCTGGCGCACCGGTTCGGCGACATTCTCGTGCCCGTTGAGTGCGCGGGATACGGTGGCCACGGACACCTTGGCTTCCCGCGCGACATCCTTGATGGTGATCGCTGACGTGTTCACGAAGCCGCCCTCCACGACTCTGGCCTTGCAGCCTGGCGCGGAATGTAAACGTTTCCAATAACCAATGTAAACACTCCGTCAGTCAGAAATGACACATCAGTGGCCGCGCATTGTCCTGCCAGGACGTCCTGTTGACGCCGGTGGACCACAGTGGACAACACGTCATTCCGCTTCGGCCGGGGTCTGGGCATGAATGGACAACGCATGGATATCGGTCTCCATCATGCTGCCAAGTGCGGTGTAGACGGCGCGATGTCGCGCCAGCGGCAGCATTCCATCGAATGCGTTGCTGACGATGCGCACGCTGAAATGTCCCCGCCCGTCACGGGCACCGGCATGCCCTGCATGCAGATGGCTCTCGTCCTCCACCTGCAACTGTTCGGGAGCCAGCGATTGCTGCAGTGCGGAACGAATCCGCGTGATCCGCTCCGCATTGCTCATGGCAGCACCTTGCGGAACGGCCGCACATCGGTGCGCTGGTAGACCCCGGCGCCCACGTAGGGATCGGCGTCGGCCCAGCGGCGGGCTTCGTCCAGCGAGGCGAATTCGGCGATCACCACGCTGCCGCTGTAGCCGGCCGGGCCCGGATCTTCGCTGTCTATTGCCGGGCAGGGACCGGCCAGCAGCAGCCGGCCCTGGTCCTGCAGCGCCCGCAGGCGGGCCAGGTGCGCCGGCCGGGCGGCCTGGCGCGCGGGCAGCACATCGCTGCCATCATGACCTTCGATCACATACCACATGGGCTGTCTCCTGTTGTCCGGTGGAACCGGCGCCGATTCTAGCGGTTGCATCCGCCCTCGCCGCCGACTGGACAGCACGCGGCCGAAGCCGTAACCTACGTTCATTGCACGTGGCTGGACGCAGCATTCCGTCAGTCAGGGCTCCGCTGCCCAGGACGATCGACCCGCTGCCCCGACCGGCCCACGTTGACGACCTCCCCTTGGTTTCGTCGCCCGCCGGTGCGGTGCGTCCTGCTTGTTGATGTGTGGAATCGCGCCGATGCCCGGTGCGTGCTGGCCTCCTGATCGCGCGACCGGCCCCGTCCGGCAGTGCGGTCGCGGCGCCACGACTGGTCCGTTGCAATCCTGATGTCCATTAGATGACTTCCGAACTCGCGCACGACGCGAACCCGTCAACCCGGCCGCCCGCCCCCCAGCAGCAGGAAATGCCGCTGGCCGTGGTGCATGGGCAACCGGTCCTGCAGATCCCGCAGGACCTGTACATCCCGCCGGACGCGCTGGAAGTCATCCTGGATGCCTTCGAGGGACCGCTGGACCTGCTGCTGTACCTGATCCGCCGGCAGAACCTGGACGTGCTGGACATCCCCGTCGCCGAGATCACCCGGCAGTACGTGGAATACATCACCGTGATGCGCGAGCTGCGCTTCGAGCTTGCTGCCGAGTACCTGGTGATGGCCGCCATCCTGGCCGAGGTGAAGTCGCGGATGCTGTTGCCGCGTCCGGTCAGCGAGGATGGCGAGGAAGCCGATCCGCGCGCCGAACTGGTACGCCGGCTGCAGGAGTACGAACGTTTCAAGCAGGCCGCCGAGGACATCGACGCCCTGCCCCGGCAGGACCGCGACACCACCGTGGTGCATGCCTTCGTACCCGACCGGGCGGCGATCAGGCTGCCGCCGCCGGTGGAACTGAAGGACATGCTGATGGCGCTGCACGACGTGCTCAAGCGCGCCGAGCTGTTCGGCGGCCACGCGATCAAGCGCGAGGCACTGAGCGTGCGGCAGCGCATGGGTGACCTGCTGGGGCGGATGGAGGAAGGCCTGTTCTACCGTTTCGAATCGCTGTTCACCGCCGAGGAAGGCAAGCTCGGGGTACTGGTCACCTTCCTGGCCATGCTGGAACTGGCCAAGGAACAGTTGCTGGACATCGTGCAGGAAGCGCCGCTGGCGCCGATCTACGTGAAGTCGCTGGCGGCTGGCAACACCAACGAACCGCTGTCCTTCAGCAGCGAATTCGACGACAACGACGCTCCCCTTTCCGCTGAGTAACCACCGAGTGCCGATGGATCAACCGCTCATCAACCGAATCGTCGAAGGGGCCCTGCTGGCGTCCACGCAGCCGCTGACGCTGGTCCAGCTCAGGGAGCTGTTCCCGGAAGACGAACCGGCACCGCCGGGCAGTGTCGAACGCGCGCTGGAACAGCTGCGCGAAGCCTGTGACGGGCGCGGCGTGGAGCTGGTGGAAGTCGCCTCCGGCTTCCGTTACCAGGTGACCGGCGAAGTACACGGCTGGATCAGCCGGCTGTGGACCGAACGCAGGACGCGCTATACGCGCGCCACCCTGGAAACCCTCGCGCTGATCGCCTACCGCCAGCCGATCACCCGCGGCGAGATCGAACAGGTACGCGGCGTTGCTGTCAGCAGCAACATCATCCAGGCACTGGAAGAACGCGAATGGATCCGCGTGGTCGGCCATCGCGACGTGCCGGGCCGGCCGGCGCTGTTTGGCACCACCAAGGGCTTCCTGGATTATTTCGGGCTGAAGCGGCTGGACGAGCTGCCGCCGCTGTCCGAACTGAAGGACCTGGCCGAACTGGAGCCGCAGTTGCCGCTGGGCGCCGATGGACAGCCGGCCGCGCCGCTGACGGCAGGCGCGGCCAGTCCGGACGGTGCCGCCAACGATGCCGATGGCGCCGCCGGCGATGTTCCTGCCGATGAAGGCGACACCCCCACCGAAGGCATGGCCGCCGCAGGCGCCGATGCCGGACCCGATTCCCCGGCCGCCATCCTGGCGTCCGATCCTGATGAGCAAGCACCTTCGCCCACTGAAGACGGGCACCCCGAAACCGCGCCGGGCACGCGCGCGGCGCCAGTGAACGAGAGCGAAGACAACGCCGTCGCGATGACGACCGTGGCTGTTGACCGAGCCGATTCCGAACCAGAGGCCGACGACCAAACGCCGGCCGGAGCCAAAGTTGATGAGTGACACCCCCCGCAAGCTGTCGTTGAACAAGCTCTCGCTCAAGCGCGAAGCCACCTCCGAACAGTTCAAGCTTGAAGAACGCCTGCACAAGGTCCTGGCACAGGCCGGCCTCGGCTCGCGCCGCGCGCTGGAACAGCGCATCGCTGAAGGCCTGGTCAAGGTCAACGGCGAAGTCGCGCAGACCGGCATGTCGGTCCGCAGTGGCGACAGGATCGAGCTGGATGGCCGTGGCTTCGTCGCCACCGCCCTGGCTGAACCGTCCCGCGTCCTGGTCTACAACAAGCCGGAAGGCGAAGTGACCACCCGTGAGGACCCCGAAGGCCGCCCGACCGTGTTCGAATCCCTGCCCGCGCTGAAGGGCGCGCGCTGGATCGCGATCGGCCGCCTGGACATCAATACCACCGGCCTGCTGCTGGCCACCACCGACGGTGAACTGGCCAACGCCATGATGCACCCGTCCTTCGAAGTCGAGCGCGAGTACGTGGTGCGTGTGCGCGCCCCGGAAGGCCAGGACAAGGTGGACGACAACACCCTGCTGCGCCTGCAGCGCGGCGTGGCGCTGGAAGACGGCCCGGCGAAGTTCGACGAAGTCGAGCGCATCGGCGGCACCGATTCGCACGACTGGTTCCGCGTGGTGGTCAAGGAAGGCCGCAACCGCGAAGTGCGTCGCCTGTGGGAGTCCCAGGGCTGCCAGGTGAGCCGCCTCAAGCGCACCCGCTATGGCACCGTGAGCCTGCCGCGCGAACTCACGCGCGGGCATTCGGTGGAACTGCCCACCGCGCAGGTGGAAGCGCTGCGCACGCAGTTGAAGCTGGAAGAAGGCGCGCCGTCGGCACTGACCCTGCAGCCGGTCATCGGCCAGCGTCGTGCCGCCAAGACCACCGTGCGCATGGGCCGCGACGGCGGCCGAGGCACCGCTTACGTCAACGGCCACAACACCGCCGATGAAGGCCGCGAACTGCGCCGCTTCGACAACGTGCGCGAAGATCGCGGCCGTGGCCGCGGTGGCAAGGGCGGCGGCTTCAAGGGCGGCCTGACGGTCACCGGTGAAGCGGCCGCCAAGCAGTCGCAGAAGCCGTTCAAGCAGCGCGCGCCGAAGAACGACCGCTCGCTGCCGGACGGCAATCCGGCCGCGTTCCGTACCTGGTACGTGCCCGATGGCGTCAGCACCGGCCCGAGCGGCCACCGCAACGCCGGTCCTGGCGCGCGCGGACCAGGTGCACGTGGTCCCGGCGCAGGTGCCCGTGGCCCGGGCGCACGCGGTCCAGGCGCACGCGGCCAGGGCGAAGGGTATGGCCAGGGCCAGGGAGCCGGTGGCCGTGGTTACGCCAAGCCGAAATCGCCGGGTGCCGGTGCCGGCGCTGGTGCTGGTGCTGGTGGCAACCGTGGTGGCCAGGGCAACAAGCACCCATATGGTCATCCGGGCAATGCACCGTCGTTCCCGTCCGACCACGCCAACCCGGGTTACAACCCGTACGGCAGCGCGCGCCCGGCGGGCAACCGTGGGCCGGGCGGCAACCGTGCCGCAGGCGGCCCCGGTGGGAACCGTGGCCCGGGCGGCAATCGCGGTCCCGGCGGTCCCGGCGGGAACCGTGGCCCTGGTGGTCCGGGCGGCAATCGCGGCCCCGGTGGCCCGCGCCGCAGCGGCCCGCGCGGCGCCTGATCCGGCATGGTGGGTGACGACCGCTGGTCGTCACGCTCTGCGGACAGAAGGC
>Ga0160467_101240_pt1 | contig 11425 bp, 8 predicted proteins | sample HID1972I_E11MG_FD_108221 | JGI IMG/M metagenome (GOLD analysis project Ga0160467, IMG submission 108221) | Enriched pill bug-associated microbial communities from UW Madison campus, WI, USA - HID1972I_E11 MG | ecosystem: Host-associated > Arthropoda: Insects > Digestive system > Unclassified ...
ACGCCCAGGTCCGAAGGTGGCGTGTCCTTGAGCGAACCGCCGAAGGTGCCGATGGCGGTACGCACACCGGAAACGATATATACATCGGTCATTGCGTTGATCCTTGGTCCGGGAAACATTGCAGGGAGACTCAGGCGCCTGCGGTTTCCACCGCGTCGAACCCGGCCTTGGCCAGTTCATGCCGGGCCTGCGTGAAGCCTTCGCCGGGAACTGTCTCATCGCCACGTCCGGTGACCTCCGTCCAGCGCGAGAGGATGTCCTCGGCGACGTTCGGACCCTCTTCGACGTGGATCCCCCGGGTCAGGGTGATGTGGGCGACCTCGAAGCTGCCGGCACCGGCGCACAGGATCGCGCGGGTGGGGGCGTCCTCTGCCACCAGCGCCAGCACCGCCGGGCTCACCAGTTCCGGGCGCAGCATGTCCAGTTGAGCGGCCGGCAGGATGCCTTCCATCATCCGGGTCGCGCCTGTAGGAGCAAGGCAGTTCACGCGGATACCGTATCTGTGGCCTTCCAGCGCAAGTGTCTGCATGAAGCCGACCAGGGCCATCTTCGCGGCGCCATAGTTCGACTGGCCGAAGTTGCCATACAGGCCGGAACTGGAGGTGGTCATGACGATGCGGCCGTAACCCTGCGCGCGCATCGTTTCCCATACCGCCCTGGTGCAATGGACCGCACCCATCAGGTGAACATCGATCACCAGGCGGAAGTCGTCCAGTTCCATCTTCGCGAAGGTCTTGTCGCGCAGGATGCCGGCGTTGTTCACCAGGATGTCGATGCGGCCCCAGGCGTCCAGCGTGTCGGCAACCATGGCCTGTACCGAAGCCACGTCGGTCACGGACCCGCGGAAGGCGCGCGCCTGGCCGCCGGCGGAAACGATCTCTGCCACCACCTGGTCGGCGCCTTCACCCAGATCGTTCACCACCACCTTCGCACCGCGCTGGGCGAGCAGCAGCGCATGCGCCCGGCCCAGGCCACCGCCGGCTCCCGTCACGATCGCCACGCGACCGTTCAAATCGATCATTGCTGCCTCCTCATCCTGCGTATGCCGGACGGTGCCGGCTGGGGTTTCGGCCGCGCCATCCCATCGGGAGGCCGGGGCGGGCGAAGCCTAGCACCGGGCAACTTATTCATTCAAGCGATAATGAATGTTGACGGCGGACCGCAAGAGTGCCACATTGCGGCGCATGCAGCCGAACCTGTCGGCGCATTCACGCGATTCTTGGGAGGGAGTCATGAAGGCTGGAATTTCTGTGAAGAGGCGTGTGCTCGCCACGCACATCGCCCTGTTGTTGCTGCCGCTGTCGGGGACCGCCATGGCCCAGGCGGCGGATGTGCCCGCCGAAGGCCGGCAGGCCAAGGAACTGGATACCGTGGTGGTCACGGCAACCCGCCGCGCCGAACCATTGAAGGATGTGCCGATCAGCATCACTGCGGTATCGCAGGAGGAGCTGGATGCCAAGGGCATCGTCGGCTACGAGGGCATGGCCCAGGTGACGCCGGGCGTGGTGCTGAACCGGGCCAGCGCGAACTTCAACAACTTCACCGCGCGCGGCATCGCCACCAATGGGTACAACGCCAACCTGCAGAGCACGGTGGCGGTCTATATCGATGAACTGCCGATTTCGGCCAATGGCAACTCCACCGTCCTCGATCCCAGCCTGTTCGACGTGGAGCGCGTGGAGTTCCTGCGTGGGCCGCAGGGAACCCTGTTCGGCTCCGGCTCACTGGCCGGCGCGCTGCGCATCCTGACCCATGCCCCCAATCCGGATGCCTTCGAAGCCTCGTTCCTGGGCGATATCGGCGTGACCGGTTCGGATGCATTGCGCCAGCGCTACAACGCCATGGTGAACATCCCGCTGGCCAAGGACACGCTGGCGTTGCGCGTGGTGGGCTTCTCGCGCAACGAAGAGGGCTATATCGACAATCTCGGCACCGGTGTCGACAATGCCAACCGCCTGAAGAGCAGCGGCGGGCGCGCCACGCTGCTGTGGCAGCCCACCGAAGAACTGTCGGCACAGGTGCGGGTTTCGCGCGAAGAGAGCACGCCGGAAGATTCCTCGCTGGTCAATCCGGCGCTGGGCAAGGACAAGCGGTATTCGGACCGGCCGGACATGTTCACCGGCACCATGACGAACTACAACCTCACCGTCGGCTATCAGTTCGACGGCGCGAAGCTGACCAGTTCCTCCACGTGGTCCGATTACGAGTCACTGTTCAATGTCGATCTCGCCGGCACCTACAACCAGGCGTTCGCCTTCGGGCTGGACGGTCCGGCAGAGAACAGGACCTTCGTCCAGGAAATGCGCCTGGTATCCGATACCGACGGTCCGCTGGACTGGGTGCTGGGCGGCTTCTACCTCAAGCGCGACCGCGATGTGTACTTCGGCTACCGCTCCAACGACGAGTATCTTGCGGCCAGCGGCATCACCGGGCTGCCGGACGAGTATTACCTGAAGTTCCACTCCTACGATTACACGAAGGAGCAGGCGCTGTTCGGGCAGCTGACGTACCACTTCTCGGATGATTTCTGGGCCACTGCGGGCATGCGCTATGGCAGCATCCAGGCGCAGGGCTTCACCCGGGAAGGCGGATACAACAGCGATTATCTCACCCTGGCCTACCTGTGCAGTTTCTATGCGGTGTGTGGTTCGCCGGTGACGATCACGCCGGTGGAGGCTGCAGTGGGCGCCAAGGCCAGGGAAAACGGTCCCTCGTGGCGATTCAGCGCATCGTGGCGGCCAACGCCGTCGGTGACCACCTATGCCGCAGTGGCCACCGGCTTCCGCGCACCGGTGGTGAACGCGCGTGCCGGTGCGGTCAGCACGATCGATCCGGATGACGTGGTCATTCCGTATGGCGCGGAATCGGACAAGTTGATCAGCTACGAGCTGGGCGTGAAGGGACGTTGGCTGCAGGGCCGGCTGGCCGCCAATCTGGCGCTGTACTACATCGATTGGAAGGACATCCAGGTCCAGGCCAACCGCGTGTCCGATTCAGTGCAGTTCGCCACCAACATCGGCGGCGCCTACAGCCGCGGCCTCGAATTCGAGCTGATGGCCATGCCGAACATGGACTGGACGTTCACCTTGAACGGATCGTTCAACCAGGCCGAAGTGGATTCGCTGACCACCGAAGAAGCGGCGATCTCCGGTGCGGTGATGGGGGCGCGGCTTTCCGGCCCGCAGTTCAACGCATCGTTGACAGCGAACTATGCATTCGATCTTCCCCGCAATGCGCTCGGTAATGCGTCGCTGGCGGTGGTGCACGTGGGCGATTACCCGGGCTCGTTCCCGAACGTGCCGGGCATGCCGGGCACGGTGAGCCCCACCTACGACTGGACCGAAGCCTACACCCTGGTGAATGCGAGCGTTTCTGCCGCCTTCGGGAAATACACCGTGGGGCTCTACGCGGAAAACCTGTTCGACGACCGGTCGATCAATTACGTCCACCCGGAAGCGTTCCTCGACGGTCGCTACGGCGTGGTACGGCCGCGCACCGTGGGCGTGCGCGTGGGCTACACCTTCTGACGCCGCGCGCGTCATCGCGGAGGTGCCGGAACGTCCTGCTTCGGGAGACGGCCGGCACCTGCGCACATTCCAGCAACAGGAGGAAGCAAGGTCGTGACGTCCGTCAATCATGGAGAAATGCAGGCTTTTACCCTGACGCTCGACAAGTTCCTGGGCCATGCGGCGAGATGGCACCCGGATGTCGAAGTCGTCACGGCGGGCGAAGCGGGCAACAGCAAGCGCATTGGTTATGCCGACCTGATGCAGCGCAGCCGCAGGCTTTCATCCGTGCTGGCTGGCCTGGGCGCAGGCCTGGGTGAACACGTGGCCACGCTGGCCTGGAATACCCAAGGCCACGTGGAAACCTGGTTTGCGACCATGGGCATGGGCGCGGTGTGCCACACACTGAATCCACGGCTGACCGAGTCGCACCTGGTCAGCATGCTGCAGCAGTCGCAGGCGCGCATCCTGGTGGTGTCGGTCGATCTGCTGCCGCTGGCCAGCCGCATCGCGGCGCGGGCCGGCTCGGTCGAACGGATGCTGATCATCGACGGCATGGCGGAGGCTGCCGACGACGACGTCATGGCCGCATCGCTGGAGCCGATGATCGCGCGGGCGCAGGACGATGACATCGCATGGGGGGATTTCGACGAGAACGCGCCGTGTGGACTGTGCTTCACCTCGGGCACGACCGGTGCGCCCAAAGGCGTCACCTACACGCATAGAGGCAACTACCTGCATACCCTGCGCGCGCTGCAGGCCGACACCATGGCCATCTCCTGCCGGGACAGCATCCTGCTGGCGGTGCCGATGTTCCATGCCAACGGCTGGGGCGTGCCGTTCGCCGCGCCTGCGGTCGGTGCGCGCCTGGTCCTGCCGGGTCGCCATCTGGATGGTGCCAGCCTGGCCCGGCTGATCAATGCCGAGTCGGTCACCGTGGCCATCGGCATCGCCACGGTGTGGCTGGCCCTGGCCGAGCACCTGGAAGCCACGGGCGGCCAGACGCCTTCATTGCAGCGGATCATCGTCGGCGGTGCGCCGATGACGCCCGCGCTGATGCAGCGCATCGAACAGTGCCTGGGCGCGAGCGTGCAGACCAGTTGGGGCATGACCGAACTGTCGCCTACCGGAACCGTTTCGCCGCCCGACGATCCGCAACGCACGCCACATGTTTCCGGCCGTCCGGCGATCGGCATGGACCTGCTGCTCACCGATGCCCAGGGCGTGCCGTTGCCGCAACAGCGGGGTCAGGAAGGCCATCTGCGGGTGAAAGGGGGCAGCGTGATCGCGCGTTATTACGGCGACACGCAACCGGCCGTCGATGCGCACGGCTGGTTCGCGACCGGTGACCTGGCCCGCATCGACGAGCAGGGCAACCTGAGCATCGTCGGACGCGCGAAGGACCTGATCAAGTCGGGCGGCGAGTGGATCAACCCTTCGGAGATCGATGAGATCGTCGGCGAGCTGCCCGAGGTCTCGCTGTCCGCCGTGATCGGCCGCGCGCACCCCCGATGGGGCGAGCGCCCGGTGCTGCTGCTGGAACTGCGCGAAGGCTGCACGCTCGACGACCAGGCCGTGCTCGATGCCCTGCGCGGTCGCGTAGCGTCCTGGTGGCTGCCCGATGAAGTGATCCGCCTGCAGCGGATGCCGCTGGCCGCGACCGGGAAGATCGACCGGATGCGCCTGCGTGCCGAATATGGCGGGGTGGGCGGGTCCCGGCAGGCCACGGCATCCGGCACATGATCAGCCGGCGTTCGTTCCTGGTATCCAGCGGCGCATGCGCACTCACGGCCTGGGCGGGGCCGGCGCCGGCAAGCGATCCTTTCCATGCCGTGACCACCCGGCTGCAGCAGTTCGTCGATGACGGCCAGCTGCCATTCGCATCCCTGCGTGTCGCGCGCCACGGCCGTGTCCTGCTGGAAACGCATGCGTCGGGTATCGAACAGGTTGGGCCGGAGAGCATTTACCGCATCTACTCGATGACCAAACCCATCGTGGCTGCGGGCATCATGCTGCTGGTGGAAGACGGGCGGCTGGACCTGCAGGACCCGGTGGCCGAACACATCGCCGAATTCGCCGACATGAAGGTGGTGGATTCATCGCAGGATGCCGGCGACGTTGCCACGCCGATGAACGTGAGCCAGCTGCTGACGCATGCATGCGGCCTGGCCAACAGCTGGGGCGAGGGCCGGGTCGCGCCGCTGTACCGCGACGCCGGGCTGATCGCCAATGCCTGGATTACGATCCGGAGATCGGCGGGCTGGACGGTTTCGCGCGCAGGCTGGGCAGGTCGCCGCTGGAGTTCCAGCCGGGCACGAACTGGATCTACGGCTATGGACTCGACATCGCCGGGCTCATCATCGAGCGCCTGAGTGGCATGCGTCTTGGCGATTTCCTTGGCGCGCGCCTCTTCGCTCCACTGGGAATGACGTCCACCGGCTTCTTCGTCGCCGATGGTCGGTCCGCACGGCTGACCGGCCTGTATTCGCCACGCGACGGTGCGCTCGTGCCGGTGGCCAGTGGCGTGGAAAGACAGGCGCGTGTTCGCCCTTTTGCCGATTCGGGCAGTGCAGGGCTGGTATCCACGCTGGGCGATTACGGACGTTTCGCCGACATGCTGGCCAACCGCGGCACCGCGGGCAAGGTGCGCATCCTGGGCGAAGACACCGTGACAACGATGACGACGCCGTATGGTCCCCAGGCGCCGCTGGCCGGCGCGCTTGAACGGTTTGGGCATCATGCGCCAGGCAGCGTGGCCCAGGCGCTGGGCGGCAGCGTGCGGCTGGACGGCGGTGGCGTGCCGGGCTCGGTCGGCGAATACGGCTGGGGCGGCGCCGCAGGCACCGGCTTCTGGGCACTGCCGCGTTCCGGACTTTCCTTCACGTTGATGACCCAGTTGATGCCGGGCAGCGTGCCCGTGCGCGAGGTGCTGCGGCCGCTGATCCATGCGGCTGCAGCCGTCCCTGCATGAGAGACCTGGCGGCTCGCGCTGCCTGCCTTCATGCGCCTGCTTTCATTTGACGCCGCGGATTTACGCTGAATAGACTTGACCGGGTCCCCCAATACAAAGACAGTGGCGAAATGCCCACGGCTGCAGACCCCACGATCAAGAAAGCCGCGAAGAAACGGGTTCGTCGCAGCAAGGTCGAACAGCGGGCGGAGAGCATCGAACAGATTCTCGATGCGGCCGAACTGCTGTTCTCCCGGCATGGCCTGCATGGCGTGACGCTGCGCGATGTCGCCCAGCATGTGGGTGTCCACACCACGCTGGTGAACTACTACTTCCAGGACAAGCAGAACCTGTTCGAGGCGGTGTTCGCGCGGCGTGCCCGCGTGACCAGCGATGTACGCATGGCCGCGCTGGAGAAGTACGAAGCGGAATCCGGCGATGCGCCCACGGTCGAAGGGGCGCTGCATGCGTTCCTGGATACCGACCTGGATCTTTATCTGCAGGGCGGGGAAGGGTGGATGAATTACGCGGCGTTCTGCGCGCGCGCAAGCAACACCCCCGAAGGCGCGGCGCTGATGGACCGCTATTTCGATCCGGTGGTGCTCAAGCTGGTCGGCATTCTCAAGCGGGCGCTTCCCGACTATGCCGACGAGGACATTTTCTGGGGCTACCATTTCGTTACCGGCAGCCTGATGAACACCCTGGCGCGCACCGGACGCATCGACAGGCTCTCCGGCGGGCTTTGCCGTTCGGATGATTTCGCTGCGGTGAAACAGCGCGTCGCGCGTTTCATGGCGGCAGGGTTCCTGGCGCTGCGCGGCACGTAGTGCCGGGCTCTGCCCGGCAAGATCTGGTGCGTAATGCCGGGCTCTGCCCGGCAACGTTGCCCGGCAACATCAATTCCCGGGCAGGGCCCGGCTTTACCGGCCCAGCGGCGGAGAAGCCAGCCCGGTGTTCCAGTTCCAGGGCAGGGTGCCGGCAGCCCGACGTCGCTGCACGGCCTCCTCGTGCAGCTCATACATGCCAGGCAGCAGCCCCTGCGCTGCCTTCGGCACATCGGCAAAATGCATGAACGCTGCATCGGTCCCATACGCCGGCCAGCCCGGTGCATCGGCGCTACGCGGCACACCCGTGCGCGCAAAGCTGGTCCAGTAGTCCATCAGCGCATCGGAGAAGCGCCTTTCCTGCGGTGTATCCGGATTCTTCGGCCAGCGCGGTGGCGTGGCATCGAAGGTACCGAACACGTAAGGGATCTCGCTGGCATGGAAACCATGCAGCCCAGCCTTGTCTGCGGCCGGGTAACCGTGATCGAAGAAGTACAGGTAGGCCGGCTGCCGGATGGCGGTCTGGTTGCGTGCCAGGCGTTCCGATGTCCAGCCATACAGCGCATCGCGGGTGGTGGCGAAGATGCTTTCCTGCAGGTCCGTCGCCGGATACTGGCGCAGGAAATCATCCGCCAGGTCCAGGTACTGCCTGCGGATCGTGGCCTCGTAGAGTGCCGCGCTGTCCGGTACCGGGGGCGCGAGGATGCTCAGGGAACGGATCTCGCCACTGTTGAAGCCCACCAGCATGGGCACCGGCGCCTGCTCGCCGCGCTCGAAGGTTTCCACCAGCTGGCGTTCCAGTACCTGCCCATCCACCGTACCCCACGGCGCGAAGCCGGCGGCCGCGGCAGCGTCGGTGACCTGTTGTCCGCTCATTCCGCGCAGCGCGGCGATATCCGGTGCATCGAGCTTGCCGGCAATGAACCTGCCGACGTCCTCGGCAGCGAACTCGCCATGCACGCCCTTCTTCAGTTCCGGTGTGGAGATCATGTAGGCGCTCTGCAGGACCGCCTTGTGGAACAGGCCGCGCGCCGGCGGTGCGGCCAGCAGGTACATCACGCTCAGCGCGCCCGCGGATTCACCGGCGACGGTGACATTGGACGCGTCGCCGCCGAAACCGGCGATGTTGTCCTTCACCCACTGCAGCGCCGCGATCTGGTCGAGCAACCCGTAGTTTCCGGATACGCCCTGCGCGGATTCGGCGGAAAGTTCCGGATGCGCCAGATATCCCAGCACGCCGAGCCGGTAGTTGACCGACACCACGACCATGCCATGGTCGGCAAGCCTGGCGCCGTCGTAGAACGGTTCCTTCGATGCGCCCGTGCGCAGTGCACCGCCATGGATCCAGACGAATACCGGCGCATTCTTCGCGTCCGCCGGCGTCCATACGTTCAGGCTCAGGCAGTCTTCGCTGGTCGCGCCGATGTCCTGCGCGTAGATGCTCTGCACTCGGCTTGTCGGCTGGATGCAGGCGGCCCCGAAACGGGTCGCATCCTTCGTGCCCTGCCAGGCCTGCACCGGCGCGGGCGCTTTCCAGCGCAGGTCGCCAACCGGTGGGGCCGCGAAGGGAATGCCCTTGAACACATGCAATGGACCTTCCACTGCGCCCTTCAACGTACCGCTGGCAGTCTCCACGGTGGCCGATTCCAGCGCCGGCGTGGATGCCAGCACGAATCCCGGAGTGCAAAGCAATGCGGCAGCGATGACCCGTCGTGCGGTCAGCATGCCGGTGGTGTGCAGGTGCGGCCGGATCATGGCGTGGCTCCTTCGTTTACGGTCGTCTGGGTGGCGCGTCGTTTCAGAACCCTGGCCAGCCACAGGAACAGGCCGATGGCGAGCAGGTAGAACGGCGTCAGGGTATACAGGGCCATCTGCAGGGAATTCTCCGGGTGGGTCGTTCTGAACCAGTCGCTGGCCATGCCGACATAGGTGGGTCCCAGTCCCAGGCCGATGAAGTTCATCACCAGCAGCAGCAAGGCACCGGACATCACGCGCTGGTCGGGACGCACTTCCTGCTGCACCAGGGTGACCGACGAGGTCAGGTAGAAATAGTTGAGGAAGTTCGGGCCGAGCAGGAACAGCAGCGCGAGCGGCCAGCTGGGCGCCCACACGAACGCCACGTACAGCGGAACCGCCAGGGTCAGCGACGCAGCGGGGAGCAGGGCATACCAGGTCCTGGAGCGTCGGGTGAAATGGTCGACCATGCGGCCGGACACATAGATGCCGCCGCCCATGCCGATGGCGACGACCAGCGCGTACCATAGGGCGACATCACTGAAATGCATGCCTTTTTCACGCATGAGGAACAGCGTGGTGAAGTTGCTCAGCCCATAGGTGATGAACTGCGTCGCGCCGCTGCCCAATGCGGCAAGCAGCAGTTCGGGCCGCGTAAAGAACATCGTCAAGGTGTCGCGGAATCCGGCACTGGCTGGCTTGGCCACCCTGGGATCCAGCGCGCCACGAACGGGCTCACGTACGGTGAGCACGAAGATGAGTGATGTGATGACGCCGATCGTGCCAAGGACGATGAACGCATAACGCCAGTTGTAGGCGGCGGCGATGGACGCACCAAAGGCGATTCCCAGCGCGGTGCCGATCGGTGGCCCCAGGTTGTAGATGCCCAGTGCGGTGCCGCGGCGACCGGGTGGGAAGCAATCGGAGATGATGGCGTAGGACGGCGGTACGCCACCCGCCTCGCCGACGCCGACCGTCATGCGTGCGATTGCCAGCTGGGGGTAGGTGCGTGCCAGCCCGCAGGCGACGGTGGCAGCGCTCCACAGGGCACAGGCGAAGGCCAGCAGCTTCACCCGGTTGGTGTTGTCGGCCAGCCAGCCCACCGGTATCGCGATGAAGCAGTAGAACATCGCGAAGTACAGGCCGCCGATCAGCCCCAGCTGGCTGTCGCTGACATGCAGCGTGTCCTGGATCGGCTTGGCCAGGATGGCCAGCAGTTGCCGGTCGAGGAAGTTCAGGACGTAGATGAAGCACAGCATGCCCAGGGTGAACCAGGCACGTGGGGGAGAAGACGCAGCAGCAGGAATGGCTGTCATGGGCCGGCGGCTCCTGCAGGCGGGCAGCACCGCATGGAAGGGTGCGTCGCACCCCGTTGCAGGCAGCTCACGCATGGCCGCCATGCAGCCATATGGAAACAGTGCGACGCGCAGCATGATCGCCCGCGCTCGAGTTCAATGTGCACCTGGAGCCCTCCCCCCAGTTGATCGGTAGTGATCGCGTGACGGCATCATGGGGGCAAACAGACGATTCCGTCAACATTCACTATGGTGAGCGTGAATATGTTCCCTGCAAAGGCTGTCTGTCTTGCTGGCTGCAGCGTCGATGACACCGGGTCAGCCCCGCCACGACCTGCCGCTTTTCTGAAAGCCGCATCCGGCCTGCGCCCCCATCATCGATGACGATGCAATGTCGGCGATTGCATGCGGCAGGCTCATACCGTCCCGGGTGGGGGGGGGATCACAGCCATGGACTCTTACGGAGCGGTTGCGACGCAAACAGCCTATGGCGAAAGGCATTACCGGGGTGAATGCGACGCAGAATGACGTCATTTCGGCCATGCGATGCAGGGTTCGAATGCTTCTGGGATAGTGGGTTTCAGACCAGTCCGATGGTGGAACGCCCATGAAGCAGGTGCCCATGCTCCACGTCACCGAGTTGATGGCCTCGGAATTCGGCCTCATCACGGCAGCCGTGCGGCTGATTCCGGCGACCGGCGTGGCGTCGGCGCAGGCATTCCTGGTCACCGATGTCGATGGCGGACAGTGGCGGCTGGAGTCCTGCAGGTCGCACCCGCAGGTGATCGGGAAGCGTCGGAATATCGTGCGGTCGCATCCGACCAGGGGCCGTCGAGTGGTCCAGCGCTGGGGACTGCAGTGGACGTTGATTGCCCGCAGGGCAGCGTCGGGGGAGGGTACGGTCCGGTATCCGCCCGGTATGCCTGCAGCGCCGCGATGGAAGCGGCCGGGCGATGGCGGGCGCGTGCCTGCGGACGGGCATGCAGGCGTGCTTCCGTGGCTGGACGACCCGGTACTGGAGCGTGTCGGCAGTTGGCTGCAGCAACCCGCTGGCCTGCCAATGGCACGGGACATCCTGGGGCAATGCTTCATGGAAGCATGGCTGGAAAACCGCGA
>Ga0160467_101241_pt1 | contig 11415 bp, 7 predicted proteins | sample HID1972I_E11MG_FD_108221 | JGI IMG/M metagenome (GOLD analysis project Ga0160467, IMG submission 108221) | Enriched pill bug-associated microbial communities from UW Madison campus, WI, USA - HID1972I_E11 MG | ecosystem: Host-associated > Arthropoda: Insects > Digestive system > Unclassified ...
TGCTACACCTTTTTTGAATAAGAGGATCGGTATTAATTCCATTGATTTTTCACTTGTGGCTTCTAATCTTTTTGTTTGGGACAAAGTTGATATGTGGGATCCAGAACAGGCCGATCGAAATGGTCTGGTTTACCCAATTCCACGCAGATTTTCTTTTCAGCTTTATTTTAACCTCTAATTACAATTACTTATGAAACGTATACTATTTTCAGTACTGCTGGCAACAGTTACTTTAACCTCATGTGATTACCTCAATGTGGAGAAACATTTTGACGATACATTGAAATTCGATTCTATCTGGACCCGTAAAGATTATATTGAACGCTATATGTGGGGGACAGCTTCCATGTTTCCGGATGAAGGTCAAATTCTTTCAGGTCCCTGGACTCCGGGACCAATGGCCACAGATGAAGGGATCTGTACTTTTAGCACCGGAGAATTTAAAGGAATCGGTTTTGTATTGGGCGAAGTTTCTGCTACGGATTCTAGAGGATTGGGGGTCTGGACGGGCATGTACCAAATTATCAGGAAATGTAATACAATTCTGGCCAATATGGACAAAGCAAAAGATCTGACCAATCTAGAGAAACTGGATATTATCGGCTATACCAGATTTATGCGTGCTTATGCTTATTATAAAATAGTAATGGACTACGGCCCTGTTGTCTTAGTCGATGACAAGGTCATGGAGAATAATGAGCCTTCGGACTATTATAATACACAGCGGGCTACTTATGACGAATCTGTCGACTATATCTGTGCAGAGATGGAAGAGGCTGCTAAATTTATGCCTCAGGCTTTGGCTGTCAATGTTTTTGGAAGACCAAGCAAGGGTGCTGCTTATGCTTTGATTGCTCGTCTCAGATTACAGCAGGCCAGTCCAATGTTTAATGGTGGGGTTCAGGGTGCAAAACTTTATTTTGGAAGCTGGACAAGAAGTACCGATGGGGTCCACTATGTTTCGCAGACCTATGATGAACGTAAATATGCGGTTGCCGCCGCTGCCGCACAGCGGGTAATGGAAATGGGTGCATACCAGTTGAATACTGTACCGCGCGAAGCAGACACGAAAATATTGCCACAAAATACGGGAGATGGAAATCTGACCGGTTCTTCATTTCCTAATGGTGCAGCAGATATTGACCCTTTCAGATCATACAATGATATGTTTACCGGAGAGACAGTAGCTTTTCGGAATAAGGAATTTATCTGGGCACGTATGTCTGATGCAGTAAGAAATACGACAAAGCATTCCTTTAACGTCGATCTGATGGGAGGCTGGAACGGTCTAGCGGTATCGCAGAAGATGGTCGATGCTTATTACATGGTCGATGGACGTGATATCAGCAACTCCAGTAAAGAGTTTCCATATATGGAAAATAAGATGGGGAAAGGTGGGGATATTCAGTTTTCAGGTTATACATTGAGACCGAATAAAGTCGATAGTATGTACCACAACCGCGAGATGCGTTTTTACGCCAATGTCGGATTTTCAGGTAGACTGTGGAAAGCGAATACGACCACAGAAGCGCGGTACAAAAATCAGATCATTGAATATTTCCTTGGTGGAAACTCAGGAAAAACAGCATCATCGCTTTCTAACCAGGATTATCCGCTTACAGGATATGTTTTGACAAAATATGTTCATCCGGACGATGCCTGGAAAGGAACTGGCGGAGTGGTCATGGATAAGTCATATGCCATTATACGGTACGCTGAAATTTTGTTGATCTATACGGAAGCGCTCAATCAGCTTACGCAATCGCACAATATTACACTGGGTGAAAATACGTATACTGTTGGTAGAGATCAGGGTAAAATCCAGGCCGCATTCAACCAGGTGCGGTACCGTGCAGGCCTTCCTGGGCTTAGTGCGGGTGAGGTGGCGTCAGCGGCCAAGGTTCAGGAACTTATTGAAAGGGAGTCGATGATCGAGTTTTTATTTGAAAATAAACGCTACTATGATGTAAGGCGATGGGCAACATATGAAGATAGTGAACGTGAACCTGTGGTTGGAATGAACATAGAAGCTCCGCTAAATGGCTATTTTCAGCGTGTTTCGGTCAATAGCCGTATTGTGCGAGAGCGGGTTGTGGATCGTAAAATGATCTTTCTCCCTGTTTCTCAGAATGAAGTGCGGAAGGTAAAAGATTTTGATCAGAATCCGGGATGGTAACCAATATTTGAAAAATTAATTTTAAGATAATGAACAAGCTTAAAGAAAAAACACTGTTATGCGGGATGTTAATCCTGCTGACTCTGGTATCCTGCAATAAAGAAGAATTTTTTGACAAAGAGCTTTATCAAAAGATGATCTATATCGTGAGTGGCCAGTATAATGTAGATGCTGAGGAGTTTTCTTTCGAGGAGAAAGAAAGTGTGCGTAATATTTCATTTTCAAGCAGTGGTAGTGAAGATATCGATCAGGATATCATTATTGATGTCAAACCTGATGATGTGCTTTTGCCAATTTATAATAAAGCAAACTTTGATCAAGATGAGCAGAAATTTGCTAAGATCTTGAATCCTGCGTATTATAAGTTGGGAAGCAATCAAGTCATATTAAAAAAAGGAGAACCGAATGTTTCTCTTCCTGTTTTTATGACTGCATCACAGATGGAGAAATTATCTCCTGATTCTATATATTTTATTCCGTTACAGATCAGTAATGTATCACACTACACTGTGAATGAGAAGAAAAAAAATGTGTTGTTCAGGGTGCAGACCAGTAACCGATATGCACAAACGAAGAAAAAGACTTTTTATAGTCTTAAAGGATATAAGATTGATACAGTTGGAAATACGGTTAACAATGTCCTCATGACTTCTACATCAAAACAGATGTTACCACTGAATAAGAATGAAGTGCGTATCTATATCGGTAATACGAACCTGACTGCACCAACTGTACCGAATATTAAACGTAATGCCCTTGTCTTGAAGATAAATGAAAATAATTCAGTCAATATAAGAGCTTATGAAGAAAGTGAAGCAGGATTAATGGTACAACAGCTGGCACGACCAGCAGATGAACCGGATTTTGTTTACTTAAATACGTATGTACCCACGAAGGAAAAAGAGCGATTTTTGCTGTACTATAGGTATAAAACTTTTGATACAGTAACCAAGCAATGGAGCAGGTGGTTTTATATGAAGGAGGATTTAAGAAAGCTAGAATAAAGATCTCCCAAATGAGTAAGGAAATTTCAAAGATGGTTAGTGTGTGGTGCAGGAGAAATTCTGTGCCACATTTTTTGTTTAAGTTGTTGAGAGTTTCTTGAATTCATAAACACTTATTATTTATTTACATTTTTTAAGCAGTTAAGAAGTCTGGTAATTAGCTTGAATAAATTTACGGAAGATTTAAGGTTTTGGTAAGATTTTATGTTAATATTGGATCAATACTGATTAATAATCCGTCAATCATACGTATTTATTTACGTTAATTTTATGATCATTAAATAACCAATGATAAAAAAATGCCACATCGTGGTAAATAGGAGTGTTTACGGACTACACTTATTATGATTTTTGGATGAATATGTTCTCTTTATCCATATTAGTATTCCGGGCTGTCATTATACAAAAGAATTTTTGAATAAATATATTATGAATTAGTTGTATTGAAAGGTTTAAAAATGGTGATTAAAGGGAGTCCCCTCTCCCTTTTCATATGTTCAAGATTGACATTAACGAAATAAACATATAATAATAAAATAACAGTTTAAATAAATAGATGATAACGAGATTTGATATCGAAGATAAACGCTTTCCTTTGAATACAGGAGCTGGAAGTGATGCTGTGCATAAAGACCCAATTTATTCTTATGCCGTAACCCGATTAGTGGATGACAAAGGCCGTGTGGGTACTGGATTAGCCTTTACTATTGGGGCAGGTAATGAATTAGTATGTCAGGCTGCGGCCTTTTATGCTGAACGCTTAGTGGGAAAAGGGATAGAAGAAACGATGGCCGACTTTGGTCGCATATTCAATGCGCTAAGCAATGAACAGCAGTTTAGATGGTTGGGGCCCCATAAAGGAATTGTGCATTTGGCACTGGCTTCAGTAACCAATGCTTGTTACGATCTATGGGCAAAAACCAGAGGTGTGCCGCTATGGAAATTGTTGACCGATCTGACAGCTAAGGAGATTGTGAATACACTTGATTTATCGTATTTAGAAGATGAATTGACCGCTCAGCAAGCGATTGCTTTGCTAGAAACGAATTTGGCCACGAAGGATAGCCGTATGGGTGTCATTGATAGTGGCTATACGGGATATGATACTTCAGTGGGCTGGTTTAACTACTCGGATGAGCAAGTGCGGGAGAATTGCCGTAGGGCTTTAGATAATGGTTTTAGTGCGATGAAGCTGAAGGTTGGAAGTACTGACCCGCTCCGTGATATTAAACGTGCTCATATTGTAAGGGAGGTAGCCGGCGATGCCGCTACAGTTATGTTGGACGCAAATCAGCAATGGACACTTCCGCAGGCACTGTCGATCTGTGATGAACTGAAAGCGATGAATCCATATTGGATTGAAGAGCCTACACATCCAGATGATATTTTAGCACATAAGACATTAACAGATGCAATAGCGCCAATTAAGGTTGCAATGGGTGAGCATGTCCCCAATCGTATTGTATTTAAGAATTATCTACAGCTAAATGCCGCTGGATTTGTGCAGGTCGATGCTGTCAGGGTAGGTGGTGTTAGTGAATTTATCAGTGTAAGTTTATTATGTCGAAAATATAATATTCCGGTAGTGCCACATGTGGGCGATATGGGACAATTACATCAGCATCTGGTGCTTTTTAATCATATTTCCATGGGGCATGAAGCATTATTCTTAGAACATATTCCGCATTTAAAATCCCATTTTGTACATCCTGTACAGATTGAAGGGGGCGTGTATAAAACTCCTATGGAAGTAGGAAGTAGTTGTGATTTACTTTAATTAATAATTTGATGTTAGGATCGTTAGACTTAAGTATTGCCATCATTTATATACTACTCATCTTAGCGGTAGGGATATGGGCAGGGGTGAGTCAGAAACTCGAAAATAAAGGTTCTGCCAGTGACTATTTTTTAGCGGGCAAATCGTTGAAATGGCCTGCAATAGGACTTGCTCTTTTTGCAACAAATATATCAACGGTCCATTTAGTTAGTTTGGCACAGAGCGGATTTGATACCGGGTTGTTGAATGGTAATTTTGAATGGATGGCAGCTTTTACCCTTATCCTGCTTGCTTTGTTTTTTGTACCGTTTTATCTGAAGTCAGGTGTTTCAACTTTACCTGATTTCTTGGAACGTAGGTATGATAAAGCAAGTCGTGAATGGCTGACGATGATATCCATTGTATCGGCAATTGTGATTCATATCGCATTTTCGATGTTGGCAGGGGGCATTGTGCTTAAAACACTTTTTGGTTTTGATATGTATTTGAGTATTACCGTCATCTGTATTATCACGGGCATCTATACGATACTCGGAGGTTTACGGGCAGTGGTTATAACGGAATCTATCCAGACTATTGTCCTTTTGGCTGGTGCTTTTATTATCAGTTTTGCTGCTTACGATAAGATGGGCGGATGGGTTTCGATGAAGGATGTTTTGGTTGATGAAGGTCAGCTTGAACGATTATCGATGTTGCGTCCCCATGGGGACAGCAGTGGTATGCCGTGGTATGCCGTGATCTTAGGTTACCCCATTTTAGGTATCTGGTACTGGTGTGCGGATCAGACGATTGTGCAGCGGGTACTCGGTGCTAAGGATGAAAATCATGGCCGCGTAGGTGCACTTTTTTGTGGGTTTATTAAAATCTTGCCGGTTTTTATTTTTGTTCTTCCTGGATTATTTGCCTACACTTTATTTAAAACTGGGCAGTTGGATCTGACAAGCTTAGGTGTTGACGTTGCCGGAAATGTAAATTCAAAAGGTATCTATACGTTGATGATTACACAATTGTTGCCATCTGGTTTGATCGGGGTATTGGTCGCAGCTTTGCTATCGGGTTTAATGAGTCAGATATCAGGTGCACTCAATTCTATTTCCACTATGGTCAGCTATGATATCTATAAGCAGAAGAGACCACATGCAACAGATAAGCAGCTTATAACTGCAGGTAAAATCTCGGCAGTAGTAGCTATGGCTTTTTCTTTAGCTCTTCTTCCTTTGTTAGATAAATACGAAAGTATATTTAATGGAATCAACGATGTAATTGCACATATCGCACCGCCTATAACATGTGTATTTCTTTTAGGAATCTTTTGGAAGAAGGCTTCTGCGGCATCTTCGAAATGGACACTATGGATCGGTTCTGCATTGGGTGTGATTGTCTTTATCGCGAATAAGCTTTTACCAGCAACATGGATAGGCCAGGTCCCCTTTATGGTGATGGCCTTTTACCTGTTTATAATCTGTGTGTTGATACAAATCATATTTTCTTATCGTTTTCCTGTGCAACATACAGCCGAAAGTAAGGAATTATACTGGAAAAATCCACTGGAACCTCTTAGGGGAAAAGCTTGGAAAGGTATTGGAAATTATAGGGTATTATCGGGACTATTGTTATTAATTGTTGTGGTATTATATGGAATATTTAAATAAAAAGGTATTACTTCGATTTGTAATCGGGGTAGTGATGGTTTCATTAATCTTCGTCGGCTGTAAAGCCTCCAATTCATCTCAAAAGATGAAAAGGTATGCATCTGTAACCGGACTTAAGGAAGAGAAAATAGAGGAGTATAAAAAGCTCCATGCAGCGGCATGGCCTAGTGTGTTAAAAATGATAAAAGAATGTAATATTCAGAATTACTCCATTTACTTAAAAAAAATAGACGGTAAAAACTATCTCTTTAGTTATTTTGAATATGTAGGTGATAATTTTGAATTGGATATGAAGAAAATGGGAGATCATCCAGAGACACAGCGCTGGTGGAAAGAGACGGATCCCTGTCAGATTCCGTTACCGGATGCTGCAGCAAAGGGTGCAACTTGGTCAGATATGGAAGAGGTTTTCCACACAGATTAAAATACATATTGTATCTTAGAATTTTCGCTATCGAAAAATTTATTTGATTTTAATTTCGTTTATGTAAACGAAATTATATAATATATCATTAAACAGAGTGTCATGTGCTCATTTTTACCAATTAAAACCGACACTCATAACTAATAATTGCAATGAATAATACAAAGCAACTTGCTGCTTGTTTACTAATTTTTTGTATTGGTATTTCGACTTTGAAAGCCCAGGATGCAAAAAGGAATAAAATTTGGTATGAAAGTCCGGCTAATGCATTTGTCAAAGATGCGGCAAATGGATGGGAAAGTGATCCCGAATGGCTGAAAGCATTGCCTGTAGGTAATGGTTCACTTGGAGCTATGGTATTTGGCGATGTTAACCATGAACGTATACAGCTTAACGAGATGACGTTATGGAGCGGTAGTATGGATGATGGCGATAATCCGGATGCACCGAACGCACTCAACAAAATTAGGCAATTGCTCTTTGAAGGAAAATACAAAGAAGCGACAGCGCTAACGAATGAAACACAGATAACGAAGGGTAAGGGATCTGGATCCGGAAATGGGGCAAACGTGCCTTTTGGTTGTTTTCAGACATTAGGTGATCTGCGGTTAGATTTTGGATCGGATAAACCATATCAAAACTACTATCGCGAACTGGATCTGATGAGCGGAATAACGCGGTCAACTTTTATTCAGAATGGCGTCAAGTTTACGAGGGAAGTGTTTGCTAGTCATCCGGATCAGGCTATTGTCATTCGTTTGACTGCGGATCGTCCCGGAGCAATTCAGGTTGCTCTGAACCTGGATCGACCGGAAAGGTTCGAGACACGTGTGGTTGACAATAGGCTGCAGATGTCAGGAACGATGGACAACGGTAGAGGAGGAGTTGGAATGAAATATATTGCGCAGGTCACTCCGGTGCTGGAAGGCGGAAAAATTAGTGCATTAGGAAAAGCGATCCAGATTACTGGGGCAAATGCATTGACTCTGATTGTGACGGCTAAGACAAATTATAAGCAGGAATATCCAACATTTGTTAATCCAAATTTTGAAAAAGAGCATGCTCAAATCGTGGCTAAGATTGTGTCTAAAAAATATCCGCTTCTGAAAAAGAGACATACAGAAGATTTCTCGTCTTATATGAACCGAGTGGACTTTCGATTAGGAAATGCAAAGAATGATCAAGCAACAAACACCTTGATGGCTAGTAATGTGCAATCTGGGAATGAACAGGTTTTGTATCCATTATATTTTCAGTATGGTCGATATCTCCTGTTATCATCATCACGAGATGGTGGATTACCGGCAAATCTGCAAGGAATCTGGGCTAATAAAATACAGACTCCGTGGAATGGTGACTACCATACGGATATCAATGTTCAGATGAATTATTGGCCGGCGGAAGTGGCAAACTTATCGGAATCGCATCGACCATTGATGGACCTGATTGCTTCTTTAGTGGCACCGGGTCAAAAGACTGCAAAAACACAATATCAAATGTCGGGTTGGGCCCTGCACCCGATCACAAATGTATGGGGGTATACTTCTCCTGGAGAAAGTGCGAGCTGGGGCATGCACATTGGTGGTGGCGCCTGGATAGCGCAACATATTTGGGAACATTATGCTTTTACAAAGGATAAAGCTTTTTTAACCAAAGCTTATCCGATCTTAAAAGAGGCTTGTCTATTTTATTTGGACTGGTTGGTCGCTGACCCTAAAACTGGCTTTTTAGTTTCTGGTCCTTCTCCATCTCCTGAAAATTCATTTAAAGCTCCTGACGGTTCTGTGGCACAGATCAGTATGGGCCCATCACATGATCAACAGGTTATTTTTAACCTTTTTGAAAATACGCTTAAATCAGCTGCGATTTTGGGAGGTGAGCAAGATGCTTTTGTGAAAAAAGTACAGGTCGCTAAAGGGAAATTGGCAAGACCAACAATAGGAAGCGATGGCAGGTTAATGGAATGGGCATATGAGTTTGAGGAAGTTGAATCTGCTCACAGGCATTTATCACATCTATTTGCTTTTTATCCGGGTAACGAAATAACGGTGAATAAAACACCGGAGCTAGCTAAGGCGGTACAGAAATCTTTAGAAAAACGGGGTGATGATGGTGTGGGATGGACCTACGCATGGAAAATTGCACTGTGGGCAAGGTTGCATAATGGTGATCGTGCATTGACGATGTTGAATAAACAGTTGAGGCCAACTGGAGATATGAATACAAAATATGATGGCGGTGGTGGAACATATTATAATATGTTTGACGCTTGTCCTCCTTTTCAAATTGATGGTAATTTTGGTGTGATTGCTGGAATGGCAGAAATGCTTTTGCAAAGCCATGAAGATTTTATCGAATTGTTACCCGCATTGCCGCAAGGCTGGAGTGACGGTGAAGTATCAGGTTTAAAGGCTCGAGGAGCTGTCGAAGTGGATATGAATTGGCAAGGAGGTAAATTGAAATCTGCTTTTGTCAAAGCAAAATACGATACTACCTGTAAAGTAAAATATAAGGGTCGTGTAGTTGAAGTCAAACTGACTCCTGGAAAAAGCATTAATTTACAGAAATTGCTATAGTCGTGATCACGGTACTGGCATAAAGTTGACAAGAAAAAGCTTATGGGCTTTTAATAATAAATAGCTATAAAAAGATCGAGTTCAATGAAAGAATTGAAGGATAAAGTAATCTTGATTACCGGCGGTACAGCGGGGATTGGATTGGCCTGCACACAAGCGTATGTTGCTGCGGGGGCGTATGTCGCTGTCATCGGATTGGACGAGCTGAGTGTTGCGGAAACGATAAAAACAATAGGTGGTGAGCATCTGGGGATTTGCTGTGATGTGTCTCAAGATCAGGATGTACGGGAGAGTGTAGAAAAGACAATAGCCCGTTTTGGAAAGCTAGATGCTATTCATAACAATGCCGGATTGGGTTCCCCATCAAAACCTTTGCATACAACAACAGATGATGAGTGGGATCTCTTGATGAATGTGAATATCAAGAGTATCTTGTTGACGACACGTCATGGTTATCCTCATTTAAAAGCGTCGAAAGGCTGTATCATACATACAGGGAGTTTGGTGGGGGAGATCGGACAGGAAAATCATGCGGCTTATTCGGCGACAAAAGGTGCCATCAATGCGCTTACTAAATCAATGGCGCTGGACTATGCAAAAGATGGAGTAAGGGTTAATACTGTGCTTCCTGCAGCAGTAATGACGCCCATGCTTAAGACATGGGCTCAGGAGCAGGCCGATCCCGATAAGGTCTTTGATTTTTTGAAAGATATTCATGCATTGGGCTACTGCCCTGAAGGTGATGTGATCGCTGATGCCTGCGTATTTCTATTGTCTGATAAAGCACGCTTTATTACGGGAGTTAATTTACCCGTGAGCGGTGGTGCAGAGCTTGGTTACAGAAGAAATGTGTAGTGGGAATATTGATTTATAATGAAAATTTCAGTGTGTCTGGATATATAAAATGAATAAATGATAAAAAAAAGTATTTTATTCCTCTGTCTAGCTTTGGTACATGCTAGTTACGGACAGGAAACAGATGCCGCTAAAGCACAGCATACCATCCTTGGTCAGAATGCAGCGGGCTATTCAGGAGCACAAGATGTCAGGATTAATAGCCATCCCGATGCGCAATGGTTTCCTGCTGCTGGTCTCGGTTTGTTTATCCATTTTGGATTGGCAGCTGTACATGGCGGGATCGATCTCTCCTGGGGAATGTATGCTAATAAATCTTGGGAAGATGGTGAGCTGGTTCCTAAAAAATATTGGGGTTTAGCGGATCAATGGGATCCAAAGAATTTCAATCCTAAAGATTGGATCGATCTGGTTGCTCAAGCAGGCTTTAAATATATCGTTTTAACGACAAAACATCATGACGGCTATACCTTATGGCCCAGCAATTATGGTGAGCTAGGTGTAAAACAAAAAATGAAGGGCCGGGATTTAGTTCAGGAAGTGGTAGATGCTTGCCGAAAAAAAGGCTTGAAGATTGGGTTTTACTATTCTCCACCAGATTGGTACTTCGATCAGGATTATATCAATTGGGATTATAGTGGAAAATCGGTCATGAATACTTCGTATGAAAAGATCGGTAAATTGCCACAAATGACCGAACAGCATAAGGCGAAGAAACGGGACCTGGTGAGAGGACAGCTTAAGGAATTGCTTTCAAACTATGGAAAGATTGATCTGCTTTGGTTTGATGGTGGTGCGGGGGAAATGACTAATGATGAAGTCCGGGCGCTTCAACCGGGGATCGTGATCAACCGTCGGAATGGAGAGGTTGGTGATTATGCTGATTCGGAGGGTGTATTGCCAACAAAAAGATTCAATAGCTGGTTTGAGACCTGTGACCCTTGCTGGCCA
>Ga0160467_101242_pt1 | contig 11408 bp, 8 predicted proteins | sample HID1972I_E11MG_FD_108221 | JGI IMG/M metagenome (GOLD analysis project Ga0160467, IMG submission 108221) | Enriched pill bug-associated microbial communities from UW Madison campus, WI, USA - HID1972I_E11 MG | ecosystem: Host-associated > Arthropoda: Insects > Digestive system > Unclassified ...
AAAGTTTGGCTCGATGAGCAATTGACGATTCTTTACGCAGATCAGGGCTGGGGTGTCGTACCCCCGGCCACGTTGACTGCTGCCAGCAGTGACGCAAGTTTTCGGCGGTATTTTCGCTGGGAGGGCGAGGGCAGGAGTTTCGTCGTGATGGACGCACCTCCGCCTCAGGAAAACTGCAAACCCTTCGTGGATATTGCATTTTTGCTGGAGAAATCCGGAATTAACGTGCCGAAAATTTATGCCGAAGACCTTGAACGCGGCTTTCTTCTGCTCAATGACCTGGGAAACAAGACATACCTCGACGTGATCAACAGCGATAACGCCGATGATCTGTTCAAGGATGCGCTGCAAGCGTTGCTGGCTTTTCAGCAACTGCCAATGGTGGCGCCGTTGCCAAGTTATGACGTGGCCTTGCTGCGGCGTGAGCTGCAATTGTTCCCGGAGTGGTACGTCAAGCATGAATTGGGCATTGAATTCGATACCGCTCAGCAAGCACTGTGGCAGAAAGCCAGCGATCTGTTGATCGACAGCGCACTGGCACAACCGAAAGTGCTGGTCCACCGCGATTACATGCCGCGCAACCTGATGCTCAGCCAGCCCAACCCCGGTGTGCTGGATTTTCAGGACGCGGTCTATGGCCCCGTAACCTACGACGTGACCTGTCTGTTCAAGGACGCTTTTCTCAGCTGGCCTGAAGAGCGTGTACGCGGGTGGCTGGAAGATTATTGGCAGCAAGCGGCCACTCTCGGCATCCCGGTTCAGCCTGATCTGGAAGATTTCCTGCGCGCCAGTGATCTGATGGGTGTGCAGCGTCACCTGAAAGTCATCGGCATCTTCGCCCGCATTTGTCACCGCGACGGCAAGCCGCGTTATCTGGCGGACGTACCGCGATTCTTCGCTTATATAGAGAGCGTTGTCGCGCGCCGACCTGAGCTGGCTGAACTAGGGGATTTGCTGGAAAGCCTGCGCGGCGGAGCAACAGCATGAAGGCGATGATTCTGGCGGCAGGCAAAGGCGAGCGTTTGCGCCCGCTGACCCTGACCACGCCCAAACCGCTGGTTCGTGCCGGTGGTGTGCCGCTGATCGAATATCACTTGAAGGCCCTGGCAATCGCGGGCTTCACCGAAATAGTGATCAACCACGCCTGGCTCGGCCAGCAGATTGAAAACTATCTGGGTGACGGATCGCAGTACGGCGTTCGAATCCAGTACTCGCCGGAAGGTGAGCCACTGGAAACTGGCGGCGGTATTTTCCGTGCATTGCCGCTATTGGGCGACGATGCGTTCCTGGTGGTCAACGGTGATATCTGGACCGACTATGACTTCAGCGTGTTGCACCGGCCTATCTCCGGGTTGGCGCATCTGGTGCTGGCGGACAACCCGCCTCATCACCCGACCGGCGATTTCAGTCTGAGCGACGGTCACGTTCGCGACGGTGAGCCGGATACTGAAACATTGACCTACAGCGGCATTGCCGTGCTGCATCCGCAGCTGTTTGATGGATGTTCGGCAGGCGCCTTCAAACTCGCGCCGCTGCTGCGTACAGCGATGGCGGCCGGGCAGGTCACCGGCGAACGCCTCAGTGGACACTGGGTCGATGTGGGTACTCACGAGCGTCTGGCTGAAGTGGAAACCTTGATAGAAGCGAGCCGCTGACATGTTGTGGCCAGGGACTCTGATTGGAGCCGGAGCCGGCTTTGCCATAGCCAGCATTCCGGGGGCCATGCTCGGCGCCTTGTTAGGGCAGGCGCTTGACCGGCGTTTGCAGCTGCAGAGCTGGGGGCATTTGCGGGAAAAGCTCGGTGGCCGTCCTGTACTGCGCAACGACGAACTGTTGTTTGTGCTGCTTGGACGGCTGGCGAAGTGCGACGGACGCGTCGTGGATGGGCACATCCAGCAAGCCCGTCAGGAAATGCGCGCGCTGGAAATGACCGAGTCAGCCCAGCGCCGAGCGATTGCCGCGTTCAATCGAGGCAAATCCGGGCATGACCGTTTGCGCGGTTATTTGAGGCGCTTGAGCGCCCAGCCTTTCGCGGCAGAAGGGGTGTTACGCGCCTGCTGGCGGATGATCTGGGCCGACGGCCAGGCGGGGCGCAGTGAGCGTGAGCTGATTGCGCTGTGGGGAAAGTGGCTGGGCTGGAGTTCCCGGCAGGTACAGGCACTGGCGACCGATTACGAGCCACAGAAACGTCCGTTGGTCAGCAGTACCCTGACCTATCAGGACGCAATGCGGTTGTTGGGCGTGTCCGCCACCAGCGATCCAGCGCAGATCAAGCACGCCTATCGGCGCCTGCTCAGCCGTCATCACCCGGACAAAATCGCCGGCAGTGGCGCGACGGCGATGCAGGTTCGGGAGGCGACTGACAAAACGCGGGAGTTGCATAACGCCTACACGTTGATTCGTCAGCGGCGGGATTTTCGTTAGCCATCCACAAGATCAAAAGATCGTCCGAGCTCGGTCAGCGCCTTCGGACGATTTTCTTCTTTTGCTCAATCAGCAGCGTTAGGACTCAACCAGCCACGCACCCGGCGCACCAGTTGCTCCTGTTGATCCTTTGCATTACCCGGCAGTGATTTCAGCGACACCTGACTGAACGCCAATGTCTTCAATCGCTTGCTCGCCTGCAATCGCTCCAGCGCTGCGTTGCGATCGAGCGGCTTGTCCATGTAGAAGATGTCCGCTGTGGGTAGCTTCAGGGTTGGCGTGAGTTCGGTCAGTTCGGGTTTCGCCTTGGCGGGTGTCTGGACAGCGACCATCACAAGTTTCTCGACTTGCGACGGTTGCTTTTCGCTCATATATCGAGCGGCCCAGTAACCACCAGTGCCGTGCCCCAATACCACGATGCTGGGGGCGCTTTGCTGTTCGGCGTATGCAATAGCGGCATCCAGACGCGCAACAATCCGTTCGGCGTCGACCTTGGCGTGTTCTTCGCTGCTGTCGACTACGACTTTGTCAGCCACGTCCGCTTCCCCGCCCGCCGCTTGTTCGATAGGCGCGGCGGTCGTGGAATCCTTGCTCCCGACATCCGGCGCCTTGATGGTGGGCGGTACGTCGAGGACTCGAGGCGCAATGACATCGCTTTGCAAGTCCGGCAAGGTGATACTCAGGCTGCTCCAGCCGGCGTTCGGTAATTGGCGTCGCAATGGACCGATTGCTTGAGGCCAGTCAGCTGTTTCCCCGGCGCCCGGGATGATAATGACTACGCCTTTGGGTTCAGCAACATTGGCCGGTTTCCATAGCGACAGAAAGGTGTCGGCGCCGGCTTGCAGTTGCTGCTGTTCCTCGGCGGGGATCGTTCGCTCCAGCGCTGCGGCCTCTTCCTGGCTGCGTTCAGGCAGCGGCTCGCGTTCGACCGGTTTTGCTTCGGTGGGTGTTTGCGCCGGAACAGGATCAGCCGCCTCAACTGAAAAGGCGCAAGGCAGGATCAGCGACAGGCACAATGCTGGCAGTGCCAGGCGGTAGACAGGGGGCATTGGATATTCCAGGCCAGAAGTGATTCCGGCAGCCTAATGGGTTGGTCAGTGTTTGTCAGTGTGCGGAGCTTCAATGATGCGTTTTCACTGCCTGTGGATTATCGGCTGCTTGTGGTTTCCCTTGATGAGCTGGGCGGCGTCCGCGCCACCGGCACACGTTGCCCAGTTGTCATCGGGGCAACAGCAATGGCTGGAAGACCACCGCGAGTTGCGGGTTGGATTGGTTCTGCAGGCGCCCTATGCCCAATACGATCGTCGCTTGCAGCGCCTGTCCGGTGTCAACGTCGAGCTGATGAAGTGGTTGGCCAAAGCGCTCAAGATCGAGCTGAGCTGGCGAAACTATTCCGACCTCGCTCAATTGGAAACGGCTGCCCGCGAAGGGGAGATCGACCTCGCGCCGGGATTGACTCAAACCCCCGGTGGTCTGCGTCTTTGGCAGTTTTCAGACCCCTACATGCGGGTGCCGCAATTAGTCGTCAGCGACCAGAAAAGCACCGGCGCAGTGGAGCTGGAGAAACTCGACAGCCAGACCCGGGTGGCAGTGCGCATGCCGGGTGCCACGGCTGATTACCTGCGTAGCAATTTTCCGCATTTGAATCTGCAGGGCGTGCCCATCGAGCGTCAGGCGTTGCAACTCCTGTTGAGTCAACAAGCCAGTTACGCCGTGGTCGACGAAGCGCAGTTGGGGCGGCTGTCCGCCGAGCCCGAGTTCGCGGGGCTGGTGGTCGTCGGCGACATTGGCTTACCACAGTTGCTGCGGGTGGCCACGCGTCGTGACTGGCCTGAACTGGCGGGGATCGTCGAAAGTGCCCTGCGAGCGATTCCTGCCAGGGACCTGGAGCAACTGCACAACCAATGGCTGCAACCTAAATACCCGCGCCTGACCGAATCACCGGGTTTCTGGCAAAACCTCTGTCTTCTGTTGGCCGTAATCATGCTGAGCAGCATGGCCATTGTGTTTTGGCAGCGTCGACAGCAGCACAGTCTGGAGCAGCGCCTTTTAGCCGCACGTGAAGACATTGCGTTGCGCACGGCCAGCGAAGAGGCCTTGCGACTCACCCAGTTTTCCATCGATCAAAGTACGGTCGGTATTCTGTGGGTCAATTGGGACAGTCATGTGCGCTATGCCAACCGTGCCGCCGAAACCATGCTCGGCTATACGGCGGACGGGATCATTGATCGGCCATTGATCGACTTCGAGCCAGGATTGCACATGGATCGCTGGTTGAACCTGTGGAAACGCGCCAGGGCCAGTGAAGAGGGGCCGCAATCCTTTGAAACCAACTGTGTGCGTGCCGATGGCAGCATTCTGCCGACGGATGTGTCGCTAAGTTTCCTGCGTTTTCGCGACGGCGAATACCTGGTGGTGTACCTCAATGATGTCACCGAGCGCCGTCGTGCTCTGGCTGCGTTGCAGGAAAGTGAAGCGCGGCTGCAAGGGATTGCCGCTAACGTCCCGGGTCTGGTCTTTCGACTGGAACGAGCACCGGTGACAGGGCAGATCGATTTTGCCTACATCAGTGAAGGCAGCGAGAGCCTGGTGGGCTATTCGCCAGCGACGTTGGCCCATCGCGACAAAGGCCTGCGCAGTCTGGTGCATCCCGATGACAAGGCGAGCTATCACCAGACCCAGGACCTGGCGCTGGATACCGACAGTGACTGGTCATGGCAAGGTCGGATCCTGACCCGCCAGGGCGAGCAACGCTGGGCTGAAATCAAGGCAATTACCCGACGGCTCGAGGATGGTGCCTACGTCTGGGACGGGATCGTTTGGGACATCAGCGAGAGCAAACGCATCGAGCTGGAGCTGGCCGGTTCCCGCGAGCAACTGCGTGAATTGTCTGCACACCTTGAAAGCGTACGGGAGGAGGAGAAAGCTCGTATCGCGCGCGAGGTTCACGACGAGTTGGGTCAGATGCTCACCGTATTGAAGCTGGAAACGTCCATGTGCGAATTGGCCTACGCACAATTGGACCCTGGTCTGAACGAGCGCCTGAACAGCATGAAGCGTTTGATCGCCCAGTTGTTCCAGCTCGTGCGCGATGTGGCGACGGCGCTCCGTCCGCCGATTCTCGACGCCGGTATTGCTTCAGCAATTGAATGGCAGGCCCGGCGTTTCGAAGCGCGTACGCAGATTCCGTGTCTGGTGCAGGTACCGGACAACCTGCCCGCGCTCAGTGATGCGATGGCCATCGGCTTGTTCAGGATTCTTCAGGAGGCGCTAACCAATGTCATGCGGCATGCCCAAGCGCATACTGTCGAACTGACATTGGTGCGTGAAGGCGACGAACTGTGTCTGACCGTCAGCGACGACGGCGTAGGATTTGTCGCCACGACCGGTCGGCCAACATCCTTTGGCGTGGTCGGCATGCGTGAACGTGTGTTGATCATGGGCGGGCAGTTGTCGCTCGACAGTGAGCCGGGGGAGGGCACGACGTTGATCGTGCGTGTTCCTTTGGCGGCGGCCTGAGGTATTTGCTGGAGCACCTGCTCGCGAATGTTCCTGGCTCTGACATTAAGAAGAATGGAGAAGTCTGTGATCCGTGTACTGGTAGCCGAAGACCACACCATCGTTCGTGAAGGCATCAAGCAGTTGATTGGTCTGGCCAAGGATTTGTTGGTGGTGGGGGAGGCGAGCAATGGCGAGCAGTTGCTCGAGATCCTGCGACATGTGCCCTGCGAGGTGGTGCTGCTGGATATCTCCATGCCTGGCGTCAACGGCCTGGAAGCCATTCCACGGATTCGGGCGCTGAACAATCCGCCCGCGATCCTGGTGTTGTCGATGCACGATGAGGCGCAAATGGCTGCCCGAGCTTTAAAGGTCGGCGCGGCGGGCTACGCAACCAAGGACAGCGACCCGGCACTGCTGCTGACGGCGATCCGTAAAGTCGCGGCCGGTGGGCGTTACATCGATCCGGACCTGGCTGACCGCATGGTGTTCGAGGTAGGTCTGACCGATTCCCGGCCCTTGCATTCATTGCTGTCGGAGCGAGAGTTTTCGGTGTTCGAACGCCTCGCCCAAGGCGCCAACGTCAACGACATCGCCCAGCAATTGGCCTTGAGCAGCAAGACCATCAGCACCCACAAGGCGCGGCTGATGCAGAAGCTCAACATTACCTCCCTGGCGGAACTGGTTAAGTACGCGATGGAACACAAACTCCTCTAAAAGCGCTGACTTCTCTGTAGGAGCAAAGCTTGCTCGCGATGGCGATTTCGAGGACGCCTTCGCGAGCAAGCTTTGCTCCTACAGGAATAACGCGTCGGCATATCCATCTGCGACACCCCGTTCATGAGTATTTGCCTGTTCTTGTGGCTTGTAGCTGAGCGGCTGCCGCTGCACTTGCCAAAACGCGCCATCCTTGTAGGGCAATCCCTACCCCCAACCTTCCATCCGGCTGAGGCGAATCTCTCCTGCCCCCCGATTTGCGTGGCTCCCAGCGTCCACTAGGCTTAGTCCACAGCAGTCATCACTAACAAAGGTGTGGGTATGAGCCAGGTCGATTCAAGCGCAGGGGCCAGCGATGTTCTGGTCAGCTTTCGTGGAGTGCAAAAGAGCTACGACGGCGAGAACCTGATCGTCAAAGACCTCAACCTGGACATTCGCAAAGGTGAATTCCTCACCTTGCTCGGCCCGTCCGGTTCGGGCAAGACCACCAGCCTGATGATGCTCGCCGGTTTCGAAACGCCGACCGCAGGCGAGATTCTGCTTGGTGGTCGTTCGATCAACAACGTGCCGCCACACAAACGTGACATCGGCATGGTGTTCCAGAACTACGCGTTGTTCCCGCACATGACGGTGGCCGAGAACCTCGCGTTCCCGCTGACCGTGCGCGGTTTGAACAAAAGCGATGTCAGCGACCGGGTCAAACGTGTCTTGAGCATGGTTCAGCTCGACGCCTTCGCCCAGCGTTATCCCGCACAACTGTCCGGTGGCCAGCAGCAGCGTGTGGCGCTGGCCCGCGCACTGGTGTTCGAGCCGCAACTGGTGCTGATGGACGAACCCCTCGGCGCACTCGACAAGCAACTGCGTGAGCATATGCAGATGGAGATCAAGCATCTGCACCAGCGTCTCGGCGTGACCGTGGTGTACGTGACCCACGACCAGGGTGAAGCCCTGACCATGTCCGACCGTGTCGCGGTGTTCCATCAGGGCGAGATCCAGCAGATCGCGCCGCCGCGCTCCCTCTATGAAGAACCGAAGAACACCTTCGTTGCCAATTTCATCGGCGAAAACAACCGCCTAAATGGGCGCCTGCACAGCCAGACGGGTGATCGCTGCGTGGTCGAGCTGGCGCGTGGTGAGAAGGTTGAAGCCCTGGCGGTCAATGTCGGCAAGACCGGCGAGCCCGTTACGTTGTCGATTCGACCGGAACGCGTGAGCCTCAATGGTTCGAGCGAGTCCTGCGTCAACCGTTTCTCGGGCCGGGTGGCGGAATTCATCTATCTGGGCGACCACGTCCGGGTTCGTCTGGAAGTCTGCGGCAAGACCGACTTCTTTGTGAAACAACCGATTGCCGAGCTCGATCCCGCGCTGGCCGTCGGCGACGTGGTACCGCTTGGCTGGCAGGTCGAACACGTTCGTGCGCTCGACCCACTTCTAGAGGCGAATTGATCGCCCCCTGCTACACCAACCCTGCACGTGGAGAACAATATAAATGTTGAAATCCCTGAAATTCACAGCCCTGGTAATGGGCATGATCGGTGCGGCACACGCGATGGCAGCGGGGCCGGATCTGACCGTGGTGTCCTTTGGCGGGGCGAACAAGGCCGCGCAGGTCAAAGCCTTCTATGCGCCGTGGGAAGCGGCGGGTAACGGCAAGATCGTAGCCGGCGAATACAACGGTGAGATGGCCAAGGTCAAAGCCATGGTCGACACCAAGAGCGTGTCCTGGGACCTGGTGGAAGTTGAATCGCCGGAACTGTCCCGTGGTTGCGACGAAGACATGTTCGAGCAGCTCGACCCTGCACTGTTCGGCAAGTCCGAAGACTACGTCAAAGGCGCAATCCAGCCTTGTGGCGTGGGCTTTTTCGTCTGGTCGACAGTGTTGGCCTACAACGCCGACAAGCTGAAAACCGCACCGACCAGCTGGGTGGATTTCTGGGACACCAAGAAATTCCCGGGCAAGCGTGGCCTGCGTAAAGGCGCCAAGTACACCCTGGAATTCGCCTTGATGGCCGATGGCGTTGCGCCGAAGGACGTCTACAAAGTACTGGCCGGTAAAGACGGTCAGGACCGCGCGTTCAAGAAGCTCGATGAGCTCAAGCCAAGCATTCAGTGGTGGGAAGCCGGTGCGCAACCGCCGCAATATCTCGCCTCCGGTGACGTGGTCATGAGCTCGGCCTATAACGGCCGAATCGCGGCCGTGCAAAAAGAAAGCAATCTGAAAGTCGTCTGGAACGGCGGTATCTACGACTTCGACGCATGGGCCATTCCAAAGGGGCTGGACAAGGCGCGGGCTGAAGCGGCGAAGAAATTCATCGCGTTCTCGGTCATGCCGCAGCAGCAGAAGACCTATTCGGAAAACATCGCTTACGGTCCGGCCAACACGCAAGCGGTGCCGTTGCTCGCCAAGGATGTCCTGAAAGACATGCCGACTACCCCGGAAAACATCGCCAACCAGGTGCAGATCGACGTCAGCTTCTGGGCTGACAACGGTGAGCAACTGGAGCAGCGCTTCAATTCCTGGGCTGCGAAGTAAGACCGCTCCGCGGGCTTACGTTGTAGGAGCAAGGCTTGCCCGCGATGACGGTGTGCCACTCAGCATCAATGCTGAATGTGCCGATGCTATCGCGAGCAAGCTTTGCTCCTACAGGGGGCATGTAGTTATCAAAAACAGGGGAGGCTTGCCTTCCCCTGCAACGATCAAAGATTTCCGGAGTACGCCATGGCTACCGCCATTCCCCTGAACGCGGGCACTGATCCCACCTTGAAGCAGCGGCTCAAGCATGCCGAGCGGATCAACCGCTGGAAGGCCCAGGCCTTGATCGCGCCACTGGTGCTGTTTCTGTTGCTGGTGTTCCTGGTGCCGATCGTGGCGCTGCTCTACAAAAGTGTGGGTAACCCGGAAGTTGTCGGCGGTATGCCACGCACCGTGGCTGCCATTACCAGCTGGGACGGTCGCGGCTTGCCCGCTGAACCGGTTTACAAAGCTGCCAGCGAAGACCTCGCCGAAGCCCGCAAAAACCAGACCTTGGGCGATCTGTCCAAGCGCTTGAACATGGAGTTGGCCGGCTACCGCAGCCTGCTGACCAAAACCGCCCGTGCTTTGCCGTTCGCCACTGAGCCCGCCTCTTATAAAGAAGCGCTGGAAAGTCTCGACGAGCGTTGGGGTGATCCGGCCTATTGGCAGGCCGTGCGCCGTAACACCAGCAACATCACGCCGTATTACCTGCTGGCGGCGGTCGATCACCGCATCGACGATCTCGGCGAAATTGCCCCGGCCACGCCTGATCAGGCGATCTACCTCGACATCTTCGCCCGGACTTTCTGGATGGGCCTGATCATCACGGCGATCTGTCTGGTGTTGGCGTATCCGTTGGCCTATCTGCTGGCCAACCTGCCATCCCGTCAAAGCAACCTGCTGATGATTTTGGTGCTGCTGCCGTTCTGGACCTCGATTCTGGTCAGGGTTGCGGCCTGGATCGTGCTTCTGCAGTCGGGTGGTTTGATCAACAGCGGCCTGATGGCCATGGGCATTATCGATAAGCCACTCGAGCTGGTGTTCAACCGCACCGGGGTTTACATCTCGATGGTGCACATCCTGCTGCCGTTCATGATCCTGCCGATCTACAGCGTCATGAAAGGCATCTCGCCGACTTACATGCGCGCCGCGATTTCCCTGGGCTGCCACCCGTTTGCCAGTTTCTGGCGAGTGTACTTCCCGCAGACCTATGCCGGTGTCGGTGCCGGTTGCCTGTTGGTGTTCATCCTTGCCATCGGCTATTACATCACCCCGGCCTTGCTCGGTAGCCCGAACGATCAGATGGTCAGCTACTTCGTCGCCTTCTACACCAACACCAGCATCAACTGGGGCATGGCGACCGCACTCGGTGGGTTGCTGCTGCTGGCGACTGTGGTGCTTTATCTGATTTACAGCTGGTTGGTGGGCGCCAGTCGCCTGCGCCTGAGCTAAGGGAGAACGAAATGCTGAATCCTTATATGTCGCCCATCGAGCGGGTGTGGTTCTACAGTTTGCGCATCCTCTGCGGACTGATCCTGTTGTTCCTGATTCTGCCAGTGCTGGTGATCATTCCGTTGTCGTTTAACTCCGGGAGTTTCCTGGTGTATCCGCTGCAAGGTTTTTCACTGCACTGGTATCAGGACTTCTTCGCCTCGGCGGAATGGATGCGAGCGTTGAAGAACAGCATCATCGTCGCACCGGCAGCCACCGTGTTGGCAATGATCTTCGGCACGCTGGCGGCGATTGGACTGACCCGTGGCGATTTCCCGGGCAAAGCTTTGGTGATGGCGCTGGTCATTTCACCGATGGTGGTGCCGGTGGTGATCATCGGTGTGGCCAGCTACCTGTTTTTTGCGCCGCTGGGGCTGGGCAACAGCTTCTTTTCGCTGATAGTGGTGCACGCGGTACTGGGTGTGCCGTTTGTGATCATTACGGTGTCGGCGACATTGCAGGGTTTTAATCACAACCTGGTGCGTGCGGCGGCCAGCCTGGGTGCTTCGCCACTCACGGCGTTTCGTCGAGTGACGCTGCCGTTGATCGCCCCCGGCGTGATTTCCGGTGCGCTGTTTGCCTTCGCGACGTCGTTCGATGAAGTGGTGGTGACCTTGTTTCTCGCCGGTCCTGAACAAGCGACCTTGCCTCGGCAGATGTTCAGCGGCATCCGCGAAAACCTCAGCCCGACCATTGCTGCTGCGGCGACGCTATTGATTGCTTTCTCGGTGATCCTGCTGCTGACCCTGGAATGGCTGCGGGG
>Ga0160467_101244_pt1 | contig 11387 bp, 7 predicted proteins | sample HID1972I_E11MG_FD_108221 | JGI IMG/M metagenome (GOLD analysis project Ga0160467, IMG submission 108221) | Enriched pill bug-associated microbial communities from UW Madison campus, WI, USA - HID1972I_E11 MG | ecosystem: Host-associated > Arthropoda: Insects > Digestive system > Unclassified ...
AAAGCTTCAAGGTCTATGCCCGTGACCTGAAGTTCGTCAGCGCCTGCATCTTCGGCGGCGTCGGCATGAACCCACAGGTTCAGGCCATGTCCCGCGGTGTAGACGTGCTCGTCGCCTGCCCGGGCCGCCTGCTCGACCTCGCCGGCCAAGGCAGCGTCGATTTGTCCCACGTGGAAATCCTCGTGCTGGACGAAGCGGACCGCATGCTCGACATGGGCTTCGTCCATGACGTGAAGAAGGTCCTGGCTCGCTTGCCGAGCAAACGTCAGAACCTGCTGTTCTCGGCGACGTTCTCCAAGGACATCACCGACCTTGCCGGCAAGCTGCTGCATAACCCGGAACGCATCGAAGTCACGCCGCCGAACACCACGGTCGAGCGTATCGAACAGCGCGTGTTCCGTTTGCCTGCCAACCACAAGCGTTCGTTGCTGGCTCACCTGATCACCGCTGGCGCCTGGGAACAGGTCCTGGTGTTCACCCGCACCAAGCACGGCGCCAACCGTTTGGCCGAGTACCTGGACAAGCACGGTCTTTCTGCCGTCGCGATCCACGGCAACAAGAGTCAGAATGCCCGTACCAAAGCATTGGCCGATTTCAAGGCCGGTGAAGTGCGCATCCTGGTTGCCACCGACATCGCCGCTCGCGGCCTCGACATCGACCAGTTGCCACACGTGGTCAACTTCGAGCTGCCGAACGTCGACGAAGATTACGTTCACCGTATCGGCCGAACTGGCCGTGCCGGTCGTTCGGGCGAGGCGATCTCGCTGGTTGCCCCGGACGAAGAAAAACTGCTGAAAAGCATCGAGCGCATGACCAAGCAGAAAATCGCCGACGGCGACCTGATGGGCTTTGATTCCAGCGCTGTGGAAGCTGAAAAACCTGAAGTCCGCGAGCGTCCGGATGTGCGTAACCCGCGCAACCCACGTGGCCCGCGCGGCGACGGTCCAAACGGCGGCGGCGGTGGTGGCGGTCGCAAGGACAAAGGCAAGGACAAGGGCGGCAAGGAAAAACCTGCCGCCACTGGCCGTGGCGATCGTCCGGCCCGTGAACACAAACCACGTGAAGGCACACCGGCTCGCGAGCAACAACGCCCGGCTCCACGTGCGGCCTCTGCTGATCGCGCCCCGGACGAGTTCCTGGACGACGACATCGATAACTTCGGTAATCGTGTCGACTACGTTCCACAGGCCAAGCCAGCCCAGGGTCGCGGCCGTCGTCCGAGTGCTCCTGCACAGGGCACGACAGCAGGCGCAGGTGCTCCACGCACCGGCGGCAAGCCGCAAGGTCGCCAAAGCGGTCCGCGCAGCAGCGATGGCGCCACCACCGGCACGCCACCAGCCAAGCGCAGCGGCCCACGCAGCGGTGCTCCACGTGACGGTCAGGCCCGTCGCGAAGAAGGCCGCAACCGTCGCCCCGCTCGTGATGACCAGCCGCGCTCTGAGCCGGCTGTGCAGAACCCGCGCGGTCCAGCGCCGAAGATCATTCACAAGGAGTCGAAAACCGATCGTTTCCCGACACCTGAACAGCTTGATCAATTGCCAGGCCGTCCTCGCGGCGAGAAACCAGCGCTGCTGACCCGCAACCGCTGATTTGACGCTGCAATAAAAAATGCCCCGGCTCTCAAAAGCCAGGGCATTTTTTATGACCGCCGCAAAAATCCATTGTAGGAGCGAGCCTGCTCGCGATGGACGTTAACGATAACGCGCACTTTCTGGATGAGCGATTTGTTCTTGCGTTTTTCGCGAGCAAGCTCGCTCCTACAGGGGGTATTGCAATAGTTCAGGCAATAAAAAACGCCCGGATCGCGAGATCGGGGCGTTTTTTTGTGTCAGTGGCGAAAATTATTTCGCTTTCACACCTTCAAACGAGATGTACAGCTCAACTGCATCGGACGCTGCGCCAAGGTCTTTCTGCTTGCCGAAGTCCGAACGCTTGATGCTGGTGGTGCCTTCGAAGCCGGCACGGTAGCCGCCCCATGGATCCTTGCCTTCACCCAGGAAAGTGGCCTTGACCACGATCGGCTTGGTGACGCCAAGAAGGGTCAGGTCGCCGGTCACGTCGGCAGTGTCTTTGCCAGCGGCGTTTTTGCCGGTGGATTTGACGCTGGTCGACACGAACTTGGCTTTAGAACCGTCCAGAAAGTCTTTGCTGGCGATGTGCTTGTCGCGCTCGGCATGGTTGGTGAATACGCTGGCGGTATTCACGTTGAATTCGATCTTGCTGTCTTCAGGCTTGGCAGCATCGAAGCTGAACTTGCCGTCGATATCCTTGAAGGTACCGGTGATGTAGCTGTAACCCAGGTGGCTGATCTTGAAGTCAACGAAGGCGTGCTGGCCTTCTTTGTCGACAGTGTAGTCAGCCGCCATCACGTTAGCGGACAGCAGAGCAGAACCGATTGCCAGAGCGGCGAGAGTCTTTTTCAACATGCTTTCTATTCCTTTGGAGTCGAGGTTGAACTTCAAGCTTTGCGGCCCAGCATTCGCGTCAGGGTCGCATCACGGTCGATAAAGTGGTGTTTCAATGCTGCCAACGCATGGAGGCCGGAAAAAATTACCAGCGCCCACGCCAGGTAGAAGTGAATGACACCGGCGGTATCCGCCTGGTCCGGTAGCCCGGAAATCAGTGCAGGCACTTCGAACAAGCCAAACACCGGAATACCGACACCGTCTGCGGTGGAAATCAGGTAACCGGCAATCATCACAGCGAACAAGGCAAGGTAGAGGAACGAATGCCCGAGCTTGGCGCCAAGGCGCGTCATTCGGCTATAGCTTTGCAATGTCGGTGGCGGCGGGCTGATAAAACGCCACACCACCCTCACCAGCATCACGGCAAATAACACCAGGCCAATGCTTTTGTGCAGGTCCGGCGCGTCTTTGCGCCAGGTGCTGTAGTAGTCGAGACCGACCATCCACAAGCCCAACGCGAACAAGCCAAAGACTGCCAGCGCCACACCCCAGTGCATGAAAACGCTGACCCACCCGTAGCGCGAGGAAGAATTACGTAGTTGCATTGCCCAAATCCCGTGAGAACTGCGACCAAGACTATCGAGTTATCTATCGAATTAAAGCGGAAAATTTCGCTTTGAAATATCGAGAAATACGATGAAGAGTCTGAAATAGCTTAGTTAAGGAAAGATTAAAGGCCAAAGTGTGGCGGGATGTTTAGTGGCGAGCAGGGAAATGTATGTCGACAGCAGGGCCGGATACCAATGGCAAACGTCCCCTGTAGGAGTGAGCCTGCTCGCGATAGCGATCTATCAGGCAAAAAAAAGCGCGGCCCTTAAGCCGCGCTTTTTTTCACTCCAAAGCCTTACTGCGCTTTGGTATCTGTCGCTGCCGGCGTCGTCGCAGCGGGTTTGGCTGCTGGCTTCTTCGCCGGTTCAGCCTTCTTCACCGGAGCCTTTTTAGCCTCGGTTTTTGCCGCCGGCTTCTTCACCGGGGCTTTCGCAGGCGCCTTTTTAGCAGGCTCGGCTTTCACCGGCGTCGCTGGCTTCGGTGCTTCGACCGGCGCAGGAGTCGGCGCAGGCGTTGGAGCCGGTGCCGGAGCCACTGGAGCGACCGGTGCTGGAGCCTTGGCCGGCTCCGGCTTCTTGTCATCATCCGAACCGCCGAACAGGTTGGTGAAGAAGTTACCCTTCTTCGCCGCCACTGCACCCGCCGCTACAGCGGCCGCTGCCGGGACAACTTTCTCCGGTTCAAACGATTTGCCAGCAGCCAGGTCTTCAACCTGACTCGCCGCGCGCTGACCGGTGCGCAATGCGCCTTCCAGCGTGCCCGGGTACAAGGTGTCGGTGTGCTCGCCAGCGAACGCTACACGCTGCAGCGGACGCTCCCACAGGCGCCAGTACTTGCTGATCTGGCCTGGGCCGAAGGCCAGGTAAGCACCGCCCATCGACGGGTCGGTGCTGTAGCGGCGGATTTCATAACCGGTGAACGAACCACGGGCCTGTGGATAAAACGCATGCAGACGGATCAGCACCTGATCGACCATCTGCTTGTCGCCGAAAGCCTGCATCACGCGGGCGTTATCGCCGGACAGGTTGATCACTACGTTGGCGCCGCCCTTCAGCGCTGGCTCAATCCACAGCATGCCCAGACCGGTATTGCTGTAGATCTCGCCGGACATGCGCGCCTTGGGTTCCCACACCGGCGTCTTGAATTTCAGCATGATCTGGTCGCGCCAGCCGTAGTTGGTGCCCTTGATCGCGCCCATGTGCTGGGCATCCAGCGAAGGGATCATCGAAATCTTGGCCAGTGCGCGCAAGGGCACTGCCACGATCACGTAGTCAGCCTGATAGCCAACGCTGCCGACCCTGACGGTCACGCCGTCCTTGTCCTGGGTAATGGACGAGACCGGGGAACTGGTCTTGATCGTTTTCAGCTGCTTGACGAACGCCTGGGCCAGCACCGGGCTACCGCCGAGCAGGCGCGACGCACGCAGGTCACGGTCGGAGACACCCAGGTAAACGCGGCTTTGCTGTGCAAAGTACAGCAGAGACAGACGCGAAGGTTCGTCATAACGAGTGCGAATTTGCTGGTTGATCAGCTGACGGGCCGTGGCAGGCAACGTCAGGCGGTCGAGCCAGTTGGATACGTTGATCTGATCCAGCGCGTGCAGCGTGTTGTTCGCAGCCGGGTTCTGTGGATCTTCGATCGAGCGGGCCAGATCATCGACTGTTTTTTCGTAGCGCTTGAGCGCTTCGGCGGTGGTCGGATCCTTGGTAGCCAGATCGGCGGCGGAGTAATACACGCCGTCGATCAGATAACTCGGCGTACGAACGAATTCAGGTGCTGGCGTGGTGCTCAGCTTGAAGTTCGACACGTACTTGTTCAACACCGGCTGAGTCTTGTCGTTACCGATCCACTCGCTGGTGGCCATGCCGGAACGCCCACCCAGACTCGGCTTGGCTTCCAGCAGGGTCACCTGCCAACCCTTGTTTTGCAGCTCGTAAGCAGCCGTCAGGCCCGACAGGCCGCCGCCGATCACGATCGCCGTTTTATCCTTGGCCAGCGCAGACACGCTGAACAGCCCCAACATCACCAGCGCACAGGCGCGCAGCCAACCAGCAGACATTCAGAGAACTCCGGAAATACACAAGGAAACAGTTTTTTCGAGTCAGACGACTCAAGGAACGGCGAAGAATACGTCAGCCATCAAATGGCCGCCAGCGACGTCTATCGCCCTATACAAAGTAGCTCAATTGACACAATGGGTTGTTCCGATGCCGCGCATTGCATAGGCTTGCGCGATTGTATTTCCGCGCCTGTCGCAGGAAGCCTCGAGGAGACTGAACATGGGCCTGAATAATCAGTGGATGCAGCGCGATCTCGCCGTGTTGTGGCATCCCTGCACCCAGATGAAAGACCACGAACAACTGCCGCTGATCCCGATCAAGCGCGGTGAAGGCGTGTGGCTCGAAGACTTCGAAGGTAAACGTTACCTCGACGCCGTCAGTTCCTGGTGGGTCAACGTGTTCGGCCATGCCAACCCACGTATCAATCAGCGCATCAAGGATCAGGTTGATCAACTGGAGCACGTGATCCTCGCCGGTTTCAGCCATCAGCCAGTGATTGAGCTGTCCGAGCGCCTGGTGAAGATGACCCCGGAAGGCCTGACCCGCTGCTTCTACGCCGATAACGGTTCGTCCTGCATCGAAGTTGCGCTGAAGATGAGCTTTCACTACTGGCTCAATCGCGGTCAGCCTAACAAGAAGCGCTTTGTCACCCTGACCAACAGCTACCACGGCGAAACCATGGCGGCGATGTCGGTGGGCGACGTGCCGCTGTTCACGGAAACCTATAAGGCGTTGTTGCTCGACACCATCAAGGTGCCAAGCCCCGATTGCTACCTGCGCCCGGAAGGCATGAGCTGGGAAGAGCATTCGCGCAACATGTTTGCCGCCATGGAACAGACCCTCGCGGACAACCACGACACCGTTGCTGCCGTGATCGTCGAGCCTTTGATCCAGGGCGCTGGCGGCATGCGCATGTACCACCCGGTGTACCTCAAGCTGCTGCGCGAAGCCTGCGACCGTTATGGCGTGCACCTGATCCACGACGAAATCGCCGTCGGCTTTGGCCGCACCGGCACGATGTTCGCGTGTGAACAGGCCGGTATTCGTCCGGATTTCCTGTGCCTGTCCAAAGCCCTGACCGGCGGCTACCTGCCACTGGCCGCGTGCGTGACCACCGAAGACGTGTACAGCGCTTTCTACGACGACTACCCGACGCTGCGCGCGTTCCTGCATTCCCACAGCTACACCGGCAATCCCCTGGCATGCGCCGCAGCATTGGCGACGCTGGATATTTTCGAAGAAGACAATGTCATCGAAAACAACAAGGCGCTGGCGCAGCGCATGGCCTCCTCCACCGCGCATCTGGTCGATCACCCCAATGTCTCGGAAGTGCGCCAGACCGGCATGGTGCTGGCCATCGAGATGGTCAAGGACAAGGCCACCAAGGAAGCCTATCCATGGCAGGAACGTCGCGGCTTGAAGGTGTTCCAGCATGCACTGGAGCGTGGCGCCCTGTTGCGTCCGTTGGGCAGCGTGGTGTATTTCCTGCCGCCGTATGTCATTACGCCAGAGCAGATCGACTTTCTGGCCGAAGTGGCCAGCGAAGGCATCGATATCGCAACGCGTGACAGCGTCAGCGTGTCGGTGCCGAAGGACTTTCATCCGGGCTTCCGTGATCCGGGCTAAAGCTTGACGCAGTTCCCCTGTTGTTAGGGGTTTATCTGTGGCGAGGGGATTTATCCCCGTTGGGCTGCGAAGCGGCCCCAAAAAAGGGACTGCTGCGCAGCCCGACGGGGATAAATCCCCTCGCCACAAACAGCCAGCCACATTTGCGACTTGATCCAACTTACAGATTCAGTAGAGACCCAGCATGAGACTGTCCCGCTTCTTTATCGACGCCCCCCTGAGCATCGGCGAGCACGAATTGCCTGAAGCCCAGGCGCACTACATCAGCCGTGTGCTGCGGATGGCCGAAGGCGATGCGTTGCAACTGTTCGACGGCTCGGGCGTTGAGTTTCGCGCTCGGTTGGTCGACGTCGGCAAAAAACGCGTCGTGGTGCAGATCGATGAAAGCTTCGCCGGTCAGATCGAGTCGCCGCTGCAGATCCATCTCGGCCAGGGATTGTCCCGTGGCGAGCGGATGGACTGGGCGATTCAGAAAGCCACCGAACTGGGCGTGAGCGAAATCACCCCGATCTTCAGTGACCGCTGTGAAGTCCGATTGAAGGATGAACGCGCCGACAAACGCCTCATGCATTGGCGCCAGGTCGCGATCAGCGCCTGCGAGCAATGTGGGCGTTCGCGGGTGCCGGTGATTCATCCCCCGCTGCTGCTGGCGGATTGGTTAAAGCAGACGCAAGCCGAGCTGAAACTGGTGCTGCACCCCGTGGCCGAGCCGCTGGTCAGTCATGCCAAGCCTGCGACGCTGGCGTTCCTTATTGGCCCAGAAGGTGGGTTGACGGATGCCGAGGTTGAACAGGCCAAGGGCGCCGATTTCCATGCTGCCCGACTAGGTCCGCGCGTGTTGCGAACCGAGACCGCGCCGGTTGTGGCGCTGGCGGTGGCGCAGCAGCTGTGGGGTGATTTCTAGATCAAAAGATCGCAGCCTGCGGCAGTTCCTACATGGGAACGCATTACACCTTTAGGAGCTGCCGCAGGCTGCGATCTTTTGATCTTTCCTTCAAAGGACATAAAAGAATATCGCCACAAAATGCAGCAAACTCCCGGCGATCACGAACAGATGCCAGATCCCGTGGGCATGGCGCAGGCGATGATCGAGGGCAAAAAAGACAATGCCCACGGTGTACAGAATCCCCCCTGCTGCCAACCAGGCAAACCCGACGCCACCCAGCGCCGCCATCAGCGGCTTGACCGCCACCAGCACAATCCAGCCCATCACCGCATAAATCACGATCGACAGAATGCGCGCTTCGGATCGCGGCTTGATCTCTTGCAGGATGCCGATCAGCGCCAGCCCCCAGACAATCCCGAACAACGTCCAGCCCCACGGCCCGCGCAGGGTCACCAGGCAAAACGGTGTGTAGCTGCCGGCAATCAACAGGTAGATCGAAAAGTGATCGACCTTCTGCATGATCGCTTTCTTGCGCCCGCGCACGCTGTGGTAAACGGTCGAGGCGCTGTACAGCACCAGCAACGTAAACCCATAGATCGCCACACTGACAATCTTCCACGGACTGCCGTCCAGGCTGGCAATGACCAGCATCCACACCACACCCACAAACGCCGCGACCGCCCCGACCAGATGCGTCCAGGCGTTCAATTTTTCCCCGTGATACATCTATTGCTCACCTCAACATTCGATACAGCCTTGAGCAAGGCTCAGCCCTTGAGACTAAAAGCGCAATGTTTGCGACTCAATCGCGGCACAAAAAAAAGTCGGGGGAATCAGGTTGACGCGTCAAGCAGCCACTTCGGGGGAAAAGGGTGAGTCCGGTAAAAATCGCACATCTTCAGTCGGTCGCGGTGGAACCATTGATGCGTCCACAGCTGGTATTGATGCCCGATGCTGCGCTCATGCTCAGGATGACGTTGCGCTTGAACCACTGCATGGGCTGCCATCATTCCTGACATGAGCGCTTTCAACACGCCTTGTGACGCTGCCGGATCCAACACAAATGCGGCATCCCCTGCGATTAAAAAACCATCGCCTGCCACCTGCTCGCACACGCGCCAGGTCACATCAGCCCCATGGGTCGCGCCGGATGGCGTCAAGTGTTCGAACATGGCGGGAGGAATCGCCTGTGTCTGGTTGTCCGGGGAAAAATCAAGACGAGTCCAATGGTAAGTGTGTTCAGCTATCTTCGCCGTCCAGCACCATCCAGACGGTTCAGCCACGATCCCACAAAAGAGGTCATCTTCTGGGCACACACCCACTGCATATCCATAGCGAGCGATCAAACGCGGCGAAAATCTTCGCCAGCGCAGTTTCAGCTGTCGCGACAACCATTTGCTGGCGCCACTGGCGTCGATCAGATAACGCGCAGTGAAATGCCCTTGTCGGGTTTGTATCTCCCATACACGCTGCTGATCCCTGACCACCGTAAGCGCACCGCAAGGCTGCACCACGCGCACACCTGACTTCGAGGCCTGGCACAACAACAAACTGTCCAGTGCATCACGCGGAATCTGAAGGCCATGGATAGGCCCTTCCGTGCCTTGACCAAAGGCACTGAATTGCCGCGCGCCGCCCCACTGCACCCAATGGCCGGCATGCCGCAAAAAACCTGCCGCCAGTACCGCGTCGGCGACACCCAGCTGCCGTAACACAAGCTCGACAGCCGGTTGCAGCGTTTCACCCGGGCGCTCTCGAGGGAACGTCATCTGTTCCAGCAGCGCTACATTCAACCCACGTTGCGCGCACAAAATAGCGGCCGCCGTGCCTGCGGGGCCAGCGCCGATGATCACCACATCATGTTCAGTCAAGCGAGCAGCTCAACCAGCCCGAATTATCTCTGTTGATCAACAAACAATCACCGCCGATAAAAAGCTCGACCCACTCCAGTATCTCAACGTGGCGTCGCGTGAAATCAACGGGTGTCGACACAGCGCCATGTCGATAAAGGATGAAGAAGTCGACCTTACCGTTCAGCTTTACCCCGGCCTCGGACTCCGCCAGATCAAGTGCCGCATCAGGTTGCACCAATCGGACAAAGGACAGAACCGCCCACTGCCCCTGTAACTGGCGAGTTATTGCACCGACAGCGACATAAGCCAGATGCATGGCCAGAATCCGCTGATGATATTGCTCACGTGAGGTCTGGCCAGTGACTGACAGCAACAGGCGCCCTGCCAGCGCATTGTTCGTGTAGTCGCTGTATTCATAGGCGGTGTACTCGACCCGCTGAGTGCCATTTACCGTGATCAACCGTGGCCCGGTTTCGCCATCCCAGGATGTCGCACCGGTTTGACCATTCTCAGAGTCCCGCAAAGGAATGACCGATGGCTTTGAAAGCGCGGGCTCAAAGGTACGTGCACTGTCCGGTGTCACAGCAGGCCAATAGCCGCCCGCCGCCGAGCAGATTCTCACGTCTTCAGTAAACGGGCTCCCCAGGTTGAAAGCGCACAGGTAAGTCGGTCGAAATCCTCCATTACTGGCAATCTCCCAGCCCGGACTGAAGGTACCTGCCGCCCTATCCGGTAACCAGGAGGGCCGTGCGGGGTTTGCTGAAGTGGTCACAGTTCCAGCACCCGAGACCGGTGAGAGTTGAGACACCAATGCGGTAACGCCTTTATCGCTCTCGGCGAAATGTCCCCCTGGCAACCGCAGGTTTCCCGCCAGCCTGCGTTCAGACAGCGCCTGCAAAGTGACGTACCAGATTGATTCAGGAAACGCCTGCCGTTTCGCCCATTCAATCAAGGGTGCTTGCCCGGTGTCCGGGTAAAAATCAGGCGCAGACAAAATCGAATAGGCCGCTACGACGGTCGGGATGTGTGCACTCAGTGCCGGGCAAACGGGCTTGACCCAGCCGTCAGCGGTGAAATCGATGTAGTGCAACGCCCGATAGTTGCCGGCCCTGACAATGGCATCTACGTCCGGCTCATTGTTCAAATCACGCACCAGGCCATCGTCACACAGCTGATGGCGTTTATGGATGATGTAACCATCGAACCCGGCGCCTGGTGGAACGGTGAACGAAACCAATTGATTGTTAAACAGCGCCGGTTCAACCAGTCGCGCCCTGGGAAGAGGCACATTCAAACCACTCCCGTGAACCGAAGGATCAGCCCAGTTGGCGAGGTCTTCTGTCAGAACAAAGGGAGGTTGGGAAATGTCAGGTTCAAACCAGTCCGCGTCAGCGCCTCTGTTGATGTGGAACTGCTGCAGCTTGTTATTGATGTGCATGGCCTCGAGTTTCAGGTCCAGATAGAGCCCGGCAATGCACTCGGGGCCATTGAAGATTTTGTGCAACGGCCGCCAGAAATCCAGCTCAGCATCGCCGCTCTCCCATCCCGGTCCTTCTCCACCCTTCTGCTGCACGGCGACATAGGTACTGAAACGAGCCGGCATGACGCGCATGGCATATGGGTCATTCGATACAAAAGAACTGAAGCCACGCAGGCGCGCGTCGTACAACACGGGCGCGGTGCCGACACGTGCGATGCCTGTGCGGGAAAAGCACAGGTCGGCATGCCGGCGATGCGTCGTGCCTGCTTGGGGGCGGTATTCATAGGCGAACACCACCAGCCCCAGGGTCGCGTCCGCGCCGGCCATCGTCTGAAGTTGCGCCAGCGTCGGCGGGCTGACGCCATACGTATAGTTGAGCACGGTTTCCAGCTCCGCCCCCGTCGCGTAATCAGCGAGTGGTTGTCCGTCTGCGCCTTCTGTCACATCGGGTGATGCCAGTGCGTGGTA
>Ga0160467_101253_pt1 | contig 11309 bp, 8 predicted proteins | sample HID1972I_E11MG_FD_108221 | JGI IMG/M metagenome (GOLD analysis project Ga0160467, IMG submission 108221) | Enriched pill bug-associated microbial communities from UW Madison campus, WI, USA - HID1972I_E11 MG | ecosystem: Host-associated > Arthropoda: Insects > Digestive system > Unclassified ...
CAGGCCGGGCATCAGCAGCAGGTGGACCGGATGATGATGACGGCCGTCAACGGCTCCCGCGTCCAGACCCGCTATACGCCGAGCGGCGTCGTGATTACGATCGAGCCGCCCGACGCCAATTCGACCTGCTGCCATCTTACGATGTCGCTGCGATGGGGCACATAGCTCGCTTAACGGCAACACCCCCGCGCCGGTCCGCGCGGGGGTGTTCGTTTATTCAAGCCGGCTAGGCGTCAAGCCGCTTAGCCTTGGCTTCCGATATAGACATAACGAAGAATAATAAGAATCGCAAGAATCCACATCAAGGCGTGCACTTTGTAGCCGCCGCCATTGTCGCCTTTCTTCGTCACGTTCGCGATCGTCGCGAGCAGCACGTACGAGACGATACCGAACGAGATGCCGTTGGCAATGTTGTACGTGAACGGCATAAGCGCCAGCGTCAAGAACGACGGGATTGCATATACCATGTCGGAGAAATCGATGTTTTTAACCGAAGACATCATCAGCACGCCGACAATGACGAGCGCCGCCGCCGTTGCCGAGCCCGGAACGAGCGCGACGAGCGGGGACAGGAACAGCGCGAGAAGGAAGCAAATGCCGGTCGTAACCGACGTCAAGCCCGTGCGTCCGCCTTGCGCAACGCCCGCGGAGCTTTCGACAAAAGCGGTTACCGTACTCGTGCCGAGCATTGCGCCGCCGCCGACCGCCACTGCGTCGACGAGCATCGCTTTGCCGACGCGCTTCTTGCCTTCTTCTTCGTTCTTCATCAGACCCGCTCGGCTCGCCGTACCAACGAGCGTGCCGAACGTATCGAACAATTCAACGAACGTGAACGTCAGAACGACCGAGATCAGGCCGGCTTCCATCACGCCGTTGAAGTCGAAATTCCAGAAATTCAACTGACCGAAGTTCGGCGCCCACGTCTGGCCCGAGAGCGTGTTGTTGACGTTCACTTCGCCCATCAGAATCGCAACGATCGTCGTACCGATAATACCCCACAGAATGGCGCCCGGCACGCGCATAACCATCAGAATCGCAATCAGGAAAATGCCGACGATCGTCAGAAGGACGCCGTTGTTCTCCAGGCTGCCCATATGGATGACCGACTCGAAGCCGAGTACGTCGGTAAAAATGCCTTTCGGAATATCCGTTACCGTATTCTCGACGGCAACTGTCAGCAGACCGCTGTTTTTCAGACCGATAATCGTAATGAACAGACCGATACCGGCCGTAATCGCGTGCTTCAAGCTGTCCGGCACGGCGGTAATCAGCATCTGGCGAACCTTCGTCACCGTCAGCACGATAAAGATCAGACCGGAAATAAAGACGGCCGTTAAGGCGATTTCCGGCGATATTTTACCGTTGGAGGTTAATACCGTCGTTGCGAAATAGGCGTTAAGACCCATGCCCGGCGCAAGCGCTACAGGGAAATTAACGAACAGGCCCATAGCAACCGTGAAAATGCCGCCCGCGAGAGCCGTCGCGAGGAATACGCCCGTCCAGTCCAGCCCGGTCGCAGACAGGATGTTCGGGTTCAGCGCCAAAATATACGCCATTGTCATGAAAGTCGTCAAGCCCGCCATGATTTCTGTCCGCACATTTGTTCCGTGTTCCTTTAATCGAAAGAAACGTTCCATTTTTTGAATAAGCCTCCCTAAAAAATGTGGTGGAACAAACAAAAAACCTAGGGAAATGGAAGCTGCCGCTTCGTATCTCTCCTAGGTTCCGCAAAAACAGGGAAAACATACACACGTCGGACCGGTAGCACGCCTGTTTTCCCTGTCTTTTCGTAGCCAGATCATTTACGGTGATCTCGTAGAGACTCCCAAGCCAATTCTTGAGATTATACGAAAAGAGTATTTTGTTTGTCGTTTAATATCCTTAATTATTCTAAGTAGGGACCCGCCGATTTGTCAATCGGAATTTACGAACAATGAAATACGAAAAGGTTTTCAACTTTCGGCAATAGCTGGGAATTTAATTATGATGCTGCGACGGCCGCCGCCCGCCTACCCGGAGGAGGAAACGAGGCCATAAAAAAGCAGCTATCCGGACGATAGCCGCTTGATGATCGCTCAGATGATATACGCGAAAAAACCTGCCTGTATGGATGCAGGCTGTCAGGTTCGAGGAGGTCTCGACTGCCTGTGAATGAGATAAGCGCCTCTTAGCGACGCTTGTTTCGTTCGGACTCTCGCACGCCGTCAAATAAGTGCTCCGCAAGTCCGCTTAATCGCTCGTCAGGCCCGGCAAGTAACGTTGGTCTAGGGATTAGGAGTCCGTACGAGAGTCTTAATCCCTAATGGAATCGGTAGCGAATAAAATAACAGTCTGTACCGGACTCTTATTCGCGCGGAGGAGGCATATGGTCGGCCGCCCCGCTCTGTAGGCGCAATTCCACCTTGCTGCATTCCTTCCGCCATTCAGCTTCCACTTTCGGACGGACCTCGGTGCGATTGCACGTTGCACATGCTTTTATCGCACATAACGGGACTTGGGAGCCAACGGCTGTACACTGTGCGGAGATTGGTTCGAGCAGCAAGCTTCGAACGACGTTTAAGCGAAAAAGCCCTGTATGGGATGCAGGCTTCATTGCCCCAGCGGCTCGCTCACAAGTAAAAGCCTGCATCGCGTGCAGGCTTTCGACGGCGACGCTCTCCCCTTCGCCGCTTCGCGGCGCTCCCATGCCCCACTGGGCGTCCACCTCACCGCTTCGCGGCGCGCGCTATGCTCCGCCCGACGCGGCGGCGCCTCGGCCGGGCCTGCTGTTTAATAGCACCGCCGCAAAATTGGCAAGCTGGCTCGCCTGCTTCTCGTATTCCAACTGCGTCAGCTTGCCCGCCGCCTGCTTCTCGTCCAGCTTCGACTTAAGAGCCGCCTCGACCGCCGACTGGACTCCCGCGGCGTCGACTCCCCGCTCCTTCGCAAGCTCCGCCAGCGACTTGTCCGCTTGAAGCGCCGACGCAAGCTCGTCCGCCGTCAAGCCGAGCGACGCCGCCACGCGCCCGTCTTCCGTAAACAGACGGTAGCCGCCGTGACCCGCCAGCCGTTCCTTCTTCTCGTGTCCCGCTTCCTGACCCCCGTCATCGGGATCGGCCGAAGCGGCGAGCGACGCGCTCCCGTTCGCCAGTGCCGCATCGTCATATCGCCACATGCCCGAACTTAACGCCAAGGCCAGTACGAGCGCGCTCGCCGTTACGAGCCGTATTCTTTTATTTCGCATGCCCATTCTCCCTTCGCATAATCTTATGATCGAACTAAGAAGCCAGCATGTAATCGGTAGTGGAAAAGCATCTCTGCTATCAATATACCCAGCCAACCTTAAGACAAGATGAATACAGCATAAAAATTAACCGCTTTCATTGCTCCCCGACTCGCGAACTCCAGTCATATGCATATCCAATTGCAAGGCATGTTCGCCGCATTTGCCGGCCTTGCTCCGTTTCTTTCCTTTATTTGTTACGATTTGTATACCGTTCTTTCTGACGACGGAGCAAGCATCGATTATGCCATTCTATACGGCAAATAAAAATACTCCCTTTCGATTGCGCATGGCGCAAACGGAAGGAAGTATTTTTTAACGTTCTATTGTGTCAGACGGCCTTATTCCCACTCGATCGTCGCCGGCGGCTTCGACGTAATGTCGTAGACGACGCGGTTGACGTTGTCGACCTCGTTGACGATACGGACCGAGATTTTCTCCAGCACGTCCCACGGAATGCGCGCCCAGTCGGCGGTCATGCCGTCGATGGACGTCACCGCGCGAATGCCGATCGTGTACGAGTACGTACGCGCGTCGCCCATGACGCCGACGCTCTTCATGCCCGGCAGCGCCGTGAAGTACTGCCAGATTTCGCGTTCCAGACCCGCCTTCGCAATCTCGTCGCGCAGAATCGCATCGGATTCGCGTACGATATGCAGCTTGTCCTCCGTTACTTCGCCAAGAACGCGAATCGCAAGCCCCGGGCCCGGGAACGGCTGACGTTGAACGATAACGTCCGGCAGGCCGCACTCGGTGCCGACTTTGCGAACCTCGTCCTTGAACAGCGCCTTCAGCGGCTCGACAAGCTTGAACTTCATGTCTTCCGGCAAACCGCCGACGTTATGATGCGATTTGATCGTCTGCGCCGTTGCCGTACCGCTCTCGACGATATCGGTGTACAGCGTGCCCTGCGCGAGGAAGTCGAAATCGCCGAGCTTCGCCGACTCCTCGTCGAAAACGTAAATAAACTCGTTGCCGATAATTTTGCGCTTTTGCTCCGGATCGGTTACGCCTTGCAGCTTGCCGAGGAACCGATCGCGCGCATCGATTTTGACAACCTTCATATCGAACTTGCCGACGAACGTCTCCATGACGCTGTCCGCTTCGCCTTTGCGAAGCATGCCGTGGTCGATGAACATACACGTCAGTTGATCGCCGATCGCTTTATGGATAAGCATAGCAACGACGGAGGAATCGACGCCGCCGGACAGAGCGCATAGCACTTTCTTGTCGCCGACCTGCTCGCGAATGTCCTTAATCGTGTCCTCAATAAACGTTTCCATGCTCCAATTGCCTTCGCAGCCGCATACGTTGTACAGGAAATTGCGAATCATTTCGTTGCCGTAAACCGAGTGGCGAACTTCCGGATGGAACTGGACCGCGTGGAAGTTGCGGGAAGCGTCGCTCATCGCCGCGATGGGCGCGTGCTCCGTGCTGCCCGTGACGACGAAGCCGGCTGGCGGCTCCACGACGAGGTCGCTGTGGCTCATCCATACGGTCTGCTTCGCTTCGAGCCCGCTCGTCAGCGCGAAATCGGAGATGAAATCGACCTCCGCTTTGCCGTATTCGCGCTTGCCCGCACGCTGCACTTTGCCTTCGAGCTGGTGCGACATAAGCTGCATGCCGTAGCAGATGCCGAAGATCGGTACGCCAAGGTCGTAGACGCCCGGATCGACCAGCGGCGAGTTCTCCTCGTACACGCTTGCCGGACCACCGGAGAACACGATGCCCTTCGGATTCAGAGTGCGAAGCTTCTCGACGGACGTATTGTAAGGCAGCAGCTCGCTATATACGCCCAGATCGCGAATGCGGCGAGCGATAAGCTGGTTGTACTGTCCCCCGAAATCAAGGACGACGATAATTTCGTTCGGTTTGTTCATGAGATCCTCCTAATGATAGTCGCTAGCTTAAATATATCAACGCCTAAGCCGTTGAGATCGCCAATGGACGCACGCCCTCCATCATGAATGTAGTCATTATATATAACCGCATTCCGCCCAGTCAAGAACAAGCCCCGAACGACGGCCGCAGCCGCAGCCTCCAGCATGTTTTCACCGGGTGCCAATGCTCCTTCATCGACGCTCCGGCCGTCTGCCCGGTGTATTGACTTTAACATTGAGAACCTCTATCATTGAACAAAGCAAAAAATGATAAATGTTCTCATTATATATAGAAGCAACGACATAAGAGGAGCTGATCCGCTTGTTCTCCACGGAGGAACGCCAGTTGATGGAGCAGCAGTTCGGCCTGACCTTCGAACCGCACCCGTCTCCCATTGCCGCTTTTAAGCTGATTGACCTGTTCGAAGAAACGCGCATGAAGCAACTGCTCGACGTCTACACTCCGCTTATTAAAGGGCTGGAGCCGACGGTCGGCGGCATGTATTTGACCTCATCCTTTATTTCGTTCGGTGCGGCGCTTCATTATATGGTTGCGGTCCGTTCGGAGGCCATCGATTTCTCGGCGGAACGGTTCACGGCCGAAGTCGTGCATATCAATGGAAACTACTCGTACTATACGGTCAGATTCCGGGTCGACGAGCTTGTGCCGATCGCCATCAATCCGCAGCGGCGCGAGCGGCAGCGCGACGAGCTGTTCGCCGGGCTGTATGGCAGAACCATTCGTCCGCTCATCGAGAAGCTCTCGGAGGTTTCGGGAACGCCTCGCATGCAGATGTGGGGAGCTTTTCCCCGCATCACATACGCCTACGAGCATTTAATCGCAATCGAGCAGGACGCACAGCGCAAGCGGCAGCTTCAGGACGATTTTCGCTATACGACCGAGGAAATGCCTCCCGACGCCTTCGGCACGAAGCGCAACCCGTACAACCATACGTACCGGCTGCTCGACAATCCGTACAACCCGGACCAGCCGTACCGGATGAAGCCGACCTGCTGCATGTATTACCGAACGGAAGGCGGCCACTACTGCTACACCTGCCCGCGCCTAAAACCGAAAGACCGGGAAGAACGAAAACAAAAAATTGTGGCTCAGCTTGCGGCGAAGCAAGCCGACCATTAGAGCTATCCTTCCTCATGCCCAGCGCCTGTACGGCTGTATGCCGTCCAGGCGCTGTTCTTGTTCTCTCTTCTCTGCCCTCCGTCCGCCCGTCCCGTATCCGTGCATAAAATTAGTCGATTCATCCATAATAAACGCGACGCTCCAACTATTACGCTAATCGCGGAACGGGTGATACGACATGGCAGCAAGCTTTCCTCGTAAAATATCGTTCCTGCAGGCGGCCATGATATTCATGCTCGCCAACGGGCTCGTTTCTCATGTCATCGTCAATTCGATGCTGCTCGACGCATCGGGACGCGATGCCTGGATAACCGTACTCCTGTCGGGAGCCTTCCTCATTCCGTGGTGCCTGCTGATGGTCCTCGCGATGAGACGCATGGGACAGCAAAAGCTGCTGCCTTGGCTCGCGCAGCAGACGCATCCTGTCTTAGCCTGGCTGCTCGTTCTGCCCGCGCTGATCTGTCTGTACCTGAACGGCGGAATGACCATCACGTATACGACGACTTGGACCATTTCGAACTATTTGCCTGCCACGCCGCCATTGGTGCTCAGCTTCTTACTCGTGACGGCCAGCGCATTGTGCGCCATATGGGGCATCCGCGTCATCGCCATCACGTCGGGCGTATTGCTTCCGATCGTCGTTGCGCTCGGCTATTTCGTCAGCATTTCCAACTCGTCCGAGAAAGACTACCGGCTGATGAAGCCGATTCTTGAGCACGGGTGGGAGAAGGTTTGGGACGGCCTTATTTTCTCTTGGGGAGGATATATCGAATTTGTTTTCCTCTTCTTGATGCAGCACCATATCCGGACCAAAGTGAAGCCTTGGCATCTGGGCGTGCTCGCTCTGATTATGGTCTACATTTCGCTTGGCCCCATCGTCGGCGCCATTACGGAATTCGGACCTCACGAGTCCGCCAGACAAATGGCGTCCCCCTACGAGCAATGGAGACTCGTCAAGCTTGGCAACTATATCGAGCATGTAGACTTCTTTTCCATCTACCAATGGGAATCCGGAGCCGTTATTCGAACGGCGCTGTCGGTCTTCCTGATCGCCGATCTGCTTCCGATCAAGCGGCCAAGAACCCGCGTCATGACGATAGGAGCCATAGCGGTCAGCTATATTGTGGTAGCGTTAATGCCCGTTAACGAATACAGTTACTTTCTATTTTTGTATCGTTATTATTTCCCAATCTCGTTTATCGTTCTGCTCGCGGCATCGGCGGCCTGGATGCTCATTTCTTGCGTTGCGAAACCGGCAGGGGAGGTGCAGACATGACAAATCAAGGAAATTCAAGCAGCCCCGGCGCCACGTCCGGCACGGGCAACGAAACATCTCAAGGCCAACAGGCTAGCGACAACACTACAAGCAATCAGAACCAAAACAACGGACAGGATCAAAACGGCGGGCAGGATCAAAACAACCGTCAAGACCAAAACAACGACGCTGCCCAACAGACGAACAACGAGAACGATTCGAGCCATTCGAACGACAAAAAGCAAGCCAACGGCAAATCGTCCGGGGCTGCCAACGACGGATCGGGCCAAGGCCAACCGGATAAAGGAAACACGGGCGAAAGCGTGATCGGCGCCGACGGCCACTGGACGGAGAAGAAGCTGAAAGCGGTTTTCCAGCATTCGCACGATGTGTCGTTCCAGTCGTACCAGCTTAATCCGGATCCGTTGTCGCGCGTCGTGTTCCTGCTGGCCGAGGGGCTGAGCGACAGCTCCATGATAGCGCGATTTGTGCTGCCGGGCCTTCAGAACATGTATAACAACGGCATTCTCCACGACACCCATAAGACCAAATGGACGGGCGAATTGCCAATGATGACTATCAATCGCTCCGCCAAGGCGGAAGAGCTGGCCGAAACGGTGTTTCGAGGCAGCATGCTTGTGCTGATACCGGCCATCGATACGCTATTCGCGCTTGATGTGGCCGATCCGCCGCGGCGCGTGCCGAACGATTCGAACACCGAAATTTCCATTAAAGGGCCGCGGGATGGCTTCGTCGAAGAGATCATGACCAACGTAGCGCTCATTCGCAAAAGGGTCAAAAGCGACTCGCTCTGCTATGAATCGTACGTTGTCGGAACGCGTACGAAGACGAGGGTCGGGCTCCTTTATTTTCAAGATATTCTCTCGCCGAAGGTTCTGACGGAAGTGCGCAAACGGCTGCAACAGATCGACATCGACGGACTCTACAGTCTTGGGCAGCTCGAAGAAATTATTTCCGACTACAAATACTCGGTGCTGCCGCTGCTCGACTTCTCCGGCCGTCCCGATTATGCGGTGAGCGGCCTGCTTGCAGGGCGCTTCGTCATCGTAATGGACGGTAATCCGATGGTGCTGATCGGGCCCGGTACGCTGGCGCTGCTTATGAAATCGCCGGAAGATATCCACTTCAACTTCTTTTACGTCTCGTTCGCAAGAATGATCCGTCTGGTCAGTCTGCTGGTTACGCTGCTGCTGCCCGGCATCTGGGTGGCGCTCATGGCTTTCCATCAAGACCAGCTTCCGTTCCGCATGATGGCGACCATATCGGTCTCCAGAATCGGGCTGCCGATGTCGCCGCAGATGGAGTTCTTCACCCTTCTGCTGCTGCTTGAAATATTTCGCGAAGCCGGCGTCCGCCTTCCGAACCCGATCGGCCAGACGCTCACCGTCGTCGGCGGGCTTATTATCGGGGACGCGTCCATCCGAGCCGGGCTTGTATCGCCGTCCGTCGTCGTCGTTGGCGCCATTACGGCCGTATCGGGCGTCACGCTCGTCAACCAGACGCTCAGCACGACGATCAGCCTCGTACGGCTGTGTATTTTTTTGCTAGGGTGCTTTCTCGGCATGTACGGCGTTATTCTCGGCATCGTCATATTCGTCTCGTATATATCGAGACTGCAATCGTTCGGCGTGCCGTACACGGCGCCGTTTTCCCCGATGCGTCTGAAGGATATGCTTCCCGCCTTCCTTCGCGTTCCCTGGAAGCATATGAGAAACCGGCCGAGCGCTCTTCATCCGATCGACCCCGACAGACAGCCGGAGCAATCGCCATGACAGCCGGGCGGGCCAAGCTTGTTCGTTGCGCAGCAGCCGCCGGATTGCTCGTCTTCAGTCTAACGATGCTCTCGGGCTGCTGGAACTCGAAGGACATCCAGAATATGGCTTACGTTACGGCGATCGGGCTTGATTATTCGGAGGGGCGCTATATCACCTACGTGCAGGTTTTGAATTTTACCAATATCGCGCGAACGGAAGGCGTACAAATCGGCAAAAAGGTGCCGATCTGGATCGGCAAGGGAGAGGGCAGAACGGTCGTCGGCTCGCTTGACGCTCTTTATGCGACCTCGCAGCTTCGGTTGTTCTGGGGGCATGTCAAAACGGTCGTCGTGACGGAAAATCTAATGCGCAAAGGCGTTATTGAAGCTTACAACGCGTTGAACCGCTACCGCGAAATCCGCTACAACGTGCTCGTATACGGAACAAAAGAGCGTCTGACCGACATTTTTACCCAGAAATCGTTGTTGAACCTCTCCCCTCTCGATACGCTTATGTACTCGCCGCAGGAGACTTATGCGCAGCATTCCTTCATCACGCCGATTCAGGGGCATACGGCTATCGCTCGCCTCAACGAGCCGGCGCAGCCGCTCATGGTTCCTTCCATATCGATTACAACCAAAGTATGGAACGAAGACGAGAAGCATGTCCCGATGTTCAATATTTCGGGAGCCTACTTTTTTAACGAAAAGAAGCTGTCGGGGTGGCTGTCCGATCAGGATTTGAAGGGCGCTCGATGGATGCAGCACGATCTGGAGCATGCTTTCATTCAGGTGCCCCAGTCGGGACCTGCCGTCGCCATTCTGGTGCTTCATAAGCCTAAATACTCCATTCGCCCCGTCATTGAAGGCAACAAAGTGCGGTACGACCTGAAGGTGCGCGTTCGCGGGAAACTGTCGGAGCTGATGAAGGATATGAGCATCGAGAAGCTGGAGCGGATGGGCGAAGATACCGTCAGGGCTCAAATCGAGGAAACGTTCCGCAAAGGGCTCGCCGCCAATTGCGACGTGCTCAAGCTTAGACAACAGCTCTACCGAAACTACCCGAAAACGTGGGAACGACTAAAAAACCCTCCCTTGGACGAGCACTCGCTCCGCCATATCCGCGTGAGCGTCTCTATCGTGAGCACGGGCAAGTACAAGGGGCGGGCCGGATAGGAGTCGCGGCGGGTGGGGTCGGGGGCATGTCCCCCGGCTCCTTCTTTTGGGTACTATCCCTTTTCCTCAGGGGCTGTACCCCCAAACCATCAAGACCCTCTACCCACCCAAACCCTCCCTGCAAGGGAGGGCCCCAAAGGATTCCATCCTCTGGACTCCGGAAATCGCCCCCTAGTCACACTCGCCCTTCCCCCGCTTTCCGTCCCTCCGGGACACGCTCCATGCCGCCCGTACTCAGATCCGCCCTCTCTTCCGCTCGCCTTCCCGACGCTCACCCCCTCTACCTACATCCCCCCGCTTCCGTCCCTCCCGGGACACGCTCCCCGTTTGCGCCTGAGCCGGTATCCGAAGCCTAGCTGGGCTTCATTCCTGCAACTTCGGAATTCCTACTTGTTATGATGTAGCAGACGCTCGGGGGCGAGAGATTAGGCTGGTGTGACTCTTTTTGTGATGCAACAGGCGTTCGAAGGCGGGCAGAGGCGCTGGTGTGACTCTTTTTGTGATGCAACAGGCGTTCGAAGACGGGCAGAGGCGCTGGTGTGACATTATTTGTGATGCAACAGGCATTCAAGGGGGGACGGTGGCGCTGGTGTGACTCTTTTTGTGATGCAACAGGCGTTCGAAGGCGGGCAGAGGCGCTGGTGTGACTCTTTTTGTGATGCAGCAGGCGTTCGAGGGCGAGCAGAGGCGCTGGTGTGACTTTTTTTGTGATGCAGTAGGCATTCGAAGACGGGCGGTGGCGCTGGTGTGACTCTTTTTGTGATGCAACAGGCGTTCGAAGGCGGGCAGAGGTGCTGGTGTGACATTATTTGTGATGCAAC
>Ga0160467_101254_pt1 | contig 11279 bp, 5 predicted proteins | sample HID1972I_E11MG_FD_108221 | JGI IMG/M metagenome (GOLD analysis project Ga0160467, IMG submission 108221) | Enriched pill bug-associated microbial communities from UW Madison campus, WI, USA - HID1972I_E11 MG | ecosystem: Host-associated > Arthropoda: Insects > Digestive system > Unclassified ...
CGCGGCGCTGGCGCAAAGTGAATTGGATGTGCGGATCAAACCGTCCAACGATGAACTGAAGGCCAATATAGAGGGCTATATCGGCAGTCTCGGCGATCGCGACGAGGAAGCCTTGCTGCGCTTCAGTCGCGGTGCCGAGGAACAGGCGCGCAAGGCTGCCCAGGCCTTGGGTTATTACCAGCCCCAGATCGAATCGGACGTGCAGGGCGGCAAGTCGCCGCGCCTGATTCTCACGATCGACCCCGGCGAGCCGATCCATCTGCGCAACGTCACGGTGCGTGTCGAGGGGCCTGCCGCTTCGCTCAAATCCTTTCGGGTGCCCAAAAGTTCTGCGCTGAAAACCGGCGCAGTGCTCAATCATGGGCACTACGAAGACGCCAAACGACTGATCCAGAACCAGGCTTCGCGCTACGGTTTTTTCAGTGGTCACTTCTCGCACCAGACGTTATCGGTCGACCCGCGAGCCGGTGTGGCGGACATCGATCTGGTCTACGAAAGCGGCCCGCGTTATTCCCTGGGCAAGGTCAGTTTCGAGGGCGACACGCCGTTCGATGAAGACCTGCTCAAGCGCATGGTGCCGTTCAAGGAAGGCGCGCCTTACGACTCCGAGCTGATCGCCGAACTCAACCAGGCGATGCAGTCGAGCGGCTATTTCGAAAGCGTCCGGGTCGATGCGGCGCCGACCGCGTCCAAGAACAATGTGATCCCGGTGGACGTCAAACTCGACACCCGCAAGCCGCGGACCATGGGCCTGGGCCTCGGCTACTCCACCGACGTCGGTCCACGGGTCAAGGCCAACTGGACCCGCCACTGGGTCAATCCCCAAGGGCATAGCTATGGCTGGGAGACCGAAATCTCGGCGCCCCGGCAGAACGTCGGGATCTTCTACGACATTCCTCTGGACCCGCCGCTCACCGACAAACTGCGCTTCGCCGGCGGCTACCAGAGCGAAGAAATTGCCGACAAGGACTCCCTCAGCAAACTGCTGACCATCGGTCCTGAGTGGCACAGCAAGTTGCCCAGCGGTTGGCAGCGGGTGGTGTCGCTCAAGTGGCAACGCGAGGAATACCGTCTGGGCGATGACTCGGGACTCAGCACCTTGCTCATGCCCGGCATCAGTTATTCGTATCTGAAAAGCGACAACCGCATCGATCCGCACAATGGCTATCGCCTGCAGTTCGAGAGCAAAGTGGCCAAGGAAGGGTTGGGGTCCGACAACAACCTCCTATATGGCACCGCTCTGGTCAAAGGCCTGACCACCGTGTTCGACAAACACCGGTTCCTCGGCCGGGTGCAGGTCGGCGGCAGCGCCACCAATGGCTATAAATCGATTCCGCCGTCACTGCGCTTTTTCGCCGGTGGCGATCAGAGCGTGCGCGGTTACGACTATCAGAGTCTGTCCCCGGAAAACTCCGAAGGCGATCGCATCGGTGGCCGTTACATGGTCAGCGCCAGTGCTGAGTACCAATATTCCGTCGCCGAAAAATGGCGGGTCGCGACCTTCGTCGACCAAGGCAACTCCTTCAACAACCTTGAACTGCCGAGCCTCAAGACCGGCGTCGGTATTGGCGTGCGCTGGGTCTCGCCGGTAGGGCCGATCCGCCTCGACCTGGCCCACGCGCTGGACGACCCCGGCGGCATCCGACTGCACTTTTCCATGGGGCCTGAGCTTTGAATCGTGGTTTGAAAATAACGCTGCTCGCCATTCTGGCCCTGCTGATGCTGGTCGTTCTGGCGTTGACCACGGTGCTCGGGACGGCGGCGGGCAGTCGTTGGGCGCTGGGTTTTGTACCGGGCCTGACCGTGGACAATTTTCAGGGTCGCCTGGGCGGACAGTGGAGCGCCGACCATCTCGTTTGGCAGCAGGACACCAGTCGTGTCGAGTTGAGCAAAGCGATTTTCGCCTGGTCGCCCTCATGCCTGTTGCGCCGAACCCTGTGCATTGACCAGCTGCAAGCCGATCAGGTCAGCCTGCAATTTCCACCCGGCACCGATGAAGCCAGCAGCGGGCCGATCAGTCTTCCGGACTTGAGCCTGCCGTTGGCCATCGAACTGGGTGACGTAAAGGTCGGCAGCCTGCTGTTCAACGGCAGCGAAGAACTCAAGGGCTTGCAACTGGCGGCGCACTGGACCGCGCAAGGGCTGCAAATCGATTCGGTGAAGTTGCAGCGCGATGAACTCAGCCTGAACCTGTCCGGCCTGCTGCAACCGACGGGCAACTGGCCGCTCAAGGCCGAAGGCACGCTGACACTGCCGGCACCCGGCACCGGGCCTTGGGCGCTGGCTTTGAACGTCGACGGTGATTTGCTGAAGACCCTGAACCTCAAGGCCGACAGCAGCGGTTACCTCAACGGGCAGTTGACCGGTGAGTTGCAACCGTTGGCGGAAAACCTGCCCGCGAAGGTGCGGATCACCGCGGACGGCTTCAAACCCAGCGCCGATTTTCCGGATACCCTGCAACTCAATCAATTGGAGCTCACGGGCACCGGCGACCTGAAAAACGGTTACCAGTTGCTCGGTAAAGCCAACCTGCCGGCCGAAAAAGGCCCGGTCGCGTTGTTGCTCCAGGGCAAGGTCGACGCCAAGGGCGCGCAGATCGCTGGCCTGGATCTGACCGCCAATGACAAGCAAAGCCTCAAGCTCACCGGCAACCTCGACTGGAGCAAAGGCCTGAGCGCCGAAGCGACCGTCGACTGGGTGGATTTCCCCTGGCATCGCCTCTATCCGCTGATCGATGAGCCGGAGGTGGCGTTGCGCAGCTTTAATGGCGAAGTGTCCTATACCGACGGCAAATACCTGGGCCATTTCAAGGCCGCACTGGATGGTCCGGCAGGCGCCTTCAGCCTGAGCAGTCCGTTCGCAGGCGACCTGACGAAAATCTACCTGCAACAGATTCAACTCGAAGCCGGGCAGGGCAAGGCCGAAGGCCACCTGAACCTGCAATTCGCCGATGGCATTGCCTGGGACACGGCGCTGGACCTGTCGGCGATCAACCCTGCGTATTGGGTCGCGGAGTTGCCAGGCACCCTGGCCGGCCCGTTGCGCAGCACCGGTGAAATGAAAAACGAAAAACTCAGCCTGAACGTGGACCTCGACCTCAAGGGCAAGCTGCGTGGGCAACCGGCGGTGATCCAGGCCAAGGCCGATGGCGGCGGCGAGCAATGGAACCTCAACGCGCTACAAGTGCGCCTGGGTGACAACAGCATCAACGGCAAGGGCAGCCTGCATCAGAAACTCGCCGGCCAGATCGATATCAAGATGCCGCGTCTTGCCCAGCTGTGGCCGCAACTGCGTGGTCAGCTCAATGGACGGGTCGACGTTGCCGGCACGCTCAAGGCGCCCCAGGGCAAACTCGGATTGCAAGGTACCCGACTGGCGTTCCAGGACAATCGCCTGCAAAGCCTCAACCTGGACGCAACGCTGGACGGCGCACAGCGGGCGAAAATCGACCTGAAGGGCAGTGGCATTCAAGCCGGCGATACCTCGTTGGGCACGTTGACTGCCAGCGGCCAGGGCGACATCAAGAACCAGAAACTCAGCCTCGATCTGCAAGGGCCGCAGCTCAAACTCGCGCTCGGCCTCGACGGGGCGCTGGACAAAGGCAACTGGCGTGGACGCCTGGCCAGCGGTGACATTCAGGCCGGCGGGCAGGACTGGAAGCTGCAGGGTCCGGCGAAGCTTGAGCGATTGGCCGATGGAAAAATCAATTTCGGCGCCCATTGCTGGATGTCAGGCCAGGCCAGTTTGTGCGGTGAAGATCAGCGCTTGATGCCTGAACCGAAGCTGCGTTACCACCTCAAGCAATTCCCGATCGACAGCCTGGCTCAATGGTTGCCGAAGGATTTTGCGTGGAAAGGCCGGCTCAACGCCGACCTGCAACTGGACCTGCCGGCCAGCGGCCCGAACGGTCAGATCACCCTTGATGCCAGCGGCGGCACGCTGCGTGTGCGCGAGAAGGACCAGTGGCTGGACTTCCCGTACCAGACCTTGCTGCTCACCAGCAAACTCACGCCAAAACGCATCGACACCGACCTCAACTTCGTCGGTCAGAAGCTGGGTGAGTTGCGGGTACAGGCGCAGATCAATCCAATTCCGGCGAACAAACCACTCAGTGGCAACTTCCGCCTTGATGGCCTGGACCTGTCCGTGGCTCGACCGTTTTTGCCAATGGTCGAGAAACTCACGGGGCGCCTGAATGGCAGCGGGACCATCGCAGGTACGCTGATGGCGCCACTGGTCAACGGCAATCTGCTGCTGAGCAACGGCGAAGTCTCCGGGCCGGAATTGCCGATGGAGATTCAGGCGTTGCAGCTGCAAGCGGTCATTGCTGGCGAAACCGTGCAATTGAACGGCGGCTGGAAAAGCGGCAAGGCCGGGCTGGGCAGCCTGAACGGCAACATCGCGTGGGGCCAGGCGCTGGTGGTGGACCTGGCACTCAAGGGTTCGCAACTGCCGGTCACCGTCGAACCCTATGCCAAGCTGGAGGTGGCGCCGGACCTGAAGATCTCGATGAAGGGCGATGAACTGGCGATTGCCGGCAAGGTCCTGGTGCCCAAAGGCGACATCACCGTGCGCGAACTGCCGCCATCGACGGTCAAGGTCTCCAATGACACGGTCATCGTCGGGCAGCAAACCGAGGAAGGGAAACCGCCGATCGCCATGAAGATGGACATCGACGTGGTCGTGGGTGAAGACAAACTGAGCTTTGCCGGGTTCGGCCTTACCGCCAACCTGCAAGGCCATGTGCACATCGGCGACAACATGGACACCCGTGGCGAACTCTGGCTCAACGACGGCCGTTACCGTGCCTACGGTCAGCGTTTGACGGTGCGCCGGGCGCGCTTGCTGTTTGCCGGTCCTATCGATCAACCGTACCTGGACATCGAAGCGATTCGCCAGACCGATGACATCATCGCCGGTATTCGCCTGAGCGGCAGCGCCGAGCAGCCGACCACGCAGATCTTCTCCGAACCGGCCATGAGCCAGGAACAGGCGTTGTCCTATCTGGTGCTCGGTCGCCCGCTGAGCACCAACGGCGAAGACAACAACATGCTCGCCCAGGCCGCCCTCGGTTTGGGGTTGATGGGCAGTTCGGGTGTGACCAGCGGGTTGGCGAAGAACCTGGGCATCCAGGATTTCCAGCTCGACACCGAGGGCAGCGGTAACGACACGTCCGTGGTGGCCAGCGGCAACATCTCGGAAAAACTCAGCTTGCGCTATGGGGTGGGGGTGTTCGAGCCGGCCAACACCATTGCGCTGCGTTACAAGCTGAGCAAGAAGGTCTACCTGGAAGCCGCAGGCGGCGTCGCCAGTTCGCTGGATATCTTCTATAAGCGGGATTTCTAGGCCCGTTTTTCCAAAGAACCGAGTCGCCCCTATCGCGAGCAAGCTTTGCTCCCACAGGATCACTTTGCTCCCACAGGATCACATTGATCCTGTGGGAGCAAAGCTTGCTCGCGAAGGTCGCGCTGCGGTAGTCGATCCGAAACAACTTTCCCTCGCCATCTATCACCTAAATACCAAGCATCCTAACTATTGCGTTGACATTCGCTGCCTAGGCAGTAACATCTCGACATACATTCTCTGCCTAGGCAGCTAATTGGTGGACAGATGAACCATTTCACCCCGGACGACTTCAAGAATTGCCACCTCGGGCTCCTGCTCGGGCGCGCCGCGCTGCTCAAGGACCGGATTATCGACACCCATATGGAACCTCACGGCATCACTGCCGCGCAGTTCAAGGTGCTGATCATCATGGCCCAGTTCGGCGTCGATACCCCGGCCGAGCTGTGCCGCCACCTGTCCCTGGACAGCGGTTCGATGACGCGCATGCTCGATCGTCTGGAACAGAAAGGTTTTCTCGCTCGCCAACGTTCAGAAGCGGATCGCCGCCAGGTGCAGCTGGTGTTGACCGAAGAAGGACAGCACCTTGCCGACCGCCTGCCGCATATCGGGGCTGAGGCGATGAACGAGCTGGCCGGCGCTATTACGCCGGACGAGTTGGCCACCCTTGAGCAGATCCTGAAGAAAATCCTGGTGGCAGCCGGTGACTCGATCACCTTGCTGCGGGTAGGTGACAAATGAGCAGTAAAACCTTGCGTACCGGTCTGGGCCTGCTGCTCGCAGCCATGACCCTGGCTGGTTGCGCCAGCTACAGCGGTTTGACGACCGAGGGCAAAAGCCTCGATGCGAAAACCCTCAAGGCCGGGCAATCCCTGAGCGGCGTTACCCTGACACCGGCGGCCTGGCCGAAAAGCGACTGGTGGAAAAGCCTGGGTGATCCGCAGCTGGACGGCCTGATCCGTGAAGCGCTGCAGGACAGCCCCGACATGCAGATTGCCGACGCCCGCGCACACCAGGCCAGCGCCGCCGCTTATGCCGCCGACGCCGAGCGTATGCCGACCCTGGATGCCAGTGCCGGCGTCAGCCGTTCGCGTCTGGCCCGGGATCAGGACCCGAGCGGGCAGGGCGGCACGTACTCGACCCTGCGCAATCTCGGCGCCTCCTTCAATTACAACTTCGACCTCTGGGGCGGTCAGCGTGACGCCTGGGAAGCCGCGCTCGGCGAAGCCCGTGCCGCCGAGGTCGACCAGCAAGCCGCGCAGCTGACCCTGTCCGCCGACGTTGCCCGCGCCTACAGCGACCTGGGTCAGGCGCACATCGTTTATGACCTGGCCAACGAAGACCTCAAACGCACCCGGCAAATGCTCGACCTGAGTCAGCGTCGCCTGAGCTCGGGCATCGACAGCCAGTACCAGTTCCAGCAAACCGAAAGCCTGGAAGCCAGTTCTCAAGCCAGCCTGATCGACGCCGAGAAACGCCTGAAAAGTGCAAAAATCGCCTTGGCGGTCTTGCTCGGAAAAGGGCCGGATCGCGGCAACGAAATCGCCCGACCGAAAATCCTTCAGGCCAGCGCTGTGGCCTTGCCGTCCGTACTGCCCGCTGAATTGCTCGGCCGCCGTCCGGACCTGGTCGCGGCACGCTGGCGCGTCGAAGCGGCAAGCAAGAACATCGACGCCGGCAAGACCCGGTTCTACCCCAACCTCAACCTGAGCGCTGCGGCGGGTGTCGAGTCGTTGCTGGGCGATGCGATGTTCGGTTCGGCCAGTCGTTTCTTCAATGTCGGGCCAACGATTTCAGTGCCGATTTTTGACGGCGGACGCCTGCGAGCCGACCTCGATTCCCGCGATGCCGACTACGACCTCGCCGTGGCGCAGTACAACAAAAGCCTGGTGAAAGCACTCGGTGATGTCAGCGACACCATCAACCAGCTGCACGACATCGGGCGGCAGATCGGGGCGCAGCAACACGCCACCGACATCGCCCAGGATTCTTACAACACCGTGGTCCAGCGGTACGGTTCCGGCATCGGCAACTACCTGGACGTGCTCAGCATCGAGCAGCAACTGCTCCAGGCCCAGCGTCAGCTGGCCAACCTGAATGCCGAGCAAATCGACCTGTCGATCCAACTGATGCAGGCGCTGGGGGGCGGCTTGCAGGGTGAAACCCTGACCGCAGCCAATCCGGCCCCCGCCACGCAGAACAACTAATTCAAGGTATTTGTCATGGCCACTGCCCAAAACACCTCTGCTCCCAGTGATAAAGCGCCTGACAACGCTCAGGACACCAGCAATCCACGCAAACGCAAGATCATGCTGGTGGTGCTGGCGATCGTGGTCATCCTCGTCGGACTCGGCGTGTGGGGCTATCACGAATTCTACGGACGCTGGAACGAAAGCACCGACGACGCCTATGTGAACGGCAATGTGGTGGAAATCACCCCGCTGGTCACAGGCACGGTGGTCAGCATCGGCGCGGACGATGGCGACCTGGTGCATGAAGGCCAGGTGCTCATCAACTTCGACCCGAACGATGCCGAAGTCGGCCTGCAAAGTGCCCAGGCCAATCTGGCGCGTACCGTGCGCCAGGTGCGCGGCCTGTATAGCAACGTCGACGGCATGAAAGCCCAGGTCAACGCGCAACAGGCCGAAGTGCAAAAAGCGCAGGACAACTTCAATCGCCGCAAGAATCTGGCGGCTGGCGGGGCGATTTCCCAGGAGGAACTGTCCCATGCGCGCGACGACCTGACCTCGGCGCAAAACGCCCTGGCCAACGCCAGGCAGCAACTCAAGACCACCAGCGCGCTGGTGGATGACACCGTGGTGTCGTCGCACCCGGACGTGATGTCCGCCGCTGCCCAACTGCGTCAGGCCTACCTGACCAATGCACGCAGCACCCTGATCGCACCGGTCACTGGGTACGTGGCCAAACGCACCGTGCAACTGGGGCAACGGGTGCAGCCGGGCACGGCGCTGATGGCGGTCATTCCACTGGACCAACTGTGGATCGACGCCAACTTCAAGGAGACCCAGCTGCGTGACATGCGCATCGGCCAGCCGGTGGACATCGAAGCCGACCTGTACGGCAGCGACGTGAAATACAGCGGCACCATCGACAGCCTCGGCGCCGGTACCGGCAGCGCGTTTGCCCTGTTGCCGGCACAGAACGCCACCGGTAACTGGATCAAGATTGTCCAGCGCGTGCCCGTGCGTATCCACATCAATGCCGAAGAGCTGGCCAAGCATCCATTGCGTGTCGGTCTGTCGACTCAGGTCGATGTGAACCTGCATGACCAGAGCGGGCCGGTGCTGGCGCAACAGCCGCCGCAGAAGGCCTCGTTCAGCACCAATGTCTACGACCGTCAATTGGCCGAAGCCGACGCGATGATCGCTCAACTGATCCACGACAACAGCGCTGCGGTCAGCAAAACCGCGCAGCGCTGATACCGACGTGCGGGAACGAGCTTTTGTGGCGAGGGAGCTTGCTCCCGCTCGGCTGCGAAGCAGTCGTAAAGCTTTTGGGGCCGCTTCGCGACCCAGCGGGACGGCGCGACGATTCGACAAGCTCCCTCGCCACAAAAGCTCGCTCCGACAAGGGCGCAGCGCCCGCCATGTTTCAAAGGATCTGCGATGAGCAATAAAGCGTCTTTCACGCCCCCCAGCCTGCTGCTCAGCACCATCGGCCTGTCGCTGGCGACCTTCATGCAGGTGCTCGACACCACCATCGCCAACGTGGCGTTGCCGACGATTTCCGGCAACCTGGGCGTGAGTTCGGAGCAGGGCACCTGGGTTATCACCTCCTTCGCGGTGAGCAACGCCATCGCGCTGCCGTTGACCGGCTGGCTCAGTCGGCGTTTCGGCGAAGTGAAGCTGTTTCTCTGGGCGACCATTCTCTTCGTCATCGCCTCGTTCCTGTGCGGCATCTCCACCTCGATGCCGGAACTGATTCTGTTCCGGGTCGTTCAGGGCCTGGTCGCCGGACCGCTGTATCCCATGACGCAAACGCTATTGATTGCTGTCTATCCCCCCGCGAGGCGAGGCATGGCCCTGGCGTTGCTGGCGATGGTCACGGTAGTGGCGCCGATTGCCGGTCCGATCCTCGGCGGCTGGATTACCGACAGCTATAGCTGGCCGTGGATCTTCTTTATCAACGTGCCGATCGGGATTTTCGCGGTGATGGTCGTGCGCCAGCAACTCAAGGCGCGCCCGGTGGAAACCAGTCGCCAACCGATGGACTACGTCGGTCTGATCACGTTGATCATTGGCGTGGGCGCGTTGCAGGTGATCCTCGACAAGGGCAATGACCTGGATTGGTTCGAATCGAACTTCATCATCATTGGTGCCGCGATTTCGGTGATTGCGCTGGCGGTGTTCATCATCTGGGAAATGACTGACAAGCACCCGGTGGTCAACCTGCGGCTGTTCGCCCATCGCAATTTCCGTATTGGCACCATTGTGCTGGTGCTGGGGTACGCCGGGTTCTTCGGGATCAACCTGATCCTGCCGCAATGGCTGCAGACCCAGATGGGCTACACCGCCACCTGGGCCGGTCTGGCGGTAGCACCTATCGGCATTCTGCCGGTGCTGATGTCGCCGTTTGTCGGTAAATATGCGCACAAATTCGACCTGCGGCTGCTGGCGGGACTGGCGTTCCTGGCAATTGGCCTGAGTTGCTTCATGCGGGCCGGGTTCACCAACGAAGTGGACTTCCAGCACATCGCGCTGGTGCAATTGTTCATGGGGATCGGGGTGGCGCTGTTCTTCATGCCGACCTTGAGCATTTTGATGTCGGACCTGCCACCGAGCCAGATCGCCGATGGCGCCGGTCTGGCGACATTCCTGCGGACCCTGGGCGGTAGTTTTGCGGCGTCGCTGACCACCTGGATCTGGATTCGCCGGGCCGACCAGCATCATGCGTACCTGAGCGAAAGCATCTCCACCTATGAGCCGGCGACCCGGGATGCGTTGAACTCACTGGGCGGAGCGGGTAATCCGGCGTATGCGCAGCTCGATCATGTGCTGACCAGCCAGGCGTACATGCTCTCGACCGTGGATTACTTCACGCTTTTAGGATGGGGTTTCATGGGGCTGATCCTGCTCGTGTGGCTGGCAAAACCACCGTTCGCGGCGAAGGCCGGGCCTGCAGCCTCCGGCCACTAGCCCGCCGCCGATGATCGTTCCCACGCTCTGCGTGGGAATACCTCAACGGACGCTCCGCGTTCGGCTTTGAAAGGGACGCGAAGCGCCCCGGGCTGCATTCCCACGCAGAGCGTGGGAACGATCAGGCAACGATCAGGCAGAAGGCGCTGCCAATTGCGGCGGCGGGACAAAGTCGAACGGCGCCAGCGCCATGCCGTTCTCATCCACCTGCAACGCCCAGCCCTGACGATCCCAATCCCCCAGCACAATGCGCCTGGCTGCCTGCTCGCCAATCTGCAACTTGTGAAGGGCAGGGCGATGGGTATGCCCGTGAATCAACGTTTTCACGCCAAATGCCTGCATCACCCGCGGCACTTCTTCGGGGGTGACATCAACGATGTCATTGGCCTTCATGCGCGTCTGCGCGCGGCTTTCACTGCGCAGCTTGCGCGCGAGCTTATGGCGAGTGCTCAAGGGCAAATGGCGCAGGATAAACAGGGTGACGGGGTTGCGCAGGTAACGACGCAGCTTCATATAGCCGACGTCGCGGGTGCAGAGGCTGTCGCCGTGCATCAATAGCACCGGCTCGCCGTAGAACTGCACGACGCTCGGGTCTTTCAACAACGTGCAGCCGGCCTGTTTGCAAAAGGCCTGGCCCAACATGAAGTCGCGATTACCGTGCATCAGAAAAATGGCCGTGCCGCTGTCGCTGAGATCGCGCAGGGCCTGGCAGATGGAGCGCTGGAACGGGGTCATGGCATCGTCGCCAATCCACGCTTCGAAAAAGTCGCCCAGAATGTA
>Ga0160467_101257_pt1 | contig 11257 bp, 17 predicted proteins | sample HID1972I_E11MG_FD_108221 | JGI IMG/M metagenome (GOLD analysis project Ga0160467, IMG submission 108221) | Enriched pill bug-associated microbial communities from UW Madison campus, WI, USA - HID1972I_E11 MG | ecosystem: Host-associated > Arthropoda: Insects > Digestive system > Unclassified ...
AACGGAAACGGGACGTGGTGATTTAGGTAAGGCTTCCACCACAACACGGTCACCGCATGACGGGAACAGTAGAGCGCAAGAGGGAGCCGCCGGGAAGAAATTCCGGGCATCTTTAAGTCCTGTCAGGTTTCGTCTTCCACTGATTTGAGCGTCCATTTGAGATACTCGTCAGGGGAGGCGGAGCCTATGAAAAAACGGGTTCCCCGCGGCCTTTGGCCTTCTCTTTTCCCTGCTCCCATCACCATTCACTGCCCCCTGCGAGAAAGCCCGCAGCGCCCGCCGCAGTCTCACGCCCGGAGCGTAGCGACCGAGTGAGCGAGGAGGCGCAATATCTCCCGTACTGGCATTATTCACCTGACGCGCCATTCCTGCATTTTTTCCCCTGCCAATAGAGTAGTTCACAACCCAACCGGCTCAGCACTAACATGAGTAAGCCAGTATACACAGCGCTAGCGCTTGTGACTGGTTCAGGGCTGCGCCCCGAAACCCGCTCAGGTCAACGGCCTGACGCGCCCGGTCGGGCTTGCCGGCTCCCGGAAGATGCTCACAGACAAGCTGTGTTCTTCTCCGGGAGCTGAGATAAATCACCCCCCCCTAAATTTTTTCACCGGAGGCCGTTTGAGTACGAAACGCGACAAGATGCTGACGATGTGGGTCACGCAGGATGAGCATCAGCAGCTGCTTGACCGCTGCGACGGAAAACAACTGGCGGCGTGGATGCGGGCGACATGTCTCAATACCCGGCCCGCGCGTTCGTCGCGGCTGCCGTCGATTGACCCGGTGTTGCTGCGCCAGCTTGCCGGCATGGGCAACAACCTGAACCAGATAGCCCGCAAAGTGAATGCGGGTCAGTGGTCCGGTCTGGAGCGGGTTCAGATACTGGCCGCGCTGATGGCCATCGATGCCGGGCTGGAACGGCTGCGGCACACGGTGCGGGAGAACGGGGGTGACGATGATCGTTAAATTCCATCCGCGCGGTCGCGGCGGTGGCAGTGGCCCGGTGGATTATCTGCTGGGTAAAGACCGGCTGCGTGAAGGGGCGACCGTCCTGCAGGGCAAGCCGGAGGAAGTCCGCGAGCTGATTGACGCGTCGCCGTATGAGAAGAAATACACGTCCGGGGTGTTGTCGTTTGCCGAGAGTGACCTGGTGCCGGGCCAGCGCGAAAAGCTGATGGACAGCTTCGAGCGGGTTCTGATGCCCGGACTCGAGAAAGACCAGTACAGCGTGCTGTGGGTGGAGCACGCCGACAAAGGACGGGTGGAGCTGAATTTCCTGATCCCGAACACCGAGCTGCTGACCGGGAAGCGCCTCCAGCCGTACTACGACCGCGCCGACCGGCCGCGCATCGATGCCTGGCAGACGGTGGTCAACGGGCGGCTGGGGCTGCATGATCCGAATGACCCGGCAAACCACCGGGCACTGGTCACGCCGTCGGCCCTGCCTAAAGCGCAGCAGGAAGCCGTCAGCGCGATCACGAATGGTTTACTGGCCTTAGCCTCAGTCGGCGAACTTAAAACGCGGCAGGATGTGACTGAGGCGCTCATAGCGTCAGGTTTCGAGGTGGTGCGCACGACGAAAAACAGTATCAGCCTTGCCGACCCGGACGGGGGGCGAAATATCCGACTGAAGGGAGCAATCTATGAGCAGTCTTTTAACGCTGGCGAAGGACTTGGAGCAGACATCGAAAGCGCAGCGGCAATCTACCGGCGAGATGCTGAAAGCCGCATTCAGCGAGCACGAGGCATCTGTAAAACAGGAACTGAGCGAAAGCGCGAAGCGAATCAACGACGCTATCAGCGCCCACGACCTGACCATAAAAACCACCCTCGCAGCGAATACGAAAGGGCTGCTGAAGACCGTCAGCCGGACGTGGCTGACCATCGTCATGGTGTCGTTCCTGTTGATTTGCACGAGCGGGAGCATTCTGTGGTGGCAGGGGCAGCAGATCGTCGATCACTACCAGCTTATCAGCGAGATGAAGCGGACGGAGGCGATGTTATCGGCGAAGAACAACGGCGTGCAGCTGTCGGTCTGCGGGGACAACAAGCGGCCCTGCGTGAAAGTGAACCCGGAGGCGGGAGCCTACGGAGAGGATTCGGGCTGGATGGTACTGGCGGGGAAATAAGTCATGACGGAACTCGAGAAAAAATTATTGAGCGCATTCGAGCAACTCCAGCAGGACTACGCGTAGCAGCTGACCGCGTGGGAAGCCGCCTCCTCGGAGTTGCAGAGGATGTTTGGCATTACGCAACGGGAGAACGCGGCGCTGAGCGAGCGCGTGTCGGCCTTGAGTCAGCAGGTGCAGAGTTTGAACGAGCAGCTGCGCCGCTTGTCCGTCAGATGAACGGCATCGAGCACGAACGGCGGCTGGCGCATGAGCGGGAGCTTCTGCACCCGAAAGCGCCGGAGCTGAAACGGCAGCAAAGACAGCGGGTTTACCGGGGGCCGTCGATGGGGCGGTAAAGCAGGAACAAATGGTGTTTTACTGGTTATGCCCAGTTACCGAAGCTATCTGAAACAAAATAGACACCTGCAGAAACGCCCGGAGCCATAAGGCTGCCGGGCGTTTCTGCAGGGTAACGTTTTAGCGGTAAAGTGTAGCGGTACCGGAATACGGGGACATATTGCTGACGCTGGTGACGCGGTAGCCGGATGCACCCTGTTTCTCCGCTTTCGCCATCAGGGCATAATCCAGGTCATCCGGCGTTGCTGCGCCGTGAGCCGACACTTCCCCGACTTTAACGGATTCAGATGCCTGCTGACGGTTCAGCTCATTGGCCATGGACGGGATCAGAACTTCGGAAATATCTTCCCGTCCGGTCAGGCTGGCCTGGTCGTTATAATTCAGGTTTTCGGCGACTGAGCCAGAAACAAATTCAGTACCGGCTGCATCCTGGCTGACGTTCAGAATACCTGCCTGGGTTTCCAGTACGGGCCCCTGCTCAGTCTGCGCGGCGAAAGTGATTACCGGGAAGGTCAGGAGTGCTGCAATCATTAATTTTTTCATGTTGTTACCCTCATTTGTCTTTTTAATATTGTTTGCTGTGTGTGTTGTGTCGTGCTGTTGAAACTAAATCTACCTACCAGTAGATAGAATGGCAAGGCTAAAATATGTTCTGTGTTATTAATTGTGATGCGTGTCGCATTTTTCTGTGTTTTCTTTGATGCGTACAAGATCCGTGGAGAGGTGTCAGCAGAGAGAAATCAGGCCGATCGAAAGCCATCTGATTTAATCCGAACCGGAGGCATGCTGGGCTTGTTGTGCTTCCACTTTGCGGGCTGACAAATTCTCTGTCTGAGCCTGTCAGGGAGACTTTTTGTTTTTTGGCGGTACTCCAAAAACACACCTTGTCCGGTCTGGTGTGCATTTTCGTGCGCACGAAATTATTTCGGAGATACAAAGAAGGCAGGATCCGCAATGTGCTGGAAAATGGCACCAGAGGGGCTGCGTTTGGGAAACGTACAATAATTCTCTATATCCAAACTGACCCCTTATGTGACGCCAGCTGATGGCCAGTTCAGGCAGAGCCATCCGCTGGCAGAGTGACTACGGGCAGCTGAACATCTGCTGCACCGCCAGCTTCATACGTTCGCAGGCATCATGCGGCGAAACCCGGTTCAGCATCAGCGCGCCCTTCACCGCACAATTAATAATAATCGCCAGGTCAGCGGGCTCGCCCCTGAATTTCAGCTCGCCACTTTCCCGGCCGGTATGCAGAACGTCAGCGATTATCCTCAGGTCCGTCTGTGCCAGCCGGCTTACTGCATCCTGAAGGGGCGGCTCGAACAGATTACTGTCCGACAACATGGCATGGACGCCACACATTTGCCCCTTTTGCGCACAGTAGGCGAAGGCGTCCATATATGCCTCCAGGCGAGCTTTCCCTGCCGGAACGAACAGCAGTTTCTCTTCCATTTGCAGGAGCCGCGTTTCCTTGCGTTCACAGTACGCGATACCCAGGTCGGTTTTGGCCGGGAAATGGTAATGAATGCTGGCCTTGCGTATTCCCAGGCCCTCAGCCAGGTCAGCGTAGCTGAATCCCTGAAAGCCATTTTCCTGAATAAGGGTATCAGCCAGATCAAGGAGGCTGTCATAAGTGGACATCGATTTTCTCCGGGCAGCGGTGTGCCAGTAGTGTTCAGATACGGGAAAACCCGGCTGTCAGTAAGACTCCGGGCATTTTCATATCCGGCCTCCCCGAGACAGGAGGCGCTGCGGCACATTCTGTGGCCGGGTTCAGCGGTAAAGAACGGCTGTGCCGCCAAGTTTATTGTTTCCTGAAGCACCAATAATCCGGTAATGGCTGGCGCCGGCATCAGCGGCTTTCATAGCCAGTGAGGCATCCAGGTCATCGAGGCTGGTGAAGCCGCCGGACGATACCACCCCTATTTTTTGCAGTGATACGGCCTCGCTGCGGGAGACCATTTGCGGGCTGGCCGCATAAGCCAGCGCGGTGGTGGATAAGGCAACGGCAGCGATAAGTACTTTAATGGTGTTTTTCATTGTGAGACTCCTGATGTTCCGTTGTGTTTGTTGTTTGCGTTTCGGGTTGTTGAAAGCAAGACCACCTACCAGAAGACAGTCTTATAAAAGGCGAAAAATCCATTCGTTAACTATTAATTTAATTAGCCATTTACGAACGGGAGTCAGCACAATGCCGGAGGATACTTATGCATCTTTCAGACGCTCAATCAGATCCTGGCGTGACGGTGTCCAGGCTGTCACCACTGTTCCCGTGGCTCCGGGGTGGCACGTGATGCTGTGGGGCTGATCGGGCGGAATACGGATGGCCTGTCCGGCGCACAAGGTGGTCACCTGGCCTTCACATATAAAATCCATCACGCCGCTGACGACATAGTTCACTTCTTCATGCGGATGCTGATGGACACTGGCAGCAGCCCCTGCCGGCATTCTCAATTCAGCGAAGGTCAGGTCATTGCTGTTGGTCAGGATGCGGATGACCACATCACCAAAGCTCAGGCTTGTTTTTTCAGTGCTCATTGTTGTTTCTCCCGTTTTTGGTTGTTTATGTGTTGTTGAGACTAAATCTACCTACCAGTAGATAGTTTGGCAAGAACTGAAATGAGTTTATGTTGTAAAGTGTGATGCGCATCACTTTTCCCCGTGTTTGCTTTGATGAGTACAAGAGCCGTGGAGAGGTGCCACCCGGACAGTGATGGAGCTGGGGATATTAAGTCCCGTGTCGACGGTTCCTTGATCCCAGTGCCGTCTGGCAAACTGACGGGATTGTTTTATCAGGAGGTGTTATGTCACGACTGACCGAGTTAACCCCGGCAGAGAAACGATTTCTCGATGACGCGGTAGCGGAAGCTGAACGTGTCCAGGGGAAAAAGCTCAACCGCCCGGACAGGTACATTGTGCTCAATCAGGCGAGGGCGCAGATAGCGTCTGCCCGCTACGCAGCGAAGAAGCAGGCCGAACGCGCAGAGGCGAGACAGGAAGCCGAATTTAGCTGGTCAAAACCGAAGCCTTTCCGGCGCTGATAAGGGCATTTGGGGTCAGTTTGGATATGACCAGCCTGTTTCCCGTTGGTGGCGTGCCGCAAGGATGGTGACTGCGTTGTCATCAATGCGGTAGAGAACGATGTAGCCGCTGTTGCCGAAGCTGACAGGCCATTCCCGGAATGAGGAGGGTAATTCTTCCAGCGGGCGGCCTGATGCCGGCTGGCGAGCCAGAATTTTGACGCTGTTACGAATTTCCGTGATGGCATTACGGGCTGCGTTCAGATCCCGCGGGGCCAGAAAGCGATACAGGCGCTGAATATCGGCCAGCGCCTGTGGTGTCCAGCTCAACGATGGCATTCAGGCGGCTCCACGTCGTTACCTGCCGCCAGTTGTGTCAGCCATTCGTCGGCTTCTTCTGCGGTGATATGCAGGCCGGTGCGCTGAAAATCATCCCAGGCATTTTGTGCATCACGTAAATACGCTTCGCGCTTTTCTTCACGTTCAACGTACTGCGCGATGGCTTCACGCATGATCCAGTGCGCGGAGCGGCGACGGGATTCAGCCAGGCGCTGAATACGGTCTTTGAGTTCGTCATCGAGTTTGACGGATGTGGCAGAAGTCATGCTTCACCCTGGTAGTGTAAGGTAATACCTTTGACTACTGTAGAGTGAGGTGACGGTAATTACCAGAAATAGGGGTCTGAAGCCCAATGGAACGAAAATGTACGTTAAGAGCATAACCATATGATTTTAAGTCTATAAAGTCGTGGATATGTAGGTCAGCTTTACGTTGATTTGATTACCGAGTTTATTAACACTGGAAGTGCCGAAAACCGCATGATTACTGGGGTCAACGGAAAGAGTAAATAAAACCCTCGTTTTCTTTACTCTTTCCGTCTGCTCAAAAAACATACTTAGCGTACGATCTCGTACGGTTGGGCTTCAGACACCTTCACCCGTTATCAGCGGACGGAGTGGGGATTCTGGCGCTGGCCTACTACGGCCAGAACCCGGACTTTCTGCGCCGGGTCATTCACATCATAGAGGACATGCTGTCCCATCAGGCTTATCCGGCGAACGTCCTCGCCATAGCGGGAGTCCACTTCGTAGAGACGCGGAAAGTCTGCCAGCTTGTCTGCGGCCGCAAGAACGCGATCGGTGACGTTCCGCGCATCCCACAGAGATGAATTTTCCGCGATGTAGTCAAACAGTGCCGTTACGTCCTCGATGGCTCCCTGCTTCCATTCCACGTCATACGGCATCACGCAGTTCCTGATAGCGGCCATGCAGCCGCTGGCGGAGTTGTTCTGTGGTCATGCCCGGGCGTGTATCAGCGCGGGCGGCGGTCACTTTGGCGCGAACCTGATCTTCATACTCAGCCTGTGCCAGTTCTTCGTTAGCCAGGCGCTGCAACAGTGCGGCTTTGTCCGGCCCACCCTCCGGCAGTATGCGAGGCAGACTTTCAGCCAGTTCCCGCAGAAAATTAGCGTTTTCGTAGTGTGTGGTGTTGCTCATCGCAGAACTCTCGGGTTGATGGGGCGTTATTTAAAGAGTTTAGCAGGGACACTCCCTGAAAAATATGCTGAATCCGGTACGCGGAGCATTACTTTCTTTACTGGCTGTTCTCTGTTATTCGTGCGGTCTTGCTGACTTACTACGGGTTGCTGTCTTTTTTTTCGCGTTGTCTGAGTCCCTCAGCAAAACCGACCATCCAGCCTAATGGATCATGCTGCGCAGCCCCTGACAACAGCGCGTCAGATTCCAGTCCGGCTTGTCGTCCCGCCTCTCTGACATCTTCTCGCACCCATACTGCAATTTGCTTATAACCCGCCTTGCGCATACGCGCTTTATAGGCTGCCTGGCCGCGTGCATTCTTGAGCTGATACTTGCGGTTGCTAGTGATATCGCGTGTCTTGCTGTTTGAATCGGTCATTAATTCCTCAGGCATCACAGGGTTGTCGTACACACAGAAAACATTATTAGTAATTATGATTGTTGTGAGTATTCCAGGAAAAAAACGAGAGGTTTCCCGCGAAAAAAAAAGGGGGGGGCCAGCAGTTTCGGGGGATTAATTAGCTGAAACTGCCCGCCATGCAGTGTCGTGCATAGCCATGCATCCGGGTATGATTTATCCGGTGCGTTTCTGGTGGGTTTTCGCCTGGTAAGCTGTGGTTTTCATCGTCTTCGGCCTCAAATCGCCCTGAACGCGTTTTAGCGGTGCACGTAATGAGACGTTATGGTAAATCCGAGAGAGAACTGAAAAGGCTGCTCCTGAGCGATATCCCTGTTTCAAAGTGAGGCATCCATGCCTCTCACCATGAATCCGGCGTGCTGGCCGTATGTCTGGCCGGGGGCTTATGCTGCTCTTTCTCTCAGGGTTACCCCATTGCAGACAGGCTGGCAGACAGGGATGGCTGACTGCTTGTCTGTGATTTTTCCTTCCGGGACAGCCTCCGCTGGACCAGGGCGCGTCGCAGGTCGTGCCGGAGCAGTGTCAGACCGACGCCGAGCAATAAAACATCCTTAATGATGAAGCTGTCGATATGCCCCAGTTGTGGCAGCAGGCTCAGGGTGACTGCCCCGGTGCCGATGACCATCACCGCGCCCACGGCCCCGGCCAGGGGAACAAAGAATCCGGCAATTAACGCTAACAGGGTGATATTTTCCACCACGCCCAGGGCATAACTCACTCCCTGCACGCCGAGCAGCGGGTAAAGCGCCCCTAACCAGGTTCCCGGCAGCAGGTGATGCAGTGAATTTGCTTCAAACGCAAACCACTTATAAGTGCCAAACAGGGCAAAAATGGCGATGACAGAGAGGCGCAGGGCAATCATGTCGGTCCCGGTCAGGAGTCGGACGGCGGAGCGGTGCAGGGTATGGGTATGTGTTTTCATGGTGTTATCCCTTATTCAGTCGTTGTTCTTGTGTGTTATTCAGGCAAACAGGGTGGCACGGGCATGAATGAAACGGCCCTGCTCGAAATCGGATATCAGGTAGCCTGCGGCACCGGCTTCACGGGCCTGACGCGCCACTTCGCACTCAAGCTCTTCAACAGAGGTTATCCAGCCGAGCGAAAACGACCGGACAGGCGCGAGGTTAGCTTTTTCTTCTTCAGTCAGGTCGTCTTTCAGAATGACCGGACCGCGGGGCTGTCGGGTGAAGATGGCGATGACGTCGCGGATTAATGTTTTCATGATGGCTCCCGGTGTTTGTCAGATATTTTGCGTTCTGCTGTGTTGTTAAAATTCAATCTACCTACCAGTAGATAGATAATCAAGGAAAAATTTTACCGGGAATGATTAATGTGACTCAAATCACATTAAACCTGCCGTCAGGCGTAAAAAAAGCCCGCATGGCGGGCCTGAAATATCAGCCGGGGAATTAAGCCCGGCAGAGCATCAGCAGCAGGGCCTGCATGGTGCGGTTGCAGGCGTCATGAGGCGGGATACGGTTGAGCATCAGGGCGCCCTTGATGGCGCTGCCGATGATAATGGCGATGTCTGCCGGCTCAGCCGTAAAGTGAAGCTCCCCGGCTTCCCGGCCGGAGGTCAGTACTGCGGTCAGAATGCGTAAATCCGTCTGTGCCAGACGGCTGACGGCTTCCTGCAGGGAGGGATCAAACAGATTACTGTCGGAGAGCATGGCATGTACCCCGCACATCTGCCCGTTATCCCTGCACTGGAGGAAGGCATCCATGTAGCCCTGCAGACGCGCCCGGCCGGCCGGCATCTGCAGCAGGGCGTTTTCCAGCACCAGAAAACCGGCTTCCTTGAATTCACAGTAGGCGATGCCGAGGTCAGTCTTGGTCGGAAAATGGTAGTGGATACTGGCCTTGCGTATCCCGAGTCTTTCCGCGAGGTCAGAATAGCTGAACCCCTGATAACCGTTTTCCTGGATGAGCGTGTCAGTCAGTGCAATCAGACTGTCGTGGGTGGACATGGTGTATTTCTCCCGGCACCCGGAGGTGCTTCAGATGGTTCAGACGCAGCTGCGCCCGACAACCAGAAGGTCGCCGGGCGCAGCTGCGAGGGATAAAGGGTATCAGCGATACAGGACGGCGGTTCCGGAGAGTTTATTCATACCGGTGGCACTGGTGATACGGTAGTGAGTGGCCCCGGCTTCGGCGGCCTTCATATCCAGTGAAGCCACCAGGTCATCCAGGGTGGTGAATCCGCCGGATGAAACCACCCCAATTTTTTGCAGGGAAGCGGCGTCACTGCGGGACACCATCTGCGGGGTGGCGGCATAGCTCAGCGCTGTGACGGAGAGGGCAATGACGGCTACGGTTGTTTTGATGATGTTTTTCATGGTGAAGCTCCTGATGTTCTGTTTTTGTTTTGTCTGTGTGTCGTGCTGTTGAAATCAAGACTACCAACCAGAAGGTAGGTTGGCAAGTTAATGTTTTACTCTGCTCTTTAAAGTGTGATTCAAATCACATTTATGAGGTGGTGTTTAATTATTGAGGTCGTATATGAAGGGGCGTTTAGGTTCCGAAAAGCCAGCATTTTGGAAGGCTGGCTTTTCAGATGTTATGTTTAATCCGCCTGACCGGCACAATCACTCTGAACCGGTACGGAACAGCCGTGACCAGAACCCGCGTTTCTTTTCCTGCTCCAGCGCATCCGTCAGCCGGCTGATTTCCGCCTGCAGCTGGTCGCGCTCCTCATCGAGCTGCTGGCGTTCGGCTTCGCGGGCGGTCTTGTCCTCAATCATCAGGGTTACAGTCTGCTGCAGATCGTTCAGCTGCATCTGAATCGCCGCTAACTGCGGATTTTTCGGCGGCATATCGCCTTTTTTTGACTGTCCCTTCCTGTGCCGTGGTGGTGTCTCAATGGTACGGAGTTCACCGTAAGCCCGGATCAGCTCGCTGGTCTCAAACTCCCGGCGGTCATCCTTCCCTGTCCTGTAACTGACAAGGCCTTTCGCCATGTCACGGTATAATTGCGACCGTGATTTTCCTGTTAATTTCAGGGTGTCCTGAACAGTGTGCCATGCCATGAAAGTGACAGTGTCCCGTTAGTGTCTCATCGTAAAAGCATAACCCATTTTCAGCGCCGGCGGATCGCCGGTTTCCAGGCGAAGGTATTTTCTGCCGCCTCATGTTCCTGCCTCCGGGCCGGCAGTGCTTCAGCGGCTTCCTGTTGAGATCGTGGCAGTGCATAAAGGCGATATTATTCTGGTCAGGCACTTCCCCTATCTGAAAAGTCGCCAGATAGCTTGGTGGGAATCTAACAAAGACATGATAAAGGCGAAGTATGGGATTCCTCATAAATCTGAGGATGGTTACTACAGCGTTAACATCATGGATTTTGGGGAGGGATACCGAGTTGATCGGGGAACTGATGAAGGCTCTGGTCTGCGGTGCTTTGACGATATGACTGTTCCCGCTCGGTGTATCGAAAAAATACCTCTTCGCAGGATCGGGTGGAGTCAAAATTCAGGACTGTTTTATCGATGAACGCTCGGATTAAAAAGGATCTTCTTGCGATCCTTTCTCTCTGCGCGTAGTCTCTTGTCCTGTAAACGAAAAAACCGCCTTGCAGGGCGGTTTGATCGAAGGTTAAGCCAGCTTGCAGGCTGCTTAACCAGGTAACTGTCTTGTGCGGACGAGTCACCAAAACTGTTCTTTCAGTGTAGCCGTAGTCCGGCCACCACTTCAAGTACTCTCTACCTCTCTCGCACATCGACTGTTACCAATGGCTACCGCCACTGGCGTTTTTACGTGTCTGTTCCGGGTTGGACTCAAGTGATAGTTACCGGAACAACGTGGTAGTCGGGCTGAACGGGGGGT
>Ga0160467_101262_pt1 | contig 11203 bp, 12 predicted proteins | sample HID1972I_E11MG_FD_108221 | JGI IMG/M metagenome (GOLD analysis project Ga0160467, IMG submission 108221) | Enriched pill bug-associated microbial communities from UW Madison campus, WI, USA - HID1972I_E11 MG | ecosystem: Host-associated > Arthropoda: Insects > Digestive system > Unclassified ...
GGTCTCTCGGCTCCCTGGAACATCGCCTCGGGCAAAACTCGCTCGCAAGCGCCGATCGCCTCAGCGAAAAACTCGCTTCACTCTACGACTTCGCATCGGACTTCCCTGTTGCCGCAAGGGGGGGAGCGAGATATGTCGACGAGGTGATTGCCGGTGCCTATGGCCAGTCGTCTGTTGGTGCAGGGCAAGTTCTGCGCACGCTCCAAACAGGCGGCAATAAGATTCTGAAGCGGACGGCTGACGCGCTGAACGATGCTCTCGGTCAATCTGCTGGTAGGCGCGATTGGGGCCGAGCCTTAGAAGGGATGAAGAGGGATCTCGGGCTACCGGGTGATCATCACGGCAAGATCCTGAGCAACGGTCAATACGTCGATGATTCCGGTAATGTGCTGGGATCGTTGCTGGATTACTTGCCATGAAGAACGCCAAAGTAGACGAGACAACAAGCCAATCCCCACCTGCGCGCGTCGCTGTGGAGTTCCTGATCTACTCAGACACTCTCTCACCTGGCGAAGTGTCGAATCGCTTAGGCATTCAAGCGACTGGTTCCGCGACAAAAGGAGTCAAGCTCGGCGAGCGCACACACACACCAATAGCCATACCGAGGCATATGTGGCAACTCTCGTCCGAGCCGCACGTTGTGGCTCCAGATCTGAGTACTCATCTCAGCTGGTTGCTTGGGAAGCTGACTCCATTGCAAGAACGGTTGCGGGCGATCCGGAGCACGGGTTCAACAGAACTCTGCTTGGTGGGACGTGTGTGGACAAGCGGGACCAGTGCGCATGTACGGATATCGAAGCCGGCAGTGGAAGCACTCTTGGCGCTCGACTTGGAGTTGCAGCTGGAGTTTGCAGACTACGGTCATGACGAGTGAACATCGGGTGCCGAGAAGCTTTTCGCTCCTTGGATCGACGACGCCGCCGTTGTTCAGAGCCACGCGGAGCGGGAGCGGCAACCCTTCCGCCCGACACGCCGCGTGCAAGTGGGCACTCTCCGCTCGGCTTGCGCTATGGGGATTTGTTCTGAGCTCTGGATCAGCGATGAGGTGCACAGAGATCGGAGCAGCGAGGCTCAACGGGTGCCGATGATGAGCTGAGGCGATGCAGCAGTGTCTTGCGGAGGCGTCGGGCCGATGCGAGAGGGCCGAGCGTCGTGGCGTGCGGGGCGTCAGACAGCCGTGTGGCTCGGAACGCGGCGATCCGATCGGTGGCACAGGTGACGGCAGAGAATAGGTCACGAGGTGTCGAGGATCAGCGGTGGTAGCGTCGAGCGTGTGATTTGCTCGACGGTGAGCATGCGGCCGCAGCGACAGATGGGGCACTGATGCAGGGATAGACCGGTGAGGGCCGCGTACCGATCTCGATAGTCCGAAGAGGCGCCGGAGTCGGTCGAGGACGAGACATCGCAGTTCATCTGCAGCAACTGTCGGCATTGCGCGAGCTTCTCCTGGCGATGGCGGTTACCCATCAAGCCGTAGTAGCGGATGCGCTGCAGCCCGGGCGGCAGGACGTGCAGCAGGAAGCGCCGGATGAACTCGGTCGATGTCCGAGCAGGAGCTGGATCGTGCGCAGGTCAGCCCCGTACTCGAGCAAGTGACAGGCGAACGCGTGCCGCAAGGAATGCGGCGTGACCGGTTTGCACAGGCCACTGCGTCGATGTCCGAGCGCGCAGCCATGCTCGATCGCACAGCGGGTCACGTGAGCGCCGGGGACAGCACCGGGGAACAGCCAGCTTGCCGGTCGTGCCGCGCGATACCACTCGCGCAGGATCGTCAGCAGCTGCTCGGAGAGCATGACATAGCGATCCTTCTGCCCCTTTCCCTGTGCCACCCGCATGGTCATGCGCTGGCTGTCGATATCAGTAGGCTTGAGCGCGATCGCTTCCGACACGCGCAGCCCTGCGGCGTAACAGATCGTGAGGACGGTGCGCGCCTTGCCGCGCGGAACGCAGCTCAGCAAATGCCGCACCTCCTGCGGACCCAGGGTCACGGGCAGCGTGCGGGGCTGCTTCGGTGTGGGAATGACCCGCTCCAGGTCCCAGTTCCTCTTCAACGTCACGTGGTAGAGGAAGCGCAGCGCCGCCGTGGCGATGATGATCGAGCTCGGGGCGAGTTGCTTCTCGTGGGTCAGGTAGACCTGATACGTCCGGATCTCTTCGGCGCCGCGTGCCTCGGGTGACTTCCCGAAGTGCCGGGCGAACAGACCCACTTGCAGAAGGTACGTGCTCTGGGTGTTCTCGGAGAGGTTGCGGATCTGCATGTCCTCGAGCATGCGTCGGCGTAGTGGTGTCATGGACAAGCTCCTCTGTGGATGAACCGCTGCACATGCAGCCACTTCATCTTCACAAAGGAGCCTCAACAGGGCCGCCAGGCTCGCCAATCCCGCAGACATCCGGACGGCGTTAAACCCTCCGACTACCGCGAAGCGGTTTAGTCCAATCCGCGCTATGTTCAAGTGCCCGCTGCAGCGTGCGCGAAGACGCGCACGCTGAAAGGTGCGGCCGTCGCCGCGTTCGTTCTTCCCCCGCCCGCCCGTTGCTGTGCCCGCACCGCTCACGCGCTGCGTGCCGCCCCGCATCGGGGGCTCCCGAAGAAGGCACGCTCGCGTGCTCCGCTACCGCGAAGAGAAAGAGCAGCGCCCGCGCCAATCGCGCAAAGCCGCGCTTGTCACGGGTGCTGCAGCCCCGATGGCCGTCGCGGTGATCTGAAGCCGGAGCGTTCTCCTGTGGATGAGGGGCGGGGTTCTGCGAACCCCTCATCCACAGGAGAACGAAGATGGAAGACGCAGAGATCCGAATCCAGCTCATCCTCACGGACGCAGCCCTTGCCGGAGTCCTCGAGGCGATCGTGAACAAGAGCGTGCTGCTCCTGGCGAGCGAGCCGGAGGCGCAGTACGAGAGGCTGAAGGCCCGTCACGCGAACCTGGGCGGCATGCTGGAGCTGGCACGCCGGCTGAACGATCACCGCCTGGTGCGCGCGTTGGAGGCCCACAAGGACGCTCTCAGCCGCAAGCTGGAAGAGCTGTAGCCGGAAACGGAAGGGCGCGCGCCTTCTTCCGCGAGAGCGGCTAAGCGCTGAGGAGGCGCGGGGCGTCGGCGGCGTTGATGATGCGGATGTCGCCGAAGGCGCCGAGGTCAAGCAGATCGAGATCGCCGGAGACGGTGAGGAAGGCCTGTGCGGTGAGCGCCGTGGCGAGCACGAGGTCATCGTCCGGATCGCGGCATACGGGCTGCGGCAAGCTCTCGGGCTCGACACTCACGCAGAGCCGTGAGTAATCCTTCACGAGCGCGGCGGGAGAAAGACCAGCCGCCTGCAAGCGTTGGGCGAACTTCTTCCGCCCGATCACCTCGGCGAGCTCCGCCAGCAGCGCCACGCTTGTACACGGCGTGAAGGTCCGCGCGCGGGCGAGATCGATGAGCCGGCGCGGCGGTCCGGGCCAGAGCAGCCCGGAGACGACGTTGTGTCAACGACGATCCGCATGGCGGGAGCGGCGCTCGGCGCGTGCGGCATCGACCTCGGCCTGCACTTCCTCCGGGGTGAGCGGCGGCAGGTTCAGGGCGTCGAGCTTTGCGAACGCCTCGCCGAGGCGCTGCGCGGCCTGATCGCGGACGGGCTCCTGGCGGGCGCGCAGGAAGTCGACGAAATCCTCGACTTCCGCGCGCTGCTCCGGCGGCAGCGCCTGCAGCTTCTCGATGAGGGCGGCATCGGTCTGGGGACTCATGGGTGAACTCCTGTTGCCAATCGGTGAGCCGGGAAACTGTAGCGCGGATCAGGAAGAGCCGCGCCGGTTCTGCTCGGCGGCGATGAAGGTATCAATGATGGAGAGCAGTTGCTGCTTCGGCTTGGGACTTAGTCCCTCGATCTGCTTCAGCCGCCGCTCAAGGCGCGGGCTCAAGGAGGCGCGTGACTTGCGCTTCGGGGCGCCGCCGCCGAGCAGTTCCTCGACCGTGGTGTTGAGCACGCGCGCCAGCTCCGGCAACAAAGTGGCCGGCGGATGATCGCTCTCGGCCTCGTAGTAGGCGATGCGGCGGCGGGAGATGCGAAGCTCCGCGGCGAGCTGTTCCTGGGTGAAGCCTGCGGCCTTGCGCAAGCGCGCCAGGCGCGCGGCGAAGCCTTCCTCAGTGGGCGGGGCGTACTTGGGCATGAGCCGATTCTCGCGTGATGTCGGCTCAGGAATATATACCCGGTTCTCGTGCATGACGCTTGTACGAAGCTGGGACAGGGCCTATGACGTCCGAAGATCGTACAAACCACTGTCACGATCTTCAAGCGCCGAAAAAGTGTGCGGAAGACTTGCGTCCGGCGCTCGTCGTCGGCCGCGATCATGCGACGCTGTTCCTCACGAACACCGGTGAGCCGTTCACGCCGAACCGCCTCACGCAGCTCGTGCGCGGCTACGTGCAGGCTGCGAACTTAAGCAAGAGCGGATCGTGCCATCTGTTCCGGCACACGATGGCGACGCTGATGCTGGAGAACGGCGCCGACATCCGCTACATCCAGGCGATGCTCGGCCATGCCGAACTCTCCACGACCCAGATCTACACCCAGGTCTCGATCCGCAAGCTCAAGGAGATCCACTCCGCCACGCATCCGGGGAAGGTGCGCGTGGCACGTGTCCCGGCTCCTGCCGAAGCGCATGCGGCCGATGAGCCCACTGCAGAGGACGTGCTCACCGCCTTGGCCGCCGGGGAACGAAGGCTGTGACCTTTCAGCCCGACACGCCGCGTGCATGTGGTCTTTCCCCGCTCGGCTTGGGCCTCGCAAAGCAGCCCGCACGCGTGCTCGGAGAGCTTGTTCACTCATCGGCTCGCGCCGCTGAGACCCCCCATTCCCCTGGAAGGGGCCATGCTGCGTGCCGCCCAGGCCCAGCGAGAAGGGCGCGATCAGCGGAACGCGCAAATGTCTGATGCCGAGCGTCGAGGTGATCCTTCTCATTTCAGCAGTCCCGCCCCGCACTCGGGCGCAACGCTCGTGCCACCGTCCCGCACCGCGCCTGGCGAGATTGGGGTACGTCGCTGCACGAAACTCGTGCAGATGACGGCGCTGGCGCTCTCTGCCGGATCAAATACCGCGGCCATCGTTGAAGGTATCTAGTCGCAAACAACGCTAAGTGCTTGCTGCCACGTCTGCTTGTGCGCGCGACGTCGAGTGGCATGGCAGTTGCACCTACCAGCTCACAAGAAAGCCAGCCCGGTTTACACGAGGCTGGCAGGCAACGCCGCCATTCGTCCGCACCCACCCCCCTCGGGTGCGTCACGATTGGCGGCGTTTTCATCTCTCACCTCGCGATAGTGGTGAACCGCGGAGCGTCGAAGACGTACTCACGCGGCATGGGCGAGATTACGGAATGACTACTTCCGGCCGAACATGCAGAAAGACGGAACGCACTCGGTGGTTCCGCGTGTGCCGGGCGGCGAGATCACGCCGGACAGGCTCACCGCAATCCGCGCGGTCACCGGAAAATGCGGGCTGTACACGAAGATCACGCGCGGCCCGCGCGTGGATCTCTTCGGCACGCAGGTGCACGAGCTCCCGCTCATCTGGAAGGGGCTAGCGAGCAGCCCAGATGCGCATGTCGAACTCGAACGTCTCGGGGTGTATCGGCGAATCCCGGTGCCAGAACACTTTCTGCGGCGTCACCGACAGCAGCCACGTCTGATCGGTGATCGGGGGTTGTGTGAACGCCTGCGCGCTCAGCACCGCGACGCATCCGCCCTTTTCCGGGTCCCGCACGGATTCGTACTGAATCGCGCCCACCGGGGCGGCGCGCGCCACGGACGCGAGCTTCTGGCAAGCGGCGTAACTTTCCGCATGCGTCCAGGAGGCCGCATCTGCGGCGAACGGCGGCTCGCGAAGATCCACGGCGGTGGTCGCGATTTCCGCCTGGAACACGGTCTGGGGTTTCGACTCGAGGGCGCCGAGCGCCGGGCTATCCATCAGGAACCGCCAGCGCCAGTACCCGAGCTCCGCACACGCGGTGCGCTGCTCGTCCGCGCCATAGAAGACGCCAGGATCAATGGGCGACCGGAAGCGGCTGCCGCCCACCGGCGGCGGGTATCGGAAGGGGGTGAACAGCAGGTAGTGCAGCCCTTTCGTCTCGGGCGGCTTCGGCGGCTTGGAGCGCTCGAGCAACGCTTCGAGCTGGGCCTGCTCTTCCAGGGTATCCACGAGCGCGATCGTCGAAACACGATGCTGCGCTTCCACCGCCCGCCAGACCCGGCACTGCAGGGGCTTCGAATTAGAGGCGACCTCTGTAGGAGTCCAGGTAGTGCAGGACACGAACCAATCCTTCGGTGCTTCCCAGCAGCTCGGCTGGGGCCTCGCCGAGCGCGAGATTGCGACTGTTCAGCCAGGTCTGCGCCTGTTCACCGTGCCCGAGCAGCGCATCGAGCGACCGGAACAGGCGCACGAACAGGAGGGCGAATTCCCACTCCTTCCGGTTCGGCTGGATCCTGTATTCCCCGGCGACGAGCCGCGAGGCGCTCGCCGGGCTGATGCCGAGGATGTTCGCGAGCAGCGACTGCTTCACGCCCAGCAGCTCAGCCGCGCGGATCACCGCCTTCGAGAGCGTTTCCGCCGAACCGGCCGGATCGGCCTGTGCCCTGGCCCTGACACCCATGACAGCCACCTCCAGAGTTTCTGGAGAAATTATATCTGCGTTTTGTTTCTATGTAAACACCCGCGAGGCTAGCCGCTCCATCCGCACTGCTGCCCCTCGTTCTGCTTCTCGAGCCAGGCAATGAGCGGCTGGAAGTACTCGATGATGGCGCCGGCATCCATCTCGCGCGTACCGGTCAGCGCCTGCAGCGTATCCGGCCACGGCTGGCTGGCGCCGAGCGCGAGCATGTTCCGGAATTTCTCCCCCGCCTCCTTGCTGTCGAACACGGAGCACTCGTGCAGCGGCCCCTTGTACCCGGCCGCATCACACAGTGCCTTGTGAAACTGGAACTGCAGGATGTACGAGAGGAAGTACCGCGTGTACGGCGTGTTATCCGGAATGTGGTACTTCGCGCCCGGGTCGAAGTCCGCCTCGGTACGCGCCACTGGCGGAGCGATCCCCTGGTAGCGCGCGCGCAGATCCCACCACGCCTCGTTGTAATGCTCCGACGTGATCTCGCCGGAGAACACCCTCCAGCGCCACTGGTCGATGAGCCGGCCGAACGGCAGGAACGCGATCTTGTCGAGCGCCATCTTCATCTGCTGGTTGATGACGGCCTGCTCGCTCGGCTTCACTGCACCGATGAGCCCGATCTTCGCGAGGTATGCGGGCGTCACGGAAAGATTGACGGTGTCACCGATTGCCTCGTGGAAGCCGTCGTGCGCGCCATCGCGGAAGAGATACGGCAGCGTGCTGTAGCTCAGGTAGTAATAGACATGCCCGAGCTCGTGATAGACCGTGAACAGATCCTCTTCCGAAGGGTTGATGCACATCTTGATGCGCACGTCGTGCACGGAGGGGTCCATGTCCCAGGCGCTGGCGTGGCACACCACTTCGCGATCACGCGGGCGCACGAGCATGGAACGCTGCCAGAAGGTCTCCGGCAGCTTCTGGAAGCCGAGTGAGGTGTAGAAGCTCTCGGCGGAGCGCGTGATCCGCACGGCGTCCCACTTTTCGGCTTTCAGGCGGCGGTCCGCGGTTTCGATGCTCGCCGCGGGATAGGGCTTCATCAGGTCGTCATAGATGTTGTTCCACTGCTGCGCCCACATGTTCCCGAAGAGGTGTGCGGGGATCGGCTTGCCGGCCGGCACCTTGTCCTCGCCATACTTCTTCGCGAGCACCTCACGCGCGTGGCAATGCAGCTCGTCATAAAGCGGCTTCACCTGCTGCCAGAGCTTCTCCGCCACGGCGTCGAGCTCTTCGGGCGCCATGTCATACCCGGCGCGCCACATGACGCCCAGGTCCTTGAACCCGAGCTCCCGCGCTCCTTCGTTCGCGAGCTCGGCGAAGCGCCGGTATGGCTCGCGCATCTGCGCGCCCACGTCGTGCCAGCCCTTCCAGGCTTCCGTCAGCTCATCGTAGTTGCGGCTGCGCGCGAGAGTCTGCGAAAGCTGGTCGAGGTTCTGGCATGCCTCCGCGCCCTTGCCGGCGGGGCAGTACTTGCCTTCGCCGTACATTCCGCTGAGCCGGGAGAGCAGCTGCGTCATTTCCGCGCGCCTGGCCGCATCGCTCGGCGCCGGCGCGGAAACGTTCAGGCGCAGAAGCTGGATGGCGCGCGCGCTCTCCGGCGAGAGCGACTGACCATCGAAGCGCTTCGATTCCTCAGCGGACTTTCCCACGTACGCGAGCTTCCGGTCCGTCGCCCGGGCGTTGAGGAGCTCCGTGTCGGCGGTGATGTAGGTCTTCTGCGTGAAGTCCGCGGCGCTCGCCTCGCGCTCGACCTCCGTCAGGCCTTCGTTGACACGCGCGACGAACTCATCCGCCGTTTCCGGCTTCGACGCGCTTGCTTCGCTTGGCGCGGAGCCCCCACTGCACGCGGCGAGCGTGAGTGAGAGCGCCGCGACCGCCATCACGAGCAGTCCGTGTTCGATAGGGCCGGCTGCACGCAGCTGGACGATCGCGGCACTCATTTCACACCACCCATGAGTCGCCTCGCGAAGGGGCTGATCAGGAACATGACGAGACCGGCGAGGAGCCCCAGCCAGACGATCGACAGAAACTGGCTCGGCATGCCCGCAAGATTGTCGCTGTCGAATTCACCCGCGATCTGGCCGGCGAAGTTGTTGCCGATGGCCGTCGCAAGGAACCATATGCCGAGCGCCTGCCCCACGAACCGCGCCGGCGCGAGCTTCGTCATGGAGCTCAGGCCCACGGGCGAGAGGCACAACTCGCCCCACGTGTGGAGCATGTAGGTGAGGATGAGCCACGTCGGCAGCACCTGCTCGCCCTGCACGACGTAGAGCGAAGCGAAGTACATCACGACGAAGCCCAGGCCCATCAGGACGAGCCCCAGCGCAAACTTCACGGGTGCGGAAGGGTCCAGGTTGCGGCGGCCGAGATTCACCCACAGCGCCGCGAACAGCGGCGAGAAGAGGATGATGAAGAACGGGTTCACGTTCTGCAGCACGCCGGCCGGCATTTCCCAGCCGAAGAGGTTGCGGTCGGTGTAGCGATCCGCGAACAGGTTGAGCGATGCGCCCGTCTGCTCGAAGCCCGCCCAGAACACCGCGCACGCTGCGAAGAGCGCGATCATCACGAGCACGCGCTTCTTTTCCACCGTATCGAGCCCCGCGAAGAACAGCAGGTAGGCGAAGTAACCCACGGTGAACGCCAGCATCGCCCAGGACGAGCTCTTGAGCAGCGACACCGCGTCGATGCGCAGGTAGCCGAGAATCGCCGCACCCGCAACGATGACCATGGCGCCCGTGAGCACGAGGACACCGATCCACGCGATGCGTGTCTTCGCCGGGTCCGTTTGCGGCTCGCCCGGCGCGATACCTGCGATACCCAGGTAGTGTCGCGTGAGTGCGAACTGGATGAGCCCGAGCAGCATGCCGACAGCGGGCGCCGCAAAACCAGCGCGCCAGCCGTAGCTCGCCGCGAGAATCGGCACGATGGTGGAGCCGAGGAAGGCGCCCACGTTGATGCCCATATAAAAGATGGAGAAGCCCGCATCCCGGCGGGACCCGCCTTCGGGGTAGATCTGCGCGACGATGGCGCTGATGTTCGGCTTCAGCAGCCCGACGCCGAAGACGATGACCACGAGGCCGAGGAAGAAGAGCTGTGTCGAGCCGATGGCGAGCAGGCCGTTGCCGATCATGATGAGGATGCCGCCCCACCACACGGCGCGCTGCGCGCCGATCAGCCGATCCGCTATCCAGCCGCCATAGAGCGAGAGCAGGTAGGTGGCGGAGATGTAGAGGCCGTAGATGGCATTGCCGGTGCGATCGTCTATGCCCAGGCCGCCACCATCGATCGCGCCGACCAGGAACAGCACGAGGATCGCGCGCATGCCGTAGTAGGTGAAGCGTTCCCACATCTCCGTAAAGAAGAGTGTGGCGAGGCCGCGGGGGTGTCCGAAAAGCTGGCGTTCAGAGTCGGGAGCGACGGCGGTGGCCGTCGTAGAGTGGTCGGTCATTGTGCTTGCCGATCCTTGCTGGTCTTTGGGCGCCGGAGGCGCGAAGGCGCGAGTCTGACCAACCGGGCCGACGCGAGCAAGCCGCGGTCCTGACCCGCCGGCAGCGCCGCGGATCAGCGTAACGGAGTTCGATCGACCATTCGTCTAGCGCGCAGCCGGCCCGATCCACACGGACTGGACGTTCACCAGCTCCCGATGCCGGCGGCACCGAGCTCGCGGCCGTAGCCCGAGAGCTTCACACCACCGACGGGCAACCGCGGATCGGACGCGGTGACACCGTTGATGAATACGCTACCCGGAGCCGCGCGACGCGCCAGCGCTCGCGCGCGCTCGATGTCGCGCGTCCACATCACGCATCCCAGACCGTAGGCGGAACCGTTCGCGAGCGACAGTGCTTCCTCCGCGTTTCGTGCGCGCATCAGTGCGGCCATGGGGCCGAGCTGCGTCGTGCGATCCAGCGGGTTGCCGATGCGTAGCGCCGACGCTGCAATGGCGAAGCGCTGCTCGAGCTCCTCCGCGATGCGCGGGGTCAGGATGAAGCGCTTCGCGGCCAGGCAGACCTGCCCGCAGTTGACGAATCGCGCCGTGACGGCGGCGCGCACGGCGTCATCGAGATCCGCGTCATCGAGCACGATGACGGCGTCCGATCCGCCAAGCTCGAGAATCGACTTCTTGCATGCGGCGCCGGCCCGACGAGGAGATTGTCGAACACGCCCTCCGGAAGACCCGCCCGCTGCAGCAGTTGCGTGACGAGCTCCGCGCAGCCCTGCACGTTCGACGCATGCTTCAGCAACACGACGTTGCCCACCATCAACGCGGAAACGGCGCAGCGGAAGATCTGGCGGCGACGTGGGAGTCCAGATCGTTGAAGCGCGTAGTCACGGCGAAGCCGTGTCTCATGCATCGGCCGCGCGGTGGGTTCAGTCCCTTCGATATGGTTGTGCGATGAGCGAGTCGGTCGGTGGTAGCGACTTCGGAGTTGAGCTCGTCGCTACGAGTGAGCCGCCGCAGGCGGCATTGCGTGACGCCTCATCGCCATGCGCGGAACCGATCACGGCGACAGCGCCGCGAAAGCTGCTGCACCGTGAACCCAGCGCTGAAATCCAGCGCGGGCACGGCGCGCGAACAC
>Ga0160467_101265_pt1 | contig 11104 bp, 5 predicted proteins | sample HID1972I_E11MG_FD_108221 | JGI IMG/M metagenome (GOLD analysis project Ga0160467, IMG submission 108221) | Enriched pill bug-associated microbial communities from UW Madison campus, WI, USA - HID1972I_E11 MG | ecosystem: Host-associated > Arthropoda: Insects > Digestive system > Unclassified ...
CAGATCAACGGCGACAAGCTGCGAGTGACCGGCAAGAAACGCGACGACCTGCAGGATGCCATCGCACTGCTGAAGAAGAGCGATTTCGAGCTGCCGCTGCAGTTCGACAACTTCCGCGACTGAACGCTTCTGACCGAATGGGTCGCCGATTCCGGGACTAGCCGACCCGGACCTGGTACGCAAGCCCCGCTACATCGACCCGGTTACACATATAGCGCATTGCACCGGATTTCACGTTTCGCGAACGAATTACCGTTCGTCAGAAAGTTTCCGGACGTCGTTTTTTCTTCCGTTTTTCCAGTTGTATGCGAAACCACATATCGCCAATACTGCGAGCATCCTGACGCAACTCATCTGCACATCCGTTCCGCAGCGCCAACTTCGGAGACTGTCCGGCACAGCTACCCAGCCTGAGCTGATGAAGTGGAGGCAAAACGATGTTTTTGAGCATCTATGACGCAAGCGTAGGCGATATGGCTGTCATGGCCATGGTGGCTCGGAATCGGCTGGCACGTGAACATAAGCTTTCGCTACCTGAAGCAGAGGCGATCATCGTGGACGTTATCAGGGAGCTGGCCCACGATGGGTGCAGTTTCGAACAGGTCGTCGGCCAAGCCGTAAGCCATCTTGATAGAAGCCAGGTGATGGATGGCGTTGCGGAAACGTTGACCAGCGTAAGATGCGTGGCCGTTTTCCCCTCCGGTACCCATGTGGTGATCGTGCACAATCCTGTCCGCTAGGACGACGTGGCAGGTGCCGTATTCACTGGCGTGACGAAGAAAGAGGGTTGACGCATGACAACGATCAATCGTAGTGACTACGCTCGAGCATACGGTCCTACCACCAATGACCAGATTCGCCTGGCTGATACGGAGCTGTTCATCCGTGTCGAAAGGGATTTCCACACCTATGGCGAGGAGAGCACGGTCTCGGCACTGGGGGTGTCCCGCATAAACTCGGGACGATTTTCCGGCCCGGATGACAATACTCCCGACATGGTCCTTGTGAATGCGGTCATCCTGGACTGGTGGGGTGTCGTCAAGGCTGACATCGGCATCAAGGACGGGCGGATCAGTGCGATCGGCGCTGCGGGGAGTACGGAAGTACAGCCAAATATTGACATCGTCATCGGCCCAGCCACCACGGTTCTGGATCTGGCCGGAATGATCGTCACCCCCGGCACCATTGCGCTGGACGTGCCGGCCAATTCGGCAGAAAGCTTCGCCCGACTGGTGGAAGCCGGCGTAACGACCCTGGTGGGAGGGGGGGGCAGCGCAACGGGCATCGGCATGGCCCCGCCCGGCGCAAGCCCCAACAACATCGAAAGCATAGCCTTGGCGGCCGAACCCTTTCCGCTGAACCTGGTGATCAGCCTCGCGGTGAACTCCTCCGAGACACAGGCACCAGAAGACGCGAGCAATTACGGGGCAGGTGCCCTGCGACTGAACGACCTGAATGGAATGACGCCTGGCGCGATAGATGCTGTTCTGACGGTAAGCGAGCAATTCAATATGCCGATGCTGATGGAGCCTGCCTCGGGCAATGAGTCGGATTCGGTTGAGGGTATACTTGCTGCAACGTCGAACCGTCCGGTCGTCCTGCTCGGCGTCGAGGGAATGGAGGTGGGCGGTCCACTGTATCTGGAGCTGGCGGGCGCTCCCAACATCATGCCTTCGACCCGCATCAGCGCGATTCCCTACACGCATGACACGCTCCCGGCGCTGCTGGACCCACTGCTGATCTACAACGATGTGAAACCAATCGCCGACCCCGAAGCCGCAGGCCTCGCGGCCGATACGCTGAACCCCGGCGCCGCGCGGGCCGTCGAATGCCTGCTGGACATGGGCGCGATATCGCTACTTTCCGGCAGCCATGTGATTCCGGAAATTAACACGGAGATCGCAAAGCGGGCGTTCATGTCAGCGCACAAGATGAAGCTCCAGCGCGGAGAGCTGTTCGAAGATCAAGGGACGAATGCCGACAATTTCAGAGTCAGGCGCTGGCTGAGCAAATACACCATCAACCCGGCCATTGCCTGTGGAATTTCAGCGGATGTCGGCTCCATCGAAGCCGGCAAGCTGGCCGACCTCGTGGTGTGGCGTCCGGCTGAGTTTGCCGTCAGGCCATATCAGGTGTTCAAGTCCGGCGACCGCAGCTTCAGCAGTGAATTCGGCATTACCGCCAACCGCAGCGCAATGCTTTGGATGACAGGCGCGGCCGTCGACAAGGAGGCGATGAACCATCTTCAGCTCAGCAGCCAGATCGGAGCGGTCTTGAGTACGGCCAGCAAAAAAGACATGAAGCTAAACGAAACCATGCCCTATATCTCCGTCAACAGCGTGACGTTCGAAGTGCACGCCGATGGCAAGTTGATAGCGTTCGAGCCAGCGAAAGAGGTCAAGCTGAACCAGCTTTATTCGTTCTGATCTATTTTCCACGCAAGGATCAAGGTCATGGCCATCATTCCGGGACAAATCATCACGTCAAAAGGCTATATCACCGTCAATGAGGCGTCTACGCCAGGCATTAAAAGAATCACGGTAGTCAATACTGCGGATTACCCGATTTCCGTGGGCAGTCATTGCCACTTTGCCGAAACAAATCCGTACCTGAGATTCGACCGCCAGCAGGGTCTCGGCCGTCGCCTGAACGTCTGCGCTGGCGGCATGGTGCGATGGGAACCAGGCGCGACGATCGAGGTCGAGCTGATAACACTACGCCCCTCCCGTGGCGTGATGGAACGCAGCCGGAGGAACGGGCATGACCGACGAGCAGACTGAGAGCCTGGAGCTGAAGATAACCTCCGAGCTGGCATACAGCTTTTCACCTGGCGCGCGCGTCAGGACATCGGATACCGATCTGCGGACGGCGCTTACCCTCCCCGATGGCACCAAAGCCATCGCACTGGTGGGACAGCAGCGTCCACTTGCCGAGCTGACAGTGTATGCGCAGAGCAATGCATCGCCCACCGGCTGGATCTGCTGGCAGCCTTTAGCCAACACCAGCGACGCAACGTGGAATGTGCTGGAACTGGACAGCATGTGCACCACGCACGAAAGTCATCTCGTCTACCATATCCGCACCCATCCAGACGGCGCCAGTCATCCAATCTCCAAGCGCGTCAGCATCGTGCTTCCGATGCCAGCCGTACAGGACGACGACGAAGGCAACCCATCGACGCCCACGTTCATCACGATGGAGGCTGTACCAGAGCCGGCCTATCTGGGAAAGGGCCGTGCTGCGGAAAGCTCTGACTGGTCGAGCGTTGCATACGTGATGCGCAGCGCGGAAGCGCTGCTGGTTTTTACCACAGCCGATACCCACGGGTGGCTCAGGCATGAGTATCCCTATGCACAGCTCCCCGGCTTTGCAGACATCGACGACCAGCAGTGGGCGTGGGATATCGCCGTATTGTCGGATCACCAGGTGGCGATTGTCGGTGTGCACGCAAATGCTGCGGATCAAGGTTTGATGATCTGGTTGATAGATCAGTCCGGCAGCCAACCCCGCATCACCGTATCACCGCAATGCGCTGTAGAAAGCACTACCTCGGTCATCCTTAACTTGGGCGCTTCCGCGCGTGCACTCGAAGTCATCCATACGACGACTTCCAGCGAGGGAGCATCCAGCAGACTGGAACGCTACGACCTGCAGTCATGTGCCTGGCTTGGCGGCTTCGAACTGTTCAAGGGGCTGATCTACGCCGCCGAAGTGGATCGCGGCGATACCAACAGTGGTTACCTGCTTTTCGGCACGCACAATCAATCCCCCACGCCCGATCTGTATGTTGCCGACGCCGCGCCCACGGACCGTGCGCCCGTGCTCGCGCTTGGCATATCGCCGGAAGGTGCGGTACTGGAGAAGGGCGCCGCGTTTTCCCTCAACGGCAAGAATACGGACTATTGGTTGAAGTTTCACTCACGCAGGGCGGAACAGTGGACGACGTATGAAGTCACCGACCCGACCCCGCACCAGCACGGCGTTTATTCGGAAGATCCCTATTACGAGCTCACCTGCAAGGTATTCAACGAGGGGGCGCCGGTTCCCTCTGCCACGATTACCCTGGACATCGTGGGCAACGGCGACATGCTGCTGCACCTGCCCGATCACTCCGCCTGGATGACCTCCGATCAACAGATCACGCTTGTCTGCGATGCCTGTGGCGCACTGCGTTTCCGTTATCGGGCGCAGTCCATCGATACCGTGCAATGGGTGCTGCAGGCAGCCGTTGCCACCGGGTCGCACTTATTGCAGAGCAGTCCGCATCGTCATCGACCGGATGCACGTTACGTCGATTATCTGAGCGGACGAATCGACGATCCCAACCCATTGAATGCCCATGCGCTACAACGCATGACAGGCGATGGCCTGGCGCTCGGCGATGTGCGCGATCCCTACAGTGGGGAGAAGTTGTTCGTCGGCACGGCAGATGTACTACGAGAGGTCGAAACGACGATCAGACTGCTCGCCCAGGCGACCGCGGATCCGGATCTCGAAGTGTCGCTCACGCTGGACTGCCCATCCGAGGGACCATTCGTGCTCCGTGTCTTCGAGAGCGATGATGATTACGCGAACTGGATACGACGTAGGCAACCGAAATCTGTCGTGCAGTTCGTGGACGGATTTCTTGCATTGTTCAAGGGCGTCAGCCGAAGTTATTCGCTGCAGCGGATCGCGTTCAAGACCTCGGGGTCCAGCGTTGAGGTCACCTTGGACATGACGCAGCTGGGAGAAGATCTCGGGACCTATAGCATGCGTGTGGTGAGGGATGCCCTCCCCACCTTCATCCTGGGAATCAGCAATCGCCTGCGCAGCATCGACGAGCTTGCTGGCAGTTCGGTCAAGTGGCTGTCGGCCGTCTTTGACTGGGACCAGATACGCCGGACGCAGAAGGGGCTCATCGGCCTCATACAGGAGGGCTTCGACGCCCAGCAGGAAATGCTGCGTTCGCTCAAACCGGAGTTCCGCAACCTGCTCCGGACCTATACCACCGGATACGGGGACAAGCGTGTCTCGGACAGGACGGTTCTGCAGATGACTCCGACGGGGGAGCCGATCGCCGTGAAGGAGCAGCCGCAACGTGCGGAATATGGGCTGGCACGATTCCCCACGGGAACCATCGAGAGAACGGATGTTTTCGAATCGCCTGTGATCATGGAGCGGATGATTTCAATACAACGTATTGCGGGCGCAGGAGTGGAGGCAAAGGCCGGCGCACTGCAGGCGGCTTATCAGGACTGCGACAGCGAGAGCGACGTCAATGCCACCAAGGTCGATGCACTTTTCAGGCCTGCACTCGACTCCGTGTCGGATCTTTCCGAGGTACTTGAACAGTGCGCGGACTCGCTTTTCGATATCGGCGAGCAGGGGCTCGAATGGGCCAGGGAGATCGCCTTCAAGGACTGGCTGGACGAAGCGCCCTCTACCTTTGTAGGTCTATGGCGAGCCGTATTTGGCGACACGCGCATGTCTGCTGTCGATGCCATCACACTTATGGGTGCCTTCGCGGTCAATACGGCTTGGAAGGTGAATCATGGCCGCGATGCGGAGCCGTTCCCGGTGTCATCGCACCTCGCTGTGGTCGACTACGGCGTCATGCAGGGCGTCTTCCGGACGACGGTCCTCAACCTGGCATCAAGCTCTGCGGTGTACTTCGACCACAGCACGGATCTGGTGAAAACATCAACGCTGAAAGCACTCAGCGCTGCGGAACTCACTTCCTTCGCGCTGGACTGGATGTTTGGCTTCAAGCTGGCCTGGGACAACGGCGCCGGAGCAAAGGACTACATCATCCTCGCCTTCGGGTGCGTGGCCAAAACAATCGCGATGGTCTGCCGGGCCTACAAACGAATCTCCGCTCGTCACGCGCCGAGCATCGTCCTTACTGCAATCGCCCTCATCAACATGGGGCTGCTTGTCTGGATTTTTGTTGAAAGCCCACCGTATACCACGCCCAACATAGTGCTGCTCATCTCGGAACTGCTTGTGCAGCTTCCTGATTCCCTCTCGGTGGTAGGAATCGCGCCCCCGCCCTATTGGCAGGTCATCAGTACGCTCGTCACACTCGGCAGCCTGCTGGTCGCCGGCTTGTCTACCACAGCCGGGCACAACCTCAAGCCCACGCCAAACCTGAAACCCGTATTTACCTTCGACGACGCGACGGCTTACGTCAATCAAGGGAGCACGGCAAGTATTCACCACTATGAATATACCATCCACAGCCTCGGCAGCTATACCGTCCAGGCGCTGGACGGATCGGATGAGACGTTTCGGACGATAGGAACCTCGGTAAAGGGAAAGAGGGAGTTTGTCACAAGTGTAGGAAGCCACCTACGCGCCCTCCCGGCCTCCTTGAAACTGGTGATTGGATCGCTGCAGGAAGTGCGGACGAGATCCTACAGGGAAGAAATGTGGAAACCGCCACCGCCGCCGCCGCCGCCGCCTCCCAAAATCCCACTTCACTCTCATCCGTCGCAGGGGAGCGCACTTCTGGCCTTGGACAGGCGATATGGCAGGAGACAGCGGTTCGGCGGCGGATGATGATAAGTCGAGTGCTGGTGGCGACGGATCCTCACTCTGGAGCACGACCAGATGCAACGAAGTGGAGCCGGCACGAAGCCCCATCCCCGGAAGATCTCCGGATATGGCCAGGTCCCATCAGGAATGGACCCGGATCGGGAAGTATCCACCTGGTCGCTGCGATCTGCAGGATCGCACTGACGCGCGGTGCTGACACCAGCTGACATTTCGATTCACCAGAGCGGGCCGCATGATGACCCGGCCTCCTGCATACCTTCCCGAGTCAAAACGCTGCAGGATTTCCAGGCTCTCGTCATGGTCAACGAATCGCTGAATCGCGCACCGGAAATTTTCACCAGTTCGGAACTGGCCTACAGCCATGTACCCGGTGTTCCTTTCAGGATGCCGACACAGGGCAGGTTGCTCGTGGCAGCGTTCACTGCGGGTCTCGGCACGCACTTTCTGTCCTCGCACGGATTTGTGTGGGCTGAGGCGGGCGCGCCCTTCGGGCAGCTGCAACTGTGTTTCCAGGATGAATCATCGGCAACTGGCTGGAACTGGCTGAAACCGTGGGACACCGATCAGGACCGGACATCTCTCACCAGAGCCGTGTCCATGGTGACGACCAAAGACTCTGCCGTATTGCTGGCGGTAGCGGATAAACTTCACGATGACGGCGTTGTCACGCGAAGCCTGCTCATACGACGCCTTCAGCCGAATACCCATGGACAAAGCACACCCATGCCTGCCGGGACGGAGTCCCTGATTCTGGACGCGGATGCTCCTGTCAACAGCCAGGGAACCTTCGCCGCCATGTTGAGGACCGGTGAAACCCGGGCATTGGACCTGGGCGCGGTGGCTTACCGGATCGGGCACGCCGAGCTTTTTGTCCTGGTCTGGTCAACGCTCGAAAAGCGCAAGGTCCTTCATGTTCCCTACGACCAGCTGACGGATTTCCCGGCGCACCTCCCGCCTTCGGGAGATCCCGAACTCGATTTCCAATGGACGGTAACTCCGTTGGGGTCCCAGATAGTGGCGTTGACCGGTGTCCGCTCCGATCTGAATAACCGGGCAATACTTCATATCTGGACAATCCATTACAGCGATGATAATGAGGAGCCTGAGTTCTATTCCCATAATTACGCGGTGATCGAAGATGATTTTCGGCACCATGACGGCATTTTCGTCAATCTCGCTGCCGACAATTCAACGCTGGAAATCATCGTATCCACGGCTGAAAGAAGCACATTATTCCCCTACAATCCCCGCACCCGGGCCTTCGAAGCCCCCTTCGACCTGTTTGAAGGGACCATCCAGCACGCCCGCAGAGACCGCGGGGCTGTCGACGCCTCCAGCTACCTGGTGTCAGCCAGGCCATCTTCCGCGACCAACGATCAACCATTCGACATTTTCCGGATCGATGCATCGAGCGCCCTCGATCCCGAGGAAAGGAATCCCCCCATTCCGCTGGCCTTTCCCCATGCAAAGGCCAGCATCACCGGCGATGCCGTCTTCACGCTCAATGTTGCGGACGGCAGCGCAACCGCTGGCTATCATTTCCGCGACGGCGAGCAGTGGACAAGCCATGAGATCCTTGAGGCATTCGACCCGAATGCGGCCAATCTGCCTCCAATCCCCCTGGCCCCTTACTACGAAATGACATGCAAGGTGCATTCCGATGAGCTGCCCGTACCGGAGGCGGAAATCACGATAAGGACGATGGGTTCTGGCGAACTGTTGCTGCACACGGCCTGCGGTTCGGAATGGTTGTCCTCGACAAAACCGATCACGCTGAAATGCGACAGCCTCGGAACGTTGCGATTCAGGTATCGCGCCTGGGCCATCGATTCGGTACAGCTCCAGTTCGATGTCGAAGTTGCCGACGGTACGGGAGCCAACATTCAGATATCCAGCACCGTACGACCGGATGCGCCCTACGTGCGCTACCTCGCTGGTCTTGAAACCCAGGATCCGCAGCCACTCAACCGGTACGCACTCCCCCCCGTCACCGGCGACGGTACCGCCTTCGGGAACATCCGCGACCCACTGACAGGGCAGCCGGCATTCCGTCCGGATGACCAGCTCGGGGCGATCGAATCAGGCGTCAAGGAAATGGCCCACGTGGCGATCGACCCGTCGTACAGAACGCGTTTCGTCCTTGAGTGTGGACCGCATCGACCCTTTTCCTTCAGACAGCTTTCGTCGGCTGCAGATTTTTCCGCCTGCATCAATGATGGCGGAGCACGTATTTTTTCCACCTATATCGATGCGCTGCTGGCGGCATTCCGAAGCACCGACACATCCTTGCAGATAAGCCGCGTCGTGCTGGACGCCTCAAAGGAAGCCGTAGCGGTGGGATTCGATCTCATCTCTCCAGCAGGCGCAATCACCAGAATCAGCACCACCATGGACCGCCTTTACCTTCCATCTCTCGGACAGGGCGTTCTGAAGAGCGTACAGAACCTTCCCGACACGATTGACTACGCTTATCGATGGCTGTCCGCTGTCTTCGATTGGGATCAGATCCGGCGCACACAGCAAGCGCTCGTGAAGTGCATACGCGATCAGGTGGACATGCAGGCGCAGCTGGCTGTTGCAGTTCGTCCGCTGTTCTCCCAGTTGGTTCAGCGCTACCTGGGTGACGTAAACACGATCGATCCAATCAATGACAAGATCGGCGACCTTGTTGGAACTGCGGTTGGCCGCAACGGCGCTGTCCTGCATCCACAACGGTCTGAATATGCCATGGCGCGCACCCACCTCGAAGGCATCACAGGGGGCGATGAGCCTGATCTGGGCGACATGGAGCGCGATCTCAAACCGATCCATGCTCGTCACCAGCAGAAAATACAATCTGAAACAGCCGGTCTGTTCACGGCGTATTCTACCGCCACTTCCAGCCCATCTGGCCTGACTGCCACGACGGGAAGAGCGCTTTTGACGCCGTTGATGGGGCCTGTGGAGCGACTCAAGGACGTGCTGTCCGACTCAGGGGATGGGCTTTTCAGTTTCCATGCCCACAGCCTGCAGATGTTTCATGAGGAGCTGTTCAAGGACTACCGCAAGAGCGTACCTTCAGCGCTGGGAATATTCTGGCGGGCCATTTTTGGCGACATGCCGATGTCCGCTGCGGATATTTCCGCACTGTTGCCCGCTTTCGCAATCAACGTGGCGTGGAAGGTCAAATATGGCAGGGATGCCGAGCCCTTTCCCGAAGGCGCTGCTGCCACATCCGTGAGCGCCTGGCGGGTAGCGCACGGAGTGGTAAGGATTACCAGCGCATTTTTTTCCGCACCAGCGGCCGCAGCGGATGCATCAGGGCTTGTCGTCCCTTATCCCCTTTGTCTGACCGAAGCCGCTGCTTCGATGCTGGACCATGGACTGGGAGGCGCTGCCGAGCCTTGGCCGGCCAAGCCACTGGAATGGGCAGCACTCGGCCTTTCATCCATCCTGACATTCCTCAATTGCACCTGCAGGCTGATGAGAAGAAGAACGCCTGAAAAATACCCCGACGTCATCTGCACCCTTCTAGCGATATCTACTGCTGTAGTTCTGGCGATCATCTTCTTCGAGGCGGTTCGCGAGCACAGTAACGCTGATTGGCTGGTGTTCGTCGCGGAAATGATGATCCTGATACCGGACGCGCTTTCCATCGTGGCGCTGAGTCCTCCGGAAGGGTGGTTCGATATCATTATTGCCACCACCGTGGTGTGCGCGTTTGTTTCTGGGGGACTCACCATCGGGGCGGGCAGCAGCACCCCCGTCTCCGATGACCGCACCGCCTCATCCAGCATTGATGGCCTGACCTGGCGCGGTCACGCGACGACACTCAGCCGCCTGCGCGCCCCTGCGTTCGAGATCCTCAGAGCGGTGAACCATCAATACTCCGATGGATCCTTCAAGAAAAATCACTACGAGGTCGCTGGTCCCGCAGGGGCGACGATCACCATCTATGACCACGCCCGTGCCTATCCGCATGTGCTCGGACAGGTCCCGGTGAACGGTCGGCTCAGCGCAGATTCGCTGTATGGTACCTACCCCCACTCCGATGCCCTGCTATCGCTGCAGACCGGCCTGCTGGAAGAGAAGCATGCACTTCAGTACACAACGATACGGGATCAGAATCCCCCGCCGCCTCCACCGCCTCCAAAACCACACAGACGACAAAGGAGCAGACCGGCCAAAAGCAGCACGCCCTTGGCCGACAGGCTGAGAAAGCTGAAACTGGGTCGTCAGCTCTAAGGCCCCTACCCTCCGGGAAATTCGTGCATGGGCGCTCGCTTTCTTCGCCCGGCTGCTGCATGCCGCGTGGCTCACGGGTAGATCAGGCACGTCAGATCTGCGGCTTGCCGGCTCCCCCCTCTATAATCATGCATCGTCACGCGAATTACCCTGACCGGCATGATCGACATCGCTGCGCGCAATTCCCCGCCGCCCGAAGACCCTATCGCCGCCACCCGCATCTGGCTGGAGCGCATCGTCATCGGCCTGAACCTGTGCCCGTTCGCCAAGGCGGTATATGTAAAGGACCAGGTGCGCTTCGTGCTCAGCGACGCGACGACGCCCGAGGCGCTGGTCGAGCAGC
>Ga0160467_101266_pt1 | contig 11086 bp, 10 predicted proteins | sample HID1972I_E11MG_FD_108221 | JGI IMG/M metagenome (GOLD analysis project Ga0160467, IMG submission 108221) | Enriched pill bug-associated microbial communities from UW Madison campus, WI, USA - HID1972I_E11 MG | ecosystem: Host-associated > Arthropoda: Insects > Digestive system > Unclassified ...
TGGAACATCAGGAGCGATTGAAGAAGTACGTCAAGATGATGACGGCAATCTGAGTATTGTAGTTAATGGAATGGGCATGAGTGAAGTTTCTCCTGAACAAGTAGTTCTTCGTATAAACGATGAAACAACAATCGTTGATATAGAAGGTAATGCGGTTGATGCTAAGGAATTAACGAAAGATGCCAAGGTACTAGCTTATTATGGACCGATGCTAACGAAAAGCTTGCCGCCAATCGGTCACGCTTGGAAAATTGTATACTTAGGTAGCTAATAGAAGATATGGATGAAAACAGACGCCGGTATAGTACCGACGTCTGTTTTATTTATTGTACACATATTATTTCAAATGAATTTATTACAATTGTTCACTAATACCTTTGGAAGTTGCTATAAACTTTTAGTGAAACTTGTCGGCGTGAAGGGATGTAAATAGTATTTGTGGCATTCGCCGGAATAAAGTTCACTCTGAGCTTTGTGCCATACGGTTTGCTTTTACATGTTTCAGCTGAGCGACGATGATGACACTAATAATGACGAGCAGGAACCATGAGCTAATTTTACTGAAGCTAACGATTTGCCATGTTTGGTGCTGATCAGGGTATTTCCAAGCTCCGAAAAATGTAGCGATGTTTTCAGCTAACCATATAAAAAAGCCTACAATTATAAATGCAACTGACAGTGGCATGCGATAAGTCGTCTCTCTTACGCGATATATAATCCATGTTTTCCAGAACACCACGAATACAAGCACAGTTAACCACCAACGTAAATCAGGAATAAAATGATGAGTGAAAAAGTTTAGATAGATCGCCCCGCCAAGCAGTGCAGCAGGTATAATTCCCGGCCAACCAGTCATGTCCATTCGTAGTCTACGCCACACCTGACACATAAAACTCGCAACACTTGCGTACATAAACCCGCTATATAGAGGTACTCCGAATATTTTTGAATATCCAGGCTCAGGATATGACCAAGATCCCATATGTACTTTATAAAGCTCTAATGCTAAGCCAATAATGTGAAATACACAGATAACCTTAATTTCATCCAGCGTTTCTAATCCACTTCGGTACATAACGTACTGAATAAGCAGCAATATAAGGAGAATAGCATCGTAGCGATGAAGGAATGGAATCGGTATGACTCTAGAAAGAGCTAATGTTCCGAATATAGCAACAGGAAATATACAGCTCATCGCCTGATGATAGCCAAAGTGTAGTAATTGTATGAAAGATCTCAATTCGTTATTCACCTACCTATAGTGAGATAGTATGAAAATACCGTTTGTTTAACCGCTTGCTGCTGCGCTTTTATTAGTATGGATTTGTTGCTTGGCGGCCATATAGGAAACGGCACGATACGTAATTTCTGCTATTGCAATACCGCCGACAACGTCGATTAGCGCATGCTGCTTAATAAAGACGGTAGAAGCAATAATCGACCAGAATATAATTGAGAAAGAAATCCGCATTCCATGTGTAAGCAGCTTATGACGATTCATTGTAATGAGCAGCAGGTAACTCGTTAAGCAATGAATGCTTGGAAAACAATTCACAGGCTCATCATTACTATAAATAAATTGAACAAGTACGCTAAATATATCTGTGCCCACAATATCAGGACGCGGCATATGAGTAGGATAGAAAATAAAAATTAGATTGCTAATCATTAGGGCAACATTATATACAATAAGAGTATTTCGATATAATAAGCGATTCGTTAATCCTAAATAAATAAACGAAATATAAAGAAGCGGCATCCAGATGGCATAAGGGATGACGAACCATGACAGATAAGGAATTTGGTCATCAATCCAACTGTTGATAAAGACTGCTTTGTGTCCAGATAACGATGCGATAAGCATATAGAGTAAACCTTGCCCTGCAATGGATAAAACAGCAAGCAAATGAAGATTTTTCTTTAGTAGTTGAACCATGAGCCCCTCCGCAGTAAAATTTTAATCTTTCACATCTTATCATGTTTTGCAAAAGACGCAACCGACTTAAGTCGTAATGATATATAAACTACAAAATCTAGGTGGGACAGCAATGAAAAATATATGGAATATTTACATAACCGATTGGCGCAATGTACTAAAGGTGCCAACAGGGATTTTACTTATGATTGCACTTGCCGTACTTCCATCCGTGTATAACTGGGTCAATATTATTTCCGTATGGGACCCGTATGCACAGACAAGCGGTATTAAAATTGCTGTGACCAGCTTGGATAAAGGGGCGGAGTTGGAAGGGAACAGCTTTAATATTGGTGAAGATTTGATTAAGAATCTGAAAAACAATACGAAGCTTGGCTGGACCTTTGTTGATGAGCAAACTGCTTTTGATGGTGTGAATAGTGGAAAATATTATGCAAGCTTGCTTATTCCAGCTGATTTTTCGCAAAAAATTGTTGGTATTGCTCATGGTAAGATCGATAAACCAGAGGTTGAGTATACCGTTAATGAGAAGATTAACGCCGTTGCACCGAAAATTGCTAGCTCAGGGGTTTCTGCGATTACAGCACAGATCAATGAAAGCTTTATAAAGACAGTTAGCGAAACGGTGCTTGGTGCATTGAAAGAAGCCAGTATTGAAATTGAAAATAATATTCCAACCTTACGTAAAGTAAGAAGCGGTTTACTCGATCTGGAAAGCGGCTTGCCGCAAATTGAAAATATGAGCAGTAAAGTGCTTCATGTTGCGGAGATTATGCCGGAGCTAAATGAAAAAGCGCAGAAAATTGTGCTATTGGGGGAAAGATTGCCTGAGCTGGAAAAAGCAGGACAGGTTGTGCTTGAGCTTGAACAGCAATGGCCGCATCTTATAGAGGCGACGGGGCTAATTGAAGGATTGCAGCAGAAGCTGCCAGATCTGATCGCTATTTCCGACTGGGCAGTTTCGATATCCGAGCATCATACCGAGATTGATCAAGGTTTGACAAAAGCAATTGAACGACTTGAGCACGCAGATACATTCATTACAAATGTTCAAACGGCAATGCCCGAGATTGAGCGTCTGGTGGAAAATGGTAGTGAACTTTCCGAAAAGCTTCAGCAATTTCTCACTGCTAATGAAGCGGTATTTGAAAGCTTTCCAGCTATCGTCAAGCAGAACTTATTACTTTTGCAGCAAACTTCGCTTAATGTGATGCAAGTTGTACAGCAACTGGCTAATTCGGATATTGACCCGCAGGAGGCACGAAAAAGCTTACAAAATATACGAGAGAAGCTTGAATTAGGAAGTAAAATATTAGGCAATACGATTAATTTGCTGGAAGGTGTCAATCGTTATGTGAACAGCTCGCTGCTTACTGAGCGGATTAAGCATCTGCAATCGGTAAAGGGCAAGATGGATCAGCAAATTACGATAATTCAAAAAATTGTAGGTGCAATTGATCGTGGAGAAGAGCCGGCGCGTGAATTGATAGCTGAGCTGCTCGTTTTGTCCAGCGAAGTAAATCAAAGCTTAACTGAAATTCTTGATCGTTATGATAGCGAAATTGTGCCGCTTATGCAGCAAGCAATGGAAAGTATAACTGGGGCAGCTAAAGCTTCAGCGAATCTGCTTGGTAAAGCAGACAGCAGTTGGCTTCCTGCATTGAAAGAAATTATGGTAAATGCCCAAACAGCTGTTAATTTTAGCTTAACAGGAATGAAGGATTTACAGCAGCAATTACCGGGCGTATACAATCAAGTAGATGAAATCGCAGGTTCTCTGCAAGCAAGGTTACAGCAATTCTCTCAGGCGCTTAATACGATTATGCCGTTTTTAAATGAGCAACTGCCTGTCATTGAGAAAAAGCTGCATCAGGCAGCTGCTTTTGTTCGTGATGATTTAGGAGAAGTCGAAGAACAAATTGCTAAAGCTTCGAATTTTGTACAACATCAATTGCCTGATCTACAAGTTGCGTTAAATCGAGCGGCTGACTTAATTCGCGACGATCTACCATCGTTTGAATCTGCGGTGCACCAAGCAGCAGATAAGCTACGCGAGCTGGAAAGCGAAGAGCATTTGGCTGAGCTTGTGCAATTGCTAAAGGGAGATATTAATGCAGAGAGTGAGTTTTTGTCGAAGCCGGTGCAGATTCACGAAACAAGATTGTATGCGATACCGAATTATGGCTCGGCGATGACGCCGTTCTATATTGTGCTTTCACTATGGGTGGGCGCTACGCTGTTGATTTCTTTACTTCGAGTGGATGTCGATGGCAGTGCAGGACGCTATAAAGGGTACCAAATTTATTTCGGTAGAATGCTGTTTTTCCTTACGATCGGCATGCTGCAGGCCATTATTATGACGATTGGCGATTTATTTCTACTTGAAACCTATGTTGTACATAAGCTTTGGTTCGTTATTTTTGCTGCACTGGTCAGCACTGTTTTTGTTACGATCACCTATACATTGCTCGCAGTGTTTGGCAATGTCGGCAAAGGAATCGCGATTATTTTTATGGTGTTCCAGTTTTCTAGCTCTGGCGGTACCTTCCCGATTAGTACCGCATCACCATTTTTCCAAATGCTGAATCCATTTATGCCGTTTACGTATGCCATTAGCTTGCTGCGAGAAGCGGTAGGAGGAATATATGTGCCGACTGTCATTAAGGATGTGTCCGCGCTGCTCATCATTATCGGCATTTGTTATCTGGTCGGACTGCTGCTCAAAAAACCACTAAGTGGATTCACCGCTCGCTCGCAAGCCAATGCGAAAAAGACGAAGATTATTGCATGAGGCAGAGATAGATAATAAAATTGTTGGGTGGCTGGCTGTAGCAAGCAGAGCTGCCGTCAAGCCAAGAGTTGATTCACTTTATGTTAAAGCCTGATTCATTCCGTATAGATTTTGCGGTAGAATCAGGCTTTTACGTGTTTAGACAGCTACGAATTGGACTGATGAATGAGGAAATAAATACAGTGATAAGTATAGTGGTGAAAATAGTGTTTGCTAGATAACACTACAAAAATGCTACAAAAACTTCCTTGTCGTCTTCGTACCATTGCTCGTAAACAATATCCTTTTACCTTCCACGACGGTTTGCAAATGCACGGTCTTGCCCCATAAGCTTTGTACATGCGGCAGCGTACGCTCCACATACTTCAGATCGAGCTCATCGCCTTCATATTGATGCTGGATATACAGCTCACCATTGCCCAGATAATCTCCGTCTACCACTTGCAAGGTAGGGAAGCCGCCATTGACCTTTGAGAATACGAGCTGATCGCGAATGCTCTCCCATGATTTATCGGTAATTTTCCACTCTGGACCTTTCTTTTCAAATACGTATAGATCGAGCTCATCGACAAGCTGCTTCGTTAAGTAATTACGCAGGAATGATTGATCTGAGTCAAGCTCACGCACCTCAAAGATCTTCTCTCGTCCTTTGCCCGGCGTACGGCCAAAGCGTCGCTTTTCCTCTTCAGTTGGATTATCCCAGCGCTTTTCAATGTCCTCGAAAATTTTCAAGCCGAGATAGTAGGGATTTAAGCTATGGCGAGATGGAATGACGACCGAGCTGTTCAGCTTGGCGAACTCAATCGTTTCCTCGCTTGTAAGATTCATCTCCCGTATAATGCGCTGATGCCAAAACGAAGCCCAGCCTTCGTTCATGATCTTCGTCTCGATCTGCGGCCAGAAGTAGAGCATTTCATCGCGCAGCATTGTAAGGATGTCTCGCTGCCAATCCTCTAGAATCGGAGAATATTCCTCGATGAACCAGACAAGATCTTTTTCAGGACGTGGTGGGAAGCGTTTGGCTTCTTGCAGTGCTGCTTCACGCTTTGCGCGCTCAGCTTGTTTCGCCTCTTCATCAAGCGACCAAAGCTCTTCGTAAGGTAAAGGAGTCTCCTGTTGCTGAGTTGTACGCTCATTCTCTCTTGTGGCTGTTTCAATATACCGTTTTTTATCCATTTGATACGGCTTAACGATGGTAGGATCAACATGCTCTTGGATAGCTAGAATGGAGTCAATGAATTTCTCCACCGTATCTGTACCATGAATGAGCTCGTATTGATGAATGCGATCAGCGGTAGCGGACATGCTTTCCACCATGTCTCGATTCGTTAAGCTAAAGCGTACATTGTTCTTGAAAAAGTCGCAGTGCGCAAGCACATGGGCAACAATGAGCTTGTTTTGAATTAACGAATTACCTTCCAGCAAAAAGGCATAGCATGGATTGGAATTGATGACGAGCTCATATATTTTACTTAAACCAAAGTCGTATTGCGTCTTCATCTTATGGAACGTTTTACCGAAGCTCCAATGACTAAATCTCGTCGGCATGCCATAAGCACCGAATGTATAAATAATATCCGCAGGGCAGATCTCATAGCGCATATCGTAAAAATCTAGCCCAAAGCCTTTCGCAACCTCTGTAATTTCTGCAATAGCTCGTTCGAGCTGCTTCATATCGTCAGATGCCATAGCGAAGCCTCCTTATCCGATCTGTGTTACTTTAAATGTATGAGTGGATAAGGTCAGATATGAGATGGGATGGGAGGATGAAAGAGATTTTGGCCTAATACTGCTGCTCTATTAGGCATTCAAAACAAATCTTGCCTTAGATTAGTTCACAGAGTAAAATAATAAACTATTTATGAAGAAAAGATTTTAGCGTTTATTAACGAAGGACTTTCGTATTCATTACCGAAATCATTTCTGATTAAGGTTATTAAAATAGTAGTTTAAGAAAGAAGGGCGAGAAATGAAAAAATATATTGTAGCTTTGTTAATATTAATGTTCATCCTTCAGGGTTGTGGGGTAAATATCACTGGAAAAGATACTAAAGATGGTAATCAACAAATTAATTTCGTAGGACATCCAATAAATTTTAATGCAGATAGTTTCAAGATGTATGATGAAAAAAATGGCTGGATAGAAGGTACAGTTCCCGAATATGGGGTGTATATAACTCAAAATGGTGGGAAAGATTGGTTAGACGTTACGCCAGAAGGAATAAGAAATGGAACTTTTTATTCGTTGAATAGTACTACTGCATTTATTGTAAGTAATTTGAATATTGAAAAGAAGATTTATAGAACTACTGATCAAGGTGTTACGTGGGAATCGCATGTAATACCAAACTCTAAAAGTGACCCAATTTACTCGGTGTCATTTGTTAACTCGAATACAGGTTGGATTACAGGTCAGTTACATAGTGAAGGTTCAAATAGTATAATTGAAATACTAATGACAACGGATGGTGGGGTAACTTGGAGTCCAATGCAATCAGTACCTAAACTAAAGGATGGCTATAAGAATGGTGCTACACTTTCAGCTCCTGAATTAGGTTGGGTGACAGCTAGTGTTTCAGGTGGGCCTTTAATATATCATACGATTGATAACGGAGAAAACTGGGAACAATCAAGGCTATCGGATTTAAATAATAGTTTATATTTCTCTGAGCCAAGTGATCCATTTATTATTAACGAAAATACGATTATTATTCCTACTCAAACTCATATCGAAGGGGAAATTGTGCTTACATACTATTTAACGAAAGATGGAGGGAATAGCTGGCTACCTTCAAAAAACAACATTAACGTACCAAGAGAAAATCAACATTTACTTTTTGATGCTGTTAGTACTGAATACGGGTGGCAATCTACAGATGGGTCAAATTTTTATAAATTAACAAATGATTTTAACTCTGTTGAGAGTATCGATTTAAAAGGGATTCTAGGCTTAGATGATTTAGAAATCATTAATTTTAGTTTTATTTCTTCTAGTAATGGCTTTATGATTATTCGAACCGAAAACAAAAATATACTAATATCGACTTCAACAGGGGGAATCAGCTGGAAATAATAGCGAGATAAAAAATTCGTTGGGGACATGCGCGAAACATACCTTCCCTGTTCTTTTTGGCTTTGGATTTAATGATAAGAATAGCATGATAAATGTCTTAATAAACCAAAAAGGCAGCCATCATTAGCTGCCTTTTTGGTTTATTTCAAAGACAAATCCTACACCTGTTACAAATAGCGTTTTAGATTTCGCTGGTGGCATTGAATCACGAGCTTGCAATCCACACCCGTAAAACAATTCAACATCATAACCGAACAACTTTTTTTCTTTTGCAACTGCATCAACTGCAACGCAACCGTCCGAAGTGTCTTTCCAATCGTTATTAAAGTCAGAAGTTGCCCAGACAGTCGCACGCTTGGCATCTAGCCAAGGACTCCATCCACATAAAAAGACAATTATGACAAGAAGCAGAATGCTAAAAGAGATCCAGCTTTTCATCTTCATAATACATCTCCTATCTAAAGCACTTTAGTAATTATAACGAATAAATTGATTTAATTGTTCCAAATACCTGTTTAAGAAGTAGAGGGATTACATAGTTTGTTAGCTTCAAACTGCTCGTGAGCGAAGGAGTAATTCGATTCAGGAAAACACAAGTGGAAGAACGCTTTGTTCCGTAGCGTCCTGCTTCAACTACCTTTCAATTACTTTTCATATAGCTTCTTTTTTGCCTTTGAGTTTTATGAAAAGTTTAGTATGATGATACTTTATATGAATGCGATAAACTTGAACTTTATTCAAAGGAGACTATTCTATTATGATAGATAATATAAAGCGACTAACGGATCTATTAATGGAGAAAAATCCAGAGCTACCAGAGGAAAAGGCGAGGCTTTGGGTAGAATTATTGTGGAGTGATTACGAAGCAACCTCTGCTAAAGCCGGCTACAAGTTCCAAGGCGCAGACTACACGGAAAACCTTGTACACCAGCTAATAAATAGCTATGGAAATAAGCTACATCTATTTATCGCTAAAAATTCGAAGTATGCCGATTTGTTAAGTGACCCAGAGACAAGTGAATAAATTAGAATAGATGATGAGAATCTATGATATAATTTTTGTTGTTCAGAATTTCTATTCGCACTAGGAGGCGTAATGAGATGAAACTTACATATTCGGGGAAAACAAAAGATGTATACGAGTTGGACAATGGAGACTATTTATTGAAGTTTAAAGATGATGTTACTGGGGAAAATGGGGTTTTTGATCCAGGCGCTAACACGGTAGGTCTTGTGATGGAGGGTGCAGGCCGTGCAGGGCTTAGTTTAACGAAGTTTTTCTTTGAAAAGCTAAAAGCTGCCAATATACCGACACACTATATTGCAGCCAACATTGATGATGCAACGATGACTGTAAAGCCCGCAACTGTATTTGGCAACGGACTAGAAGTGATTTGTCGCTATCGTGCAGTTGGAAGTTTCTTACGTCGTTATGGTCAGTATGCACAAGAAGGCCAAAGCTTAGATGCTTTCGTAGAAGTTACTTTGAAGGATGATGAACGCCAAGATCCTCCTATCAGTAAGTCGGGTCTAGAAATGTTAGGGATTCTTACAGCAGATGAATATGAAACGTTAGAAGCATTAACGAAGCAAATTAGTCAAGTCGTAAAGGACGAGCTTGCGGCTAAAGGCATTGAACTATATGATATAAAATTAGAATTTGGTAGAGTTAACGGTGGTAAAGATATTGCTTTAATTGATGAGATCTCTGGTGGAAATATGAGAGCATACAAAGCTGGCGTTTATATTGAGCCATTAGAGCTGGAAAAGCTGATGCTTTCTACAAGCTAATATTTTATTAAGGATTAAAATAAGTAAGTAAATATGTATAAAAAGTAGGCGTAGAAAACGGGGGCGTTCCCCGTTTCTACCCTACTTTTTTTTGATAAGTTCTGAATGCTTCCCACTCTAACCAATTAGATCATATCTTTAAGCATGAATCCAGCTTGTATCTTTTCCGGTTTTAGGACATGACGGAAAAGTATCGCCAATATTCATGTTTACCTGTTCACCATCAGCATCGATATATTGACCAGCTTCTGTTACCTTATCACCAGTCTTGTGTTGATGATCCGCATGTCGCCAAGAGGTATCAACTCCAGTTTGCGGACAAGCAGGAAAAATGTCTCCTTTGGTAAACTTACGCATTTCACCTGCGATGCATACGTAGTTTCCAGTTTCCGTAACCTGTTCGTTTGTGTGATGAACATCAGTTGCTGTTTTCATAATTCTTCAATCCCTTCGATGATAATTTAGTGACGATCAAGCTGCTGTGTCACTTATTCATATATACCCTGCTCTAGTTATGATGAAACATAAATGATAGGGAATGTCTTAAAACCCCCTTAAGGGCATCTTTCACCGCCTTTTCGCCCCCTGCTGCGTTACTTTTTCTTGACGTACCCTCGGTACGCCTGCGAAAAAGTGCCTTGCTTGGAACGAAAGTTCAGAAAAATCTGCTCCATTCGGAAGGTTAAGACATTCCCTAATTTTCATATTGTGTTTCAAAGATTGATAGTGTGGTTAATATATATCAAGGAGTTGCTAACATAGCAATTCAATTAAATAGATACACAAAGGAGAGATTTTAGATGCAGAATGAAACAAAAGGTAATGGAATGTTATTAGGAGCCGTTATCGGCGGAACAGTGGGAGTTTTGGCAACGCTGTTATTAACCCCTAAGTCTGGTGCCAAGATGCGAGAGGATCTCTCAGCAAAATATCAATCGTTATGTGAAAAGACAAAGGATATTGCATCTACGGTAGGAGATACAACGAGAGAAATTATGGGAAGTGTTAAGGAAGAAGCGGTCAATCTCGCAGAACAAGCTAAGGAATCCAATCAAAATATTAAAGATTCATTAGCTGCTTCAACCGAAGAAATTAAAGACAAATTCGCCTCTACAGACAATAAATAAATGATAGGCTATGTGGAGTATAAAAAGGATATGAATATGATAACGTTACTTAGACAGCAGCATAAAACAGGTGGAGAACCCCACCTGTTTTATGCTGCTGTCTGCTGCACACATGATCCGCATCTCTATAATAAATAGATGAGTGCTGTTTTATAAGCATCTAACATAAAAACGAGCAGTCTATGTGCATTGCACACAGACTGCTCGATTAGCCACAATCTAAAACAAATGGATTCTAACGGAATTGAGGAGCGCGAGCGACCGAGCAAGGTCACGTAGTTTAGCAGGTGGAAACCCTGCTTGGTAAGACGTGCAGCCGCGTCACCAATAACGAGTCTTGGGCTACTGGCAGTAATGTCAGGTGCTAA
>Ga0160467_101270_pt1 | contig 11061 bp, 7 predicted proteins | sample HID1972I_E11MG_FD_108221 | JGI IMG/M metagenome (GOLD analysis project Ga0160467, IMG submission 108221) | Enriched pill bug-associated microbial communities from UW Madison campus, WI, USA - HID1972I_E11 MG | ecosystem: Host-associated > Arthropoda: Insects > Digestive system > Unclassified ...
ATGGTGCTGTTCCTGTCTACCCGCCGCAACGGTCGCTCCCTGGGCGATATGGTCCGTGAGGAAATGGGCCGCATTCCTGGCACCATCGCGCTGTTTGGCTGCTTCCTGATCATGATCATCATCCTCGCGGTGCTGGCGCTGATCGTGGTGAAAGCACTGGCCGAGAGCCCGTGGGGCATCTTCACGGTGATGGCGACCATCCCGATCGCGATGTTCATGGGCATTTATATGCGCTACATCCGCCCGGGCCGCATTGGCGAAATCTCGGTGGTGGGCGTGTTGCTGCTGCTGGGTTCGATCTGGCTGGGCGGGCAGATTGCTGCTGATCCGGTGTGGGCGAAGGCGTTTACCTTCACCGGGATCCAGATCACCTGGATGCTGATTGGTTACGGGTTTGTCGCAGCGGTGCTGCCGGTGTGGCTGATCCTGGCCCCCCGTGACTACCTGTCGACCTTCCTGAAAATCGGCACCATCATGGCCCTGGCGATCGGCATCCTGGTGACCATGCCAGACCTGAAAATGCCAGCCCTGACCCAGTTCATCGACGGCACCGGCCCGGTGTGGAAAGGCGGTCTGTTTCCGTTCCTGTTTATCACCATCGCCTGCGGTGCGGTGTCGGGTTTCCATGCGCTGATTGCTTCCGGCACTACGCCGAAGTTGCTGGCCAGCGAAGGGCATGCCCGTTACATCGGTTACGGCGGCATGCTGATGGAATCCTTCGTGGCGATCATGGCGATGGTTGCCGCTTCGGTGATCGAGCCGGGTGTGTACTTCGCCATGAACAGCCCTGCCGCGATTGTCGGTTCCGATGCGGTGACGGTTGCGCAGATGGTCAGCAGCTGGGGCTTTGCGATCACGCCGGACGCGCTTGAAGCGGTGGCCCGGGATATCGGTGAAACCACCATTCTGGCCCGTGCCGGTGGTGCGCCGACCCTGGCTGTGGGCATCGCGCAAATCCTGCATCAGTTGCTGCCGGGTGAAAACACCATGGCGTTCTGGTACCACTTCGCGATCTTGTTTGAAGCGTTGTTTATTCTGACAGCGGTGGACGCCGGTACCCGTGCCGGGCGCTTCATGCTGCAGGACTTGCTCGGCTCGTTTGTGCCGGCGCTGAAACGCACCGAATCCTGGACCGCCAACCTGATCGCCACCGCCGGTTGCGTGGCGATGTGGGGCTACCTGCTGTATCAAGGCGTGATCGATCCGCTGGGCGGCATCAACACCTTGTGGCCGCTGTTTGGTATCTCCAACCAGATGCTGGCGGGTATCGCGCTGATGCTGGCGACCGTCGTGCTGATCAAAATGAAACGCCAGCGCTACGTCTGGGTGACCATGCTGCCCGCCGTCTGGCTGCTGATCTGCACCACCACGGCCGGTTTCATCAAGCTGTTCGACGCCAACCCTGCGATCGGTTTCCTGGCATTGGCCAAGAAGTACAGCGATGCGCTGGCCAATGGTCAGATCCTCGCTCCGGCCAAGGACATCAACCAGATGCAGCACGTGATCTGGAACGCCTACACCAACGCGACGCTAACGGCGCTGTTCCTGCTCGTGGTGTTCAGCATCCTGTTCTTCGCACTAAAAGTCGGTATTGCCGCCTGGGGTACGAAAGAGCGCACGGATAAAGAAGCACCGTTTCAGGCGCTGCCAGAGGCTTGAGTGAGGAGGGCACATGTTCAATGACTTGAGCCGCCTCGGTAAATACCTGGGGCAGGCTGCGCGCTTGATGGTGGGGATGCCTGACTACGATAACTATGTCGAGCATATGCAGAGCAAACACCCGGACAAGCCGGTGATGGATTACGAGAAGTTCTTCCGGGAACGCCAGGAGGCGAGGTACGGGAGTAAGGCTGGGCCTAAGTGTTGTTGATGCAAAACCAGCTTTAACGCTACCCCTGGAGGAGTAAGCCTGCTCGCGATGACGATATAACAGCCAACAAAAATTTTGGATGTTATGGCCTCATCGCGAGCAGGCTCACTCCTACAGTTGTGTGTGTAACCAGTAAAAGGTGTATCAGCTACCGCCACTGCCTCCGCTGCTGCTCCCGCCACCCGCCTTGTCAGCACCACCGGCTTTCGAGCCGGCAGGTGTAGGGCCGCTGTCGGTAGTTCCGCCATCCGCGCCTTGTGGCAGGGAAGCAGCGTCCGGGTCGGCATTGGTGGCTTTGGGCGCTGGATCACGGGTCTGGCTGGTACCATCCGCAGAGGGCGTTCCAGTGGTCGTTTCGCCCGCCGCAAAGGCGTGAAGCGAGCAGGCCGACATGATGCCTGCAAGCGTAAGTACCGCAATTTTTCTGTTCATCATGTTGAATTTCCCTTGCGAGTGGTTAACACAACATTGGAAGGATGAACGGGCCATAGGTGCGGGCCAGCGGACGAACGGTATCAACACTCAAATCCTGAAAACCACAAAGCCCTGAAATGTCAGGGCTTTGTCGTATGGGTGAGTTGTGTCTGCGCCGTTCAATCAACGCCGCAAGCGTATTTTCTGCCAGTTATCCGCACTGGTGAGCGTTCCCGTGTCGCCGCGCACTGAATACAAGGTGGCTCGATAGAAAGCAGTGAGGCGAGAGCAGTGCAGGCCACGAAGTTTCCGATATGCCCATGTCCAACCATGCTTAGGTATGTCGCTCATACATTCCCCTATATCAAGATCATCCATTCCCTGAGGGTAGCAGGTTACTTCGTCGGTGTCGGGAGATTGGATCCAGTCGATGCCAGATTGCCTTCGGAGCGTCTAGGTTGCGCCTATCGACTGACGGCGACGATTAACATCATGGGGCGATGCACCTCATCGGCCAGGGTGGGACGGGCAACGAGATCCTCGGCTGACGGTCCCCACTCGTTGATGTGGTCGAGCCTGAATCCCGTGTCGATCAACAGATTCAACAGTGTTCCCAACGTGCGGTGCTGCTTGATCACATTGTCGCTCAGCCAGTTGGTCGAGCGCGGGCCCTCAACCTGGTAGTGGTCCACGGGCCATGTTTTGCCTTTGTGTTCGTCGATAATCCAGTCGGGGTGCAGCGAGGCCATGAAGATCGGGTGCTCGATCGAGAACACCAGTTTTCCCCCCGGCACCAGTGCTTGATGCACCGTGCGCAGCAGCGCCGACAGGTCGGTGATGTAGTGCAAGGTCAGCGAACTGTAGGCGAGGGTCAGGCTGGAGGGCTTAAGTTCCAGGTGTTCGAGGTCCGCCTGACGGTAAGTGATACGCGGGTGATGATGACGGGTCTCGGCACGCTCCAGCATCTTCTGCGAGACGTCCAGACCGGTCACGCTGGCAGCGCCCTGTTCGGCGGCCCAGTAGCTGAACCAGCCGTAGCCGCATCCGAGGTCCACGACTTTTTGCCCGGCCATTTGCGGTAATAGCTCACGCAAGCTCGGCCATTCAGGCGCGCCTGCGAGTCCTTCAACGGAACGGGGCAGTTGGCTGTAACCCTCAAAAAAATCGGGGGTGTCATAGATGTTCTGCGTCACGTCTTGCCTCTCTCGATGAATCTCCGATGTGGGTCACAAGGGCAGCCTGCGCCAGGTCAGGCTGCCTGTATTTCAATGGTCATCGACAGCTCGATTAGCCGTCACCGGGCCGCAATTCAATAACGCATTTCTACCGCCACATACGCGCCAATCCCGTCACCCGGATACAACGCCGCAGTGTCCTGGCCTTTGGCGTCGTAGAGCGGTTGGACCGCCGTGACGTATTTTTTGTTCGCCAGGTTCTTCAGATCAAGGGACACCTTCCAGTCTTTGTTGGGGGTCTCGTAACCCACGTTGGCGCCAAAAATAGTGTAGGAGGGCGCGTAGAAACTGTTGGCGTAATCCACCGCGGTGCGGGACGCGGACTGCACGTTCACACCGGTGTAGAAGCCTGTCGGATGCTCGTACTGAACTTCACCCTGATACACATGTTTGGGGATGCCCGGCAGTTGGTTGTCACCGAAGGTCGGATCATGACGGTAGTAGAAGTCGTTGTAGGTGTACACCTGGCGCCATGTAACCTGCTCGCCGCTGTCGCTTTCCCACAAACGCGTGTTCAACCCGGCTTCGATGCCCTGGTGGATCGTCGGCGTGGCGTTGAAGGCGCCGGTCACCGCCGCGGCGGTCGAGGTAGCGGGGATCAATTGAACGTTCAGCAATTCGTTCTTAACCCACGAGCGATAGAGCGCCAGGCTGCCATCGAAAATGCCTTCGGAGCCCTTGATACCGATTTCCACCGTGTTGGCTTTCTGCTCAACCAGCGGACGCACGTACGGCGCGGTCGGACCGGAACCCGAATACTCCCAGGACGCCGGTGGATCCACCGAACGGCTGACGTTGGCAAACACCTGCAGGTTCGGATTGAACTGGTAACGCACGCCGATGCGTGGCGCCAGGCTCCAGTTGTCGTAAGTCACATCGGTGGGGAACGCGGTGGTGTTGGGCACCAGCGATTCCTTCACATTGGCGTGACGACGGACGTTGATGGCCGACAGGCCGGTGGTCAGCCACAGGTCGTCGACCAGTTCCAGGTCATTGCCCAGTGAGAACACGTGATCGAACGAGGAGCCATAGTCCACGAACTTGCGCGTCTGTTTATTGGCAAACGTGGAATTGACTTCGCCCTTCAGATGCTCGGTGGAAGTGAAGGCCACACTCGAGCGGCTTTCATGGCCGAACCATTGATCCGTGCGGTCGTAATTGATCACGGCGCTGAGGTCATGCCAGTCCCAATAGCTCGGGTTGCTGGGGCTATTCGGGCTGTTGTTGTGAGCGTACTCGTAGTAGGACAAACCCACCGACAAGGTGGCGTCGTCGTCGAACGTGTAGGTGGTTTTGCTGCCGGCCCAGACGCTGCCTGGACGACGGCTGCCGGCACCGCTGGAAGCGGCGGTCGCACTGGCGCGATCGCTGTGGTGCTTGACCTGATCCAGCGTGGTGGCGCTTGGATCGTTGTGGTACTCATCGCGGTAACGCAGCATCAGCTGGGTTTCCAGTTTGGGGCTGAACTTGTAGCCGAAATTGGCGACCACGCCTTGGCTTTTCGAGAGGCTGTACTCGCGGAATCCATCGCTGCGGTAATTGTCGGCGTTGACGTAGTAGTCGAAGGCACCCTCGACGCCACCAAAACTGACGCTCTGTTTGTTGTAGCCATAGCTGCCAGCTTCAGCGCGCAGGCGCAGCCCCGGCGCGGTGTAGCCGGTCTGGTTGACGAAGTTGATCGCGCCGCCCAGGCTCAGTGCTCCGTACTGAAAGGCGTTGGCACCGCGCAGGATCTCGGTGTAGTTCACCCCGGAGCCGTTCAGAAACTCGTAAGGCGTGCCGCCGGGACCGGTGATGGGCAAACCGTTGAACAGGAATTTGATGCCCTCGCGGAAGTAACCCGGCGAGGTATTGGCTCCCGAGCCGCGAATGGAAATCTTCGCCGCGTCATTGCCGCCGGTGGATTGCACGAACACCCCTGGCTGATAGGCGAGGGTGTCTTGCAGCGTCGCGGTCCGTCCTTTGGACACTTGCTCGCTGTCGACAATGCTGGTGCCGCCCGGTACTTCATCCAGCTGACTTTTAGCGGCCTCGACCGGTGTGATCTGCTGCCCCTTTACCGTCACCGTCTGAAGCTGTGGCTCGACTGATTTCGAAGAGCCAGCTGTTGTGGTTGATGTGTCATCTGCACGTACGACACCTGAGAGCAACAAGGCAGAACCGAGCCCTACTGTTGTCAACCAGGTCGCCTGTCGGATGGCCTGCGGTAACTTTTGCAACTCTCCCCGGAATACTGAACGCATCACGCTTAATCCCCAATGAATAGATAAATTCGTCTGAGCTTTCTATTCGTATAGTCATGCTTGATTGGCTCTAAGCAGTAACTGTGCCAATGGAGTTGTTAGTTGAGATTCGCCGTTTAAGGACGCTCAGTGCAGAAGTAACGTTGCTGCGAAGTGATCTTTTATTTGAACCGCTGTTGGTGTGGAAACAGTTGGTGATTCGCTGCACATCTCTGTAGGAGCACAGCTTGCTGGCGATGGCGGACCGCCATTCGATTTCGATGTTGACTGATGCGGTCTCATCGCCAGCAAGCTGTGCTCCTACAGGGCTGTCAGCTGTTTCTGGCGCAACAGTGAATGGACAGATTGCGAAATAACCGGCAATTGCTGACTGGCAATAAATGCATATCGATATAAGTGTTTGTCATTAATAAAGGCCCAGGGATTCGAGTAATAAATCGAATAAACACCACGGGCCAAAAGGCCTCGCGCAAGTAACCACCTGTGCAGTAACCGGCTACTAATACTCAATATCGACGCGTATTAGCCCATGGCATGTTCAGTGCATAGATACTTCCAATTCCAGTTATTCGCTGAACTCTATTAAGGACGCGTCATTGAGAACAGTCTTCAAACTCTCGGGCCTTATCGTTTTATCCCTAGCGATAAATGCCTGCTCGCCCTCAGCGGCTCCCCAGCCCGGCGCGCCGCAGGCTGACGGGACCGTGAACAATGGAATCATTTCCTACCCGGCGGTGGATTTTCACGAGCCGTCACCGGGTCGCAGCGGTGGAACCCTGAAAGTCTCGGCAGCCTCGGACGCCGGCAGTTTCGACATCCACGCCTTGTCCAACGGCAACATTCAGTGGCTGGGCCGAATCCTTTTCGACTGCCTGGTGTATCAGGACGAGCAAGGCAACATCAGCCCGTGGCTGGCGCGTTCCTGGGAGATCTCCGAAGACGGCAAGACCTACACGTTTCACCTGCGCGATGACGTGACGTTCAGCGACGGCGAAAAATTCAACGCCGCGGCGCTGCAAACCAACCTGGAACACATGCGTGATCCGGCGACCAAGTCGCCATTGGCGGCGGCGTACATCGCGCCTTACCTGGACGGCAAGGTCGTTGATGAGTACACCTTCGAGGCTCACCTGCGTGAGCCCTATACACCGTTTCTGGATGTGCTGGCGCAGTCCTGGCTAGGGATGATCTCGCCGAAGCAGATCCGTGAAGCGCCGAAAACCATCGCCGAACACCCCGTCGGCAGCGGCCCGTTTCTGCTCCAGAGCTACACCCGGGATCAGGGCGCAGTCTTTGTGAAACGCCCCGGCTATCACTGGGCGCCGGCAGTCACGCGCCACGTCGGTGAGGCCTACCTGGACCGCATCGAACTCAGTTACGTCCCCGAAGCGATGATCCGCTTCACCGCGCTGGAATCCGGGCAATCGGATTTCGCGCTGGACGCGCCGGCGCAGAACGCGGCTGCAATTCGCGCCAACCCCGAACTGGTGATGCGCAGCCGTATTCGCAAAGGCAACCCGAGTCGCAGCATGACGTTCAACGTCGAGCAGCCTCCCTTTGATGACGTGCGGATACGTCGTGCGGTGGCCCGGGCAATTGATCGCGAAGGCCTGGCCTGGATTTCCGGTTTCGGCGAGTTCCTGAGCAAGGCCGATTTCCTAGCCGCCAACACGCGCTTCTACCAACCCAACAACGACGCCCTGGCGTATGACGTCAGCGCCGCCAATGCCTTGCTCGACGACGCGGGCTGGACCGGGCGCGATACGCAGGGGTACAGGACCAAAGACGGTCAGCGTCTTAAGGCGACCTTGCTGACCTATGACAATCCGGCCTTTCCCGCCAGCGTGTCGGTGGCCATACAGGCTGATCTGAAAAAAGTCGGCTTCGACATGCCCATTGAAATGCTGCCCCTGACCCGCGTCACGGAGCGGCGCTATGCCGGCAAGTTTCAGGCCTTGGCCGCAGGTTACTGGCACACCAACACGCCCGATGGTTTGTTCGTGCTCTACCACAGCCAGTCAATCAGCACGGCGAAACTGATCGGCCAGAACGCCGGGCGTTTTCGCGATGACGAACTGGATCGCGTCCTCAGCGCCGCGCGTCGCTCTCGCGATCCAGTGGAGCTGCAGGCGCTTTACAGCAAGGCACAACAGCGTCTGGTTGAAACGGTGCCCGCCGTGCCTTCGGTCGAAAGCCAGGTACTGACCGCCTATGGACGTCAGGTCAAAGGGGTGGTTTTCGACACGTCCCACAACGTTCCGTTTTTCACCAGCGTCTGGCTGGACCGGGGGCAACCATGAACCTGCTCAAACGTATTGCCTGGCGTCTGCTGGCGGGCATTGGTGTGTTGTGGGGCGCAGCGACGCTGACGTTTCTGGCGGTGAACTTCAGTGGCGGCGACACCGCGCTGGCGATCCTCGGTGGCCCGGATGCCTTGCCGACGCCGGAGTTGCTGGCCAGGGTGCGTGCCGAGTACGGACTGGATCAGCCATTGATCGTGCAATACGGCAATTACTTACTGCGACTGGCCCACGCCGACCTGGGCGAGTCCTATCGCTTGCGCATTCCGGTGTCGCAGGCGATCGGCGAACAGATTGGCGCGACCGTGCAATTGTCGGTCAGCGCGGCGGTGCTGGCGGTGGTGCTGGCGCTGGTCTGCGCGATCCTCACCGCCAACCGTTCGCATTGGGTTCGCTCGTTCGCGTCAGGCAGCGAGCTGGTGATTTCGTCCGCACCGTCGTTCGTGATCGGTCTCTTGCTGCTGTTGGTGTTTTCGTTCCATTGGCACTGGTTGCCGCCGTCTGGGTCCGTGGGCTGGCGCTCGTTGATATTGCCTTCGGTAGCGCTGGCATTGCCGGTAGCGGCGGTGCTTACCCAACTGTTGCGCCAGTCTCTGGAAGACACCCTGGAACAGCCCTTTATCGCGATGGCCCGTGCCCGTGGGCTGTCTGAAACCGCCGTGCGCCTGAGGCATGCCCTGCGTCATGCACTGGTGCCTCTGGTGACGTTTGCGGGTTTCATTTTTGCCAGCCTGCTGGGTGGCGCAGTGGTCATCGAACTGCTGTTCGCACGCCAGGGCATTGGCCGCCTGATGCTTGACGCCACCAGCAACAAAGACGTGCCCATGGTGTTGGGCGTGACCTTGCTCGCCGCCGCTGTGTACGTGGTGGTGAACCTGACTGTGGATTTGATCAACCGCTGGATCGACCCTCGGGCGGATCAAGCGTGAGTGTCTATGAAAAAGGAAAAATCATGAGTACTGCGATTTCACCTGCTGTGACCGATGAAGACCTGAACCAGCGTTTTACCGAGGTATTTGCCCACATCGCCGACACCGCTGTCGCTCGCGAGCAGCAACGCGAGTTGGCGCATGACGCGGTGACCTGGCTGCGTGAAGCGGGGTTCGGGGCGTTGCGGGTGCCCGCCTCTCAGGGTGGCCTGGGCGCGAGTCTGCCGCAGTTGTTTCGGCTGTTGATTGCCCTGGGCGAAGCCGATTCGAACCTGCCGCAGATCGTCCGTGCGCACTTCGGCTTCGTCGAAGGCCGGCTGTCCAGCCGCGACGCCGACTCGCAGGATTACTGGCTGGGAAAAGTGGTCGACGGCCAGCTCTGGGGCGCGGCCATGGCCGAGCGCAGCGACACCACACGCAACTCGGTCACGCTCAGCGCGGTCGAGTCTGAAACGGGTGAGGCCGGCTGGCAGTTGGATGGCGAGAAGTACTACTGCACCGGCACGCTGTACGCCAACTGGATTGCCGCCGTGGCACTGGACGGCGATGACTTTGTCAGCGTCGCGGTGCCCACCGATGCCCCGGGCGTGACGGTCGAGGATGACTGGGACGGTTTCGGCCAGCGCCTCTCGGGCAGCGGCACCACGCGTTTCAAGGCGGTGAAGGTGCCGGCGCAGCATATCGTCCGGCGCTTCAAGAAGGACGAGCTGCGCGCCGAATCCTACCTCACAGCCTTCTATCAGCTGTTCCATCTGGCGACGTTGGCCGGCATTGCCAACGCAGTGCTGCGTGACGCCACCGAGTTCGTGCAAGGACGCACACGGGCGTTTGGCGTGCCGGGGCAATCCAGCCCCAAGGATGATCCGCTGGTGCAGCGTGTCATTGGCCGCCTGTCCAGCCTGGCCTATGCCGCGCGCACTCAGGTGTTGGCGGTGGCTCAGGTGCTGCAGGAAGTCCATGAAGCGGAGCAGGGCGGTACTGCCACCGAACAGCAGTACACCGAGGCGGAAATTCGCGCGTATCAGGCGCAACAGATCGTGCTTGAGCAAGTGCTGGAGGCCACGACCTTGCTGTTTGAAGTGGGCGGCGCTTCCGCTACCAGCGAGGCACGACGCTTTGATCGGCATTGGCGCAACGCGCGCACGCTGGCCTCGCACAACCCGGCGATCTACCGCGAGCGCGCCCTGGGCAATTACTACCTCAACAACATCAGCCCCAACGCCGCCTGGCGCCAACTGCAAGCGGCCGACGCCGAGAAGCAGGGCAGCGGCGCACGTGACGAAGCGAGTGCCGTATGAGCAAGCCATCGAGCAATACCCGTGACGGGCAAATGAGTCTGGGCATGAACATCCTGGGCTTTGGCGCGCACTCCGGCGCCTGGCGTGCGGCCGAAGTGCCGGCCAACGCGTATCTGGACGTGGAGTACTACCGCAACATCGCGCGGATTTCCGAACGCGGCTGCCTGGATGCGATTTTCCTCGCCGATGGTCCGGCGTTGGCAGGCGACGTCGCCAGTCAGCCGGGCGGGCGCCTGGAACCCACCGTGTTGCTGACCGCCGTGGCGCTGGCGACGCAGCGCATCGGAGTCATCGCCACAGCCTCCAGCACCTACAACGATCCGTACAACATCGCCCGCCGCTTTGCCTCGCTGGACTACATCAGCGGTGGTCGCGCGGCGTGGAACGTAGTGACCAACGCGGGGGATGCCGCCGCGCAGAACTTCGGCCTTGCCGGCGCGCCGTTGCACGTAGACCGCTATGCCCGTGCAGACGAATTCATCGACGTCACCGTCAAGTTGTGGGACAGCTGGGAGGACGACGCGATCATCGGCGACGCTCGTGGCGGACGCTTTGCCGACCCGAAAAAAGTCCACACCATCGATTTCATCGGGCAGCACTTTTCCGTCAAAGGCCCGTTGAATGTACCGCGCTCACCCCAGGGCCGGCCGGTGCTGGTACAGGCCGGGTCGTCTGAGGGCGGCAAAGCCTTGGGCTCGCGCTACGCCGATGCGATTTTTACCACTCAGACCACTCTGGAAGACGGACAGCTGTTCTACGGCGAAATGAAGGA
>Ga0160467_101274_pt1 | contig 11006 bp, 8 predicted proteins | sample HID1972I_E11MG_FD_108221 | JGI IMG/M metagenome (GOLD analysis project Ga0160467, IMG submission 108221) | Enriched pill bug-associated microbial communities from UW Madison campus, WI, USA - HID1972I_E11 MG | ecosystem: Host-associated > Arthropoda: Insects > Digestive system > Unclassified ...
GACGGCGACCTCGGTAACCTGTTCGGATCGATGGTCGGTGCCTATGAGCCCAATGTCGAAGAACACGCGTTCCCGGTGGTCGAGACACAGAGTGGCCCGACTCATCAGTGGCAGCGTCAGGTCAGCTCCAACTTCGGTCCCTACAAAGCCAAGGAGGCTGAAAATCCGGAGGCGATTTCCGGCAAGGCCTTCATGAAAGTCAGCCTCGCACGTCATGGCTCGACCCTGCTGTTTTCCCTCGACGACAAGCTCGTGGACAAAGCCCTTGGCACCCTCGACAAGCGCTTCCCGCCGATGGCCGATGTGGTGCCGAAAGACCTGCTGATGCCGGTCTACTTCGGTCCGGATTCCATGGCGCAGCTGATGCAACAGGAAACCCTCGACAGCCTGCCGCAGGACATGGAGTCGGTGTTCTACAACGCCGCGCAAACCTACCTGATTCCGAAACTGCGCACGCTCGGCGGGTACGGCAAATATGCCCTGACCTTGCCCGAGGGCAGCGAACCCGATGGCCACTGGCAATGGCTGCCGCTTGAATGGAAAGCCCTGTGACCGCACTCATCCGAGGTCTTGGCCTGCTGGCGATGTTGCTGGGCAGTCGGGTATTCGCCCTTGAGGCGCCGCCGCTCGATGTGCAGCAATCCCAGGTATTTCGCGCCTGGTTCGTACGCATCGCTCAAGAGCAACTGACCCAGGGCCCGAGCCCGCGCTGGTATCAGCAGGACTGCGCCGGACTCGTGCGCTTTGCCGCCAATGAAGCGCTGAAAGTCCATGACGACAAATGGCTGCGCAGCAACGGCTTGTCCAATCGCTACCTGCCGCCCGAACTGCAATTGAGCGAGGCGCAACGCAGTCTGGCCCAGCAATGGCAGCAAGGCGGCGGCAAGACCGGGCCGTACGTCAATGCGATCAAGCTGATCCAGTTCAACAGCCACCTGGTCGGTCGCGACGTTGCCCAGGCCAGGCCTGGCGACCTGATGTTTTTCGACCAGGGTGACGACCAGCATTTGATGATCTGGATGGGCCGCAACATCGCCTATCACACTGGCACCACCACCCCGACTGACAACGGCATGCGCTCCGCGAGCCTGCAGCAACTCATGACATGGAAGGACACCCGATGGATACCCGACGCAGCCAACCCCAACTTCATCGGCGTCTATCGACTGAATTTTCTCTCCCAATGATCGGTGCCCGCATGCTGCGTTTTCTGCCTTTGCTGTTGGTTCTGGTACTGCCTTTTGCGTCGGTTCACGCCGAAGACACCGTCGAGCCAAGTGGCTACACGCCGGTGGCCGGTGAAAGTTTTTTCCTGCTGGCCGACAGCAGTTTCGCCAGCGATGAGCAGGCCATGGTGCGCCTCGAAGCACCGGGTCGCGACTATCGCCGGTTCCGCATGGAGCCTTACGGCGGGGCGGATATCCGGGTGTATCGGATCGACAAGCCGCTGGACTTCCTCAAGCGCCAGAAGAACCTGCACCGCGTGGTCAGCGATGGCCAGTTCAAGGGCGAAGGCCTGTCGAACACCCTCGCGTACCTGTGGGATAACTGGTACCGCAAATCCCGGCGCGTGATGCAGCGAGCGTTTTCTTACGAGTCGCGCCAACACGTCACCGAGGAAGTGCCGGAACTGAAGATGGGCACCGCCATCGCCGCGCCGACCCCCTACGATGCTCAGCCGCAATTCGCGTTGATCCCGGGCCTGCCGGTAATCAGTCAATTCCGCTATCCATTGTGGGAAGCCAAGCCCATCCAGCCGCCGGCCGGTGTGAACCTGGCCGGTTCTTCCAGCGAGTTCGTCAGCGTTGCGCCGGGTAACGTCTACATCCCGTTGGGCAACCTGAAGCCGGGGCTGTACCTGGTGGAAGCGCTGATCGGCAAATACCGTGCGACCACCATGGTGTTCGTCTCCAACACCGTGGCCGTGAGCAAGATTGCCGGTGATGAGTTGGTGGTGTGGGCCGCACGCAAACATGAAGGCAGCTCGGTGCCCAAGGTCAATGTGCTGTGGACCGATGGCCTGGGCGTCATGAGCAGCGGCGCTACCGATACCGACGGTTTACTCCGCTTGAAACACGTCAGCCCTGAACGCTCATTCGTCATCGGCGAAGACGAAGAGGGCGGCGTGTTCGTCTCCGAGAACTTCTATTACGACAGTGAAATCTACGACACCAAGCTCTACGCGTTTACCGACCGACCGCTGTATCGGCCGGGAGATTGGGTGTCGCTGAAAATCGTCGGGCGCGAGTTCAAGAATGCCCGGGATTCGGTGCTGCCGACCGCTGCAGACGTCAACGTGACCGTGCTCGATGCCACCGGCACCGCCTTGCAATCACTGGCCTTGAAGCTTGATTCAAAGGCCGGTACCCAAGGGCGTTTCCAGTTGCCGGACAATGCAGTGGCCGGCGGTTACGAACTGCGTTTCAGCTACAAGGATCAGGCTTACAGCAGCGCTTTCCGCGTCGCCGAGTACATCAAGCCGCACTTTGAAATCTCGCTGAACCTGGCCAAGCAGGATTACCGCACGGGCGAGCCGGTGAAAGGCAGCCTGGTGCTGCTGTACCCGGACGGCAAACCTGTGGCGAATGCCAGGTTAAACCTGAGCCTGCGCGCCCAGCAACTGTCGATGGTCGACAACGAACTGCAATACCTCGGACAGTTTCCGGTGGAGCTGACCAGCACCGAACTGACCACCGACGCCAAGGGCAACGCGACCCTGGACCTGCCCGCTGCCGAGAAACCCAGCCGCTACATGCTCACCGTGTTCGCCAGTGATGGCGCGGCGTATCGGGTCAAGACCACCAAGGAAATCCTCATCGACCGTGGCGCCGCGAGTTTCAGCTTGAGCGCGCCGCAACGCTTCAGTGCGGTGGGCGACAAGGTGGCTTTCAGCTACATCAACGAAGGCGGCAGCGAGCAAAGCAAAGCCGTCAAGCCCGGCAGTTACAGCTGGGTGCGCCTGGAAGACCAGACCACTGGAGACGGCAAGCTTACCGCCGAAGACAAAGGCTTCACATTGGCCTTCGATCGACCGGGCACTTACAACCTCACGTTGAAAGATGATCACGGCCGCGTCGTCGGCGCCACCGGGCATTCGGTCACCGGCGAGGGCGTGAAAGCCGTGCCCGGCACCGTGGAAATCGTGCTCGACAAACCCGAGTACAAGGCCGGCGATGAAGCCCTGGCACTGATCACGTTCCCTGAGCCGGTCAGCGATGCGCTGCTGTCGCTGGAGCGCGACAAGGTCGAGGCCACGGCGCTGCTGTCCAAGGGCGGCGACTGGCTGAGGATGGAGAAACTCAGCGAGACCCAATACCGCGCGCGCATCCCGGTGAAGGATAACTTCGCACCGAACCTGACCTTTTCGGTGCTGTACACCAAGGGCGGTCAGTACAGCTTCCAGAACGCCGGCATCAAGGTGGTTGCGCCACAAATCGATGTCGCCATCGCCACGGATAAAGAGGCGTATCAGCCGGGCGACACCGTGACCGTGGACCTGACCACGCAGTTCGCCGGCAAAGCGGTTGCAGCGCACCTGACGGTGAGCGTGGTCGACGAAATGGTCTACGCGCTGCAACCGGAAGTCGCGCCCACCATCGACCAGTTCTTCTATCACCCGCGCAGAAATAACGTGCGCACCAGCGCCAGTCTGTCCTTCATCAGCTATGACGTGGCGTTGCCGGGCAGCCCAGGTGCACCGGGCAAAGCCAATCGCAGCGAGCGCGGTGTAAAAGTGCTTGAGCGGCCGCGTCGCGAAGATGTCGACACCGCGGCGTGGCAGCCGGAACTGGTGACCGATGTCAACGGCAAAACCCGCTTTACGTTCACGATGCCGGACTCGCTGACCCGCTGGCGCATCACCGCGCGGGCGATTGCCGATGACGGCCAGGTCGGCCAGAAGAAACAGTTCGTGCGCTCGGAAAAACCGCTGTACCTGAAGTGGAGCGGCCCGACGAATTTCCGCAACGGCGATAAACCGGATCTCGGTGTATTCGCCTTCAGCCAGGCAGAGAAACCGGTCAAGGCTGAGCTGGTGATTCATTACGGCGGCACTGATCAGCGTGTACCCGTGACGCTGAACAACGGCATCAACTACATCGCGCTTCCGGCATTCGCGCTGACCCGCGGCGAGTGGACCGCCGAGCTGGTGCAGGACGGCAAAATCGCCGACGCCCTGGCCGTGCACCTGAGCGCGACCGGTGATGGCTGGCAGGTGACACAGAGCCAAAGTCTGGAGGTGGCCAGCGGTGATACGCCCCTGACGTTGCCGGCAGACGCCAGTGATATTCGCCTGCGTCTGGATGACAGTCCGCAAGCGCTGTTCCGCGCGGCCCTCGATGACCTGTTGAGCTATCCGTACGGTGGCGTCGAGCAGACGGCCAGTCGTTTGCTGCCATTAAGCATCGCCTATCCGACCTTGGCATCGAACCCGCAGATCCGTGATCGCTTGCGTCTGATCATGCAGAACAGCCGTCTGCGCCTTGTGCAAATGGCCGGGCCTTCCGCGAGCTTCACCTGGTGGGGCATGGACGGCGAGCCGGATGCCTTCCTCACCGCCTACGCCTATTACGCCGACTGGCACGCCAGCCAAGTGCTGGAGCTCAGCCTGCCGCCGGAGCATTGGCAGCGCGTGCTGGAGGTGTATGCGAAGCAGGCGAAAAACACGCCGCTGTTGCAACGGGCGCTGATTCTGTCCTTCGCCAAACAGATGCAATTGCCGGTCAGCACCTTGCTCAGTGGCCTGATGGATGACCTGGCGAAAGCGGGCGAGGGCAACGCCGCCAATCTGCTGGAGGACGGTGAAGACAGCCTCGTCATGAGAGATCCGGATTCGGCGCTCGGCCTGGCGGCGGCGCGTGCATTGACGGCCTCTTTGGCCAGGCAGTCGAAGGTTGCTTTGCCGGACGCCTTCAGTCGCCAACTGCCGGATGCACAACAGCGTCTGGCGGTCAGTTCACAGCCGTTCGCCGAAGCCTTGAACCTGTCGCTGCAACCCTTCGATCAGGCACACGCTCAGGCGTTGTTGCAACGCTTGCTGCCACAGCAATCGACGCTGGAACGTGCCTTGGCGCTGACCTGGTTGCAGCGCAGCATCGAGCAGGCATCGCCCACAATTGCACTGGCACCGGGTGAAGGCTGGAAGAAGGAACACGGCGCTACCGGTGAGCTGTACTGGACGTGGCAGGGCGCCACTTCAGTGCCTGCGGTGCTGACGTTGTCCGGGACGCAAGAGCGTCCATTGCGGGCGGCCTTGAGCTACCGGACCCAACAACCGCCAATCGATCCGATGGCCGTGACCATCACCCGTCGCCTGTCCCGACTGGTGCCCGGAGATGAAGCCTTCAACTTCAAGCTGGAAGCCGTCGGTAACCAACCGTTGTCCAGCGACAGCCTGTATCTGGACGAAGTGATCCTCACCAGCAAAGCCGGGAAGCCGCTGCGTTACGGCATGCTCGAAGTGCCGCTGCCGCCGGGCGCCGATGTCGAGCGCACCACGTGGGGCATCAAGCTCATGGGCAAGGCGGGTACCGAGCCCTCCGCGCTGGAGAAGGCGCGATTCGAACCAGGGCAAATGGCCTACGCGATTCCGATTGATGCGTTGAGCGGTGAACTGCGCTTGCGGCATCTGGTGCGCTTCTGGCAAAAAGGCCAGTTCAATCTGCCGCCCGTGCGTTTCACCCAGGTCTACGCGCCACAGCATCAGGCTCAGGAACAGAAACCGGCGCTCGGCCAGGTCACGGTCCACTGACATGCCCCGGGCTCTGGTCGGGTGGCTGATGTGCTTGATCTCTGCGCTGGCAACGGCGCAGGACGAACCACTGCGTCTGGCCTTCGACGGGGAATTGCTGTCCTTGAACCGGACTCAGGTGATCGCCCGCGAGCCGTTGCCTGCTGATCTGCAAACGCCGTTGGGCAGTGTGTGGAAGCTGTTTGTCTATGCCTGGCTGGTGGATACCGGGGCGCGGGAATCTGCGTATGAGTGCCGCGGGCAGTCGAAGGAAGAAGTTTACTGCTGCACTGCCGGTGGAAAGATCGACCGCGATCAGGCGCTGGTGAAGTCGTGCGGCTTGTATTTTGAGCCGGCGCGGTTGGGTATCGTCGGCGCAGATTGGCGCACGTATTGGCAAGCGCGACAGGCGCCGGAATGGTTGCTGAACTTGCCCTCTTTGCAGCCCGCCACGCGAGTATCCGTTACTGAGTTGCTGAAAGTACTGGCCGTGATGCCGGCGCAGGATCAGGCGCGGCGGGTGCTGCTGGATGTGGTGTTGAACGCCGCTGACGGTAACGTCGTGGGGGAACTCGGCAGTCGGTTGCGGGTGAAAACCTGGAGTTGGTTGGGGGATCAGGACCCTGCGTCGCGTCAGGGCGGGTTTGCCGGTTGGACGGCGGATGGCACGCCGATCTGGGCCGGTGGGCGTGGCACCAGCCAGATGGTTTTGAAGCATTACGGTGCCGCGTTGGCGTCGGTGTTGCCAGTGGGTTGGCCAGCCGAGGCCGGACGATGCGTCGAGGTCGGGCTGTTTTCACGCTATCCGATCAAGCGTGTACTGATGGGGGATCGGGAGGTTTCTTCCGGGGCGCTGCAGGGTGACTATCACGTCGAATTCAGTAACGGCAATCAGCTTGATATTCACAGCAATGGCGAACTGTTTTTGCTGAACAACCAACTGGTCGCCCGTGTGGACCGCGAAGAATACGTCGCCCGCGTGCTCCAGCGAGAAGCCAGACCCGAACCCGCTGAAGCCGCCAAGGCACTCGCTGTCGCGATCCGCACGTATCTGCTGCAAAACGCTACGCGCAACGGTGAGTGCCTGAGCATCGACGACAGCAGCAGTCGCCAACGCGTCGCCCCACGCCCGGCCACCCTCGAATCCCGCGCCATCGCGGCATGGACCAGTGACCTGGTGCTCGCGGGCAGCACCGTCACCTACCATTCCGACGCACCGGGCCCCGACAAACTCTCCTGGCAGCAAGCCGTCGAACAAGCCAATGCCGGCCAACGTTACGACGCGATCCTGCTGCACGCTTATCCGCGTGCGAGCCTGAGCCGCTGGGACAATCCCGTCGCCTCCTGCGAAGCGTTGCCCGCCGCCCAGGACTGGCTGCAAAACCAGCGCCGCGGCTGGCGCCCACGTCTTGAAGGCGAAGTCGGCTACAACGAAGTCAGCACGTTCGCCGTGTGCCGCCTCGCATTTGGCCGACCTTACGTCGACCGCGAACGCCAGCGCATCTACGTGCGTGGCGTGCTGTCGCTGCAGGATCGACTCGACCTGACACACGAATACTTGCACCTGGCCTTCGAAGCACATCCCAACGGCCAGGATGAAACCTACATCGAAGGGCTCGCCCGCCACCTCTTGCTGGAATAGGCCATGAAACTCCGTTATCCACAGGTCTTCCTGTTCCTCTGCTCCTTCTGCGTTGGCCCCACGGCTTTCGCCGCCGACAACGCCGTCAAACTCGACACCCCCGTCGGTGGATGGCGCACCGGCGCCGTTGAGGGGGAAGGCGAAAACTTCCGCCAGACCGTCAACTACCCTGCGTCATCGGTCAACACCCCGGCAGGCCAGGCCAACACGGCACGCATCACCGGCCAGATCAAAACCACGCCCAAGTCCGCCGAGCCGGGTCGGCTGATCGTCAACGGCGTCAGCATGCCCCTGAAAATCGATGACGCCGGCCGCTTTGATCGGCCGTTCTCATTCCCCAATGGCAGCAACAGCGTCGAGGTCCGCAGTCCGGACGGCCAGCAACGGCGTCGCACGCAATTCCTCAACAGCAGCGGCGGCGCCACCCCGGCCAAATTGCGGGTGCTGCTGGCGTGGGACAGCGACAACACCGACCTGGATCTGCACCTGATCACCCCCGACGGCGCACACATCTGGTACGGCGACCGCGTCGCCCCCAACGGCGCTGCACTCGATGTCGACGTCACCACCGGCTACGGCCCGGAAATCTTCGCCATGCCCGCACCGATCAAGGGGCAATACCTGGTGTATGTGAACTACTTCGGGGGCGGTTATCGCAGTGATGAAGACGGGCAGGAAGACGCGGTTCAGCCGCTGACGACGGCGCAGGTGACGGTGATTACGGAGGAGGGGACGCCGAACGAAAAGATGGAGACGTTCTTGGTGCCGATGCGGGCAGTGGGGGAGCTGACGTTGGTGAAGGGGTTTAGTTATCCGTGAGGCTCAGATTCAGCGACTGCAAAGTTTGCATGTGGCTGCTCTCCTTAAATTTATAGGTCTGTTCCGTCATTGCGCATCGTCCTCCAAGGATGCGTCATCACTTGCCAGCTCGCGTTCGATCTGTTCGATACTGGGCAGACTGGTTTGTAACTCTGCCGGCAGGGATTCCACCAATTGGTACTCGGCCACGCCAATGGGGCGGGCGTTATCGCGCAAGGCATATTCGGCCACGACCTTGTTCTTGCTCTTGCACAGCAGAAGGCCGATGGTCGGGCCGTCCTGTGGATGCTTGAGCTGAGCATCCACTGCAGTGAGGTAAAAACCAAGCTGACCCAGATGTTCGGGTTTGAACTTGCCAGCCTTGAGTTCAATCACCACATAGCAACGTAGCTTGAGGTGATAAAACAGCAGGTCGATGAAAAACTCGTCACCGCCTACGTCCAGCAGCACTTGCTTGCCGACGAAGGCAAAGCCCGCTCCCAGTTCCAGCAAAAAGTCGGTAACGTGTTTAACCAGAGCGTTTTCGATCTCGCGCTCCTGGGCATCAAGAGTAGGCCGAGGAAGTCGAAACGGTAAGGGTCTTTCAGTGATTCGCGGGCGAGGTCGGATTGCGGTTTGGGCAACTGGCTATCGAAGTTGCTGACAGCCTTGCCACTGCGTTCCAGCAGACGGGTTTCAATCTGCACCACCAAAATATTGCGCGACCAGTTGTGCTCGATGGCCTGTGCGGCATACCAGCGGCGGGTTTGAGGGTCGTGAAGCTTGTCTAGCAACATCAGATTGTGACCCCAAGGCAATTGTGCAGCAGCTTGTTGCACAAATTCCGCATCGGGCCACGCTTCGGCAAACGCGCGCATGTATTTGAGGTTGCGTGGAGAAAACCCCTTCATATCAGGAAAGGCTGCGCGCAAGTCCTGAGCCAGTCGGTCGATCACCTTGGTGCCCCAGCCCTGTTGCGCTTGACGGATCAAAATATCCTGACCGATCTGCCAGTAGAGCAGCACCAGCTCGCGATTCACCGCCAGAGTGGCGCGCTGTTGGGCTTGATGGATTCGGGTTTTGAGTTCGGCCAGCCAATCGCCATAGCCTTCGGGTGGCGTGCTCAGGCTAGCGGGGGTGTCGCTCATGCATTTTTCCCTGATGGCTTTTTTCGGCGCGGCCTTCGCCGCGTGTGCCGCTATCTCTGTTTAGAGGTCAGTAGCGACGGTCGAAGATTAGTCAGCTCATTTGTCAGGCGCAAGCAGGTTGGGATTTATAGGAACTTTCCTTCAAAAGACAGCGAAGATGCTTACTTTTAGGCTGTTGTTGCTCAATGCACGGAAAATAAATCTGTCCCTTTTTACGGTCAATCGTCGGGCACGCGGCCTACCACCAGATCGACTTCTCCCACCGCCAGCGCCGGAAACAGTTGATCCATTTGCCCGACCCGCAACGACACCAGTACGCCGGGAACCTGTTGCTTGAGCAACTGCATGGCCCTGGTCAGCAACGACGTAGAAAGCCGAGATCAATGTGCCGACCATCACGTGTCCGGAAGTCCCTTCCTGAAAGGCATTGACCTCGTCGGTCAGCGAGCGCAATTCCGCGAGAAGCGACTTGGCCCTACGTACCACCAGCTCACCCAGTTCGGTGGCCGTGACGCCACGATTGCCACGGATCAGCAACGGCGCATCGAAGTACGACTCCAACTCATGAATGATCTTCGTCACCGCCGGCTGAGTCAGGTTGAGCGCCTGCGCAGCACGTACCAGCGAGCCACTTTGCAGCACCTGATCGAACACCACCTATTGGTAAAACTTGAGCTTGCGCGCAACGGAGATCGTGGTGAACTTCATGCAGAGCCTCGAGTTACGCTTGGGTGCAGCGAGCAGCCTGAACCATGGGCAGTGGGTGTGCGGGAGGGCGCTATAGTAATCACAATCAGATGAGGACGGGGAAGGGGGCGGTTGCTGGTTTGGAGGGAAGGGGGTTTTTCAGGCATTAAAAAGCCGGCTTGTGGCCGGCTTCTCGGGGACTGGCTTGATTCATTTTTGGTAAACCGCGCCAGCCTTCAAAACGTACACCCGGATCTTGCGTCCGGCTGTGGGACTCGGCGAGAAAATCATCTGCCTGGTCGGTGCGATCTGAGCCTCTGGGAGGGTCGATGCGCAAATGTGGGGCGCAGCATACTGATTTTTTTACGCAATTCCCAGCTTGATGTGGGTGATTGCTCGTTCACGCTAATCTGTAGCAGCTGGCGAAGCCTGCGTTCGGCGATCTACCGGACACAACCTGCGCCAGTTGCTACAGAACCCGCTTACAAAAATGGAATGGGCGGTCGTCGTTTGTTCAGGGTCGACCACCAGAACACCCACCCTATGACGCGTATATTTTCATCATCAATTTGCGGTGGGCGAAAAACTTCGTCCGGGTATCGGCTGTTGTTGTGGCTGCGCATGCGTATCGCATTGCCCGGTACCCGATACAGGTAGCGGATCAACAGCATGCCGTCATGTTCTATCGCGTAAATTTCGCCATCGATAATTTGCGTCAGTCCCCGGTCTATGGCGACGATGGAGCCGTCGTCAATTTTTTCGGCCATGCTGTTGCCTGTCATGCGAACGCAGATGGCGTCGATGTGGTTGATTTCCAGGGAGTCGAGGTCGCTGCGGGGCAGGCGGATGGTTTGGCCTGGATCTTTGATGATATGGGTTTTGGTGGCGCCGGGTGTGATGGGTGCTTCTTTATAGAAATACAGCTCTACATCGGTTGGCTCGATCACCCGGTAGGAGCCGCGGATCGCTTGGGCGTCCAGGGCATTGCCGGATTCGTCGGTCA
>Ga0160467_101275_pt1 | contig 11001 bp, 11 predicted proteins | sample HID1972I_E11MG_FD_108221 | JGI IMG/M metagenome (GOLD analysis project Ga0160467, IMG submission 108221) | Enriched pill bug-associated microbial communities from UW Madison campus, WI, USA - HID1972I_E11 MG | ecosystem: Host-associated > Arthropoda: Insects > Digestive system > Unclassified ...
ACACTGCGGAGTTGTTCAATAAAAGGGACTTGCTCCAAAAGGGTTTCAAGCTTTTGTTGCATCTCGTTTAATACGCGTCGCGTCTCTTCATAAAAGTACAGTAGGTGTAAGATTTCTTGACGCACGGCATCGTTGGTATCTGACTTTCCAATACTACGTGCCGCAGCAGCTAAAAGCTGTGCCGCTTTGGATCTACCACTCACGCCAGCTACGCGCCGCATCCCTTGTTCACGCCACCCTTCCAGTACGTCGTCCACGCTCAGTTGCTGCAAATCTTCAGGTAAGCAAAGGCTTTCAACGTAGCAAGGGAACGAACGCCGTCCCATTCGGAAAAGACACTTCGAAACTCCGGGAAATACAGATCAATCCAGCGCACAATACGGTTGCCTAGACTGACAGACTGCCCAGACCAGTATTCACGCGCGCTCATTTCAGCTTTGATTTCCTCAAATACAGGTACCTGTGGGGCATACTCGGTGTAATAGCCGCGACTAACCACGTCCGCGATAACAAGCGCATCCTTAGGATCATTCTTCGACGGGCTATTATCGCGGTTTTCCTTGTTACGATGTGTCGTAACCGGATTCACTAACACCACCTCGAATGCTTGCTTCAGCAGCCAATCTGCAAGATTGAGCCAGTAGTGACCCGTAGGTTCCATGCCGATGAGGAACGAAGTCTTGTTGTGAGAAAGGCCGACTTCATGTATCCATTTGACCAGCTTCTCAAACCCTTCCTGCGTGTTTGTAAAACTGAGGTGACGACGAGACAATTCCCGTCCGCGAAAATCTGTCATTTGTGCAGCGTGCACGTCTTTGGCAATATCAATCCCGATTACGGCATGTTGATTGGTAATTCGGTCAATTCGTTGATTTATTGCGTCTTTTCCAGTAAACTTCATAGTAGGCGCCTCCTGATAGGTTTTTAGGGCTTTGACCCGTCACACCCCTATCATACGAGGCGCTCCTGTTTTTGTACAAGGCTAAAAATTAGCCCCTACAGGAATGTTTAGCGTATGCGCATCACATTAGCGTACGCTTACCCGCACTATTCAATGCTAGTTCGTTACTCTGCAAAATGATAATCCTCGCTAGTTAGCTTAAAATTGTCTTTTAGTCCTGATGTAACGTACACCTTATGATCGCTCGTTACAAATATAGCCTCTGTATTGTTCGTTGCTTCAACAAAAGCCATTCCTTCCTTTAAGCCCTGCAAAAAAACTGATGTTGACATCGCATCTGCATGCATCGATTCATCTGTTACAATCGTCGTGCTAACAAGCTCATTAACTGCAGGGTACCCTGTAAATGGATCCAGAACATGGTGATATAGCTGTTCTTCGTCAATAAAGTATCTTTCGTAGACGCCAGAAGTAACAACAGTCTTATCGCGTACCGACAAGGTGCCTAAGTAAGCTCCGCGCTTTTCCTCTGGACTCTGTATCCCGATCGACCATGACGATTCATCTGGCTTGCTGCCCATAGCAACGATATTACCGCCAAGGTCAATTATCGCACTTGTAAAGCCTTGCTCCTGCAAATATTCTGCAATGACATCTGCTGCATAGCCCTTAGCGATCGCACCAAGATCAAGTGTCATGCCAGTATCCTTTAGCTGTACAGAAGAGCTGCTTTCATCGAGCATCAGCTTTTTATAAGCGACATGTTGTCTTGCCTCCTTAATAGCTACCTCAGAAGGCACCTTGCTGCCACCATTGCCGATTGCCCACAAATCAACTAGAGGCCCGATAGTCGGATCGAACTTTCCACTCGTCCGCTCTGCATATTCCTTAGCTGTTTTAATAATACGAAATGTCTCTTCTGATACCTGTACAGCTGCTATGCCTGCAGACTGGTTGATGCTCGTAACCTCACTCTCTTGCTCAAAGCGGTTCATCGTCTCATTAATATGCTCAAGCAATTCTCTTATTTCATCAAAATGAGCTGCATTCATACGCTCATCGTATACCTTCACACTAACGATTGTGTCGAAAATAAAGTAATTCTCGCTTACCGGAATCGTTGCTTTGGATGGTTCGCTTACTCCAGCATTGTTACAGCCTAAAACAAACAGAAAACAAACTAGTAACATCATTCCACTATATTTATTACGCATGCTATCCCCTCCACTAGCGAATCTGCCTCGAGCTTATCAAATTTTTGAAACATCTCCTGTGATAAATATCATTCTCGCACATTACAGAAGGTGATACCCTTAAAGCAATCAAGGTGCATCAGATAGGAGTGGAGTACTATGAAACGAGGCGACATTGCAATTGCGGCACTGATATTCATTGCACTTTCTTGGTTCGCTTATTCTGCGCTAGGTAAAGATAACAAGCACGAGGAAGCAGCATATGCCTCTATTTACTTAAATGGTGAGCATTATGATGAAGTAGTACTAACTAAAGAAGAATATGAGATCGAAATTAGCTCAGAACGCGGTTATAATCGTCTGAAAATTTCGAATATGGGAATAGAAATGGTGGAGGCGGATTGCCCTGACCAAATCTGTCTCGGCTTCGGTCATATCCATTCCACTAGTGAAAATACCGTATGTTTACCTAATCGTATCTTAGTAGAGATTCACGGAGCTGACGATGCGGAAGGAGTCGATGCAATTGTCTCCTGATCAATATCAATTGCGAAGATTAATTATTATCTCTATCTTTGCTTCATTGGCAGTTGTGCTTGGCGTTGTTGAAGCACTTATTCCGTTTACAGTAACGATACCCGGCGCAAAGCTAGGATTAGGAAATATCGTTGTGCTTGCCTGCCTCGTCTGTCTAGGCGGTCGAGACGCTTTGCTGCTAATCGTTATCAAAACCATACTTACATCCTTTATTCTTGGCAGCTTTTCCACTTTTTTATTTAGCGTATTCGGCGCGTTGAGCAGCTTTTTAATGATGTATGTGATGGTACGACTAGGTTCCAAGCTTTTCAGCTTAATGATGATAAGTGTAATGGGCGGCATCGTTCATAATTTGGGCCAGCTATTAGCAGCCTCGATCGTGCTTGGCACAACGAAGATTTTTTATTACTTGCCATTTTTACTTGTTGCAGGCATAGCAACCGGCTTGTTTGTCGGAGCGGCCTCCAAGCATCTTATTGGGTCGCTTAACCGATTGCAGCTGTTTGCTGTACGCAATCCGCAAAGCTGAAAAGGTTGTTCAAAAAATTAGTGAGGTATGCGGTATTACTGAGTAACTAGTCGTATCGAATTCCTACTCACTGAAAGGAGTTGCAGCATGTCTTTTTTGCATAACAGCTACGACAAACCTCCTGCCATACAATTAAGTAACATTAGCTATCATCGCGGCAATCAGTCCGTGCTGAAGCAGCTGTCCATCAAGATTCCTGCTGGACAATGGGTCGCTGTCGCAGGGCGCAACGGCTCCGGAAAATCTACATTAGCACGTCTAATCAACGGTTTGCTGCAAGCTAACGACGGAGATATTGTCATTCATGGCAGAGCGCTTCAGTCAGAGCACTTCCATGACATTCGTTCGAAAATCGGCTATATCTTCGCTTCCCCTGATAATCAGTTTATCGGACTTACCGTTCGCGATGATATCGCCTTTGGTTTAGAAAATCTATGCCTGCCTCGTGAGCTAATTGAGCAGCGAATCGAAGCGTACGCGGAACTTCTCAATCTCACGTCATTACTAGATCGTCATCCTGCCACCTTGTCTGGAGGACAAAAGCAACGCGCTGCATTAGCTGCAGTATTAGCGATGCAGCCGTCTATTCTTATTCTGGACGAAGCAACCTCGATGCTCGATAGCAGCTTCCGCGATCATTTATTAACCTGCTTAACTAAATTACACGCGGAACAACAGCTAACGATCATTACGATATCGCACGATATCAAGGAACTTACAGCTGCCGAACGTCTTATTATGCTTCATGATGGAGCTCTGCTAGCTGATGGCGAGCCAGAAGTGTTACTCAAGCAGCAGATGCTACTCGAGGCATGTCGACTTGAAGCTCCTTATGCGCTTCAATTATGCAGAGAACTTAAGCTACAAGGCATTGATATCGGAGAATCATTATGTGAGCAGGAGGTGCTGAAAAGGCTATGGGCATTACTTTCGAGCAAGTCTCTTATCGCTACAAGGAGCAAGCGCTAGTGAAGCAGTTAGCTCTTGATCACATTGAGCTATCCATGAAAACCAATCAATTTATTACGATTGTAGGTGCTCCCGGATCGGGCAAGTCTACGCTGCTCCAGCATCTCAATGGACTGCTTAGAGCTGATCACGGATCGATTCATTTGCTTGATATGGTTGTTCCCTCATCGCCAGCTAAATTACCGAGGGGGCTAAACCAACGTGTCGGCCTTGTCTTTCAATACCCCGAGCAGCAGCTTTTTCAGCAAACCATCTGGGAGGATTTACTGTATGGCCCTCTTAATTTTGAAGCGAGCAGAGCAGAAGCCGAGCTTGCTGCAAGCTCGGCAGCCCAGTTTATGGGGCTAGATGAAATTATTCTTGCTAAAAGCCCTCATGAATTGAGCTCTGGGCAAATTCGCAAGGCTGCCATCGCAGCTGTATTGGCAGCAAAACCGGAAATTATTGTGCTTGATGAGCCGACCGCTTCCTTGGAAGCTTCAAGCAGAGTCGAACTAATGGAACTGCTGCACCGTCAATGTCGTGATCAACTGCGCACCATTATCGTCGTAACTCATTCCCTAGAGGAAGTTTTGCCTTATACAGACCAGATCATTGTTATGCATGAAGGCAAAATTGTTTTTTCTGGAGAGCCTCCTGTACTCATGCGCTGTACAGATACTTTAGAAGCAGCTGGACTGCAAGTCCCTGCAGCCTATCAATTATATTTTGCTCTCCAGGAGCCTCTTGGCTTAGTTGAGCTTGAGCATTATCCGAGTGCAACAGTCCTTGCTGCAGCTATTAAAGCAGCACTTCCTTAAGAAAGGAGAAACGCTATGAAGCACAAATTAATGCTTGGTCGCTACATTGAAGGACATTCTTTACTCCATCGTCTGGACCCTCGCTCCAAGCTAACAGGAATGTTCTTCTTTATAGCAGCCGTGTTTCTCATCGATTCCTACGTTACGCTATTAGTCGGGCTTGGATTTACATTCATTGTCATACTAATGACTAAAATACCGCTTGCATATTATGTCAGAGCGATAAAGCCTCTTTTATTGTTAATTGCTTTTATCACGTTGTTCCATATCTTTTTCCACTCCGAAGGAGTGAGCTTGCTGAAGGTTGGGGTGTTTTCCATCTATTCTGGTGGTCTGGAGAAAGGTCTCGTAGCCGCTGGACGTATAACACTGTTCATTTCCTTCGCCGCAGTGCTAAGCTTTACGACTCAACCCGACCGCATTGCTAGCGCACTAAGCAGTCTTCTGCATCCACTGCAAAGGATCGGTCTGCCTGTTGAACGTTTATCGCTCATGCTTTCCTTATCGCTCCGATTTATCCCTACGATATTTGAAGAGGCAGAGCGGATATGGAAGGCTCAAGTCTCTCGCGGCTTTTCTCTCGCAGATCAACCGCTTAAGGAAAAAGCCAAGCGCATGATTGCGTTGCTGGTCCCCGTTACTACGAGTGCATTCCGCCGAGCTGAAAGTCTAGCAGATGCTATGGAAGCACGCAGCTATCGCCTTGGGGCAGCACGCTCACAATTTCGTCAAATGGTATGGAAACGAAGTGATACCCTTTTTTTACTATCTTTCACCTTACCGGTCTACTTGATCACATTGCTAAAATGAAAGGATGATCATTATGAATGGTACGAAACAGAATGGAAGGCTGTGGAGTGGATTTTGGCAGCTTGCCGATCCGAAAATATGGATTGCTTCAACTGTACCGATGCTGATTGCTACTGCGCTTGCTTATAACAAGGAAAAGTCAGTAGATTGGGCTTGGGTGCTGCTTGCTCTAGTCGGCATTTATTTAATTGAAATAGGAAAAAATGCAGTCAATGAATTTGTCGACTATTGGACTGGGGTAGATCGTTATATTACAGCAGACAAACGGAATGGCTTTAGTGGAGGTAAAAAAACGATCGTAGATGGCAAGCTGTCAATGCTTGAGACCGCGATTATTGCACTGATAACGTTAGCACTAGCATTTTTCATTGGCTTGTATATTGCTCTCGTAAGAGAACCGAACGTATTCTGGATTGGTATGATTGGTGGGTTTCTAGCTGTATTCTACAGCCTTCCTCCATTTAAGTTCAACTACACTGGGCTAGGTGAAGCTGCTGTTGGACTTACTTTCGGTCCGCTTATAATGACAGGCATGTATGTCATGCTGACAGGTGAACTGGATGCCAATGCTGCCTTTATTGGCTTACCGTTAGCATTTCTCATTATCGCTGTGCTGTGGATTAACCAGTACCCCGACTATGAAGCCGATATGAAAGGTGGCAAACGAAACTGGCTCGTACGGATCGGCAAGAAAAGAGGCTTGAACGTTTATGCATGGCTGTATGCAGGCGCTTATATCAGCATCGCAGCAGTATCCGTCGCAAGCGGCAACTACTTCTGGCTGCTCAGTCTTCTTACGATACCTATTGCTGTACAATCTGTACGGATCGCTGCTCGCAACCTGGATAACTTGCCACAATTTTTAACGGCCAATGCTCGAACGATTATGATCTACCAGCTAACAGGAGTTGCAATGATCGTAGCTGCGTTGCTGACTTAGTTTGATTTGTTTGAAAAGTATTTGAAAGTCACAAAGCCGCTACGGAACAAGAGTTCTTTCACTCGTGTTTAAAGCCTGATTCTTTTAAGTCCATAAGGTAGAATCAGGCCTTAAAGGCGAGACACTTCGTTTTCCAGAATCTCTTTGCTCCTTCGCTCTCACGGTTTAGTTAAGAGCAACTGGCACAAGATGCCTACTTTTTCAGACAAGCGAGACGTGAGACGAACCAAAACACCTCTGAGCTATGTATAGCCCCCTCATTGTGAGACATACATACAGCTTGAAGGTGTTTTTTATTGGAGCAAGAATAGGTGTAAATGTTTCGTTCTTGAATCTTGCATGACGAATTTACTGCACTATGAATGGTGGCTGGCGAGGAGATGGATGAGATACTATGCACTGCTGGTGACTGGTAGGGAGATGGATGAGATACCGTGCACTGCTGGTGACTGTTGGGGAGATCGATGAAGATGCGTGTCGCGAGTTGCAACTGTAACGGTTGTGACTGAGCTTATTTAGGCGGTTTTTCAACTTGAACAGTTGTAACGGTTGCGGTAGCAGCTATTAGATGCTTTTTCTCTCGTCAGCTCAAAAAGAGCCAGATTAGCCCCCACTGTAACCGTTACATATAAAATGATGGATTTGAGCTCATTTAGCCGCAAGGGCAACCGTTAGAAGTTGGAGCGTAGCTAGAAATCTTGGCAACAACGTTGGAAAACTACTTCGGAAGCTTATGCCAGGAAGAACATTTCTCGTGGCGGCCTTGCGAACATAATTAGTTCAACTTATATAGAAAGTCTATAAAACTAACTTTCCAGATGCGCCCTTCGTTCCTTACTTACTACTTCAAAAAGTACGATACGAGCACCTGCAAGTCATGCTGACCAGGATGTCCTTCAAAATGCTCGATAATGCTCTTCGCCTTAATAGCATACTGCTCAGCAAGCTGTCTGCTACGATCAATCACGTTACTTTGTAGAATCGCTTCTAACACTTCGTTAAACTGCTCGTCACTGGCACCGCTATGAAGCTGAAGCAGCAACGCTTTTAGATCTTCATCTTCAAGTGCATAGATAACAGGCAGTGTAAAATTACCACTGCGCAAATCAGCGCCAGAAGGCTTGCCGAGCTGGTCACTGCTGCTCGTAAAGTCGAGCAGATCATCCTGTATTTGAAAAGCGATGCCGAGCGCTTCGCCGAATTCATATAATTGGTTTGCTGCTGCTTCATCCGCACCCGTTGCCCTAGCTCCTGCCGACATGCATGCCCCCATCAACAAAGCTGTTTTTCGCTTTGTTTTCTCCAAATACTGATCGAGTGTAATATTGAAATCAAAACGATGTTGCAATTGATCATATTCTCCTACACAAAGCTCAGTAATTAGCGCTGCAAGCTCAGCGCCCATATAAAAGTCCTCATCGATCAGCTCATCTTCATTAGACCATTCCAACGCTCTTGCGAGCATATAATTTCCAGTATGAACTGCAGTGCTGATATCTGTTGCAGCATGCAGCGATTGCTCACCACGACGTAGAGGTGAATCATCTATAATATCATCATGAACAAGCGATGCCATATGCATATATTCGAGCAAGCCCGCTACCTTCCATGCTAGATGAGCTCGCTCAGACGTGCCGAATCTTCCACCAACAAGCGCCATAATAGGACGCAGACGTTTACCTCCCGCCATAATCAAGCGTTCTACACTAGTGTAAAGCAAAGAAGACCGCTGCAGCTCATCATCCGACTGAATAATGTGCAGCAGCAGCTCATTGATTTCGCCTAAAGACAATTGAAGCTGCTCATGCAATGGCTTCTTCATGATCCTCCACTCCCTACGCGCTATACTGGTCTAAATACTGTTTAATTTCTTGCTTCAGCTCTATCATAATCCCTTCATTGTCGCTGCCAAGTAACGATTGGAGCTGCACTTTTTTGTATATCGGATTGAGCTTTGCAAGCAGCTTCTGCTCCTTGCGGCTTATCGCTACCCGATAAATTAAACCTACCAAATAATCTCCGTCCAATATGGAGCGTGCTAGACGATCGGTGTCGCTAGTCAGCAGCTTATTATGTTTGCGTATGCCGACGGATATAAGCATACAGCATGATAAAACCGTCATCTTGCGCGAGCGTGCTATACAATAAGAGCCAATCATATCCGCAAGCTCCTGTAATGAACGGTCATTCGCATCCAGTTCAATATTTGTTTGTTTATGAATAAGCTCGTTCAATAAATCAAGCGTGTCTTGCAGTAGATCCTTCTTCATGACAACAGCTCCCCTCAACCCATTAATACAGAGAAAGCGCAATGTCCATCATTCGCATCGCGCTTTCAGTTCAGTAATAAATTAGTCAGTATACAAATACCAGCGCCTAACGATCGGAAGCTTCTTCCATATATTCTTGATGCGCGGATATACATAATAATCAAGCCCTAGCGTGCTGCCCGATCCGCCAATCAATGCAATACCTGCTGCCAAGTACCATAGCATCTCGCTTGGAGCCATACCCGATACCCAAACCATTGCTCCCATCGCAACCGATACGACAGCAGCTGGTGCTGTGAACAAGCCTACAATTAATAACAAGCCCACTAGCATTTCTGCAACAACCATGCCAGTCTGGAAAACATAGGCTAGCGACGTATAACCACCATCCGAGGTATAAAACATCAATCCCATTGACCAGTCAACGATACTTTTTATGAAGTCTGGGACGGGTAAAGCGGTTAGCGCCTCTGATGAGTAGCTCGTAGCTGCAGATACAGCATCGGCCGTTTCTGCCACTGAGGCTCCAGAAGTGCCGTCTACTGCTTTGGCTGGAATTAAAAACATCGCTCCTGGATCGTCTATAATTTTTCCTACTTTATCAAAGCCTTGCTTAAACCACATCCAGCCTGCAAATATTCTAAGCGGTACAAGCCAGAAATTCGGGGATCGCTTCGCAAAGTGCCCCCCTACAAAGCTGCGATTATTTTTAACATTCAAAAATTCATGCAATATATAATGATAAACTTTATTAAAACCGCATACCTGGAACAAATAAACCATATTAATCAAATGCTTAACACCCATGGCAGGAAATCCGCTGAGCGAGAACATTTTTTTAGGAACACCAACGCTCGCTACGCCATACTTGCTGCCAATACAAACCATCGTGCCATGGAAAGTTGGCTTATATGATTTTTTCTGCTGTTTATTGAACTCAGATGCAATGTTATGTGCGATAATCGGCGCAGCGAGCTCAGCATTTTCCACCATCTGAGGTACTGGACGTTCACTACCTTCAGGAATATAAAAAATATTATCACCAACCACATACACATTCTTATGATCTGGCACCTGAAGTCTATCATTCGTTAGAATACGCTCGCGTCCTTGTTTTTCAACATCAAGCTCTCCTACAAGATCAGAGCCTTGAACACCTGCAGTCCATATCACTGTGCTTGAAGTAATAAATGTGTCGCCTACCATTACACCCTTCTCAGACACTTCGGTTATCTTAGCTCCAGTAATGATGTTAACGCCGAGCTTGCGCAAACGCTTCTCTGACTTGTTAATTAACTTTTTAGGTAGGATTGGTAGAATCGTATCTACCATATCTGCTACATGTAGCGACACTTCCTTTGGGTCAACATAGAATTCCTTACAAAGCTCCTCCGTAAACTCCGCTAATTCTCCAATCATCTCAACGCCTGTAAAGCCGCCTCCGACGACAACAAACGTCAGCATTTGCTTACGGACAAACGGATCGGTCTGTTTCACGGCTTCGCGGAACATTTTAAGCGTATGCTCCTTTAACTTAACGGCATCCTCATAGGACCAAAGTGAAAAAGCATGCTCCTGCGCACCATTAATACCGAAGAAGGTAGGCTTGCTCCCCGTGCCAATGACTAGATAATCGTAGGCATAGCTTTTGCTTTGTCCTGTCAGCTTCCGCTCTTCAAAATCAATTTGATCGATATGGTCAAGCACAACATCAACATTGCGGAAACCGGAAAATATCTTTTTGAGATCTACGCGAATAGAATCCTCTTCTACCCGGTTTGCAGCTACTTCATGAAGCTCAGTTAGTAACGTATGATACGGCTTGCGATCAATTAACGTGATGTGGACATCTTTGTATTTGCGAAGCTTATTGGCTATCTTTTTAGCTGTCAGCACTCCGCCGTAACCGCCGCCCAAAACGATGATTTGCTTCATATCCGTCTCTCCTTCTAGCAATTTCTAATTCAAGATTCGATGTCGAGTAAACGTTCAGTACTGCTTCGTGATCAAAGTCGAACTTTTTTGAACTTCCTCTTTAAATATGTGTTCAAA
>Ga0160467_101277_pt1 | contig 10963 bp, 10 predicted proteins | sample HID1972I_E11MG_FD_108221 | JGI IMG/M metagenome (GOLD analysis project Ga0160467, IMG submission 108221) | Enriched pill bug-associated microbial communities from UW Madison campus, WI, USA - HID1972I_E11 MG | ecosystem: Host-associated > Arthropoda: Insects > Digestive system > Unclassified ...
AAAGAGCTTAACTGGTGCGAAGTCCGTCAATAAACCCGAGGATCCGTGCGCCCAGTTCGGCGGCCAACGGCAATTGCGGGTCTTTGTAAGAAGCCAGCTGCCGTTTTACATCGTTGGGTACGATGCGCATCACGTGGTTCATGCCTTCGATCAGCGCCAGTTCAGCGTCCGGCTTGGCCGCCTTGAGCAACCTGGCGTCGCCCACACCCACTTGAATGTCGTTGCTGCCCTGAATGATCAGCGCCGGCATCTTGAGCTTGGCGAAAGCCACCGCCGGATCCTGGCGGAACAGCGAAATCAGATACGGCTGCACGCTCGGGCGGAAAATCACCTGCAGCTGCGGCGGCACGTTGTCGTCGGTCTGGCCGGCCTTGAGGCTGTCGAGCAATTCATTGGCGCGCAGCATCAACGGTGGCGGCAGGCGATTGCTCAGTTGCTGGCGCAATACCTGGTCAATCGGGCGAGCGCTGCCGGACATGGAAATCACCGCTGCCGCATCAACGCTCGGCGCGGCGAGGGTGGCGATCAACGCACCTTCGCTGTGTCCCAGCAGGATCAACTGGCCGAATCGTGGGTCGGTTTTAAGTTTCTGACCCCACGCTTGCGCGTCGGACACATAGCCTTCCACCGACAGATTACGTTCGTCCGGGGCGGCGGCCAGGCTCGCTGCCACGCCGCGCTTGTCGTAACGCACGCTGGCAATGTTGTGCTTGGCAAGCACCCAGGCCAGGCGTTTGAGGCTGTCGTTGCGCCCACCGTCGGGATTATTGCCGTCGCGATCCGTCGGACCGGAGCCGGAAATAATCAGGACGACGGGCACGGGCGTGTCGGATTTGGGCAGAAGCAGCGAGCCGAAAAGCTCGCCGTGGCCGGTGTCGAGAGTGATCGGGCGTTGCAGGACAGTGGCCTGGGCAAAGCCGGTAAACAAGGTAAGACTCAAGGCTAGAACTCGCAGCATCATCACGCCATCATTCACGAAGATGCCGGTTGGACTCGCGGGCACCCATAAGGTTCGAGGATGAACTACTTGGGTAGCCTGCGTATACTGGCGCGCATTACGTATTCAGGTTCATTTCACGGAGCGTCCTGCATGTCCGGCAATACCTACGGCAAGCTGTTCACTGTCACCACCGCTGGCGAAAGCCATGGTCCGGCGTTGGTCGCCATTGTCGACGGCTGCCCGCCGGGTCTGGAGATTTCCCTCGAGGATTTGCAGCGCGACCTCGATCGCCGCAAGCCCGGCACCAGTCGCCACACCACCCAGCGCCAGGAAGCCGACGAAGTCGAAATCCTCTCCGGCGTGTTCGAGGGTCGCACCACCGGGTGCGCCATCGGCCTGCTGATCCGCAACACCGACCAGAAGTCCAAGGATTACTCGGCGATCAAGGACCTGTTCCGCCCGGCTCACGCCGATTACACCTACCACCACAAATATGGCGAGCGCGATTACCGCGGCGGCGGTCGCAGTTCGGCGCGGGAAACCGCCATGCGTGTTGCGGCCGGCGCGATTGCCAAGAAGTACCTGGCCACCCAGGGCATCGTCATTCGTGGCTACATGAGCCAGCTCGGCCCGATTGAAATCCCGTTCAAGACCTGGGATTGCGTGGAAGAGAACGCGTTCTTCAGCCCCGATCCGGACAAGGTCCCGGAGCTGGAGGCGTACATGGACCAGTTGCGCCGGGATCAGGATTCGGTCGGTGCGAAAATCACCGTGGTTGCTGAAGGCGTCATGCCGGGCCTTGGAGAGCCGATCTTCGACCGTCTCGACGCCGAACTGGCCCATGCGCTGATGAGCATCAACGCCGTCAAAGGCGTGGAAATCGGCGCCGGTTTCGCCAGCGTCGCTCAACGCGGCACCGAACACCGTGATGAGATGACCCCGCAAGGTTTCCTCAGCAACAACGCGGGCGGCATTCTGGGCGGCATCTCGTCCGGTCAGCCGATCATTGCGCACCTGGCGCTCAAACCTACATCCAGTATCACCACGCCCGGCCGTTCGATCGACGTGCATGGCAATCCGGTTGACGTCATCACCAAGGGCCGCCACGACCCGTGTGTCGGCATCCGCGCCACGCCCATCGCCGAAGCGATGATGGCCATCGTGCTGATGGATCACCTGCTGCGCCACCGCGGGCAGAATGCCGATGTGCGCGTGAGCACGCCGGTGCTGGGTCAGCTTTAATGGCTGACCTCTCGGTCGCTGCGGTCTGACGACCGTGGCGACGCTCCCGTACTGGCGGCTCTCCAGTTTCTATCTGTTCTATTTCGCCTTGCTCGGTTCGACGGCGCCGTTTCTGGCGCTGTACTTCGATCACCTGGGTTTTTCCAGTGCGCGCATCGGTGAACTGGTCGCGATACCAATGCTGATGCGCTGCGTTGCGCCGAATATCTGGGGCTGGCTCGGTGATTACACCGGCCGCCGCCTGGCCATCGTGCGTTTCGGCGCGGTCTGCACGCTGCTGACTTTTTCGCTGATTTTCGTCAGCAAGACCTACGCCTGGCTGGCGATGGTCATGGCCTTGCACGCGTTCTTCTGGCACGCCGTGCTGCCGCAGTTCGAAGTCATTACCCTGGCGCATTTGAAAGGGCAGACGTCGCGCTACAGTCAGATCCGCTTGTGGGGTTCCATCGGTTTCATCATTACGGTCGTCGCGCTGGGCCGGCTGTTTGAATGGCTGAGCCTGGACATCTATCCGGCGGCACTGGTGCTGATCATGGCGGGCATCGTCGTCAGCAGCCTGTGGGTGCCAAACGCGCAACCGGTGCAGACTGAGCGGATCGCCGGGGACGGCTTTCTGAGGCAACTTCGCAGTCCAGGCGTGCTGGCTTTCTACGGTTGTGTGGCGCTGATGCAGATGAGCCACGGCCCGTATTACACCTTTCTGACGCTGCACCTGGAACGCCTCGGCTACACCCGTGGCCTGATCGGTATGCTCTGGGCCGTTGGCGTGGTTGCTGAAGTCCTGATGTTCCTGGCCATGAGCAGGATTCTTGCGCGCTTTTCGGTGCGCCGGGTACTGATGGCGAGTTTCCTCCTGGCCGCGCTGCGCTGGTTGTTGCTCGGCTCGTTTGCCGAGTATCTCTGGGTGCTGCTGTTTGCCCAGGTGCTGCACGCGGCCACTTTCGGCAGCTTTCACGCGGCGGCCATCCAGTTCGTACAACGTAGCTTCGGTGCACGCCAGCAAGGGCAGGGCCAGGCGTTGTACGCCGCGCTGGCCGGCACTGGCGGCGCATTGGGCGCCCTGTATTCCGGTTACAGCTGGAACGCCCTTGGATCACAATTGACCTTTAGTATTGCAAGCCTCGCGGCTTTCGCGGCTGCCGTTATCATTGCCGTTCGCATGCAAGAGGACCGGCCATGAGCGCAGACCGACGCCGCTGAATTGTTGTTCGAATGCGAGATGACGCTGCGCTCGCACTCGAACCTGTAAAGAACGAACCGTTAAGGAGTTGCCTGATGAGCAGCCTGTCCGTCTACCACGTCTCAAGCCCTGACATTCCCAACAAGGTGCTGACCCATCTCGAAGACATTGCCTCGACCCTGGCCGAACAGGGCGTGCGCTTTGATCGCTGGCACGCAGCGGCAAAAATCCAGCCCGGTGCCAGCCAGGAAGAACTGATCGGTGCCTATCAGGAACAAATCGACCAGTTGATGACCGAACGCGGGTACGTCACCGTCGATGTAATCAGCCTGAGCAGCGACCACCCGCAAAAAGCCGAGCTGCGCGCAGAACTGCTCGAGGAGCACTTCAATGGCGAGGAGCAGGTCCGGTTGTTCGTCGCGGGAAGTGGCTTGTTCAACCTGCACATCGACGATTACGTCTATGCAGTGCTCTGCGAAAAGAATGACCTGATCACAGTGCCTGCCGGCATCCGGCATTGGTTCGACATGGGCGAGCATCCGCATTTCATTACGATCCGGATGATCAGTCGTTCTGAGGGCTCGCCCGTGAAGTTTACTGGCGACGACATCGCCAGCCGATTCCCGGGGCTGGATGACTGAGCGAAGGCGGTCTGTCAGACACATTAGTATGGACTGATAGACCGCTATCGCGAGCAAGCTCGGCTCCCACAAAAGTTCTGCTCCCACAGGGGGGCAGGGGATCTAGCAGGGATCAATCAGGGATCAGAGGATCAAGAACCTCAGAAACAACTCAGGCCGTGAAGCGGATGCTTTCACGGCCTGTTTGTTTGAACGCTATAACTTGTTTGTAACGCTGCAACGGTTTACGCCGAATGATAAGTCGGCAGAGCGAACCGTTGTTGGCTTTGCAGCATGGAAATCTGTGGCAGCTCGCTGGCTTGTTCAGCCAGATCGCGGCGGATGGCACTGATCACCCAAGACAACTGGTCGCCAGCGTGCAACTGCTGGTAGGAAATCGAACGCTTGAAGACTTTGCCTTCCTGACTGCGCAGCGTCAGCAGGATGCCACCGTCAGGACGAGGCTGGGTGTTGACTTCGAAGTTGGAGAACAGGGAGGTAAATTTTTCTTGGATCAGGCTCATGTCTATCAGCTCCGTTAGCACTTGGTTGGCAAGCATGGAGAGGTAGTTGCAGCCTTTGTGCCAGCATTTGAAAATTAAAAAAACCTTAAAAATCAATGCTTTGTGTTTTTTAGCTTTTTTTGCTTTCGTGCAATGTGCATGAATGGCCATCGTGCATCCTGCATTTTGCGTGGTTGATGGAGTTTCTACGGAACCATTCGCCAAACCCGCGCTCTCGATTTCACTCATGGTTTTCGCGGATACAAAACATTTCAAAAACCGCGTGTACAGCTCAGGAACGGCTGACGTACTTTCGGCCTCAGACATCGCCACCCGACAATAAAAAGATCGAACGGGAGCAACTATGAGCCGCACGCAGAACGACACGATTACCTGGAGCATGATGCTCCGCAAGCTGCCCTCCATCGCCAAAGCCATTCCTCGTGTGGTGAAGGGCATGAAAGCTGCCAACGTCACGGACCCGACCCAATCGTGCGGTCTGGGCTGGAGTTTTGAACAGGCAACCCTGCGTAACCCCGACGGCCCGGCACTGCTGCAGGACGAGGTGGTGTTGAGCTACACGCAAGTCAACCAGTGGGCCAATCGCATCGCTCACCATCTGACGGCACAAGGCATCCGCAAGGGCGACGTGGTGGCGGTGTTCATCGAGAACCGCCCGGAACTGCTGGTGACCATCCTGGCGGTGGCCAAGACCGGTGCCATCAGTGCATTGCTCAACACCTCGCAAACCCGCGACACCCTGGCCCACAGCCTGAACCTGGTTTCGCCGGCGGCAATCATTGTCGGTCAAGAGTTGGTCCCGGCGTTCTCCGCTGTTCGCGAGCGTGTGGCGATAGAGGCGAGCCGCACCTGGTTCGTTGCCGATCGAGACGCCAACGGCCATCCCGGCGATGCCCCCGAGGGCTTCATCAACCTCATGACCGCCACAGCCGACAGCCCGGATGGCAATCCCGTCAGCAGTCAGCAGATTTTCTTCGACGACCCTTGTTTCTACATCTACACCTCCGGCACCACGGGATTGCCCAAGGCAGGGGTGTTCAAGCATGGTCGCTGGATGCGCAGTTCGGCCAGCTTCGGCATGATCGCCCTGAACATGGGGCCGGATGATGTCGTCTATTGCACCTTGCCGCTGTATCACGCCACGGGGCTGTGCGTGTGCTGGGGTTCGGCCATCAGCGGCGCCTCGGGGTTTGCTATCCGCCGCAAGTTCAGCGCCAGTCAGTTCTGGAGCGATGTGCGCAAGTACCGCGCAACCACGCTCGGATATGTCGGCGAGCTGTGCCGCTACCTCGTGGACCAGCCACCGAGTGCCGATGACAACCAGCACCGGGTCACGAAGATGATCGGCAACGGTCTGCGACCTGGCGCGTGGGCCGCCTTCAAAACCCGCTTTGCGGTGGATCACATCTGCGAGCTGTATGCCGCCAGCGACGGCAACATCGGCTTCACCAATATTCTTAACTTCGACAACACCGTCGGTTTTTCCCTGATGTCATGGGAGTTGGCGGCGTACGACCATGACAGCGGACAACCGATTCGCGATACCAAGGGGTTCATGCGCAAAGTCGGTAAGGGCGAGCAGGGGTTGCTGCTGGCGAAGATCGATGAAAAAGCGCCACTGGACGGCTACACCGATCCGCAGAAAACCGAGAAAGTCGTGCTACATGACGTGTTTGAAAAGGGTGACCGTTACTTCAATACCGGTGACTTGCTGCGCAACATCGGCTTCGGCCACGCGCAGTTTGTCGATCGGTTGGGCGACACCTACCGCTGGAAGGGCGAAAACGTCTCCACCACTGAAGTCGAAAACATCCTGCTGCAGCACCCGAATATTTCTGAAGCCGTGGCCTACGGGGTGGAAGTGCGCAACACCAACGGTCGCGCCGGCATGGCGGCGATTACTCCGGCCGAGTCGTTGGCCACCCTGGACTTCAGCGAACTGCTGGCCTTTGCCCGCGAGCAAATGCCGGCGTACGCGGTGCCGTTGTTTCTGCGGGTGAAAGTGAAAATGGAGACCACCGGCACCTTCAAGTACCAGAAGACCCGACTCAAGGACGAAGGTTTTGATCCTGGCAAAACCGGCGACGATCCCATTTATGCCTGGTTGCCGGGAACTCACACCTACGTGCAAGTGACTGAAGAGGTGCTGGCCGAGATTCATGACGGTAAATACCGTTATTGAATGAGGCTATGACCCTTGATGAGAAAAAAGAAGTGACAGTTTTCAGGCTGCTCCGGAAACTGTCGCCCTTTTGCGATGACACAGAAGTGGAGTTTCCCATGACAGACCAAAGCCGCCAGATGACCCCGGAAGAAGCCGCTGAATTTGCCGAGCAGGTATTCAACAAGGCACGTGAGGGGGATGCGGCCATGATGGCTGCGCTGCTGTCCAAAGGCCTGCCACCGAACCTGCGCAATCACAAGGGCGATACCTTGCTGATGCTGGCGGCGTACCACGGTCATCTGGAGACGGTAAAAGTCCTGCTCGAGCACAAGGCTGACCCGGAGATTCGCAACGACAACGGCCAGAGCCCGATCGCCGGTGCTGCGTTCAAGGGCGACCTGCCGGTGGTCAAGGCGTTGATCGAAAGCGGTGCACAGGTCGAAGGGTCGTCCTTCGACGGTCGTACGGCACTGATGATGGCTGCGATGTTCAACCGCGTTGAAATCGTCGACTACCTGATCAGCAAAGGTGCCGATCCGAAAGCCAAGGATGCCAATGGCGTTTGCGCGCTGGACGCTGCCAGGACCATGGGCGCAGTGGACACCACCGCACAGCTTGAGAAGCTGCTGGGCTGATTACGCATCGCCTGAAAGGACACGCTGACCGGGTGATGAGTTTGTGGTGATTTTGTGGCGAGCGAGCTTGCTCCGGGCGGCGTTCCGACGCTTGAGTGCGCAGCACTCACAAAAATGCATTGGCTGCAGAATTTTTGGGGCCGCTACGCAGCCCAGCGCGAGCAAGCTCGCTCGCCACAGGGGGGCTGCCGAATTTTGGCCTTGCTCTGCAAACCCTTAATACACCCAGACCTCGACCCGCCGATTCTTGATCCGCCCCTCATCCGCGCTGTTCGCCGCCACCGGCATCTCGGCGCCAAAACCGCGAATCTCGCGAAACACCACGCCACGCTTCACCAGCTCCCGCCGTACCGCCATGGCCCGCAGTTTCGACAACAGATCGGCACGTGCCGGATCCGTCTTGGCATCGCCAAACCCCACCAGCGTCACCTGCCGATTGGTTTTGTCCCGTTGCTTTATATAGTCGAGCACCCGTGACAGGTCCTGCCGAGCCTTGTTGTCCAGCGTTGCGCTACCTTCTTCAAAACGGAAATTCACCGTCAGGCGCTGGGCATGCCGACTCAGCGCCTGGTAACCCTCGGGCATCAGCGCGTTGGGCGTGACGGCCATCGCCTGGACGGTCTGGGCGATAAAACCGTTGGCAGCGACGATTGCCTGACCCTGGCTGCTTTGGGCGTATGCCACCAGCGCATCCGCCCAGGGGTTTTTACCGTTGGGCGGCAGGTAAAAGAACAATCGGCGAGACAGCGGATAGTCTTCCGTGGCGATCAAACTGTTGAGCGGCAACATGGCCTGGGAGGGGCCGTCGGCAATGGCCACGGCTTTGGCTTCCCGGACGTAGGGCAGGCCGATGAAACCGATGGCTTGCGGGTCCTGGCTGACGGCGTCGGACAACTGTTCGCTGGATTCAAAGCGTTTCGCGGTGGCGCTCAGGGCTTTCCCACGGCCACTGAGGACCAGCTCCTTGAGCGTGTCGTAAGTGCCCGACTGATCATCCCGCGCATAAAGATGAATGGTGCCGCCGACACCGCCGACGTCTTCCCAGCTTTTCGCTTCACCGCTGAAGATCCGCGCCAGTTGATCGGTATTGAGTTGGGTCAAGGGGTTGTGCGGATGAAGGATGATCGCCAGGCCATCGATGGCAATGACCTGCTCGGCGACGGGGCTTTTCAAATCGCCCAGGGAGCGGAGGTTGACCAGCTCGCCGTCCTTGATCGGACGGGAGGACGCGGCGAGGTCAGCGGTCCCCGCTTGCAAGGCGGTGAAACCGGTGCTGGAACCGTGGGCGGCGATGTCCACCACGACCCGGCGCCCCTGGGCCGTCTCGCCCGCGATGCGCAGTTCATTGGCAGTGCCAGGCATTTCGCGATGAACCTTGAGCAGGCCCTGTTCGCGCATCAGCCCTTCGACCAGCGCCGGGCCCAGCGCTGCGCCAATGGTGTTGGAACCCTGGATGCGCAAAGCCGGGCCATGTTCAGGTATCGACAACGCTGTGGCGAACACCGACGCAGGCGCCAGGGCGCCCAGTATCCACAGGTACAAAACGCGCAGCATCATGCCGGCACCCTAATAAGCCGAAGGAGGTGCCGGGAGATTAAGTCAGTAGGGTTTCACAAAGATGACAGATCAAAAGATCGCAGCGTGCCGCAGCTCCTACACGGATTCGTGTTCTGCAAGAGCTGCGGCACGCTGCGATCTTTTGCTTTTCTAGCTCAATTCCAGCCAGATCGGCGCATGGTCCGAAGGTTTCTCCATCCCGCGCAGTTCGTAATCCACGCCCGCATCCTTGACCCGTGGCAGCAAACCATGGGACGCCATGATCAAGTCGATACGCAGCCCGCGCTTGGGCTCGTCTTCAAACCCGCGACTGCGGTAGTCGAACCAGCTGAAACGGTCGGCCACGTCCGGGTTCAGGTGCCTGAAGCTGTCCACCAGGCCCCAGTTCTTCAGGCGCGCCATCCACTCGCGTTCTTCGGGCAGGAAGCTGCATTTGCCGGTTTTCAGCCAGCGCTTCATGTTGTCCGGGCCGATGCCGATGTCGCAATCTTCCGGAGAAATGTTGACATCGCCCATCACCACAACCGGCTGATCGTTGCTGAACTGGCTTTCCAGCAATTGCTGCAAGTCGCTGTAGAAGCGTTCCTTGGCCGGGAATTTGGTCGGGTGATCACGGCTTTCGCCCTGTGGGAAGTAACCGTTCATGATGGTCACCGGTACGCCATTTTCGTCAGCGAACTTGCCCCAGATGAAGCGACGCTGTGCGTCTTCGTCATCGGTCGTGAAACCTTTGTGCAGTTCCAGGGGTTCCTTGCGCGAGAGCAGGGCAACGCCGTAATGACCTTTTTGACCGTGGAAATACACGTGATAGCCCAGCGCCTGAACCTCGGCCAGCGGGAACTGGTCGTCGTGCACCTTGGTTTCCTGCAGCCCGATCACGTCGGGTTGATGCTTTTCTATCAGCGCCGCCAGCTGATGCGGGCGAGCACGCAGCCCGTTGATGTTGAAGGAGACGATCTTCATGGTCGGCAGTCCTGGCAAAAGGGCGATGCTAGCCGACTTCCTCCTGTAGGAGCAAAGCTTGCTCGAGAGCGCGGTGGGTCATACGACATCGTTTTTACCTGACACACCGCCATCGCGAGCAAGCTTTGCTCCTAAAGAACTCCACGTACATCCGGCATAACCTGGACTATAACTACTAGCGATGTCAGCCCCGTGTCGACACTGATTTCAGTCAGCAAGGAACTGTGCCAACCCATGTAGGCTCGTAATAACAAGAGCGCCACCATTTTGAGCGGCGCCCTGGGGAGATTGACCGTTATGCCCGAAACCTCGACCGCCATTGCCGATATCCACATGCTCGACAGTGGCTATTCCCGTGAAGCCCGTTCGTTGCTGTACCAGGCCTATCGACATGAGCCGACGTTCAGCTATCTGTTCGAAGCGGAGCGTCCCGGCTACGAGCAGCGGGTGCGTGCCACCGTGCGTGAGCTGGTCAAGCAGCATTTTCTTCAGGACTTGCCGGCCATTGGCCTGCTGGTCAACGACCGGTTGATCGGCATTGCCCTTATTGCGCCGCCGCAACGTCGCCTGGGCATCACTGAAAGCTGGGCCTGGCGTCTGCGCATGGTGCTCAGCACCGGTTTCCGCTGCACCCGCCGTTATCTGGAATACCACGATGCGGTCATGGCCTGCGTGCCGTCCGACTCGGTTCACCTGCTGCCGTTGCTGGGGATTCATCCGCAGTTTCAAGGCAAGCACTTCGGCGAACAGCTGCTGCAAGCGGTGCACAACTGGTGCGCGGTCGATGAGCATTCCCAAGGTGTGGTCCTCGATACAGGCAATCCTCGTTACCTTGAGTTCTACAAGCGCCAGGGTTATGAAGAAATCGGCGAAGTGGCCGTAGGGCCGGTACGCGAACACGTATTTTTTCACGCCAATCCGCAGGTGCTGCAAACCGCCATCGCATAAAGGTCGAACTTTGCGCGCATCCAAGGCTCTATCACGCTCCCAAGCTCGTGATAGCATCCGCGCCTATGAAGTTTCCAGGAAGAATTACCAGTGGCGTGCTGATGCTGTTAACCAGCTGCGCGGCGCTGGCGCAAAGTGAATTGGATGTGCGGATCAAACCGTCCAACGATGAACTGAAGGCCAATATAGA
>Ga0160467_101279_pt1 | contig 10954 bp, 10 predicted proteins | sample HID1972I_E11MG_FD_108221 | JGI IMG/M metagenome (GOLD analysis project Ga0160467, IMG submission 108221) | Enriched pill bug-associated microbial communities from UW Madison campus, WI, USA - HID1972I_E11 MG | ecosystem: Host-associated > Arthropoda: Insects > Digestive system > Unclassified ...
TCGCCGTAATCCAGGTCAGCCATGTGCGTGCACACGCTGTTCAGGAAGTGACGGTCGTGAGAGATGATGATCATCAGACTGCTACGCTGGGTCAGGATGTTCTCCAGCCAGCGAATGGTATTGATATCCAGGTGGTTGGTCGGTTCGTCGAGCAACAGCACTTCCGGGTCGGAAAACAGTGCCTGCGCCAGCAAAACGCGCAGTTTCCAGCCAGGTGACACTTCGCTCATCGGGCCGAAGTGTTGTTCGATGCCGATACCCAGACCCAGCAACAGCTCACCGGCACGGGATTCGGCGGTGTAACCGTCCATTTCGGCAAATTCGGTTTCCAGCTCGGCCACGGCCATGCCGTCTTCTTCAGACATTTCCGGCAGCGAGTAGATGCGGTCGCGCTCGGCCTTGACCTTCCACAGCTCTTCGTGACCCATGATCACGGTATCGATCACGGTGAATTCTTCGTAGGCGAACTGGTCCTGGCGCAATTTACCCAGACGCACGTTCGGCTCGAGCATGACCTGGCCACCGGATGGCTCAAGATCGCCACCGAGGATTTTCATGAAGGTCGACTTGCCGCAACCGTTGGCGCCGATCAGGCCGTAACGGTTGCCCGCGCCGAATTTGACCGAAACGTTTTCGAATAGCGGCTTGGCGCCGAACTGCATCGTGATGTTAGCTGTAGAGATCAAAGGTTTTTCCTGCGAAGCATTCAGAGTAGCTAGGGTTGCGGCAGTACCGATTCAGTACCCGTTTCCGTTATTCAAACCACGGGACATACATCCCGGTCAGAAGCGGAAGGTCCATCTGGCAATAAGTGGACAGCAGCATATGGAGCGCTTGGCCCGAGTCTAAGTGCGCTGAGGCGGGGTTCATTCCCGTCATCAACCAAGGGGGGCGCGTAATGTTTGGCGGCGATTGTACTGGTCTGGCTCTTTAAACGATAGGGCGTTGAGGTCGCACGGGTACTTTGGCGGTATCAGCGGACATATTTTCACATCTGAATGCTAACAACTGGTTACAAAGCGTGGCTAAAATGCCCTGTCAGCTTATGCCGACAGGCATGGACTACGTTTGTTCACTTCTGACGTGTGACGATTTCGTGAAACTCATCATTGCTGCCATCTACGTTCTATCGATTGCCTACGTGCATCTGCGCGGGCGGGTTCGCCACAAGTTGGGGCGCCAGCTGAGCGATCATTCAACGTTTCTGGCGCCGGTCAATTGCTTCCTTTACCTGTGTTCGAAAATTCCCAGCAAGCCTTATCTCAATCCGGCCGATTTCCCCGATCTGAGTCCGTTGCAGGCGCATTGGGAAGAGATTCGTGAAGAAGGGCGAAACCTGATCAAGGCCGGGGAGATCAAGCGCTCCAATCAATACGACGATGTGGGTTTCAACTCGTTCTTCAAGACGGGCTGGAAACGTTTTTACCTCAAATGGTATGGCGACAGTCATCCTTCGGCGATGAAACTCTGTCCCCGCACGACCGAACTGGTACAGAGCATCGGTTCGATCAAGGCCGCGATGTTCGCGGAGCTCCCACCGGGCTCGAAACTGGTTCGTCATCGCGATCCCTACGCCGGGTCGTACCGTTATCACCTGGGGCTGGAAACGCCCAATGATGCGGGTTGCTACATTAATGTCGACGGTGAGAAGTACCACTGGCGTGATGGCGAAGCGGTGATGTTCGATGAGACGTTCATTCATTACGCTGAAAACACCACGCAGCAAAACCGCATCATTCTGTTCTGCGATGTCGAGCGACCAATGAAGTATCGCTGGGCCGCTGCATTCAATGGCTGGTTCAGCCGTAACGTGATGTCGGCTGCGGGCGCGCCGAATGATGCGGGCGACAAAACGGGCGGGCTCAATCGTTTGTTTTCCCGGATCTACAAGATTCGACTGCGGGGCAAGGCGCTGAAGAAGCGTAACCGCAAGCTGTATTACCTGGAAAAGTGGGCGGTACTGGGTGGGTTGTTGGCGGTGTTTGTCTTGATCTGACTGATGTGTTGGAGCCCTGGGCCTCATCGCGAGCAAGCTCGGCTCCCACAGGTGACTGGTTTCTACTGTTAAAACTCCGTCAACTGTAGGAGCCGAGCTTGCTCGCGATGGCGTCAGTGAAATCACCCACAACCTGATAGAGCTGCCTGAATTTATCAGCCACTGGAACGCTTCGTGGCTTTCTTCGCCGTAGCGGCCTTCGCGGCAGGTTTCGATTTCGCCGCAGGCTTGGCCGCCGCTTTCCCACCCAGGCTTCGTTTGAGCAACTCGGTCAAATCGATCACATCCGCTGTCTTGCGCTCTTCCTCGCCCGTCGCCGTTTCCACATCCTCGATCTTGCCTTCATTGGCTTTCTTCTCGACCAACGACATGATCTTGTCCTCGAAGCTGTCGCGATAATCCTCGGGCGACCAGTCACCGCTCATGTCCTGCACCAGACGCTTGGCCATGTCGAGTTCACCCTTGGCCAGTTTCGGTTCAGTGACTTCGCTGCCCAATTCAAGGGTATCGAGGCTGCGCACTTCTTCCGGCCAGCGCAACATTACCAGCACCATCGCCGATTCCAGCGGCATCAACGCCGCCAGATGCTGACGGGTGTGCAGGACCACGTGAGCCAGTGCGACCTTGTTGGTTTTGCTGAGGGTCTCGCGCAGTAATGCGTAGACCTTGCCACCACGTTTATCGGGCGCCAGGTAGTAGGGCGTGTCGATGTTCTGCAACGGAATCTGATCGCTGTCGACAAAGGAAAAAATGTCGATGGTCTGCGTGGACAACGGGTGCGCGGACTTGATTTCTTCTTCGCTCAAGACCACATAACGGCCCTTTTCGTATTGCACACCTTTGACAATGTGCTCCTTGGTCACTTCCTTGCCCGTGACCTTGTTGATGCGTTTATAGCCCACGGGGTCCATGCTGCGGCTGTCGAGCCAGTCGAAATCCACCCCCTGGGAAGACGTCGCCGAGACCAGCGCTACAGGGATATGCACCAGCCCGAAACTGATTGCGCCTTTCCAGATTGCCCGTGCCATGGTCGTCTACTCGTGAGTGATGTTCAGGTGACCCGTGTCGTCGAGCAAAAGTTTCAGCGCGTTGAAGCCCGGCCGGTCTGCGGATCAATCACCCGGTCAACTCGTGTTACATGTTCTGAAAGAGGTTTTAGTTAACAAAACAGAACCCCGGGCGTAGCGTGACATCGAAGACCCTATCTACGAACACGTCGAGAGGTTCACCTCAATGAACACGATTGCCTTTAGCGCCACGTTGCTGTTGTTGAGCGGCGTGCTGGGCAATATGGCCCAGGCCGACGTCGCATTGTCTCCGCCACCACTGCTGTTGGCCCAAAGCCCTACGGGTACGTCCAGCAATCCTTACAACAGCCCGATTCGCCGGGCCAACCCCAATAGCATGCAAGGCACACAGCCTGCCGCACCGGTCATTCGCGGGCCCAACACCGTGCCCGTGCCGCGTCCTCCGACACTGGATAACGGAGGCATCGGTAATGGTTATCCGAATAGAACCGTGCCCGCCAGCCCACCCAAATTCATACCCAACCCACCGCATCGGGATGCCGATACCAGCAATCGCTGAACGGCCGGGCTGAGGTATTGCCAGTTTTTTTACGACATAAGGAATTGTGCATGTTGCGAAAAACCCTCCTGGCGACTTTTTGCGCCAGCGCGATACTCACCACCGCATCGCCTGTCATGGCGGCGCCGACCCAGGAATTGAAGAGCGAGCAAGGCACACTCGAAGTCACGACCATCACCCAAGGGCTGGATCATCCCTGGGCGCTGGCCTTTCTTCCGGATCGGCAAGGCATGCTGGTGACCGAGCGGCCCGGTAATCTGCGGGTCGTCAGCGCCGATGGCAAACTGTCAGCACCCATTAATGGCGTTCCGAAAGTCTGGGCCAAAGGGCAGGGCGGTTTGCTGGATGTGGTGCTGTCACCTGACTTCAAGCAGGACCGCACGGTCTACCTGTCGTATGCAGATGGCGGGGGTGAGGGTGACAAGGCCGGGACGGCGGTTGGCCGCGGTCAACTCTCCGAGGACCTGACTACCCTGAAGAACTTCAAAGTGATCTTCCGCCAGGAGCCCAAGCTGTCGGTTGGTAATCACTTCGGCTCGCGATTGGTGTTCGACCGTGACGGTTATTTGTTTATCACTTTGGGTGAGAACAATGACCGGGCAACGGCCCAGGATCTCGACAAGCTGCAAGGCAAAGTGGTACGGCTCTATCCGGATGGCAAGGTGCCGGACGACAACCCCTTTGTCGGACAGTCCGGCGTTCGCCCGGAAATCTGGTCCTATGGCCAGCGCAACCCACAAGGTGCGGCGCTCAATCCCTGGACGGGCGTCCTGTGGGAGAACGAGCATGGGCCACGGGGCGGTGACGAGATCAACATCATCGAGCGCGGCAAAAATTATGGCTGGCCGACGGCAACCCATGGCATCAACTATTCAGGCCAGCCGATTCCGGAATCCAAAGGCAAGGTCGCTGAAGGCGCCGTGGCACCGCACCATGTCTGGGAAAAATCCCCGGGTCTTAGCGGCATGGCGTTCTACGACGCCGACCGTTTCAAGGTCTGGCAGCACAACGTGTTTATCGGGGCGCTGGTGACTCAGGAGCTGATCCGCCTGCAATTCGATGGCGACCGGGTCGTTCACGAAGAGCGGTTGATGGGGGAGCTTAACAAGCGCATTCGTGATGTGCGGCAGGGGCCCGATGGCTATCTGTACGTACTGACCGATGAAAGCGATGGAGCGCTGTACAAGGTTGGATTGAAGTAACGCGCCAGCCCCGTAGGAGCAAAGCTTGCTCGCGATAGCGGTTTGCGGGTCACTTAGATGTTAGACGCGCCACCGTTATCGCGAGCAAGCTTTGCTCCCACAGATACTCTTTGAGCGTAAACCAACGGAATTGGCCATTGACTTGCCATCAGCGGGCAGCTAATTTTCATACATGACTTCCACCGTATTGCGCTGCCAGCCAAGCATTATTACCGCCATTCCTTATTTGGCGGGCTAGCTCACGACTGCAGCACCCAACCCGCCCTAGAGGCGGGTTTTTACTTTCTGTCTCCCGGGTTTTGAATCAACACAGGAGATAACAATGAACAGCACTCCCTGCCAGCAAACCCTGCTTGAGCACTACGTAAAGAAGATCCTCGCCGCGCCCGTCTACGAGCTGGCTGTGCGAACACCCTTGCAAGTCGCCCCGGCGTTATCCGCCGCGCTGAGCAATCAGGTTCTGCTCAAGCGGGAGGACCTGCAACCGACCTTCTCCTTCAAGATTCGCGGTGCCTATAACAAGCTGGTGCAGTTGAGTGATGAGCAAAAGGCCCGGGGAGTGATTACTGCTTCTGCCGGCAATCATGCTCAGGGTGTCGCACTGGCGGCGCTTGAGCTGGGAATCGCCGCAACCATCGTGATGCCCTGCAAGACTCCGGAGTTGAAGGTGCTTGGCGTGCGTAGTCGAGCGGCGGAAGTGGTGTTGCACGGGGAAAGTTTTCCATTTGCCCTGGCCCACGCGTTGCGGTTGGCGGAGGAAACCGGGCGCACCTTCGTTTCCCCCTTCGACGACCCGGAAGTGATTGCCGGGCAGGGCACAGTTGCCATGGAAATCCTTCGCCAGCATCAGGGGCCGCTGGACGCCATCTTCGTCCCGGTAGGCGGTGGAGGATTGATCGCCGGGATCGCGGCGTATGTGAAATACCTGCGACCCGAAGTGCGCATCATCGGTGTCGAATCCGAACATTCTGCGTGTTTGTCCGCAGCATTAAGCGCGGGCGAGCGAGTGGTGTTGCCGAGCGTCGGCACCTTTGCCGATGGCGTGGCCGTGGCGCAGATCGGTGCTTACGGGTTCGAGGTTTGCCGGTTTTGTGTCGATGAAGTTATCACGGTCAGCAACGATGAACTCTGCGCCGCGATCAAGAACATCTATGACGATACCCGCTCGATCACCGAACCTTCCGGTGCGCTGGCGGTGGCCGGTATCAAGAAGTACGTGGCGCAGACACAAGCAAAGGGACAGACGCTGATCGCCATCGACTCCGGCGCCAATATCAATTTTGACAGTTTGCGGCATGTGGCCGAACGCGCCGCGTTGAACGGCGCTCCGGCCTGAAGCGGCCTTTACTCTTGAACGGCTTTTTCGACTTTGCTCGATGCCGACCAGATCCGATAGCGGACGTCGACGTCTTCAGGCACGTAGAGCACGATTGGCAACTTGCTGTTGTAGCGCAGCAGGAATCCGTCACCTACGACCGGAACAAAGTCTTTTTTCGACTTGCCATCAGGACAAGCCATCATCGTGCTCATCGGGCCGATGACTTTTTCGAGTCGGTAAAACGGATAACCCCATCCTTCAAGATTCTTCTCCTCAAGAATGCCGCCCAGGCGCTGACGATTGCAGTCCACCGTCAGCGTCTTGCCGGCGAGGATTTCAACCTGGAAGTTCTCTTCCTGAGGTTGGGACGGGAGATGAATGACCTGCCGGGTGAAACCCTGTTCAGGTTTCGGGAACGGCGCGACTTCTTCGAGTTTGGCAGCGTGTACAGCGGTGGACAGCCCGGCAATTATTAGCCCGACGGTCGTGTTAAAGGTCACAGAACCCATGATGCCTCCTTGCTTGTGAGTGGGGTGAGCGGATACTGGATGTATTCCCCGCATTCTTGCTTTCGTTGCCGCTTATAGCAAACCTGTTATGAGAGGGTTGCGTTTTGCATGTGCCCAAACTGGGTTTCTTGCAAATTGCATGAGGCTTTTTTCAGTCGGGTCGCTAACGCATTGATTTGCCGATGAGCTGCACGGCGAGTTTCAAGGCATGAATTATGCTGTATCTGCTCCTAAGCTGACCGTGCAGTTTATTGAGTCGGCGTCGAGTTTGATTGGCTATCTCAAAATTAAGGAGAGGGTCGCCATGTTTTTGTCTGCCTTGGAACTTCGTAACATTATTGAAAGCAGCTTTCTGCCGAAACGCTGCCAATGCACGCTGACACCCGATCTTTCGATGACCATAAAAGTCTATTCCGACGGAGCAACGGATCAGCTTGATCTGTGTAAAACCGGGATAGACGCCAAGCAACTCAATGGGAGCCGGGAGATCAATGACCTGATCGCGGGGTTACGTTCGGACATTGACCATCGTACGCATCTTCAGACACTCCATCCCGATCGAAAAGCGCTGTAGTTGCTCACTGTAGAATCCCCCACCTCAATGTCTGGCCTGGCAACCAGGCCAGACATTGCTTCAATTCTGATAGCTGCACGCATCGGATAATTTGCGATACGTGATTTCTGCGGGTTTGCCCGTGTTGTCGATGTATTTCATTTCAGCAGTCACCACTTTGCAGTCCAGTGTCGAAGGTTCGGTCAAGGCGACCACCTTGGACACGTGCAATGGCATTCCATAGTGATAGGGGACGGCTTGCGTCTGCGCGGAGTCGCTGGCGTTTGCGATTCCGGTAAATGCGCTAAAGGCGAGGGAAGAAGCGAGCAGTACAGTGTGCACGTTCATGAACTTTCTCCAATGCAGAAGGCTGTCAACTCGACGAGATAACCGTCGGGCCTGCCGCACTGGGCGTCAGAGAAGTCTGAGGGCGTGCGGTCCAGTAAAGTTTTGGACCGCAGTGTTAAGGGATGGTTAACCTGCCAGAGCGCCGCCTGTCGGCAGAAACACAGCTTTTTCGATTGATGACTTTGGGTGGGCGGTGGCAAGGACACCGTCATCGCGGGCAAGCCCGCTCCCACAGTGGTCAGGGGGGGAACTCAAATTGGTGAGCGGCATTGAACCCTGTGGGAGCGGGCTTGCCCGCGATGGGGCTCTCACCTTCAGCACACCTCCAATTGATGCCGATACGGCAGATCCGGCCCCGTCTTGCTGCAGGTCAGCGCCGCCGCTTGCACTGCAAATTTCAGCATCGCCTCAATCTGCTCACGCGCCAGCCGCTGCACCCCCTCCACCGAATCCATCTGCTGCTCGGTCAGCCACGCAATCAACGCGGCCTGAAAGGTGTCGCCTGCGCCCACCGTGTCAGCAATGTCCACCGGGCGCGCCGCCACCGACCATGAACCGTGCTGCCGACTGAACACCGTCGCGCCTTCGCCTCCGCGCGTCAGGAACACCAGCTGGCAGCGATGTTCCAGCCAGCCCTCAATCACCCGTTGCGGGTCTTGTTCGGGGTACAACAGGCTCAGGTCTTCGTCGCTGACCTTGATCAGGTCTGCAAGCTCGACCAACGTCGCGATGCGCGAACGCCAGAGCTCAATGTCGGGCTCAGGATTAAGCCGCACGTTCGGATCGAGACTGATGAGGCGCTTGCCACTTTCACGCTGCACCAGCGCCAGCAGCGTGTCGGCAATCGGCTGCACCACCAGCGAAAACGATCCAACGTGCAAGCCCCGTATCTCAGGCCCCAAGGACGGCAGGTGCTCCAGTTTCAATTGCCGATCCGCACAGCCTTCACCCCGAAAGCTGTAGTGGGGCGAGCCGTTGGCGCCGACCGCCACCATCGCCAGGGTGGTCGGTGCAGCGAAATCCACCAGAAATTCCGGGCACACACCTTCGTCTCGCAGTACTTGCTGAAGGCGCCTGCCCAGATAGTCGGTGGACAACCCGGCAAACAGCGCGGCCTCCACGCCTAAACGGCGCAAGCCTACCGCCACGTTGAACGGCGAGCCGCCAGCGATCGCCTTGAAATTAACCCTGGAAGCCAGACCGCTGGCATCGTCTTCGCTGAAGAAATCGAACAGCGCTTCACCACACACCAGATACATAATTGTTCGCTCTTTTATAGTGTTGCGACATGCCGTTGATAGCGCTCATAAGCCTGCTCGAACGCTGCCACATTGGCGGCAATCGGCAGGGTTTCGCTGGCCAGGTCGAGCTTTACACAGCGCTCGCACAGATCCGCCAGGCTGTCCTCGTGTCCATTTGCCCTGGACCTGCACCATGCCGCCTGAATCGCTGCGCCAAGCGCCGCGGCTTCACTTTGCTCGGTGCAGATCACCGGCGTGTTCATGATGTCGGCGACCATCTGCCGCCACACCGGGCTTTTCGAGCCACCGCCGATCAGGCAGATGCGCAGGCTTTTTAAGCCATTTTGACGTAATAGGTCCAGCCCGTGACGCAAACCAAAGGTGGTGCCTTCGACAACGGCGCGGCACAGATTGGCCTGGGTCAGGTTGGTCATGGTCAGCCCCAGCAGGCTGCCGGTGGCATGGGGCAGGGCGGGCACCCGTTCGCCGTTGAGAAACGGCAGCATGCAAATGCCATCGGCGCCGATCGGTGCTAGCGCAATTTGTTCGTTGAACTGCTCGATATCCAGATCGAACAGCTCACGAATCACCCCGGTGGCGTTGGTCAGGTTCATCGTGCAAATCAGCGGCAACCAACCCCCGGTCGAGGAGCAGAACGTCGCCACCGACGCATCCTTGCTGACTTTTGGCTGATCGGCGTAGGCGTACACCGTCCCCGAAGACCCCAGGCTCATGGTGATGGCGCCGGGCTTGATGTTGCCGTTGCCAATGGCACCCATCATGTTGTCACCGCCACCACTGGAAACTATTGCGTTCGGATTGATGCCCAAGCGCTCTGCGATGTTCCCAAGGACGGTGCCGACCGCCTCATGAGCGTCGATCAACTCCGGCAGTGCGGCTTGCAAACGTCCGGTGGGATCGATGTCGCGCAACAGCTGCAAATCCCACTGCCGGGTGCGCACGTTGAAGTAGCCGGTGCCGGATGCATCGCCATATTCGCTGCAACTGCGGCCAGTGAGCCAGTAATTCAGGTAGTCGTGGGGCAACAGGATACGTGCGATTCGGGCAAAAATTTGCGGATGTTGTTCTTTGGTCCAGAGCAGTTTCGAAACGGTGTAGCCGGGTGCGATGACGATGCCCAAGCGCTCCAGAGAGCCTTCTTCACCGCCCAGATGAGCCAGCAGGCGGTCATTCTGCGGGGTGGATTCGGTGTCACACCACAACTTCGCCGGACGCAGCACCTGGCCTTGATCGTCGAGCAGGACCAGGCCGTGTTGCTGTCCGGAGACTCCGATGCCGAGGATGTCCTGACCGTCGACATTGGCCGCGAGCAGCGCACGGCGAGTTGCCAGGCAAAAGGCGTCGATCCATTCATCTGTAGCTTGTTCCCGCCGGCCATTGGGGCCGCTGATCAGCGTGTGCGGCGCGGCTCCCTGGCCTATGACCCGACCACTGACAGCGTCGAGGATGATGGCTTTGGTGCCTTGGGTGCCGCAGTCGATGCCCAGGAACAGGTGTTGGTTTGCCATGAGGGATCCTTGGATCATCAGATCGATATCAATGCACATTCAGCCTATAAGTTGCCTGCTAGTCCGCCTTCGCGGGCAAGCCCGCTCCCACAGTGTTCGGGGATGTAACACAGATGTGTGAACGACATTTAACCCTGTGGGAGCGGGCTTGCCCGCGAAGGCGGCTTCAGTTTCACCCCATCAATCCAAAATCCGCTCCAACGTCCGCGACACTCCCACCTCGCGCAAACTGTTGCAGCACCAGTCAAACGCCGCCACGAATTCGGGAGAGTCCGGAATCGCCGTGCCAAAAATTTCTTCCACCGCCAACAGCCGTTGCGTAATCAACGCATCCTCTGCCACCAGCGCCTGGCAAAACACCGCCCGCGGATCAGGGATCGAATACGTTTCCCCATTTTCATCGACACCCTTCAGATACAACGCCCAGGCCGCTACCACCAACGCTGCACGCCGAGTGTCCCGGCCATCGGCAATCAGCTGATTGATGGTCGGAACCGTGAACTTGGGAAACTTCGACGAGCCATCCGAGCACACTCGCTCCAGTTGGTCGGCAATCGCCTGATTGGAGAACCGCTCAACCAGCGTGTTCTTGTAATCGGTCAGGTCAATTCCCGGTACGGGCGATAGCTGTGGCGTGACGTCCAGGTCCATGTAGGCGCGCATGTAACGCA